>WNGC01005218.1_pt1 | contig 15050 bp, 10 predicted proteins | sample 5400051 | NCBI WGS metagenome assembly WNGC01 (sample SAMN13153368, study PRJNA577476) | soil metagenome | isolation source: 20 cm soil or saprolite under grassland replicate 2 | place: USA:California | collected 2016-06-15 | reverse complement strand
CCACGGTCTTGATGAAACAGCAATTCAGGCGGCAAAACAGATACGTTTCAGGCCTGCGAAACGCGACGGGCAGCCGGTTGATTTTCCCGCTCGTGTGCGGATTGCGTTCCGTTTGGCCAAGTAAGCTTGGGGCAGCGACATGAGGAAGATACTACGTCTTCGATGGCGCCCTCCCTTCGCCCGGCTTGCCCCTCTGACCCAATAATAGGGGGCGCTTTTGCGGCTGCTGTGAAAGGTTGAATTCACAACCTCGTAGGTATCGACTTTGGAGGTTCCTTCGGGCCCGCCCAAACTACGGGCAAGCATGGTCTCTCGTCGCCAAGTACCCTTAAAGTCGTAGATGTTTTCAAGACAAATAACTGTGCACTTTTATACAGTCCTGCAGAACTCCGCGTTGGTAAGGTAGGGCCAGCCGGGGAATGCCTACATCAGGGCAGTGGTTCGGCATGAATATGAAACCAAAAAAACTCAAGAAAAATGGAAATGGCGGCTCTTTCGATCCGCAGGTCTTTCTCGATACCGCAGGAGTGGCGAGAAAAGTTGCAGAATTTCGGAGAGGCGAATCGATTTACTCTCAAGGTGATGCCGCGGATAGTGTTATGTACGTCCAGAAAGGCGGCGTGAAATTCTCCGTGGTGAATGGGTCTGGAAAAGAAGCCGTGGTCGCGATGTTTGGCCCGACTGACTTCTTTGGCGAAGGATGCATGGCGGGTCAGTCGATCCGGATGGGGACGGCTACAGCCCTTACACCAACCACACTTCTCGTGATGGAGAAAGACGAACTGCTGCGCGTACTCCATGCAGAACATGAGTTATCCGACCATTTCATCAGATATATGCTCGCGCATAACATCCGGGTCGAAGAAGATTTGATCGATCAATTGTTCAACTCGAGTGAGAAGCGTCTGGCGCGCACACTCCTTCTTCTGGCGCGCTATGGAAAACAAGATATGCCCGAAAGAGTACTGCCGAAAATTTCACAGGAGACGTTGGCGGAGATGATCGGAACCACGCGTTCGCGCGTGAATTTCTTCATGAACAAGTTCAGAAAACACGGATTCATCGAATACAACGGCAAAATCAAAATCAATAAGTCATTGCTGACAGTTGTATTACACGAGTGAGGCGGCAGATATTTTCTGCCAAGCGAGGCGCATTCCCGGACCCGGCAGAAAGCCTGTTCCTTTAAGCACATCCGGTGCGGATAGCGCTTTGATGATCTTGCGGTGATTTCTCGCGCGCCTCCTGTATTCATAGAAGATCCAATGTCACTTCCGAAAACCATGCTTCTCCCAGAAATCGAAGCGCTGATTGAAATGCGCTCTCTCGTGTTGGAAGAAAAACCAATCACGCTGACACCTGTACCGCCACGCGCGGCACTCCCGAACAGAATCGCGGTAGTGGGGAACTATCCCAGGTGGAGGTATAGAAGCAATCCATGAGTCCCGGCAACAAAAACTCCAAGCGTATATCCAAGAAAAAAGGGGCCTTCAATCCCCAAGTTTTTCTCGATTCGGTCGGGGTGAAGAGAACAATTAAAGAGTTTAAGACTGCGGAGATTGTCTATTCCCAAGGTGATGCCGCTAGGAACGTAATGTACTTACAAGAAGGCGGTGTGAAGCTCTCCGTCGTTAGTGAAATCGGCAAGGAAGCGGTTGTCGCCATTCTGGGAGCGGGCGACTTCTTTGGTGAAGGCAGTCTGGCAGGTCAGTCCGTTCGCATGGGGACGGCTACCGCGATTACGCCCAGCACTGTGCTGGTCATTGAGAAGAGTGAAATGCTCAAGGTGCTTCATGAGCAGCATGCTCTCTCCGACCGGTTCATCGGTTTCATGCTGGCACGGAACATTCGAATCGAGGAGGACTTGATCGATCAGCTCTTCAACTCGAGCGAGAAACGGCTTGCCCGCACTCTTCTACTGCTTGCCCGTTACGGTAAAGAAGACCAGCCCCACAGAGTACTCCACAAAGTATCGCAAGAAACGCTGGCGGAGATGATCGGCAGTACGCGCTCGCGGGTCAACTTTTTCATGAACAAGTTCAGGAAATTGGGCTTCATTAAGTATAACGACGGTCTTCAGATCAACACTTCTCTTTTGAGCGTCGTGCCGCACGACTAACGCAAAAAGGCTGCATCGGCGATAGGGAAATTGAAGCTGATCCCCATTCATGCTCAAAAGTATGTCCTCGCATGGCAAGCTTCTATGAACTAATCTTCAAGGACACGAAATCTCGCGTGACTAGGCCGATTCGCGCGAAACGCAACGATTACCGTGATTGCCTGCTTCATTGTGGCATTTGATCGCGATCGCAGCCAGCGAGATGGGGCCCGGGAAATGTCGGGGACACCGGTGGCCCTGATCGCGCCTTCCTGGACAAGAAAGTCAAGCCTGAGCGTCGCCCAACAGCCAGCGCTTCTTGTGTCGCGACAAACAGGCCTCCCAAGCTCACATCTCGGGCCGCTGAAGTATCTTCAAGTCTTTCACAGCCCCAATAGACCCACACTCCCTGGCGTGTCTCGACTCGCCTGTGGCGCCTTCTCCCCGGGGCAATTCGATGTTTGAAGATGTATTTATCGGGGTGGGTGTCCGTCCTCCGCTTGGAGACTAGTCGATGGAAACTGGCCATTCGGGCACACGTCTTCGCCTTGGCCGATTTCCCTCATGGCCGCAATTCCCTTGATAGCCTGCCTCATTGTGCCGTGTGATCGCAACTGCGGCGAGACACGTTGCACGTTCAATCAATTGAAGCTCGCGGGCAGAGGGGCGGCGCGGAACGCAGCAGTACATCTCCAAAGATCCAAGCAGTTCGTCATTCTCCACAACAACACCTGCGCAACAAAAGGTATGCAAACCAAAAAGCGCTGCGATCCGGGCGATGGCGGCATGATCGGTTTACATTGTCGCGCGGCAGGGAATGAGCGAAACCATGTTGCCAATCTAAGAATCAATAGCACTGCGCCATCAGGCAAGCGAGCGATTCACTGACCGGTTTTGTCGGACAGTCCGCCGTTTGTAACAGCGACGCGGATGAATTCAGCGTCGTTGTCGCGCGATGAGATCATGGCGGGACCATCGCCCGTGTCGACAGAGAGTCGCAGGCTGGCTTCACGATTTGTCATATTATTCCCCGCGCCTAACGGACTGGTTGCAGCGCAAACCATTCTTGCAAGCCCGAGACTGTACGGAAGGTCTTGGAGTCTATCTTTCCCAGAACGTTGGTCCGATAAATGGTTACGCTCTTCAGCAAGCTGTCAATGCATAGACGCTGATGTGTCTTCGTGTCCTTGGTCTGCTTCCTAAGCCACAACACAGTTCCTTCCCCACATTCTTCCACCTCGATGAAGCCGTCTTCGCGAGCAGCAACTTGAAATGCTTGAAGTACTTTCATGCTTCGAGTATACGCCTCGCAGATGCGCATCGCCCGTTTCTTCGAGGGCACTGTACCGATGTACGCCCCCCTGTCTTCGGCGAATAGCACCGACCAAACGGTTATCGAAGTAGCCGCTTAGATGCGCGTCTACAATTTGTGCATGCAACTGCGGGGTGACGTGGTCGATACGCGGGCTGACGTGTATGCAATCGGCGCGGTGCTGTATGAGATGGCCGCTGGCCGAAAGGCGTTTCGCGAGGAGTCGGCTCCCCGTCTGATTGACGCCATTCTGCACGAACCGCCAGTGCCGCCGCGACACGTCAACCCACGGACTTCGGCGGAGCTGGAGCGCATCATCCTGAAGTGTCTGGACAAGGAGGCGGAGAACCGCTATCAGTCCGCCAGAGAGCTTGGGATTGACATGCGACGCGTTGGGACTGGCCCTGGTCCTCCTGCTCCGCTGCGGAGGCCCGCGGGGATTCGATGGCCAGTGATCTCCACCTTGAGTCTCGCTGTTCTTCTGCTTCTGACAGCACTGATTGCGCTGACGGTGGGAGACTGGCACGACCGGTTGCGTGGCGCAGGCAGCGTTCCACGCATCAAGTCTCTGGCCGTTCTGCCCTTGGCCAATCTTTCTGGCGTGCAGGAATACCTCGCGGATGGGATGACCGACACGCTGATCACCGATTTAGGAAAAATCGGTGCGCCGCGTGCGATTTCACGCACTTCCGTAATGCAATATAAAGGCGGGTCGAAACCACTGCGAGAGATCGCCAAAGACTTGAGTTTGGACGCGGTGGTGGAAGGTTCGCTGCTACGCTCGGGGGGGCGCGTCCAAATCACGGCGCGATTGATCCAAGCGAAAACAGATACGCGGATATGGTCCCAATCCTATGAACGCGACGTTCAGGACGCCAATACCTGCGAGTCCTGGATTTACTTACACAACCACGGCCAACCTGCGCTTCGGCTGGAGTGGAGACCCCAATCCGAGCGGTTCGCCTTCCAGGCGTCCGCAGATATTTGTAGCTCTTCTTTACATTCAAGAAAACGGCGAACCCTCGACACTCCGGGCCCAGGATGTATTCGCGTATTTTCAGGAAGACGGCACCCAAGGATTCGGTACCTTCCCATTTGTTTACACGACGCCAAAGGATTGCGCCTTTGTGAGAATTCAATTCGGCGCTGCTCGCAATCTACTAGCCTCTCCAATTACTTTGGATGTTGACAATGTGCAGAGTTTTTGAGTCATGTCCGGAGTCGAATGGACAAGTGGCTCTGGGCTATTACGGTGGATGTGCGGGGACTCGAACCGCCGGTATGCCGATTCCCTCTCGTAATACTTCAGCAGGCCCGTCCGGGAGCAGGGTTGGGCGCTGAAGTTTTCTTGACAACCGGTGAAGCAAGAAAAGGCCATCCACCACCACTACAAAGAGTGGCTGGTGTTTAGATTCTGCAAAGTTCAAGAAAGCAACGGGAGACGGAGAGGGCTACCGCTTTTCGACGTCGGTGACGACGAGGCCGAGCAGCGCGTCGAGTTCGCGGTAAACCCCGGTGGACTCATCACGTGTTTTACCGGGTTTGGCGGATTCCTTCGATTTCTTTGTCTCCGTCGGGGGCCTCCTTTGGGAAATTGGCATCCCGTCCTCGGTGTAGGCCATTGCATAAGAGACATGCGCAGGGCGGCCGTGCGGAGAATCGTCGGGGAGCAGAGACGTAACGGTGGTGCCCACGGTCTCGTCGTGATTGTAGTGCCACGTCGAGCCGTAGCTCGTCGTAAAGGCCCCCTGCCCCTCAGGCCATGTAGCAGCGGAAGAAGAAGGAGCCGTGGTTAGCAGCTCGGTCTGCGCGGATTCTGAGGTATAAAAAACGATCAAGAAATTAAAAAACGATCAAGAAATTCCGTGCGCCGGACATGGGCGAATCCGAAAAACAGATTCCGGGCAATTTTTTGCTGTTCTTTTCAATCCAACGTGAGGCCCATTCAGGAATACCCAGATAGAGTTTCTCTTTGCCGACGCTACCGAGCGTGACGTTCTTGGTGCAGCCTGGGTGCTGGCCCTGTTGGAAGGCTTGACCTTCATCTTCTCCAAAAGAAACGCGTTGGCGGGCCGGATCGAAAGCGGCCAATTCCCCTGACGGCTTTTCAAACCCATCCAATTGAACGCCTGGGCGCCGTTGAGGAGTCTGCTCGGCAACTTCCGTCGTACCGGAAGGGACATCGGCCGGAGCCGGTTCGGGAGCGGCGTCTGATGCTCCGGCGGTTGTCAACTCACCCTTGGAGACTGTGGATTGTGACTCAGCAGCAGGAGGATTTGCGCCAGGCTGCGGATCTAGCGTGGCGGCAGGAGCGGGTGACGGCTGAACGGGTGCTGGTGGCGAGGAAGGTTCTACAAGGGCAGACTCACCGAGCCAGTTAGCGATTGGAGCGCTCGGCGGCTGGCTGGTTGCAGCGTTTGCGGAGGCTGCGTGTCTTGGAATCGGTGCGGAGTTCTTCGCAGTTCGCAAGGAAACCGGAGAAGGAGGAGTACTCAGGGCTCGAGCAGGAGTTCTAGTTGCGGAGTGATCTTGCCGGAGGTAAAAGGTGACCGCACCAAGGACAAGAAGCACAGAGGCGGCGAGCCCGAGAGTAAGGGCTTTTTTCGGACTGGTCGAGGTAACTCGATGGGCCTGAACGGGAGATTTGCAGAGCAATCCTGCATCGGGCTCCTCCCTTTGCCAGCGGCGAGGCTCTTCGACAACCAAGACATCAATTGATTCTTCGGAGCTCACTGAAACGCCGAGACAGGATTCGACGGCGACAGAAGGAGGAATCTGTTGGTGGCCAGGAAGGAAAGACTCGGACTCGCTCTTGACCACGGGCTCTGGTTCGCTCCGGGCAAATTCGAGAACTGTTTTCGCGGCCGGGGCGTACGGGGGCTTAGTCTTCTGGGCGACTGGTGGGGCGGAGGGAGCCGCAAGCGCCGGTGGAGTTGCGCTGAAGTGCAGCGAGTCGAGACTTGCTTGCAGGGGTGTGGCCGCGAGCATCAATTGCTCGACCGAGGGCAGGGAAAAAGCTGGAGAGGGGCGCGGCGCAGTTGAGGTCACCGGAGAAATCTGCGGGGAACCGGGCGCATTGGTTCGAGCAGGAGCGGAGACTTCTTTGGAAAAATCGAGCAGCGAGGAAGCGCAAATTACCGGGTTGGGCGCGACAGGCGCCGGAGGGATGGCGGGGGAGGCAAGCGTTCCAGCCTGTGCTGACAAAATCTTTGGTGTGAGCGGAGCGGCCACAGGAGGAACAACCGAGCTCTGGGGAGCAGAATTCGTTGAGGCAGCGGATTGCGGGGTCGCGCTCTCCAGCTTTACAGCCGGGAACGGAGGCGGAGCCATCATAGGGTTTACCGGTGCGATGAAGGTGGGAACTGTTGCAACGGGCTTCAGAGCGGCAGCAAGAAGAACGCTGATTTCTTTGGAAAAGTCGCGAAGCGAGGACGTGGAAGTTGCGGGGTTGGGCGCATCAGGCACTGGAGGGACGGCCGGAGAGGCTGGCACCGTTTCAGCTTGTGTCGGCGAAACCTTCGGCGCGGGCGGAGCAGCCACAGGAGGAACAACGGAACTAGGGGAAGCCAAATTCGCTGAGCCAAGGAATTGTCGAGTCGCGGGATCCGCCTCTACAACGGGCAGCGGAAGCGGGGCCACGGTAGGTTTATCCGGTGAAACGAAAGTCCAGACTGGCGCGGTGGGCTCCGGAGCAGCGTCCTTGGCGGCAGCGGCGGGAACCGGGGAAATCGTCTCGAGGTTTGCTGGTGCAATAGAGGGAACAGAGACCGACGCGGGAGGGGCAACGGCAATAGGCAAGTCCCAGAAGCCGGCGGCGGGCTCCGAAAATTGGAGTGCGACGAAGCCGCTGGCAGAACCACCCGGTGCCGACTTCACCACCTTGCAGACGACTCCCTTCTGGGTTCTTTCGTTGAAGAGGAGAATGAGCTGGCCCGGAACCAGTGGGGCGGCAAGCCGGACAACCGCACCGTGAGAAGAAACCAGAACCGTCCTGGTAGTCGCGGAAAAGGGTTCGCGCTTGTCGGAGCCTTCGACGATGCGAGCGCAATGAATGGTTACGAGTATTTCGAGTTCAATCAGAGGTGAGCGAGCCGCCGTTTCGGAACGAGTCTTTGGAAATGGTGGTAAAGGTGCAGCAGCGGAATTGGGGTATCTGTCGATAGGTGCCATCTACTCCTCACTCTTAGAGCGACAGGGAGAATGTCCCTGGGAGGTCTGGGTACCCCTTGAGTAAGGCATCTTATATGGGGTGGTTGGTGAGGCACAAGCCCTTCGATGGACATTTCCAGGTGGCGCAGAAATTGGAATGCGTTTCGGGAAGCCAGTATTCTTGTCGCTGGGGAATCATGTTTTGAATCATGCGTAACCGGGGACGAAGGAAGGACGGCTGGGATTCTTGCCACGGCAAGAACCCGCCCGGCAGCGGCCTGACGCCCTCCAAATACGTCACCGTAATTCCGAGCGAGAGCAGAAGTTCCCCAACGATGCGGAGACCTCTGGCTCTCCTGGATTGGCCAACTTCCTGCTAGTGCACCAACGGCGTGATCGTAATCTTGCGAAACTCCACTGGACCGTGGTCACCCTGGAGAGCGATGCCGCCAGGCTCACCTTCATCGGCGTCGTGCGCCATGGCCGTTAGACCATCGATGACCCCCTTCTCAATCACCTTTTTACCGTTGAACGCCACCGTGACCTGGCACCCGACCAAGCGGATGTCGTAGGTTTCCCATTCACCGGCCGGCTTGCTGGCGTTTTCACTCGGTGCAATGCGGCTATAAAGGGCGCCTGCACTGTGAGCGTTTGGGGGGCGGCCGTAGTCATCCAGGATTTGCACTTCATAGCGATTCCGCAGCGCGACCCCACTGTTGCTGTGCTGGGCCAAGCGGAACTCGACGTGCAGCTTGAAATTCCAGAACTTCTGCTGGGACACGATGTCCTGACCACGGCCCGTCGAGGCCAACGCGCCATCTTTTACCGACCAACCGACCGGTTCTTGGCCGTCCCACGACACCCAGCCGGTCATATTCTCGCCGTTGAACAGTTCAATTGGCTTTCCTTCTCCCCAAGTCCCGTCATCCATTTCCTTGATCACTGGCGCGCGTACGCCGATCCATTCGAGCAAAGGCTGGTTCGACCCTTCCACTTCGAAAACACCTTGAAGCCTCCCATTCACCAGTTTCGCCGTGTAGACCAGTTTCCGACTAACCGGTTCGGCACCGGGACTCGGGCGTTCCTGCCGCGTCCATCCGAAGCGTAGGGTGCGGCTGCTGATCGAGATGTCCTCGATCACATTCAGATCACCGGAAAAGGCGCTGATGAACTTGCCTTGTGGTGTAGGTGTTCCCGCATTTTCAATCTCCAGCCACCAGGCGCGAGAACGCCCACCCGTGGTTCTGATGTCCCAGCGGCCGTTGAACTGTTCGCCTCCACTAACAGCCGGGTCCTGTGCGAACACAATCACCTCGCTCGCTGGGAAAGAAAGCAGCAGAGCTGCCGCTAAGCTTATGCCACGCCTACGCATGGACGAAGAATGGTTCATTATCACAATGATCGGTCTCCTGTCGAACTTTCACTCGGGACTATAAGGCAGTCCGGCGACGTGTCAAGGAGGAATTGCTAATTGGGTTACCAGACTCTAGGCTGGACGCCTGCATTCGCGGCCGGGCTGATGTTGTAGCGCGGCAGTTTGACGGCACGATGGCACTTTCCATCTGGCATGAACGGTAATTTCGGCGCCCACAAGTGTCTCGCAACTACCCAATTTCGTGGGATAATCGCGACTCAAAAGAACGCAGGCGGCGCAACGCGCCGTGACGCTGGCGCTAGATCGATACTTTGGGAGGTAGACTCTCATGGGCTATGGTTCACTAACTCGTCGCCAATTCATCCGTGTCGGCGCAGGAGCTATGGCGGCAAGCACAGGCGCGAAAGTTACAGTCCTGAACCCCAACACGCTCTCCCCTTACTCCCGCGTGGTTTCGCCAAGCGACACGGTACGCTTCGCCTCCATTGGCACAGGGGTGCGAGGCTGCGAGTTGCTTCAGGCTTCGCTTCGTGTTCCGGGCATTGAGTGCGTCGCCGTTTGCGACCTTTACGACTCACGGCACGAGGCAGCCAGGGAAGCTATCAAGAAGGGCGTTCCAGCCACACGCGATTATAAGAAAATTCTGGACCGCAAGGATGTCGACGCCGTCATCGTCGCGACGCCTGACCACCAGCATCGCAAGGTGGTTGCCGATGCCTGTGCGGCCGGCAAGGACGTCTATTGCGAAAAACCGATGTCCCACACGGTGGAAGACGGATTTGCCATGATCGATGCCGCACAAAAGGCAAATCGCATCATCCAGATTGGCAGCCAGGGGGTCAGTTCTATCCTTTACGCGAAAGCCAAGGAAATTTTTGACTCGGGAAGGCTCGGTGACGTGTTCATGATTGAGGCGTATTCGGACCGCAACACCGCCAGCGGTGCTTGGGTCTACCCCATCCCACCAGACGCAAACGAACAAACGATCGACTGGAACGCCTTTCTGGATGGAGCGCCAACCCGACCCTTTGATCCAGTCCGGTTCTTCCGATGGCGTTGCTTTGCGGACTATGGCGAGGGCTTGGCTGGCGACCTCTTTGTTCATTTGATTTCTGGGATCCATTTCATTACCAGCACGAACACGATCGCGCACCGCGCCCAGTCTACCGGTGGCCTTTTCCGTTGGAAAGATGGCCGTGAATTTCCGGATCTGATCGAGACCTTCTACGATTACCCCAACTTTCGCGTTGTCCTTCGCTGCAACCTGAACAATGAGGCCGGAGGTCTTTTGGGGTTGTACGGCACCAAAGGAACGATGGTCATCAAGGACTCGACGCTGACGTTTAAACCGCAGGACACACGCCCGCAACCAGAGAGCTACTCGATCTACGGCTGGCCGGCTAAATTGCGTGATGAATACCTGAAGAAATGGCACGAAGAAAATCCGTCACCTGCACCTCTCGATTTCCGGGTGGACGAAGAAGTGGAGACGTTCACAACACCACCGGGTTACGACGCCGTTCCAGATCATCAAGCTAATTTCTTCAACGCGGTTCGGAGTCGAAAGCCGGTTGTCGAAAATGAAGTATTTGGCAACAACGCGGCGATCGGCTGCCATTTGGCCAATTATGCCTATTTCAACAAGGCTGTGGCGGTGTGGGACCCGGGAGCCAAAAAAATTGCAAAAAGCTGATTAGATTCCTTTTTTTGCAAGCAGGGGGCCGGGAGTTGGAGTCTCCCACCGTCCACCACCAATCTTTCCTGGCCCGCGTCCGCCACCTATTGGGGGTGTTGTCCCAGATTTAGAAACAAAGCCAAGCTCCAACGTCCGCTCGCTCGAAACGACTTGGTTGTGGCCCATCGCATGATCCGGGCATCCCAGAGGGTTACATAAGGAGGTATTTGCTACCTCGTCGCGCAGGGTTGGTCAACAACGCGATACGGAGGGACGTACAATTGCCGAATCAGTGGCTTAGAACGTAATCTTGCCCGAAAGCTGGACGATTCTCGAGCCAGGGCTGAAATTGAGTTGCGTGCTCAACGGCGTTTGAAATGGCGCCCTGGGAGGCCCCAGGCAGATGGTCACCGCGCCGGTACAGCCCGTCGCGGTGGAGAATTGGATGGTGCTCACCGAAGTATAGTTTATGCGGTTGAGGGCATTGTAAGCTTCAAGAATGAACTGTGCCTTAACGCGTTCTGTGAACTGTATGCTCTTAGTGATTCGAGGATCAAGCGAAACGAAGTTGGGAAGATAAAAGGTGTCACGGCCGAGTCCCGGCGCACGGTCGGTGCGGCTGTTACTGTCGCTATTTAGGTCCGAGTTGACCATGCCAGAGTAGGGTTGTCCGGTTTCGCCAGTCAGGATACCGCTGAGTTGCCATCCGCCGACCAGGTAGCGCCACGAACGGTGCAACGAATGTGTATAGCCGTCGAGGTTCCAAATCGCGCTTAGCACGAGGCGGTGTCTTTGATCGTTCACGCCCGGGCCGCGATCCCCGCGAAGGTTGAGAGGGTCCTGGACCATCTTGGCGTCGTCGCCAGAGAAGGGAACGACCGAAGTGGCGTCCGGGTTGTCGTCGATTACCTTTCCGAAGGTGTAGGAAGCAAAGAACTGGTACTTTTGGGAGAGGCGCTTGTTCAGTTGCACGGTCAGGCCGTTATAGACGGAATTGGCGCTGCTTTGGAATTCCTCAATGCGCGCAAAGCCTGAAATGGGGCGTGACTGAGTGATCTGATTCACAGTGGCAGTTTGAGTAGACCCGACAAATCCGACGGTTACTGGCGTTTCAGGACCCTGGAGATTGATGTCGAGGGTGCGCGTGAGATGCGTGCCTTTGACCCACAGATAGTTGACCTGAACGGACAGGCTCGGCTGAATCAAGTATTCGAGGCCTAGGTTGGCCTGCTGCACATTGGGCTCGTGATAATTGGGCTGGAAGACATAAATGGTAGGGGCGCCTGCGGTGCCACCGACCGGCGCAGCACAACTTGGAGCTGCGCCTGGAGCGCCGCATTTCGTGGCGGGATATTGCGGCATGTCTGCGCCGGTAAAGTTGAGAGTCTGCACATTCAGTGCGTTGTTCGAGAAAGCGGTGCCGACGGTGATCGCAGGAGTGCGACCGTAGAAAATACCGTATCCTGTACGAACGACCAACTTCTTGCCGAGAGGCGTCCAGGCAATTCCGAGCCTGGGACCAAAGTCGGCATGATCGTTGTGAATCCGGTTGGTGAAGATTCCCGCAGCGGCGAGGCTGGCACTGGGGTTGAGCTCGGCAGGCTGGGCGATCAGGTCGAGATCGTATCGGAGGCCGAAATTCAGAGTGAGGTCACTTCGTACGCGCCATTCATCCTGGGCGAACGCTGAATATTCCTGAAGATTGGGATTCGTGGTGGGTCCGGTAGTGCCCGCGCCGGCGAAGGCTTGGGCAAAAGTATCCGAAGCGTCCGGACCAGTGAAGCAAGCCGCGCCGCCTCCGTTCAAATTGCAGCCGAATCCCTCGAGACTATTGAAAACGTAAGCGCCTGAGAAGTTGCCAGGGAAGAAGTTGGCGATCCTGTCCACGAGAAAATTCATGCCGGTTTTGATTGTGTGGCGACTGTGGGTGAGCGAGAGGGTATCGCCAACTTCGGCGCGCTGAATGTTGGTGAAGCGAGGGCTAAAGAAATTGCGTCCGACAATGAGATCGGTGACGCCGCCCTGGCGAACGGTGGCTTCCGGATTGATGCTGTTGGCCAGGCCGGGCTCGTTGTCGCGCGCATAGGCGGCCCGGGCAACGTTGACGATACCGGATGAGATGGTGGATGTAAGCGAGCCGGACAGGGTGTCCGTGGTGACATCCGACGCGCCGGTGTGCTCGATAGAATTTTGCGATCCGCCATTTTCGAAGCCATTGCCGACGAAACGCTGGGAGTTGTATCGGACGCTGAGGAGTTCGGTGTTGCCAAGCCGCCAGTCAACCTTCCCAAGGTAGACATTCTGGTTTTGAGTGCGAATCCACGGGTTGGCGCGTGCCTGAAGATAACGAAAGACGAGATTGGGGAGGGTGTTGCGCTGGCCGTCGTAATCGAAGAAGAAAAAAAGTTTTTCACGGACGATCGGACCGCCGAGGTCTCCTCCGAACTGGTTGAAGTGATAGGGAGACTTTTGGCGGCCGTTGATTTTATTGATTGGGTCGTTGGCATTCAGGCTTCGATCGCGGAAGAATTCAAAGGCCGCGCCGTGAAATGCGTTGCTACCGGATTTGGTGACCACGTTAATCACCGCTCCGCCAGCATGGCCCAGCTCGGCGGAATAACCGCTGGAATTCACCTGGAATTCCTGTACCGCATCTTCGCTGAACTGATAGGGAGCGCGCCCCGATCCAGTGCGGCCGACGGACTGGCCGAAAAAGGTGTTGTTATCGTCCGAGCCGTCGACGATGAGGGAATTGAGGGTGCCGCGCTGGCCTGCAAAGCTGATGTCGCCACCGCGTACGTCGAGGGTGACGCCTGGGGTGAGGAGCACGAAATTGATGAAGTTGCGGCCGTTTGTGGGGAGATTTTCAATGGCCACATCATTCACCGCGGAGCTCACCTGACTACGTGTTGTTTCGACGATGGGGGGTTCATCCGTGACGGTGACGGACTGGGTCTGTCCAGCCACCGAGAGCGAGAGGTTCAGGTTCAGTCGGGCGCCGACACTCACCGTGATGTTCTTTTGCATCAGCTTGGCGAAACCCGGGTGCTCGACTTCGATGGTGTAGGTACCTACCGGGAGGACGGGGAAAGTAAAGAGGCCGTTGGAATCGCTAGTGGTTTGAAAGTGGATGCCGGTCGCATCGTTGGTACCCGTCAACCTGGCGCCGGGAAGAGCGGCACCGGATTGATCGACGATGATGCCTTCGATGGTGCCCTGATTCGCCTGGGGCCACACGGAAGACGAAAGGAAGAAAAAGACAAAAAGGAATGCGCGGCAACAACGCAATAGGGCCGTTCGCGTTTCAGAAGTGTTCACAGCAATTTCTCCTTCAGAGTGCGGTCGAAGCTTTTGGCGTTCAGGTCCCCCGGTGGCGCTCCGCGGTAGAGCAGAGGCGCCGCGAGAATCAAAAGCCGAGCAACACATGCGAAAGAGCCGAACGCCTACACCAACAATACGTTGTCCTTTCTTGAACTTCTAACACAAGAGCTGGCTCAAGCCAAAGCCGCCAGTCATGTCTGAAGCTGACCGTGCTTGGCTCGAATGTTTTCTAAAGAGTGTCAAAGAAACTGCCCAGCAAGTAAAGCTCGGCACGGTTCGTGAGACGACGGGCAGGCAGCGCCATCGGCTCTTCACATATCACCACTACCTGGAAATTCTCAATCGAGGCACCGAGCTGCCAAAAGCAAGCCGCTGACAACGCTCGTGCGAGCCACTAGGACATGACCGAACAAAATCTTTTATTTCAGGACACCATCCGTTCCGCCGTTGAGAGAGATTTTGACCTTTGGTGGGGGTGCCAAGCAGAAAATAGAACCAACCGCAGTAATAAGAATTTATGACCACTGGTTGCGTCATGGTCATATGAAAACTCACTTGACCCCCTGGCATACCCCTTCCAATTCTGAATGACGAACTCGTAGGTGATGTATTGATTCACGCCAATAGCATCTGGCTGGAAGCCCGCCCGTACTCCGGAGGTGAACCGCTGACTGCGCAACACTGACCGGCAGACGATGCTCTGTGCTGATGGCCAGATCATCCTAATCGTCGCGGCCAAGAAGAATATTCAAAAGGCCTGGAGCGGGCGGGGCCGCGATTTGGAGAGTACGGGACTGTCCAAGAAATGGCGACGGCAGCGAGCGCAATGGTTTTACAAACTCCTTACACCGAGCTTGCGGTAAATCAGGGAGTGGATGCGCATATTAGCAAATACTCGCTTAGCGGTTGAGGGCCAACGAAGCGGAACTACGAGCGACTTGTGCCCGATTCAGGATTCTGACCAGGCCGGTCCGCAGCGGATGAGAGCCTCGAAAGTCAATATTTAGTCAGAGTCAGCCTCGAATTTGAGGCAAAGCAAACAACTTGGTGAATCGTCTCGTCGTAGTTTGGCGATAGTTTGCAGAGATTCATCTAGAAGGAAACATGAAACTATCAAACA
>WNGC01004494.1_pt1 | contig 15062 bp, 20 predicted proteins | sample 5400051 | NCBI WGS metagenome assembly WNGC01 (sample SAMN13153368, study PRJNA577476) | soil metagenome | isolation source: 20 cm soil or saprolite under grassland replicate 2 | place: USA:California | collected 2016-06-15 | reverse complement strand
CAAACGCCAAGGCAAGCATCGCCAAGACGGCGATATGCAGCCAACCGGGCAGCGCCGCAAAGATGTCGAACAGCGCCAGGGCCGCTAAGATTCCGATAACCGCGAGAGGCGGCCAGGCGGCGGGCCACACTCGCTCCCACAGTAAGGCGGCGCGCGCCAGCCGCATCCGCCAGAGGAGGCGGTGGTCTTGCCGAAGCTGGCGGCGCAGTTGCTGCGCGGCGTCCAAATCGCTCATGCGGCACCTCGCCGGCGCGGCGCCTCGGCGGGATCGCCGAGCCAGTCTGGGATCGTATCAAGGGCCAACATTGCCTCGTAGCTCGGCCGTTCCCGGATCACCGCAAAACGCCCGCCATGCACCAGCACCTCGGGCACCAGCGGCCGCGAGTTGTAGGTGGAGCTCATCACCGCACCGTAGGCGCCCGCTGCGGTAAACGCGACAAGATCGCCTTCCTCCAACCGCGGCAGCCGATAGCCGCGGTTGAACGTGTCGGTGCTCTCGCAGACCGGCCCGACGATGTCGGCCGGCTCAAGGCGGACGCCAGCCGGCGGTTCGCGAACCGGTACGATCCGGTGCTCGATATCGTACATCGCCGGCCGCACCAGGTCGTTCATCGCGGCGTTGAGCACGATGATCCGCTGTTCGCCCTCCTTGACATAAACCACCCCGGCGACGAGCACGCCGCCGGCGCCCACCAGAAACCGCCCTGGCTCGAACGCCAGCGCGACGTCGAGCGGGCCGAAAATCTCCTGCACCAAGGCGGCATAGCTCGCCGGGCTGACGGGTTCGGGATCGTCCTCGTGATAGGGGATGGTCAACCCGCCACCGAGATCGACGCGCGGCACGCTATGGCCTTCGCCGCGCAATGTCGCCACGAGCTCGGCCACCCTGGAAAACGCAGCGCGCGACGGCGCAAGCTTGACGATCTGCGAACCGATATGCACCGCCAGCCCGACCGGCTCGAGACCGGGAAGCTGCGCCGCGAGCCGGTACGCCGCGGGAATTTCGGTATGCGCGATGCCGAACTTGTCGCCCTTGCGGCCGGTTGCAATCGCGGTGTGCGTCCCGGCGTCGACATCGGGGTTGACGCGGATCGCGACCCGCGCGATCTGCCCCCGGCTGCTCGCCAGTTCACTCAACGCCCGCAATTCGGGCACCGACTCGACATTGATCTGGTGGATGCCGGCGTCGAGCGCGGCCGCGAGCTCGGCGCGTGTCTTGCCGACACCGGAAAAGACGATCCGCTCGGCCGGGATGCCGGCAGCGAGCGCCCGTCGCAATTCGCCTTCCGACACCACGTCGGCCCCGGCGCCGAGACGGGCGAATAGCGTCAGCACCGCCTGGTTCGAGTTGGCCTTGAGCGCGTAACAGATCAGCGGGTCGACCGGCGCCAGCGCAGCGGCAAGCGCGCGGTATTGCTCGACAAAGGACGCCACGGAATAGACGTAGACAGGCGTGCCGACCGCGGCGGCGATCTGCTCGACCGGGACGTTTTCGGCGTGCAGCTGACCGCCGCGATAACGGAAGAACTCATTCACTCGGATAGGTCCTCGGATAGACATCCGGCACGCCGGGCGGCGGCTGCGGATTGCCCTTCTTGCCGCAGCCGGCGAGCGCGAGGGCGATCAACAACAGGGCCATGATGCGGAAAAGCGGGCTCATGCGAGGTATTTCCGGCGCGCGGCGGCGATCGCTTCGCGCACCCGAGGGGGCGCCGTGCCGCCAAAGCTGGCGCGGCTCGCGACCGAACGCTCGACATCGAGAACATCATAGACGGCATCAGTAATCGCCGGCTCGACGGCCTGAAGCTCGGTGAGCGGCAGTTCGGCGAGCGAGCAGCCGCGCGCCTCGGCCCGTCTGACGATCTCGCCAGTGATGTGGTGGGCGCGGCGGAATGGCAGATCGAGCGTCCGCACGAGCCAGTCGGCGAGATCGGTCGCGGTACTGAATCCGCGCGCCGCCGCGTCGCGCAAGCGCTCGCGGTCGGGACGCATGTCGCGCGCGAGACCGGTCATCGCCGCAAGACACAGCTCGAGCGTGTCAGCGGCCTCGAACACCGGCACCTTGTCTTCCTGCATATCCTTCTGATAGGCGAGCGGCAGGCCCTTCATCACCGTCAGCAATGCAATGAGCGCGCCGTTGAAGAGCCCGGTCTTGGCGCGCACCAGCTCGGCGGCATCGGGGTTGCGCTTCTGCGGCATGATCGAACTGCCGGTCGTAAAGGCATCGCTGAGCCGGATAAAGCCGAAGGCGTCGCTCGACCAGATGACGACCTCCTCCGCAAAGCGCGACAAATGCGTGCCGGCCAGCGCCGCGGCGGCGAGAAACTCGACCGCGAAATCGCGGTCGGAGACAGCATCGATCGAGTTCGCGGACGGGCGGTCGAAGCCGAGCGCGGCGGCGGTCCGGTCGCGGTCGATCGGAAAAGCGGTGCCGGCGAGCGCGGCGGCGCCGAGCGGGGACTCATTGAGGCGGCGGCGACAATCGGCGAAGCGGCCACGGTCGCGCCCGATCATCTCGACATAGGCCATCAGATGGTGGCCGAAAGTCACTGGCTGCGCGATCTGCAGATGCGTAAAGCCGGGCATGACGCAATCGGCATGTGTCTCGGCCTGACCGAGAAGCGCGCCCTGACATTCCCGGAGCGCGGCATCGAGGCGGTCGATTGCGTGGCGAACCCAGAGGCGGAAATCGGTCGCCACCTGATCGTTGCGCGACCGCGCGGTGTGCAAGCGGCCCGCCACCGGCCCGATCAGCTCGGCGAGCCGCGCCTCGATATTGAGATGGATGTCCTCGTGCTCGTCGCGGAAGACAAAGCTCCCCGCCTCGATCTCGCCGCGGATCTGCTCTAGACCGCGGGCAATCGCTTCGCCATCTTCGGGCGACAGGATGTTCTGCGCGACGAGCATCGCGCAATGCGCCTGGGAGCCGGCGATATCTTCGGCATAAAGGCGCTTGTCGACACCGATCGAGGCATTGATGCGGCGCATGATCGCGGCCGGGCCCTCGGCGAAACGGCCGCCCCATAGAGCATTCGGCCCGGCGGCGCCAGGGCCGGCGGGATCACGCTCGCCGGGATCGGACCCGGGCGGGTCGGGCCGTCTTTTGGCCTCTTTCGGCACGGTCGCGGTCGCGCTCCTGCTCGCAGTTGGGGCCGCCCTTGCGGCCGAGCCAGACCTCAAACCCGGCGAGTTTATCGCGGCCTCGCCGCCGCAACCAGCACCCGAGGTTTCCTTCCAGGATCTCTCTGGCAATTGGGTGGCTCTCGCCGATTTCAAGGGCAAGCTGGTCTTGCTCAACCTCTGGGCGACGTGGTGCCAACCCTGCCTCAAGGAAATGCCGTCCCTCGAAAAGCTGCAGGGGAGCCGCGAGGACCAGCTCACCGTGGCGGCGGTTTCCGAGGACCGCGGCGGCAAGAACATCGTCGAGCCGTTCATCGCGAAGCTCGGTCTCGACAAGGTCAAACCCTATCTCGACCCAAAAAGCGCAGTCGGGCACGCCTTTTCGGTGCGCGGCCTGCCGACGACCCTGATTATCGACAGCGGCGGCAAGGTGGTCGGCCGGGTCGAGGGCGCGGCCGAATGGGATTCCGACAAGATGGCGAAAGTCTTGCAGCCGTTTCTGCCCGAGGTATCCGAAGATGCGAAGCTCAAGCGGGCGGAGCGCTGAGCACCTGTTTGAGGAACGCGCCGCCGCGCTGCAGCCCCTCGGGATCGATCGCGTGTTCGATCCCCGGGCACGCCAAGGTTTCGACCGGAACGCCGGCCGCTTTGAGGGCGGCTTCCGCATCCGCCAGCGACTCGAAGGGCACGAGCGGATCGTGGGTGCCGTGCACCAGCAAGACCGGCGGGCGCGAGCGCAACTCGCTCGCCAAGAGCTCCGGCGCGATCAGCCGGCCGGAATAGCCGAGGATGCCGGCGAAGGGCTTGGCGCGGCGCAGCCCGATATAGAGCGACATCATCGTGCCCTGCGAGAAGCCGACGAGCGCCGTGTCGGCTTCGGTAAGCCCGCGCTTCTGCAATTCCTCGTCGATAAACGCGTCGAGCGATGGCACGGCGGCGCGCAACCCTGCGAGCAGTGCGGCCGGTGTGCGGTCCTGAACACTGAACCACTGATAGCCGTAAGGCGCCATGTCGCAGGGGAACGGCGCGTTCGGAGAGATGAACTCGGCATCCGGCACGACCCGCCCCCAACGTTGCTGAAGGCCGATCAAATCGTTGCCGTCGGCCCCGAGTCCGTGCAGCAGAATGACGAGCCGGCGCGGCTTACCGCCGGAGAGGGGCGGACGGCTCGGTCCGGTCAACTGGCCCAGCATCGGCGGCGGCTCCTGAAGGATGAGAGGATCATCACGAGGCATAGCCGATCCGCCGCGCGGCTGTCATCAGCGGCGGCGGGGGGCGAGGCGTGAGCGCTGACAGCGTAGTCACGCGGTTTGCGCCAAGCCCGACCGGGTATCTGCATCTCGGCCATGTGCGTTCGGCATTGGAGGGATGGCGCGCGGCGCGCGAAGCGGGCGGGCGCTTTCTGTTGCGCATCGAGGACATCGACCACACGCGCTGCCGCGCGGAATACACCGAGGCTATCATCGAGGATCTGCGCTGGCTTGGGCTCGATTGGGATGGGCCGATCCGCCGGCAATCCGAGCATTTCGACGATTACCGCGCGGCGTTGTCGAAGCTCGACGCGATGGGGCTGCTCTATCCCTGTTTTTGCACGCGACGGGAGATCCAGGCCGAGATCGCACGGGCCGGCGGCGCGCCGCAAGGAGATATGGGTGCGCCGTATCCCGGCATTTGCCGCAGCTTGAGCGCGGCGGAACGGGAAGCGCGCAGGCAAAGCGCCGCCGATTACGCCTTGCGGCTCGATGTCGGCGCGGCACTGGCGCGCACGGCGGGGCTGTATTGGCACGAGCACGAAACGCGCATCGCGGCCGATCCGGCGGCGCTCGGCGATGTCGTGTTGGCGCGCAAGGAGGTGCCGACGAGCTATCACCTCGCGGTGACGGTCGACGACGCATTGCAAGGCGTGAGTTTGGTGACGCGCGGGATCGATCTGTTCACCGCGACGCATATCCACCGCCTGCTGCAGGCCTTGCTCGATCTCCCGACGCCGCATTACGGGCACCACGCGTTGTTGACCGACGCGAGCGGACGGCGGCTGGCGAAACGCGACCGCGCGCAGACGATCCGCGCGATGCGCGCCGCCGGATGCACGCCCGATGGAGTCCTGGAAGCAGCATCGAAAGGCTCGCTTGCATAACCCGATCATCCCGGCGGAAGCCGGGATCCATCCTTCAACGTCTCGGGCGCCGAAGAGTGGGTCCCGGCTTTCGCCGGGACAACGGGTTTTTGTTCAATCCAACGGGCGGTGAAGACCGCTTGCGACGTCGAGATATTCGGGGTCCTCGACCGAAATGAGCCCGTGCCGGAGCGCGAAATCGAGGATCACGAGGTTGACGTTGAACTTGAAATCATCGGTCTTGCGTACCCGATCGACCACCGCTTCGGCCGGCATCAGATCAAAGCGGACGATCTCGCCATCGCTGTTCTTCGGCTCGAACGCGTCCGGCAATTTGATATCGTAGACAAACAGCACATCGTCGCGGATGCCGAGCTCGGTCTCCATGCAATAGGTGACGGCGCCGACCGGCACGGCATCCTTCACCAGGAATTCGGGGATGCCGCCCTCCTCCTCACTCTCCTTGACGAGCGTCTCGTAGATGCCGTGGCCGTTTCCCATGCCGCCGGCGACGATGTTGTCGAGCTTGTCGGGCGCGACGCGCTTGTCGGGCGCGCGGCGGCCGATCCAGAGATGCAGGCGGCCATCGACAAAACGGTAGCCGTTGAGATGCACGCCATAGGCGCGCACGCCGAAAAACGGCACGGCGCCGCGATCGAGCCGGAAGAGCGGCTTGTCGCCCCAGCGCGCCATGACATCAAAGGTCTCGTTGCGCCATTTCGGGATATTGCGCTCGGCGACGAGCGCCTCGACGACCTCGTCGACCGCGGCGCTGACCATATCGACGTCGCCGGAAGCGACGAGCGCCACCCGCTCCGGCTCGACCGCGAACACCGTGTCGAAGCGGGCGAGCGCCACGGCATTGTCGCGCCGCAACCAGCCGATGCGGCGGCCGCCGGCAATCAGCGGCACGACGCGGGCGCGGTCGAAATTGTTGCAGGCGCGGATGTGGTCGGCGAAGGACATGGCTCAGTCCAGAATTGAGGCGGGCCAGAATTGAGGCGGGCCAGAATTGAGGCGGGCAGCTCGCGTTGGGCCTGGTCTATAGGAAACGCTCGCTGGTCAAGACGGCATCGACCCCGGCGATCTGCCGCATGCAGCGGGCGATGTAATCGGCGGTGTCATGCTCGAGCCCGGCGATCTGCACATCGATCGTCAACATGCTGTCGCACGCGGCGCTTTGCCATCTGTGCGGCACGAGACCGCGCTTGGCAAACAGTTCGAGGATGCGGGGCATGACCCCGGGTTCCGCGGCGGCGTGGACGGAGAAGGAGAACGCGAGCGACGCTCGCTGGCGGTCGGCGCCAGATTCAGCGGGGGCCGCAGTATCGAACAGCAGGGACGACATCGAAGAGATCCTCGGCAAAATGAGAGCGAATCAGCAGGGCCCGAGCCCGGAAGGGGCTCGGGTGGCTAATTCGCCGGATGCCGGCGGGATGTGTCGTCCACATGACGCACGAAATGTGAGCCTCGGCGCGAGGCACGTCAAGCCGAGCGCGTGATGCACCGCCCTGCGCAAAATGGTCATTCCGGGGGTCGAGCGGAGCGAGGCAGCCCGGAATCCATGAACACGGGCCTCTGGAAAATGGATTCCGGGCTCTCGGCTTCGCCGAGCCCCGGAATGACTGTGCGTCGCGGACAGGCCGGGGTGAGCGGGGATTCCAGAGCGCTCGCCGATATGCCCACCTCACCCTCCCGTCGCGCGGCGACGGGCCCCTCCCTCTCCGCCCTGAAGGGCGGAGAAGGCAATTTTGCACAACGGTGCGCGAGCGGATCGAAACCGGGCGCTTCCCGTTCCCGAAGAGAGGGGTCGCGCAACAACGGAGGCTGCCATGGATGACGGGCGACGGATTGTCGAGAGCCCGAGCCGGGCGCGCCAGGCCAGCAAGCCCGGCATCGTGCGCTATGTGTTGGCGATCTCGCTGGCCTTGGTTGTCATTGCATTTGCGGTTGCTTATATGACGTCCGTCTGATCGGGGGCATTGCATGAATTGGGCTCGCCTGGCGCTCGTGGCCCTCCTGCTGGGCGGCGCATTCGGATGCGATGCCGGCGGGCCGCAGCGCGCCAGCACGATCCAGAATTTGAACGGCATCAGCGACGATATTTCCGCGGTCGACATGACGCGCTCCGCCAATACGCGCGCCCGCGACCCGAACATCAGCTCGACCCTGCCGCGCAATTACGAGGTCCGCCCCGACCGCCCGTAAGCGCAGCGGCGTCATCCGGGCCGGCCGCCATCGCACCGGCATTGCCGCCGAGACCGTGGCCCTCCCTAGCGAGGCGGTGCTGAAAGCGCCCGTCGGGGGTATCATATTGGGGCGATGTCGACGTTTCTGACCGTGCTGCTCGTGCTGGCGATGCTGGGCGTTTTGGGCGTCCTCGGCGTCGGCGTCGCGACGATGCTGCGCGGCGGCAATCCGCGGCTCTCGAACAAACTGATGCAGGGCCGCGTCATCATGCAGGCGGTCGCGCTGGTGCTCTTGGCGCTCTTGATGATGCTCGCCAGCAATCGCTGATGGTGCGCCTCACCCGCATCTACACAAGGGGCGGCGACACGGGCGAGACCTCGCTCGGCGACGGCTCGCGCGTGCCAAAGCAGGCGCTCCGGGTCGAGGCGTTCGGCACGGTCGACGAGGCCAATGCCGCGATCGGGCTGGCGCGGCTGCATGTGGGTTCGCCGGCGGATGCCGATACGGATGCAATGCTGGCGCGCATCCAGAACGATCTGTTCGATCTCGGCGCCGACCTCTGCACGCCGGAGGACAGCGGGCGCGCGGCGCGGAAAGGGGCATTGCGCATCATTGCGGCGCAGGTGGCGCGGCTGGAGCGCGAGATCGACCGGATGAATGCCGGGCTCAAGCCGCTCGACTCGTTCATCCTGCCGGGCGGCACGCCGGCGGCGGCGTATCTGCATCTGGCGCGCACGATCGTGCGGCGGGCCGAGCGGCTGGCCTGCGCCTTGGCGGCCGAGGAGCGGGTCAACCCCGAAGCGCTCCAATACTTGAACCGGTTGTCGGACCACCTGTTCGTGCTGGGGCGGCGGCACAGAGAGCACAGAGAGCACAGAGAGCACAGAGAGCACAGAGCGGGATGAAGCGCGCCGAAACCTCTGTGTCCTCTGTGTCTCTGTGGTGAATTCATTTCGATGGCGGGTTGCGCTGCGCTCCACCCGCCCTACCAGTGAGGGGAGGCGATGGTCACGATCGAGCTGATGCGGCAGATCTCGGCGGCGTTCAACAGCCGCGATGTCGAGCGCATCGTCGCGTGCTTTGCCGAGGACGGCACCTTCTGCCTGGCGCGCGGGCCGGAAGCGGTCGGGCGCACGCTCAAGGGCAAGACGGCGATAAGAAAGGCGCTCGCCGACCGCTTCAAGCAGATCCCCGACATGCGCTGGGAGAACGAGGACTACATCCTGGCGGGCGACCGCGCGATCTCCATTTGGACCGTGCGCGGCCGGGGCGCCGATGGCGAGGAACTGAATTACCAGGGCTGCGACATCTACCGATTTGAGGGCGATAAGATCATCCACAAGAACACGTTCTGGAAGATCGTCGAGCACAAGGACCGGCTGTAGCGGGCGACATTCGTAGAGCCGGTGGAGCGCGGCGCAACCCGGCAAAGATTGTTCACCACAGAGACACGGAGGACACAGAGGGGACGAAGCGCGCCGAAATCTCTGTGGTCTCTGTGTCTCTGTGGTGAGTTTAGGTTTTTGGCGGGTTACGCCGGGCTGCCACCCGGCTCCACCCGCCCTACGAAGCTGCGAAACTCGGGGGTCTTGCCTTGGGGAGGGCCGCGTGCATGATTCGGTGGCCATTCCCCCCGGCATTCCGATGAGGGTGCGATGAAAGCGCTGGTCGCGGTCAAGCGGGTCGTCGATTACAACGTCAAGATCCGCGTCAAGGCGGACAAGACGGGCGTCGAGCTCGCCAACGTCAAGATGTCGATGAACCCGTTCGACGAGATCGCCGTCGAGGAGGCGCTGCGGCTGCGCGAGAAGGGCACCGTCAGCGAGGTTATCGCCGTCTCGCTCGGGGTGCAGCAATGCCAGGAGACGATCCGCACGGCCTTGGCGATGGGCGCCGACCGCGGAATCCTCGTGCAGACCGATGTCGAATTGCAGCCGCTCGCGGTCGCGAAACTCCTGAAGGCGGTCATCGAGAAGGAGAGCCCGGAGCTCGTCATCATCGGCAAGCAGGCGATCGACGACGATTGCAACCAGACCGGGCAGATGCTGGCGGCACTGCTGGGCTGGCCGCAGGCGACCTTTGCCTCGAAGATCGTCATCAATGACGGGCGCGCCGAGGTGACGCGCGAGGTCGATGGCGGGCTCGAAACGGTGGCGTTCAAATTGCCGGCGGTCGTCACGACCGATCTCAGATTGAACGAGCCGCGCTACGCCTCGCTGCCGAACATCATGAAGGCGAAAAAAAAGCCGATCGACGTCGTGACGCCGGAGCAGCTCGGGGTGGATCCGGCGCCGCGGCTGGTAACGTTGAAGGTCGAGGAGCCGGCGAAGCGGCAGGGCGGCATCAAGGTCGGCTCGGTGGCCGAGCTGATCGAAAAGCTCAAATCTGAGGCGCGGGTGATCTGATGTCTGTCCTCGTTCTCGCCGAACACGACAACCGCGCGCTAAAGCCCGCGACCTTGAACGCCGTCACCGCCGCGTCGGAGATCGCGAAGGCGGCGGGCGGCGATGTCCATATCCTCGTCGCCGGCAAGGAATGCCGGCCGGTCGCCGAGGCGGCCACACAGGTTGCGGGCGTCGCCAAGGTCTTGCTCGCGGACGATGCGGCGTACGAGCATGGCATCGCCGAGAATCTGGCGCCGCTCGTTGTCAAGCTCGCCGCGAACTACAGCCATGTGCTGGCACCGGCAACGACATCCGGGAAAAACCTTATGCCGCGCGTCGCGGCCTTGCTCGATGTCATGCAAATCTCCGACATCAGCGCGGTCGAAGGGCCCGACACCTTTGTGCGGCCGATCTATGCCGGGAACGCGCTCGCGACGGTGCAGTCGAAAGACAAGATCAAGATCATCACGGTGCGCGGCACCGCGTTTGCGCCGGCGGCGGCCACGGGCGGCAATGCGGCGATCGAGACGATCGAGAAGGCCGAGGCGCCGGGTATCACCGAATTTGTCGGCGCCGAATTGTCGAAATCGGAGCGGCCCGAATTGACCAGCGCGCGGATCATCATCTCGGGCGGGCGCGGCATGCAGTCGGGCGATAATTTCCATTTGCTGGAAAAGGTCGCCGACAAGCTCGGCGCGGCGGTCGGCGCGTCGCGCGCCGCGGTCGATGCCGGGTTTGTGCCGAACGATTACCAGGTCGGACAGACCGGCAAGATCGTCGCGCCGGAGCTCTATATCGCGGTCGGCATTTCGGGGGCGATCCAGCATCTCGCCGGCATGAAGGACTCCAAGGTCATTGTCGCGATCAACAAGGACGAGGAGGCGCCGATCTTCCAGATCGCCGATTACGGCATTGTCGGCGATCTGTTCAAGATCCTGCCGGAGCTCGAGGAGGAGCTCGGGAAACGCCAGCAGTGAGCGACGCCGCCCAAGATGATGATGCAAAATCCAGTCATTCCGGGGCGGCGCGCAGCGGCGAGCCCGGAATCCATATCCCAGAGGCCGGTGTTCATGGATTCCGGGCTGCCTCGCTCCGCTCGGCCCCCGGAATGACGATTTTGTCGATAGCCGTATGAACGAGATTCGCCGCATCGGCATCATCGGCGCCGGGCAGATGGGGCGCGGCATCGCGCATGTCTGCGCGCTGGCGGGGCTCGATGTCCTGCTGAGCGATGCCAATCCGGCGGCCTTGGCGCAGGCGCGCGACACGATCGGGAGCAATCTGGCGCGCCAGGTGGCGCGCGGCCGGATCAAGGAAGAGGAGAAGGCGGCGGCGCTCGGGCATATCAAAGCCGCGGGCGATTATCGCGCGTTCGCCGATTGCGACATGGTCATCGAGGCGGCGACCGAGAAAGAGGCCGTCAAGCGCGAGATCTTCAAGGAGCTCGTGCCGGTGCTGAACCCCGAGGCGCTGATCGCCAGCAATACGTCATCGATCTCGATCACGCGGCTCGCATCCGCGACCGACCGGCCGCAGAAATTCATTGGCATGCATTTCATGAACCCGGTGCCGGTCATGACGCTGGTGGAGGTGATCCGCGGCATCGCGACCGACGAGGCGACCTTCGCGGCGACACGCGACCTCGCGCTGAAGCTCGGCAAGACCCCGGTCGCGGCCGAGGATTTCCCGGCCTTTATCGTCAACCGCATCCTGCTGCCGATGATCAACGAGGCGGTCTACACGCTTTATGAGGGCGTCGGGTCGGTGGCGTCGATCGATACGGCGATGAAGCTCGGCGCCAACCACCCGATGGGACCGTTGGAATTGGCCGATTTCATCGGGCTCGATACGTGCCTCTCAATCATGCAGGTGCTCTATGAGGGGCTCGCCGACAGCAAATACCGCCCCTGCCCGCTCCTCGTGAAATATGTCGAAGCCGGGTGGCTCGGCCGCAAAACCGGGCGCGGGTTTTACGATTACAAGAGCGACCCGCCGCAGCCGACGCGGTAAGGGCTTCGCGGTCTCCGTAGAGCGGGTGAAGCGCAGCGCAACCGGCCTCAAGACTTCACAATGAGACGGTGAGACAATGAGAGAGAGGCGGCGCGGAAACGTCTGTGTCTCGCTGCCTCATTGCTCAAAATATTTTGGCGGGTTGCGCTGCGCTCCACCCGCCCTACGAAGAAGCGGCGTCCCGGCGAAAGCCGGGATCCACCTTGCCGATTCCCAGACCGCTGAAGAGTGGATTCCGTCTTTCGCCGGGAAGGCGGATGGGATGGTACGAGTTCTGCGCGCCCAGGCCGTCGGGCGAAACTCGGCTAAGATCTCGCTTGGGTGAAAGCGTCAAGGCCGAGGGCGGTGCGGAAGTCGGCGGTCTGGGGGACGCGCTCGGGGTCGAGCGGGATTCCGGTCGCGTCGGCGACGCGGTCGATCGCATTGAAAAAACCGACCACCGCGGCCGCATCGACCAGTGCCGCGTCACCAAGACTGCCGCGCAGGGCCGAACGCGCCCGCAATAGCTGCTCGTCACTGTCGGCTAAAACTGCTTCGGCGAATTCGATGAGCCGGTCGCCGTGGGAGACGCCGCCGCCCTCGGCGGCGGCGCCGAGCACCACTGTCAGATCGTAGGCTTCACCCTTATGCCGGCTGCTCGCACGGAGCAGTTGCGTATGGCTGGTGGTTCAATAGAAACAGCGGTTCAACGCCGAGACGCGCGCCGCCAAGAGCTCGATCTGCGCATGCGTGATGGCGCGATATTCGCGGCCGAAATCGCGCATCTCGAGCGGGCCCAAATAATGGTGCTCGCATAGATCGAAGAAGCTTCTGACCTCCGCCGGGACGAGGCTCATCGCGCGGTGGATGTTGGCCGGCGGCCGCGCCGTCGGATAAATGCCGGCTTCCGCTTCGGTGAGGCCCTCCGGCTCGATCCACGGAACCCAGGCAGGGCCCGGCTTAGCGCCGGATGGACGATGGCATGACGGCGCACCGTCCGAGACATCCGGCAATGGCAATCGCCGGATGCCGACACCGCGCGCGAAGGTATCGAGCGCGACGGTATGCGCGACGACCGAGACGATCTCGACATACTGCTCCGGGCTCAGCCCGGACCGGATGACATTGTTGAACCAGCTACGCGTCAAGCGGCCGGGATCGGTGCGGATGCGGTGCACGGCCTCGACCGCAGCCTCCGGCAATTCGCCGAGGCTGTCGTGCATGCCAGCGACGGCCGCCGGCGACAGCGCTGCCTTGCGCTCGCGGCAGAGGCGGCATTGGAGGGCGTGGCGCGTCTCGGCGATCAGCGCGACACGCTGCCGGCCATCCCACCACGCGCCGGGGCGCGCGAGATGATCGCGGGCATGGCTGTGCGCCGCGGCGAGATCGGCGCGGATCGCAAGCGGCGCGGCTTCGTACGGCGCCGGGTTCAAGGTGCCTTCCTTGAGCTAGCGGCGGGCTGATTTGGCGAAGATTGTGGGGGCCCACGGCGGCGGCCAGCCCTCCAGGCGCTCGCGGCGGCGGCGCTCCGATTTACCCTGGGCGTCGCTGGCGCGCGGGCCGGCATCGCCGTTTTCGGCTTCGGCGGCTTCGCGCTCGCGGCGCAACTCCTCAAGGCGCTGGCGGATCGTATCGAAATCATCGGCGGCGCGGGGGCGCGGGCAGTCCATCGGGGCGTCTCCAATCCCTTTGTCCAGCCTTGCCGGCCGGTTGGCGAGCATTTGATCCCGAACCGGGCTGTTGCGTCAAATCGTTCGGCGCTCGGGCCATTGCTGGCACGGGCCGGGTGCGGTTGAATGGCCACGGCTGCCGAGGATGCCCGAAATGGATGTCGCTTTTCTGACGATCGCCGAGCTGAACCGGCTTTACCGCCAGCGCGAGCTGTCGCCGGTCGAGGTTACCAAGGCGCTCCTGGCGCGCATCGCCGCGCATGACGGGAATTTGCACAGCTTTCTGCGGCTGACCGAAGAGGTGGCGCTGGCCGAGGCGGAGGCGGCCGAGCGCGAGCTGATGGCGGGCCAGGTGCGCGGGCCGCTGCACGGCATCCCCTATGCGCTGAAGGATATCGTCGAGACGGCCGGCATCCCGACGACCGGGCACTCCAAGCTGCGCCAGGAATACGTGCCGTCGGAGGACGCGGAGCTGCTGAAACGGCTCAAAGCCGGCGGCGGTATTTTGATGGGGAAGCTCGCGACCTGGGAGTTCGCGCTGGGCGGGCCATCATTCGATTTGCCGTGGCCGCCGGCGCGCAACCCGTGGAACCCAGACCACCTGCCGGGCGGCTCGTCGAGCGGCGCCGGCGCGGCGGTGGCGGCCGGGTTTGTGCCGGGTGCGATCGGCACCGACACCGGCGGCTCGATCCGTGGCCCGGCGGCGTTGTGCGGCATCGCCGGGATCAAGCCGACCTATGGAAGTGCAAATCATCGCCGGGTACGACCCCGAGGACCCCGGCAGCGAGGATGTGCCGGTGCCGGATTACGCGGCATCGCTGAACGCGGGCGTGCGCGGGCTGCGGCTCGGGGTGGTCGAGGAGTGGCACCGCGGCGCGCCGCATCCCGATGTCGCGCCGGCGGTCGATGCGGCGGTCGCGGTGTTGCGCGATCTCGGGGCCGAGATCGAGCCGGTCAAGCTGTCGAGCCTGCGCGACTACACCGATTGCAAGACGACGATCTCCTCGGTCGAATTGTTCGCGATCCACGAGCACGATCTGCGCACACGGCCCCAGGATTTCGGGCGCATCCTGCGCAACCGCGTGTTGCCGGGCGCGCTGATCCGCGGCGAGGATTATCTCGAAGCGCTGCGTTGGCGTACGTCCTTGGCGCAGGAGCAGGCGCGCGCGTTGCGAAGCATCGATGCGTTTGTCACCGCGGCATCGCTCAATGTTGCCGAGCGCGCCGACCCGAATGCACAGGATCGGCTGGTCAGCGCACCGTCGATCACGATGCCGTTCAGCGTCGGCGGATTGCCGGCGATCGCGATCCCCTGCGGCTTGAGCAAGGCGGAAGGGCTGCCACTGTCGTTGCAGATCGCCGCCGCGCCGTTCGCCGAGGCGCTGGTGCTGCGCATCGCGCACGCCTATCAGCAGGCGACCGACTGGCATAAACAGCACCCGCAACTCCACTGAGGGAGAGCAACAGCAATGCGGTTTGGATTGTTCGGCAGCGCGCAGGCGCGGCGGCCGACCCCGGGGACGGAGCTGACCGACAGCAGCCAGGGATTTCGCGAGTGGATCGAGAACAATGTCGAGGCCGAGGCGCTCGGAT
>WNGC01004632.1_pt1 | contig 15065 bp, 14 predicted proteins | sample 5400051 | NCBI WGS metagenome assembly WNGC01 (sample SAMN13153368, study PRJNA577476) | soil metagenome | isolation source: 20 cm soil or saprolite under grassland replicate 2 | place: USA:California | collected 2016-06-15 | reverse complement strand
CCGTACGCCACGTTGCCCCCGCCGGACACGCTCGGAGCTCACACGGCGCCGAGCAATACGGCGCCGCCGCCCTTCGCGACGGTGGGCGCTGCGGCGGCCGAGCTCGACCTCGAGCCCGGTGACTTCATCCTCCTGACCACCGGCGCCACCGGCCTGCCAACGAGGAGCGTCGACACGCGCGTGACCAACGCGACGAACCTGCCCAACGGGCCGTTCCAGCTCACCGGCCCCACGATGCCGTACGACGCCTACACGGGGGACACGAGCCATCGCTTCTACCAGATGTGGCAGCAGTCGGACTGCAGCGTGGGCAACGCGACCCGAGCCAATCCCACCGGTTGCCTGAGCGACCTCTATCCGTTCGTGAACATCAGCTTCTCGACGAGCGACACAGGCGTTGGCAACACGATGGCCTTCTTCAACGTCAACGACGGCGACGCGCCCTTCCTGAAGCAGCTGGCCGACGAGTTCACCTCGAGCGACAACTTCCATCAGTCGTTCATGGGAGGAACGGCCACCAACCACGTCATGCTGGGGACAGGTGACGCGGTGTTCTTCAGCGACGGCAACGGCACCGCGATCACGCCGCCGGCGAGCATCGTGATCGCTAATCCCAATCCCAGAGCCGGCACGAACAACACCTACACGGCCGACGGCAACTGGAGCGAGTGCTCTGATGGAGCCCGTCCCGGTGTCGCGCCGATCGTGAGCTATCTGGAGTCGCTGCCCTACCACCCGCAGCCGAACTGCGCCACCGGCCACTTCTACATGCTGAACAATGTGAACCCTGGGTTCCTGCCGAACGGCCAGCCTCGGACGACGGGCGCGTTCGTGCCGCCGTCGAGCGTGCGCACGATCGGCGACGCCCTGAGCGAGAGGAGCATCTCGTGGCGCTACTACGGCGGCGGGTTCAACGCCGCGGTCGCCGGGCAGCCGAACGTGTACTGCCAGATCTGCAATCCGTTCCAGTACGCGGCGTCCGTCATGACGAACGCCGCCGCGCGCCAGGAGCATCTCAAGGACACGGCGGACCTGCTCCGCGACCTCCGGAACGGGACGCTTCCCGCGGTGTCGTTCGCGAAGTCCGATGGCCTGCTCGACGGTCATCCGCAGTCCTCCAAGGTCGGCCTCTTCGAGGCCTACCTGAAGAGGATCCTGGACACGCTCGAGACCAATCCCCGCTTGAAGGCGCACACGGCCGTGGTGGTCACATTCGACGAGTCCGGCGGTTACTACGACTCGGGCTTTATCCAGCCGCTCGACTTCTTCGGCGACGGACCGCGAGTCCCGCTCATCGTGGTCTCCCCCTACTCTCGGGGCGGTCGCGTCGTTCACTCATACGGAGACCACGTGTCGATCCTCAAATTCATCGAGCGGAACTGGCGCATGAATCCCATCACCGCACGCAGCCGCGACAACCTGCCCAACCCCATCGCGCGGCACGACAACCCTTACGTGCCGGCCAACATGCCCGCGATCGGCGACCTGTTCGACATGTTCGACTTCGGTGGGGCTCACAACCACTGACGGGTTCAGCGAGGCGATGAGGTTCAGGCGGTCTTGTTCAGCTTGAAGCTTCGCAGCACCGTCTCGAAAGTTTTCAGGTCCTTGTCGAAGTAGTGCCGCTGGGGAGCGGAGTAGCGAATGCCGTAGAACCACTCTCCCTGGATCACGCCGCAATAGACGACTCTGAGCTTGAGGTCATCCTTCGTCTTGTACGTGAGCACCGCCCGGAAGCCAGGCTTGCCGCTGATCGTGATGGGCCGATTGTCCTTGACGTCCACGCCGGAGATGTCTTTGTTCGAGCTGTAGTTGTCGAGGATGACTTCGGCCGCGTCTTGCGGCATCATGCCCTTCGCCAGCTTCTTCTTGGTGTGCTTGAGCGGCTCTTCGATCTGAAAGCGCTCGATCAGGATGTGCTGGAGCAACGGGCCGTCTCGCGTCACGATGAGGTCGTCGCGCTCGTCCCGAGTCCACCGCATCCAGCCCTGGGGCAGATCGATTGTGTAGTCATGGGCGTCCGAGGTGTACGAGCCACCGGCGGGCACCCACGGCAGGCTGACGCAGCCGGTCGCCACGAGCAGAGTGGCCCCGAGCAGCGCGGTCGTCGCGCGAGTCAGCCTTGGCATTGGCGGATATACCCCTCGATGTACGCACGATCGGACGCCGCGGGGGCCAGCGCGAGGTACGACTCCAGCGACTTCTTCGCCAGACACGCCTTCCCGCGCCTCAATTGAATGAGCCCGAGCCCCTTGTGCGGATCCGGATACGCCGGATCCAGGAGAACCGCCTTCTGGAAGTGCTGCTCCGCCTTCTGCATGTCGCCCTCTCCCGCCTTTTGCCGGAGGACTTCGCCGAGCACGTAGTACCCCTTCGGATCGTTCGGCCGTATGGCGATGTGCTTTTCCGCGCCCCACCGGGCGGTCTGGAAGCGACCGGCCTTCAGGTCGAGCCGGGCGTTCTCGAGCACGACCAGCCGAATCTTCTTGAGGAAGAGGTCGCGGTTCTTGGTGCCACCCCGCCGATCGCGGTAGGTGGTCTCCGTCAACGATTCGAAGTTGTCGATGCGCTCCTGCAGGCGCGGATGGCTCGAATAGAAGAACGGCTCCTTGATCTTCTCCCGATCCAGCTCCTTCTTCATTTCGTGGAAAGCCTTGGGCGCCTCCGTGGGGTCGTATCCGGCACGGACCATGAGGTCGAGGCCCTCGCGGTCGGCTTCCCGCTCTTGGTCCCGCGCGTATCCGGTGATGGCCGCCGTGGTGCCAAACGCGCCGACCAGATCGGCGATCCCACCGAGGACCGGAACCCCGCCCAAGGTGACGTTCATCGTGGCAAAGAAGGCAGCCTTGTTCTGGGTGCTCCGGAACTCGCGGATCGCGTGCCGGTGCGTGACGTGCACCATCTCGTGCCCAAGCACCACCGCGAGCTGAGCCTCGTTCTCCAGCCGGGCGAGCAGGCCGGAGTGGATGTAGAGTGCCCCGTTCGGCATGGCGAACGCGTTGAGCCAGGGGTTCTTCACGACGGCGACCCGAAAGGGGATCGCGCGCAGCACAGCGGGCGGCTGGAGCTTCTGGGCGACTTCGGTGAGATACGCCTCCAGCTCCGCGTCCCGGTAGACATACCCGCTCGCCTCGAACTTCTGCTGCTCTTGCTCGACCCGTGCCCACATCCGCTTCTCGTCCGCCTCCAGGGGCACGTTCGCGTCCCGGATCGGCTGGAGGGCGGTCGTCGCGCAGGCCACCAGAAGGAAGCCCAGAAGGACCGCGACGAAGGGGCGCGTCATTTTCCGAGCCTCGGGAAATTGACCAGCGTGACGTCGACGAAGCTCGCCGCGCCCTTGGGCTCCCGCATATCGTATCCGCCAGACCGCGCCTCGATGTTGTACCAGAGGATCGTGCCGGCGGGGTCCACGAGGGCGGCGCAGAGCCCCGTGGTGCCCGAGCTGAGCCTGGGGACAAAGGGGATAATCGTGCCGACGGCCTGGAGCGCCTTTCGACCATCGCTGGAGATCTGATCGAAGCCATAGGCCAACAGCATGGCGTCCGCATTGGCCTTCTGCAGAATCCTCTCGAGGGAGCCCAACGAGTACTCGAATCGCTCGAGCTTGGTCGTGAACGGGTGCATGGAGTACGAGTGGTTCAACACACTGACGCTGACGGCGCGAAACAGTGCGCGGATCTCGCCCACCGTATCCCGGATCTCCGGATCAACGGCGATGAGCTTGATCGACACCGGCTGGCCCTTGAAGTGCGCCTGAAGTGCCTTGACGACGTTGTCCCTGCCGGTGGCGCTCCAGTCCTCCCGTGGCTCTTCGACTCCTCCAGCAGAGCGTGCCGCGATCTTGATGTCGGGTGGGAGGACGGCGATCGTCCGGATCTTCCGCGATCGCTGCTCGGCCTCCGGATGGGCACGGTGGGGAGCCTGGTAAGCTTGCCAGCCCGGCGAGGTGGCACAGCCAGACGTGAGGGCCGCGACAAACGTGAGGCCCACCAAGAGCACCGAAGGGACGATGACAGGCTGACGTGCGCTCATATTCGCTGTCCCCGAGGCACGGGCGTGACGCAAGACACGTGCCCGGTATGGCGGGACGTGGAAGTCGAAGACTGACGGAGACTTATGGGTGACGTCGGGTACGGTCGAGACCCGGCGCGTGCCAGCTCTTCGTTACCGAGGTGCCAGGAGGGCAAGCGCCATCCTGGCGTAGAACCGACCCGCGACCTTACGCCGCCAGGACGGGCGCGGCGGCGAACTCTCGCCGTTCGAGCGGCTCCAGGTCGGCCACGAAGCACGGCACCTCGCCGAGGTGAGGGTAGCTCACGAAGTGCCGCCGCATCCCGCTGGCGACGGGATCCACGCCGACCCGTTCCAGCGCCGGCGCGGTGAGCAGCAGGTAAGCGCTCCCGCCGACCGGGTTCTTGAGCAGGCGATGGACGAGGATGACATCGGGTCCGGCGACGCGCGCCCGCCCCCCGACCGTCTGCCGGACGAAGCGCCCGTGGTGGACGACCAGCTTGAGATCCAGGTTCGGGACGTCGCTACAGGCGCGGCACGCGCAGCTCTCGTCCTGTGCCAATTTCCGCTGCTCCTCCTTGAACACGTCGAACGCGTCCGCCAGCAGGACCGGCAGGACACTGCCATCTGGCAGCGCCCCGTCGGGGCCAATGGCGAACACCGCGTCCCCCTCGAGCTCCTGGATCTCCAGCGGCGGTGAGAGCCGGCGCATCACCGCTTCGAGGAGGACGCCGGTGACCTGCGCCCCGTGCTCCAGCTCGGTCCCGGCGACAAACGCGGTAAACCCTGAGATGTCGGCCAGGATGAGAAAACCAGCCTCGGCCCGGATGTCGTCGCTCATACCCCTACCTCCTTCCTGCGCCTATTGAGACACCGGACCGGCGCCCGTGTGAAAAGCCGAGGGGCGGCCCCCGGACCCCAGCGGATCCCACGACGTCGGCATCTCGTCCCAGGTCCGACCGTCGAGAACGCGGCCTCCAGCCTTCGGAGTGCGGCCGCCCCACTGTTTGAAGAAGAAGGGCACGCGGGCTTCGCGGCACTGATCACGAATCTGGCACGCCCACTCCGGCGCCATCGGCCGTGGGCGTCCACCGCTCTCACCGCCGACGATCACCCAGTCGATTCCCTCGAGCGGAAGGTGCGGGATCGGACCGAGAAGAGGTTCCACCGAGAGAAACCTGACGACGGACGGGACCGTCTGCAAATCGCGAACGCGCCGGGTGTACCGAGCGCTCTCGACCGACACCCCTTGCCAGATGTTGGGCGCCCAGAACAAACCTGGCGCGACGGTGGCGAGCCGGCGACTCCTCTTGGTGAGGATCTGGAAGGTGTGCCAGTCGGCCCTCTTCATGATCTCGAACACCTGATGGATGAAGTCGTCCGGAACGGTTTCATGAAACAGATCGCTCATGCTGTTGACAAAGATCCGTCTGGGGCGCCGCCATCGGAGCGGCAACGTGAGCTGATCGGGGTGGAGGGTCGGCGCGAAGCCGTCCCGGTACCGAGGATTTCCCATAGCGCGTAGCCGAAGCGCGAGACGCTCTGCATAGCAGTTCTTGCATCCGGGGCTGACCTTGGTGCACCCAGTCACCGGGTTCCACGTGGCATCCGTCCACTCGATCGCCGAGTTATCGCCCATCTCACACCCGCATCATCACGATACCAGCAATGGTCGATTACAGGTGGTAGCCTCCCTGTGGTTGGGAGGGAGCGACCATGCCCTACGAGTTTCGCGCGCTCTTCACGCCGGTCCGGGTGGGCTCCGTCACCCTCAAGAACCGGATCTACTCCTCCGGCCACGCCGAGGCCATGGCCGAGGGCGGCCGGCCGACGGCGCGGCTCGCGCGCTACCATGAGGCGAAGGCGCTGGGCGGGTGCGCCCTCACGATCTTCGGCGGGTCCTCGAGCGTGCATCCGTCGTCGCCGGCGGCGGCCTGGAAGCAGATCGCCAACCACGACGACTCCATCATTCCCGGCTACCGGGAGATCGCCGACGCCGTGCACCGCCACGACTGCCTCGTCTTCACCCAGCTGACGCATCTCGGTCGCCGGGCCCAGTCGGATCCCGAGGTGTCGCCCGTGCTGCTGGCCCCCTCCCAGATCCCTGAGAGAGTCCACCGCGAGGTGCCCCACGAGCTCGAGCCCGAGCAGATCGCCACGCTGGTCCGCGCGTTCGGCGAGGCGGCGCGCCGCTGCCGCGCCGGCCGGCTCGACGGGATCGAGCTCTCCATGGCGCACAACCACCTGATCGATCAGTTCTGGTGTCCACTCTTCAACCAGCGCACCGACGAGTACGGTGGAAGCCTCGAGAACCGGATGCGATTCGCCTTCGAAGTCCTGGCGGAGATCCGGCGGCAGGTGGGGCGCGACTTCGTGGTCGGCGCCCGCATCTCCGGTGACGAATTCACGGCCGGGGGCCTCAGCGCGCTGGACATGGCCGAGATCGCGCGGCGCCTCGCGGCATCAAAGCTCGTGGACTTTCTGTCGATTATCGGCGGGGGCGCCCACACGTATGCTCTCCAGGCGGCGGCCGTGCCGAACATGAGCTTCCCCACCGCCGTGTACGTGCCGCTGGCGGCGGCCATCAAGCAGGCCGCGCCCGCGCTGCCGATCCTGCACGCGAGTCGGATCGTCGATCCGATCCAGGCGGACCAGCTCGCGGCGGCGGGGCAGGTCGACGTGATCGGCATGACGCGGGCTCTCATCGCGGACCCGGACCTTCCGCGGAAGGCGCGCGAGGGCAGGCTCGACGACATTCGCACGTGCGTGGGGGCAAACGAGGGTTGCATCGACCGCATTTACCTGGGAAAGCCGGTCACCTGCGTTCAAAACCCCGCCACCGGACGCGAGGCCGAGCTGGGCGACATTCGCAAGGCGAGCGTCGCGAAGAAGGTCGTGGTGGTCGGCGGTGGGGTCGCGGGGCTCGAGGCGGCCCGCGTGGCGGCGCTCCGGGGTCATCGCGTCGTGCTCTTCGAGAAGGACGCGCGGCTGGGCGGTCAGGTGCTCCTCGCCGCGCGCGCTCCCGCCCGCGGCGATTACGCGGGCATCGTCCGCTTTCTGGCTGGCCAGGTGACGAAGCTCGGGGTCGAGATCCGCCTCGGGGTCGAGGCGGGAGCCGCGGCGGTGCTCGGCGAGCGCCCGGAGGCGGTCGTCATCGCCACCGGGTCCCATCCCTATATCCCTTCTATCCCGGGCGCTGACGGCAAACACGTCGTGACGGACCGCGACGTGCTGGCCGACAGCGCCAAGGTCGGCGCCAACGTCGTCGTCGTGGACGACGTCCATACGCAGCAAGCGCTCTCGACCGCCGAGCACCTTCTGGATCAGGGCAAGCGGGTCGAGATCGTCTCGCCGCTCTTCTACGTCGGGCAGGACATTGGCATCACCTCCATCGCACCCCTCTACGCGCGCCTCTTCGCGAAGGGGGCGGTCCTGACCCCGCACACCGAGCTGCGCGCCATCGAGGGCTCGACGGTAATCGTCGCCAACGTGCACGCAGGCGCCGAGCGCCGGATCGCGTCCGTCGATACCGTCGTGCTCGCGATGGGAAGCCGCTCGACCGATACGCTCTATCGCGCGCTCAAGGGGCGCGTGCCGGAGCTCCACGCGGTGGGCGACTGCGTGGCGCCGCGAGGCGTCCACCAGGCGATCCTCGACGGGACCCACGCGGGGCGGGCGATCTAGCGCGCCAGGGGGTGCAAGACGTCGATCGCCCAGCCCACGTCCAGGCGCTCCCCCAGCCAACCCGGAGTGGTAGTCCGCGCGTTGAGAACAAGCCCTTCGGCATCGTGCTGTCCTCGTAGGATCTCGACGGGATCGCCCAGCACGTCCAGAGGAGGCGGCACCTCGGGCAGCGGCCGCCCGTCCGGGCGGCGGAACCTCAGCTCGCCATCGGGCTGTCGATCAAGCTGGTAGCCCTCCTCGTGAACGGCGCGGTGGTGCCGGCGACAGAGTAGGGCGAGATTCGAGAGCGTGGTGGGGCCTCCTTGCGCCCAGTGACGGATGTGATGGCCCTGGCCGAACCGGACTCCGCAGCCCGGGAACCGACAGCCGTGGTCGCGGTGATGAAGCGCCCGCCGGAGGGCCGGCGGAATCGTGCGTGTCCGGGCCGCGACTCCTCGAGGACCGACTGGCCGGGCTGATCGGGGTCTGCGAGGACCTCCGCATCGACGTGGACCACCACCTGGTAGCGTTCTCCCGGGGCGCCGGGGTCGACGCCGTGGTGGAGGGCCGTCTCCGCGAGCAGCGCCAGCGCATCGGCTTGCTGCTGGACCATGGTCGGCGGGTCGCCCTCCGCCTCCTGGCCTCGTGCCTGCTGATATAGCGTCTCGCGGGCGGCGGCCAGCGCTTGCATGAGCAGCGCGCCGACTTCCGCGGTTAGTCGCCCCCGGAGAATGACGGTGCCGTCCGAGTCGGGATACACGTTTAGCGCCCGGCTCGCGTGCTGCCGAGCGGCCTCGCGGGCCTCGGCCTGCCGGTCCACCCGTCGCCAACCGCGGACGATCCGCTCGACGTGGTCAGCCGTGCCGGCGCGGCCCACTGCCAGGAGCCGCTCCTCGGTCTCCGGGGTCGCCACGCGCGTCAGGGCTCGGACTTTGGCGTAGGAGAGCTCGCCGCGTGCCAGCGCGTGCGCCAGCAGCGGCAGCGTGCCGAGCGCGCGCGCCACCCGGACGTGCTCCCGAGCCGCGCCCGGCGCGAACCCCACGCGCCAGGCGAGCCAGGCCGCGCACGAGCTGAATCCGGTATTCCAGCCTTCGCGGGCGTCGAACTCTCGAATGAGATCGAGGAGACGAGCGGTCGCGGCGTCGAGGTGGGCCGACAGCTCGGCGATCTCGTCGCCCAGTCGGTCCAGCGTGCGCATTTCCATGACGAGTCCCCCTTCTCTGCTGGGGCGACTCTACACCCGAGTCTCGGACCCATCAGGGAGGCACGACACGCGGCGATCGCGGCACGATCGACATTTTGTCGACCACCCCACCCACGACGGCATCTCCGGGCTTCTGTGGACCGCTGGGCCGCTATTCACCAGATGCTGCCGACCGGCACGCACTGCCCCTGCAGAAAGCTGTCAAGCGGAAATTGGGTCCGGACCGGCGACATAGGTGACAGATCAGACCGGGGACATGGGTAACAGACTCCGGCATGCTGCGGCATGCCATGGAATGAGACTGACCCCATGAATGAACGTGTGCGAGCGAGCCGGCATTAGTGAGGGAGGCGGCGTCGCCAAGACACGCGGCTCGCGTAACTTCGGGCTGCTCGTGCGAAGCGACGGCACGGTCCCATCCCGCCGTCGACGCCATGTCGCCGGTCTGTCGTGTTACCTATGTTGGCGGTCGCACCCGCAGGCGAGACCGAGAACTAGAAGTAGCCGGGATCGCCCGGCATCAGCACGCGCCGCCTTCCGCCCTCCTCGAGCACGCGCGGTCGGATCGTCTCGACCGGGCGGCCCACGAGGCGGCCGAGGGCCGCGGCGGCCGACGGCGCGCCCTCGAAGAGCATGAGGTTGCGGACGGTCGGATTGCGCAGCGAGATCTCGCCTCGCGCGGCGGCGTCGATCGCTTCGCGCGGCCCAAGCCAGCGGACCGCGATGACCTCTTTCCCGTCGACGGTGGCCTCCTGCCCCGCGGGCAGCTCCGCGGCGAAGAACCGCGTATCGAAGCGGAGCGGCGACTCCTCCGGCGTGATCCAGTGCGCGAAGTACACGAGCCGGTCGGTCGCGAGCGTCAGCCGTTCGGTCCTGAGCATCGTCCAGAACGCCTGCTTGTCTTCGTGGCAGGCGCGGCGGTACGTCTCGAATCGCTCGCGATCGGGAACAAGCGCCTCGCCGTCGGGCGCGCGCGCGAGCAGGATCCCCACCTCCTCGAACGTCTCGCGGATCGCGCCGATCCAGTAGGCGAGCGCGGCGTCGGGTGGACCTCCCAGGCCGAGCACGCGGCTCGCCTCCTTCGCGTCGAGCCCGGCGCACCAGGCCCCAGCGTCGGCGGGGGCGTCGTCCGCTTCGATCTTGCCTCCCGGGAAGACGAAGTCGCCCGCGGCGAACTTGCTGGCGCGGTGGCGCTGCATCAGGAGGATGTCGAACCCGCCCACGGGGCGATCGCGCAGAAGGACGAGCGTCGCAGCGCGGGCCGGCGTCGCCGGCGGCGGTTTGACGGACACGGCGTAGTGTGCCACGATGACGCGGCTGCTGTCATCGGCCTCGAGGAGGACCGGCCCGGATGGGCGCTGAAGCGCGTCTCAAAGAGAAAAACATCACGCTGCCGCGGCCGGCCACGCCCGTCGCGAACTATGTCGGCGCAGTGCGGGCCGGCAACCTCCTCTTCGTCTCAGGCCACGGGCCGCTACGAGCCGACGGCAAGCCGTCGGCCAGAGGCAAGGTTGGCCGGGAGCTCACCGTCGAGCAAGGCTATCAGGTGGCGCGCGAGATCGGACTCTCCCTGCTCGCGACGGTTCGGGCGAGCCTCGGAAGCCTCGATCGGGTCAAGCGCGTCGTCAAGGTGCTGGGTATGGTCAACTCGGCCGACGGCTTCGGCGACCAGCCCCGGGTGATCAACGGGTTCTCCGACCTGATGGTGGAAGTCTTCGGCGAGGACTCCGGGCGGCACGCCCGCTCCGCCGTCGGGATGGCCGAGCTGCCCATGGGCATCCCGGTCGAGATCGAGATGGTCCTCGAGGTCGAGTAGCCATCGACCCGCACCACATCGTCGAAGTCGGCGGCGTTCTGATCTTCGGTGTGCTCTTCTATTCGTATACCTATGAGTGGTTCGGGCCGTGGGCCCCGGCGAATCGGCGCCGGCGGGCGATGCTGAACGGCGCCGTCTTCGGTGGGCTCGCGGTGGTGGTCATGACCGCCCGCATCGAGATCGCCGACGGCGTCTACGTCGACGCGCGGAACGTTCCCGTCGCGCTCATCGCACTCTTCGAGGGAGGGCTGACGGGATCCCTGGCCGCGACGCTGCCCGCCGCGTAACGCCTCTGGCTCGGCGGCAGCGGCGCCTGGGCGGGTGTGGTCTCGCTCGGCGCGGCGGCGGCGGCCGGCGGTCTGGCCCACGCCTGGGCGCGCCGCGATGGGGGAATCCGCACCCGCCACGCGCTCGCGCTGAGCGTCGCCGTCTCCCTCACGACGTTCGCGAGCTTCGCCCTGCTCGGCGCCGAAGGCCTGGCGCTGCTCGGCCAGGTCTGGTCGCCGCTCCTCGTCGTCTTCATCCTCGGCATCGGCGTCGTGGCGCGGCTCTTCCACGACGTCGTGGAGCGCGCCGAGGCCGTCAACGCTCACGCCCGCTTCCGGGGGATCATCGACGAGGCCTCCGACGCGATCCGCATCGTCGATCCCGACTCGCTCAAGATCCTCGACGCGAACCGCCGCGACTGCGAGATCTCGGGCTACCCGCGGGAGGCGCTGATCGGACGCGACGCGCGCGCTTTCTGGCCCGACGAGCCCGAGCTCCGCGCCCTGCGGGAGGCGATGATCGCCGAGGCCCGGACGCACGGCTTCGCCCGCGCCTTCGGGAGCCCTTTCCGCCGCGCCTCGGGCGAGATCGTCCGCGTGGACTCGACGCGTCGGATCGTCAGCCACCGCGGGCGGCGCTATGAGATCGTGATCTACCGCGAGTCGTCGGAGCGCGAGGCGGCCGAGGCGGCGCAGCGAGAGGCCGCCGATCTGCGCGCCGTCGCGCTCCTGGCGAGCGCCGCGGCGCACGAGATCAACAACCCCCTCACCGTCGTCGTCGGCTCGCTCGAGCTGCTGTCGCGCCACCACGGTCCCGACCAGCAGGAGGGCCGCTGGCTCGAGCGCGCGACCGCCGCGGCCCAGCGCATCCGGGACATCGTCGCCCGCATGACGCGGATCACACGCCTCGAGCAGACCGACGCCCGTCCCGGAGTTCCGCCGATGCTGGACATCCATAAATCGAGTGACGCCGAATGACCGGAGGCTTCATGGACTCGCTGCTCGACCTGCTCATCACGCTCATCTCGCTCGTCTTCCTCTCGATTCTCGGCCTGATCGGCGGGGTCGCGATCCCGGGGCTCTTCCTTGCGGCCGCGGCGCCGTGGCTCGACAAGCTCCGGCCCCTGCGTCCGAAACGCTGAGCCTCACGCGCGCAGGAGCGCCGGGATCGTGCGGAGGGCCTGCGCGATCCGGGGCCCGTGCCACGAGAACGGTTTGCCGTCCACGAGGCGGATGCGCCCGTCGCGCACCGCGGGCACGTCGGCGTACCGCTCGAAGTCTTTCGCGTGGACGCGGCGGAAGCGGAACGGCTCGTCGGGCAGGAGGATCACCCCCGGCCGCCGTGCGGCGACCTCGTCGAGGGTGACCGTCGGGTAGCGCTCCGGACGGTCGTCGAAGACGTTGCGCCCGCCGCAGACCGCCAGCATGTCGTGCACGTACGTGTCGGCGCCGACCGTCATATACGGGTCGCGCCAGATCGCATAGAAGACGTCCACCGGCGGCTGGGCCGCCGCCGCGGCGCGCACGCGTTCGTAGAGCGGTGCGAGCTCGCCGAGCATCGCGTCGGCGCGCCGCCGCGTCCCGGTGACCTCCCCCAGCTCCCGGATGAGGCGCAGGCCGTCCGCGACGGTGCGTGGGTAGGTCACCCACACCGGGATCGCCCACGCGCGCAGCCGCTCGATGTGCTCGCGCACGTTCTCCTCGACGTTGGCGACGACGAGGTCGGGGGCCAGCGCGCGGATCGCCTCGAGGTCCGGGTCTTTCTCGCCGCCGATTTTCGTCTTGGTCCGCGTGACCTCCGCGGGCTCACGGCAGTACGCGGTGACGCCCACGAGCGCGTCGGCGAGCCCGAGCGCGCAGAGGGTCTCGGTCGTCGACGGGATCAGCGAGACGATCCGGCGCGGCGGCCGGCCGAGTGCCCACTCGACGCCGGAGGCGTCGACGAGCGCCGCCATCACCCGATGCGCCGGCTCCGCAGGCGGTCGACGAGGGCCAGCGTCTCGCGCGTCCGCTCCGCGACCTCCGCGTCCCACTTCATGATCTCGTCCCGCGGCGCCTTGCGGTCGATCGCGTCCTCGAGATTCGTCACCGCCACGCCGAACAGCTTCAGCACCCGTCGCGTTTCCTCGCTCGGCATCTCGGTTATCCTCCGACGCTCCCTCAGTCGAGGGCGAGCGCGGGCGCCGCCTGCCAGCGGGGCTCTCCCTCGGGCTTGAAGTTCTTCGTGTTCACGAAATGCATCCCGTGGTGGAGGTTCATCTTGTACTTCCCGCCGCCGTAGCGCGCGGCGATCCAGCCCGCCGGGTCCTCGAGGAACGGCGCCATCTCGCTCGCGGAGAGGCGCACGAGCCACTTGAAGCGGATCGTGCCGGCGAACGGCTCCTGGACGCCGATCGTCGCGGTGAGCTCGGGCCACACGCGCGCGAACTCTTCGAGGACCATCCGGCGCGTCGGGCGCGCGAGGCCACGATTGATCAGGGTGCGCGTGAGGTACGGCTCGATCAGGTCCCAGCACCACGGGGCAATCACGACGGCCGGAGTGTATCATGAGCCCGTGAAGAACCTCGAGCTCGCGCGCCTCTTCAACGAGATGGCGAGGCTCCTCGAGGTGCAGAACGAATCCGTGTTTCGCGTGCGCGCCTACGCGCGCGCGGCGCAGACGCTCGAGACGCTCGCCGAGAGCGTCGAGGCCGTCGCCGCGCGCGGCGAGCTCGGGAAGCTCCAGGGGATCGGGCGCGACCTCGCGGCGAAGATCGAGGAGTACCTGGCCACGCGCCGCATCGCGCAGCTCGAGGAGCTGCGCCGCGGCCTCCCGCCGACCTTCCTGACCCTCCTCGAGATCCGCGGTCTCGGCCCCAAGACCGCCAAGCTGCTCTACGACCGGCTCGGCGCCGACTCCGTCGAGCGGCTCCTGGCGCTCGCCGAGTCGGGCGAGATCCTCCGCGTGCCGGGCATTGCCGAGAAGACGCGCACGAACCTTCTCAAGGCGATCGCCCTCTGGAAGGCGGGCCGTGCGCGAACGCTCCTCGCCACGGCGCGCGAGATCGCTGCGCAGGTCGGGAGGGCGCTCGCGGCCGAGGGCGGCGTCGACCGCGTCGAGGTCGCAGGGTCTCTCCGCCGGATGCGGGAGACCGTGAAGGACATCGACATCCTCGTGACCTCGACCGAGCCCGCGCGTGTGATCAAGACGTTCGTCGCGCTCCCGTCCGTCCTCGAGGTCGCCGTCCAGGGCGACACGAAAGCCTCCGTGCGCCACGCGGCCGGGCTCCGCGTCGACCTGCGCGTCGTCGAGCCCGAGGCGTTCGGCGCCGCGCTGCAATATTTCACGGGCTCGAAGGATCACAACGTGCGGATCCGCGAGCTGGCGCGGCGTCACGGGCTCTCCGTGAGCGAGTACGGCGTTTTCGACGAGAAGACGGGCGCCCGGGTCGCCGGAAAGACCGAGGAAGAGGTGTACGGGGCGCTCGGGCTCCCGTGGATCCCGCCCGAGCTGCGCGAGAACGCGGGCGAGATCGAGGCCGCGCGCGCCGGGCGCCTCCCCACGCTCGTGACGGGGGCGGCGATCCGCGGCGACCTGCACGCGCACACGGACTGGTCCGACGGCCACCACACCCTCGAGGCGCTGGTCGCGGCCGCCCAGGCGCGCGACTACGAGTACATCGTCGTCTCCGACCACTCGAAGTCCGCGACCGTCGCGCACGGTCTCGACGTCGACCGACTCGAGGCCCAGATCGCGACGCTCCGCGCGCTCCAGCCCCGTTACCGCATCCGCATCCTGGCGTCCACCGAGTGCGACATCCTCGCCGACGGCACGCTCGACTTCCCCGACGAGGTGCTCCGGAAGCTCGACGTGGTCCTCGCGGCCGTGCACTCGCGCTTCACGCTACCGCGGGACGCAATGACGGCGCGCATCGTCCGGGCCCTCGCGAATCCGTACGTGAACATCCTCGCCCACCCGACCGGGCGGCTGCTCGGCGAGCGCGAGCCATACGACGTGGACCTCGACGGGGTGTTCGATGCGGCCCGCGCGCACGGCAAGGCGGTCGAGATCAACGCGTCGGCCGCGCGCCTGGACCTCAACGACGTCCACGCGCGGCGGGCGGCG
>WNGC01001322.1_pt1 | contig 15081 bp, 12 predicted proteins | sample 5400051 | NCBI WGS metagenome assembly WNGC01 (sample SAMN13153368, study PRJNA577476) | soil metagenome | isolation source: 20 cm soil or saprolite under grassland replicate 2 | place: USA:California | collected 2016-06-15 | reverse complement strand
ATTTAAACCAAATTTCAGAAACACCACGGTAGGGTTGAAATGTGTAACGGTTATAAAGGTAATTAAGGAAAAAGCTCAAGCAGCCGTTTAAGTGCCTGGTCTTTTTCCGTCTGTTCCAACCTGGCCCGCGCAAGGGTAGTGCGCAAAAACTCGATCGACTCGTCATAGGCCTCTCGATTCACGGGGTAGGGATGGCCATCTTTACCGCCGTGGGCGAAGCTGAATTTGACGGGATCTTTCCATGACGCGGGGGTTCCGTAAGTAACTTCCGCGATCAAACTGAGAGCGCGCAATGTTTTCGCGCCGACGCCGGGCATGGCTAGGAGCGTCTGAAAATCGTCGGCTTTCGCTGCGTAGGTTTGCAGCCAGAATTTTTTCAATGGAATCGGGATGGATGTCTTTAACCGTGATTTCGTGATGGCTCGGTAAAGCAAGTGTTTGGAGCTTGCGCAATTCGCCCGTGAGTTTTTCCGGATATTCCCGGGAGAGTTCAGTGATGATGTTTTGCGCGGGAAGGCTTTCCGACGCCACCAGATTCAACGTGCGATCCAGATGGAGATTGCTGCAAATAGCCGCGTGAGGGTCGATGGTGAGCGACTCTATCCCTTCCGAATGCCAGTGATAGCGCCGCGCGAATCGGTCGTTCATTCCCTGTTGCACGACCGCCCAGGAGCCGCCCAAGGTGAAAAAGAAGTTGTGATGGTAAAGCTGAAAGCCGTCCTGGAGAGCGTTGTTGTCAACCTTTGCAGTGAGCCGACTTAGGTAGACGAGCTCGTCGGGATTGCGCGCTATAGAAAACTTGTCGCCGGCATGCAGGATCTCGCCGGGCGTTTTGCGCGACGTCGCGCCTTTGCCGCCGGCGATGACGAGGCCGAGTTCCTGCTCGCGCCCCTTGAGGCCTTCTTTCAGCGCGCCACAAACGGTGGTCGTGACGCCGGAAGAGTGCCAGTCGAAACCAAGAACGCAGCCGAGCGATTGGAACCAGTGAGGATCTGCGATACGTGTTAGGATTTCTTCAGGGCCGTAATCTTCAACGATGAGCCGAAGGATTTCCCGCCCTAGTTTGACCATTCTTTGAAACAGCCAGGCGGGCGCTTTGCCGCCATGCAACGGAAGGTGGGCAATGCCGGTTTGGCGCATGGGTAAGCCTATTCATCCGATTCTCCAAAGTAGTCTCTGATGATTCTCTCTTTGATGTATTCCAGGGCGCCTAGGTCTTGAATGATGTCCCCGCCGGTGTCGTAAAAGAAAATATCCCCTTTGTGGTTGCGCCCGATGGCAACCAGCCATTCGAGCTCGTCTCGGTCTTCTAAGAGGTAATTGATCGCCTGGTTGGCCCCTTTGCTGGCGATTATCGTAACTTTTGGATTGGTGGATTTTTTCGGTTGGGTCATGAACCGCCTCCTGCTCAATGGTGATTTATATCAGAACCGCACAGTTCTACAACATCGTCGCAAGCTGCCGATCAGCCCGGGGTTTTCGGAGTCACGCGCGGTAGAGAAGAGCCTATCTGAGAGCGAAATCGACTCGGCTGGCCTTTGCTTTCTCTTTTTCTTTGCTTTCGCTTGGGGTTTGTTTCCCAGAGACAACGGAAAGCCGATCGGCGGTCACTTGTCCCGTGGCGAGCAGGCGATCGCGCACGGTTTGGGCACGGCGGTTAGCGAGTTCAGTCAAGTCAGCGTCAGTTACCTTGGCGTATTTGAGCATAAGGCTTTCCATTTCCGGCACCGGCAGATCCTTGGCAAGGCCGATGACATTGCGCGGTTTGGGAAAGTCTTCCGCGCCGTAAGCTGCTTTGAGAAGCCCTTCGTATTCTTCTTTGCCGATAGAAACGTCGTCGACCGATTTCGGTGCAGCCCCCTGTCTGGTCAGTTCCTTGAATTTTTGCGCTTTCATTTTTCTTTCGAGGCCGACCTTTTTTAGCCCTTCCAAATCATTGATCGGATCTGTTTGGCCGCTGATCTCCAGCTTCAAGGCCGGCCGGTTGTTCATCGCCGTCGCCAGGGTTTTAATCTTCGCTTCGGCTGCCGGCGTGAGGGTCGCCCGCCCAGGGTCGAATTCGATATAGCTCAGTTCTTCACCGCTGGTGCTGCTACCTCCGCCGCCGAAAAGCGATCCGATCAAGGTAAAGGGAGCGGTCACGGCCCGGGTGATAATATTGAGGAAAAGCCTGAGCACGATGCCACCGACGCTGAACTGGGGATCGTCGAGGGATCCACCAATCGGAAGGTTGACGTCAATGACGCCGTTTCGATCCTTGAGCAGGGCGACGGCGAGCAAGACGGGCGCTTTGATCGCGGTCGGACTCTCGACTCTTTCGCCGAAGATGAGCTGGTTCAAAATGATTTGATTCTCGGCCGTCAGTTTTCGATTCTCCACCTTGTACTTGACGTTGAAAGAAAGCTTGCCGCCCTGAATTCCATAGCCGATGTACTTCACGGAATAGGGTGTGAAACGGCTGAGCTCGATTTCTTTGGCATTGGCCGCGATATCTAAATAGAGGTCTTTTGCCAGTGGGTTGATTTTACCGCGAACATCCACGGGCGCGGCATCGTCGAGCTTGGCGTCGAGCACGAGATCGCCGGGCGTTTCCGGCTTGAGCTCCGAAATAGCTCCTTCGACGGCGTTGAGATGCGCGGAATAATTCGGTTTGATGAAGAAATCCTCGAAAGCGATCTCGCCGTCTTTAAGATTGATTTTACCGATCGTCACCGGCCTTTCGGCCGGCGCCGCCGACTCGGCTGCCTCCGGCGCTTTCTCCGCGCTCCCTGCTTTGTCGGTCGGTTCCGGTTTAGTGTCTTTAGATTCAACGGTCAATTTCTGTAAGTTGAATTTGCCATCAGCCCCCAGCACAAGGTGAGAATAAAACCCCCCCAGAGTGATTTCATCTATTCGCAGGTTCATCGGCGCCGAGGCAAACTGAAGTCCGTCGAGAGCGAGCGACTTCCATTTGAGCAGATCGGCCACGCCGTCTTTTTCGGCGGTGGCGAACTCGGCAACCTGGGCGGCTCCCTGATAGCTGACTTTTGGCGGACCTGAACCGCTGCCGTCAAAGCGAAGCGTGCCTTTGGTCCCCAACCGGCCGCCGGTCAAAACGAAGTTGAGCCGCTCTTCCAAGTATGGCTGAAACGCGGCGAGGTCGATATCACGGCCTTCGACAGCAAAGTCAGCGCGCGCCGGATTGGCGCCCGCGGAGCCTGTCAATCTAAGCAGTCCGTTGTTGTTGATTTTCGTTTGAAGAGTGGTCTTGGCGCGCTGGTTCGGGGCGTTGGTGAATTTTTCGGCGCGCAGAGAAAGTTCCGATAGATTGATCTTGGACGGTGTTTTGTTGCCGCGATCCTCGAAGTTGATCTTGAAACGCTCGAGCGCGACCTGTCCCGCCTCGATTTTCCAGCCCGGTTCTTCTTTCTTGCCAGGTTCTGGTTTCTTCTTTGGCTCTTGAGCCCCGGACTCCGAAGACTGGTTTGTTTTGATGAGATGCGCGTAGTTCAGGCTGCCATCCTGGTTGCGCAGCACGAAACCACTTCCTTCCCGGCCCTCGATACTGCCGATGGCGATTACTTTGCTGGCTAGATCGACGGACGCGTCTTTTACCGCCAGGGAAGGCAAGCGCCAGAGCGGCTCTTTCTGGCCCGCTTGGTCGAGACGCAGATTGCGCAAGGCGGCGTTTAGTTCAGAGAATTTCAGCTCTGTTTTGTCATCTTTTTGTTCTAAAGAGTAAAGCGTGGAAAGATCAAAAAAGCCTTCTTGAATCTCCGCTGCAAGAGTATTCTGATAATAAGATCGGAATCCTCCGGGCCGTAAGCCCTCGATTTCCAGTTTGCCTTCGACCAGTAGAGGCGTGAGCTGCAGCGAGCCGGTGTGATTAACGCGTTCCTGGCTGTCGGAGTCGAACGAGATTTCCACCGTCGCTTTTTTTCCCGACTCATTTGTCAGTCCTTTAACGTCGAGGCGCACGTTGTTGAGCCGCGTCTGGTAGGGGCGTTCTGGACTGTCATCGGCGAAATAAAGCTTGCCCGAATCCAGCGCGAGCTCGCCAACCTGGTAGATGAACGGTGCGCCAGGCTTCTTAGGTTCGGCCGTTGTTGGCGGCGCGGATGATTCGGCCAAGTTTGCAAGATTCATCCTGCCTTCTTTATTCCGGCTCACGTGGACTTCCAGCCCCTGCGCTTTTATGCTTTTGATATTTGCTCTGCCGGCTATCACCTCGATCCCGTCGACAACCAGCTCCAGAGAAGGTAAGTCCACCAAAGGCGCTTCGTTCTTATCTTGCATCGCGAAGTTTTGCACCGCCACGTTGCCGGTAATCGTAAGCACCGACGGTTTGCCCTGAGCGGTCCTAAAGGTCGCAGTGAGCCTGCCGTCGATCGCCCCAGTAGGGACTTTGAAATTCAGCTCTACCGGAGAATATTCGAGGTATTTGGCAATCTGCAGCTTATCGATATTCAAGTGAAAGGTGCTTTCGTGTGTTTCTTTGAAAGGTTTGGTTTCGCCGCCGATCGCAAAAGGCGAGCCGTTGACGTTGGCAGAGAAGGAAGGTTGGACTCTGATGTCCACCTGAGACGGCAAGCTAGAGATGAACGGTACACCTATGCGAATGGATGAGATTGTGTGTTTGGTTTGCTCGGGCCGGTCGTCGAAGTCGATTTTGCCATCGATGATTTCGATGTTATTGAGCGCGAAGCGGGGCGGCGGTCCCGAGGGAGCCGGGGGCTGTGACGGCGCGGAAGTAAACTCTTTGATGAGATCCTGGTAGTTGTAGGTTCGATCTTCATTGCGGACCAAATTGATGTAAGGACGCACCAGACGGAATTCCTTGACCACCGCTGCCAAGCGGAACAATGACCATGACTCCAAGTTCAGGTACAGCTCGTCGAAGGAGACTGCCGTGGCCGAGCTCTGGCGATCTTTCATTAGAAAGCCACGGATCGTTGCGCTCAAAGCATAAGGATTGATGCGAATCTGCTGGATCGAGACGTCGCGATGGAGCTGGGTCGTGAGTTGTTTGGATAGCACGTGGCGTAGAATGGGCGGCGTAATTAACCCGACAATGACCCCGATGGCAACCACTATGGCGACGAACCAAATGGCAATCTTCCGCGTACGCGGGTGACGCGCCAACTCATTCGCGCGGGCAGCGAGTTTCTTAGTGTCTAGTGCCATACTGCTCTAGCGTGGGTGTTTTGGGTTGACTGGCTGGATCATATCGCCCCAATGGGAGTGTGTCCACCCAATTGGCGAGATTACCAGCTAGTAATTCGCTTCGGGACAATACAAGAGTTCGCTTTTAGGGAACTGCGACCACGAGTTTTTCCAACATGACGCGGTAATCGTCCGGCAAACGCCAATACAGCGCGCCGTCGAGCATCAAGCGCTTGTACCCAGCGTCGGGCGGAGGTGGGGCGCCTTCTTTGGGCGCAATATAGACCAGGGATTCCAGCGGGCGATGTCCATCGTTAATCGGATGAATGAGAATCTGTTCTCGGCGATAACCGTCTTCAAAACTGTCTAACAGAATTAGATCCTGGTCACTCACTTGGTAGACGATACCCCAAACTTCGCTTCCCGTCTCGGGAAATATGTTCGCGGTTCCACACTTGCGGAGCCGGGAATGGCGGGCGATGGCGAAGCGGTAATCCGGTAGGCGCCCCACGCAGACAAATTGCGAGGAGGGGCAGCGCCGCTGCATTTGTTCCCAGTTCATATTCGATCCGTAAGCAAAGTAGTTCAAATCTCGACCTCCTGGCCTTTTTAGTGGCTGGATTTTACGGGAAGACCGGGATGCTGGCAAGCGAGCGGCACAGTATATGTAGGGGTCTAAACGGTCAGATGTCTTGAATGCTGATCAATTTTCTGACAAGGTATCACTCTACCCGTCTTTTGCCGGTCTGACACATCTAGCGAATATTATCTACTTAGACCATGTAAGCAAATGCAGTGGGAGGAGATCAGCGTGAAATTGTTGAGATTTGGATTACTTGTTGCGGTTTTCTTGTGCGTGTTTTCAAGACCGTCTCTGCTCCAAGCCGGTGAGCCGACCCAGCAACTCAGTGCTACCATTAATGACTTCGTCGTTATATTGACAAGCACCCCGGTAGCGGAATTGCGGGCGAACGGATTGCCGGAGCGCGCGCTTAAATTGATTTTTGCCCGTTTTGACTTTGGTGAAATGACAAAACTTTCGCTGGGTTCGCACTGGAAATCATTGGACCAAGAGGAACAGCGTGAGTTTATCGAGGCTTTTACCCATCGACTACTGGTGTTTTACGGTAGGACGATGCATTCCTACAACGGCGAGACAGTTCAATTCCAGGGTGAAGTTCAGGAAGGCAATCAGGTGACAGTTAAGACCAAAGTCGTCAGCAATGGGAGAGAGGACTTGCCGATTGACTACAGGCTGCATGACGTCGATGGCCAGTGGAAAGTGTACGATGTAGTGATTGCGCATGTTAGTGTAGTCAATAACTACCATGCGCAATTCGAGCGTGTGATTGCAAAATCTTCGGTTAGAGACCTACTCCAAAAAGTGAAAGAACTGCAAGAGCGTTCATGAGCGTGGAGTCTTACAGGAAAACGGAACTCACAAGACGGGTTTTACTTCTGCACGAAACTCCATTCGAAGGTCTTCGACGGATCCGGTGACACGTCGAGTTTCTGCTCGGTTTTGATTTCATCCAGCGCGACTTGAATGCTTTGCGGGCTGGCTGCACCATGTCGTAGCTTCCCTCGGCCAGCGGCTGATCCATCTCGCCCACTTCATAACCATTCGCACGACGGCGCCGGTTTTCATGGCCGCGACGCGATTCGTGCCACCTCCGAGAGCAAGAATCTTAACGTCTTGATTGGGATTGAGCTTGTAGCGGTGCAAGACCGCGCGCCCCAACGTGTCCGAGCTCGCGCCGAAACACGAGATGCCGAGAACCTTTTCTCTCAACTGCTCTACGGAGTTAATCCCGGGCACGCCATGAGCACAAACAGCGGCTTCTCCGCGTTAGCAATATCAATTTCCCGCTGAATCTCCGCGGCGCAAAACACATCGGAACGACGACCGGGCGGGCAAGAGCATATTGGCTTTTACAACGATATCGCGTTAGATTTCAGGTCGACTGCTGAAGGTTGAGGAGGATTCAATGCTCATCCTGTCCAATGAGGATATTGAAAAAATTCTTCCTGTCGGCACTTGCCTCGAAGTACTCGAAGAAGCATACCGGGATCTTGGCAACGGCATGGCGGCGACGGTGCCGCGCTATGACGTCTTCAGTCCTACTAACCCCAACGAATTTTACGAATACAAAACCATGAGCGGCGTCTTGCCCAATCGCCACATCGCCGCGCTGCGTCTCAACTCCAGCATCGTCAAGTGGTACGAAAAAGCCGGCGGCGTGCGCAAAGATAAGCTCCCGGTCGCGGGCGGCGATAGATTTGTCGGTCTTGTGATGCTCTTCAGTACGGAGACCGGCGAGCCGTTGGCCATTTTCCCTGACGGCTACGTGCAAAAGCTGCGCGTCGCCGGCGCCGGCGCGATCGCGGCGCGTTATCTGGCGCGCAAGGATTCCAAAGTAATGGCGTTACTGGGCAGCGGTTGGCAGGCGAGCGCTCATCTGGTGACGCTGTGCATGGTGCGTGATCTAAAGAAAGTAAAAGTTTACAGCCCGACTCCTGAAACGCGGCGGCGCTTCGTTAAGGAAATGGGCGGCGCCGTTTCAGCGGAAGTGGCGGAGGCCGGAAGCGTCGAAGAAGCGATTGAGGGCGCAGATATTATTACCGCCGCCACCAACTCCATTTCAGCTCTGTTTCCAGGAGAATTACTCCAGCCGGGTGTTCACGTTTCTTGCGTCAAACCCTGCGAGCTGGATGCTATAACCTACAAGCGTTCCGATCCTCTCATTATTCATTGGCATGAGGCCAAGCCTTTTCAGATCGCCATTGGCGTCGACCGACAATCTATTCCGGACGTCTCTGATGGATGGCAGCACCCGATCACCCGGGAGGACGCGGCCGTTTGGAATTTCCCGACGCTATCTCAGCTCGTCAACGGTCAACATCCAGGCAGAGTCAAGGACGACGCCATCACTTGCTTCTGCAACAACGTGGGGCTTGGATTGCAATTCGCCGCCGTGGGTAGTGAAGTTTTAGCCCGCGCGAGAGAGGCAAGAGTGGGACGGGAAATTCCCACGGAATGGTTCTTAGAATCGGTTCACCCCTGAGCAAAATACGGTTTCGAGTTCGGAGTTTCGGGTATCGAGTTGGAAGCATGAAGATTAACATCTCGGCAATATTGTTCCTTGTTGCTTGGCCAGGTCTTTTGGTCGCACAAACCAAGCTCAAGGTCGCCTATCCGACGACGATCGGTGCAATGTCCGTTCTCTGGGTCACCAAAGAAGCTCGTTTGTTCGAGAAGAACGGGCTCGACGTCGAGCTTATATACATCGCGGGGAGCTCAACGATCGCTCAGGCGATGTTGGCCAAAGAAATTCTCATTTCAGAAATCGCGATTCCGGCGGTGATTCAGGCCGACCTCGGCGGCGCAGATATGGTCATGCTGGCGGGTCCGAATCACAAGCCGGGTCAAAAGATTATGGCCAAACCGGAGATCAAGACGGTTGAGGCTCTGAAGGGAAAGAGAGTTGGGATCAGTCGCTTCGGCACGTCCGATGATTTTCTGCTGCGCTATGCTCTGACCCAGTGGAACCTTCGCGCGGATCGGGATGTCGCCATGATCCAGCTCGGCGGCGCGCCGGAGATCTTAGCCGGACTGTCTTCCGGCACTGTGGACGCCGGACTGCTTTCTTCACCGCTGCATCTGCGGGCGGCCAAGCTGGGCTTTTCATTACTGGCTGACCTGAGTAATAGCGGCATCGATTATCAAGGCGCGGGCGTCGTAACCACCCGCTCCTTCATGCGTGAAAACCCCGACACGATTCGACGCTATGTCCGAGCTTACGTCGAGGGATTGCAGCGACTCAAGACGGATAAAACTTTCAGTCTCAAAGTCCTGGCAAAATACACACGCATTAAGGAGCCGGAAACATTGGAAGAGACCTACCAACATTACGCCATCAGAGTAATGCCCAAAATTCCTTACCCCACGACGAAAGGGATTCAAACCGTCTTGGACGAGATCGGCTCGCGGAATCCCAGAGCCAAAAGCCTTACGCCGGCGAATTTCATCGATGTGACCTACTTGAAGGAGCTGGAGCAGAGCGGGTTCATCAAGAATCTCTACGGAGAATAGATCGAATACGGATCTAACTCCAGTCACACCTTGGAAAACTCGCCGACGTAACTCCGTCCGTGTATCGGATTCCGAAAAGGAACCGAATCGTCATTCCGGCCAAGCTGGCGATAGCTAGCGCGAGCCGGAATCCAGGAATTCAAAGAGTTCTGGATTCCCGCTTTCGCGGGAAAGACGGAGGAGGTGGTTTTCGGAGAAGCGAAGGTTGCATGAGAAAAGCCCCGAACGTAACTCCCGGAAAATTCGCTTCCTGAGGCCAACGGCACGTTCCCAACGTCAGGCCTTGGAACTCATCACCTCTTCGTAAAGCAGTTGCCAGACTTTATATACCAGCGCCCCGTATTCCGCCTCTTTCCGAAGCTCCATCATTTTTCGCGGGCGGCCAAATCGTACCGGGATGATCGATTTGATTCTACCCGGCCGATTGGTCATGACGACTACGCGATCGCCTAACGAGATGGCTTCATCGATGCTGTGAGTAATGAACACTACCGTTTTTTTGGTTTCTTCCCAAATCCTCAACAATTCATCCTGAAGCAAGGTCTTGTTCTGTTCATCCAGTGAGACGAAGGGTTCGTCCATCAATAATATCTCCGGATCGTTCGCAAAGGCCCTGGCAACGCCCACTCGTTGCTTCATTCCGCCCGATAATTGGTAAGGGTAAAAATTCCAGAATCCGGATAGGCCGGTGATGTTTAAAAAATGCTTGACGATATCATTTAGCTCCGCTCCTTTGACTCCGCGCCGGCGCAACCCGAAAGCTATGTTTTCCCAAACCGTCATCCACGGAAATATCGCCTGTTCCTGGAATACCAAATTACATTTTGGCTTGTTCGGACTGCAGTCTCCGTAAAGAACCTCACCCGAAGTGGGCTGTTCCAAGCCGGCCAGTAACCTCAACAAGGTTGTCTTTCCACAACCGCTCGGGCCGACAACCGCACAAAACTCGTTTGAAAAAACATCCAGTGTGACGTCTTGTAGGGCCTGCGTCTCGGTCCCGTTTAAAGAAAACGATTTGCTTAAGTTTCTTATCTTGAGCTTTGCAGTTTTGTCGCCAAAGCTGGTTTCCATATGGCTCAGAGGATTAACTCCCTGTCAGGCGGAAAATCGGCGAACTAGAGTATTGGAGTGATGGTTTTTAGACACTCCTGTACTCCATGACTCCATTACCTCGTCTGCCAGATCTTACTTCTTATAGGGTCCTAGCTTTTGCGCCGCAAAGTCCACGAAGGAATTGTCTACCAGACTTTCCACTTTCACCTTCTCGGGATTTTGAATATAGCCGATGTCGACGAAGTCGGCGTACATCCTTTTGAGCGACGTTACATTCACTCGACCGTTCGTGTCGTAGCCGGGCACTCTCATTCTCTGGTAAAGATCAGGTTCTTTTACCGTAGTATTTTGAGCCAGTATATTTATCACTTCGCTCTTCAGCGCCGGGTTCTTTCCTTCAAATGCGTCGAGGTAGTATCTGACGCCTTTCAGGTAGGCGACCATGAAGTTTTTGGCGGCTTGCGGTCTTTCCTTTATGAATTGCTCTGAATACATCAAGACTCCACCGATATCGTTGGGCCTAAATTCGTCTATCCATATGAGTTTAGTCCCAATCCCTTGCTCGATCACTTTGGTAGCGTAGGGCTCGATCGTTGGCGCAACGTCCAATCCGTTGGAGGCCAGAGCAGCGGGGACTTGCGGGTAGGGCACGACTTTGACTTCAACATTCTTGATGTCTACACCGGCGATTTTGAGTAGAGTTCTCAATTGCGCTTCCTGGCCGCTACCTCCGGTCGCGTTTATGGACATTCTCGGTTTCTGTAATTTTTTCAGATCTTCTACTTTTTTGATCTGGGAACTTAGCTCCTTTCTAACCAGAAACGCGATGTATCCGTGCCCAGGCGTATGCGTGCCCTTGTCGGCGACGATTCTAATGTTGACTCCCTGGGCAAAAGCGTTGAATGTGCCGGCAGCCGGAGTCCCGCCCGCGACGTCCAATTTGCCGGCCGCCAGCAACGCGACCTGATTGCTTCCGCTGTCGAAAACCCCGGGCTCCAGCTCCAAGCCCTGCTCTTTGAAAAATCCCTTGGCGATTCCTACGTAAATTCCGGCATCAGAAACCGCCGCGACGGTGCCTATAATTACCTTCTCGATTTTGTCGGCCCCCATTGAGTCTGTCGAAGCTGACAGGAAAATTATCGAAATAAGCAACGGACCGACCATAATCGGCTTAAAAAGTTTGTTTAGCATTGGCCTGCGCCTTTCTTTTTGTTTTCAGCTCTACTTCCATGGAACCAATCGCTTTTCAAGCTCATCCATGATGATCGTGCTCAAGTAGCCCAACACACCGATGACGACCAAGCCGACATAGAGTCTTGCGATGGCAAAGCTCTGCCATGATTCCCATATCAAGTATCCCAGTCCGTTTCTGGCGCCGACCATTTCAGCTATGACGATCAGGATCAGGCCCGCGCCCAAGCCCAACTTCAGTCCGGCAAAAATCAACGGCAATGCGCCTGGCAAAGCGACGTGAATGATCGTGTCTACATAGCCCGCGCCGAAATTTTTCGCGGCATCGAGGTAGATGGGATTGATGTTCCGAACACCGGCAATCGTATTGATCAGCACCAAAAAAAACACCCCCAGCGCAACCGTCACGATCTTCGTCATTTCTCCCAGGCCAAAAATCACCATGATCAACGGCAAGATGGAACTTTTAGGTATCGGATAGGCGAACGCGACAAACGGATCGAGAATCGTACGGAGCCATTTGAAAAGGCCCATGGCCAGTCCCAAGATCAATGCCGGTATCGCGCCTAGCGCGAAGCCAAAAGCGATCCTTTGCAGACTAATAAACAGATGGCCGAAGATTTCTCCGCTGGAGATCATTTTACTGAGGGTTTCCATGATAGAACTCGGAGCGGGGAAAAAGCGCACATCCATCCAGTTAAACCTTGCTACCATCTCCCAAATTAGAATGAACGCGATCGGTGATGCTATTTGTACGACTCGGTCTCTCACGGAATTTTCCATAAAACACCTGCCTGACTTATCGATCAAGTGGGCCGCCATGCAACCAACGGCTCCATGTAGCTCCGGCTCTTTCCGCTTTCCGGCCTCTTTTACCTCATTCTGGGAGCAAATTGGTAGCGAAAACTGCCTTGGCGCAAGTCTTTCAAATTTGGTACGGCGTGATCTGATCGGTCTGTTGGTTCGCGGGTTGACAGCCGAAGATGCCGATGTTACGCATCGCTCAATTGAGATCAGAAACGATGAGCAGATGAACAACATAGATCGACGAGATTCAAAAATCCGGCTTCCTGGATCAGCTATATAAACAATAAAAGAGAAAACCTCCACACCGCATCACCCTTGGCGTTCTTTACGCCTTTGCGCGAGTTTGCTCTTATCCGATTCCTATTTCTCATCGCGCCAAGACGCCAAGAGCGCAAAGATTGCTTTCTGGTTCCCTCTTGAGGATACAATTCCAACGCCGACAGTCAGTAAAGACTTGTCCTCGGTCCATGAATAATGCGGGCTAATAGTGCATATCCGCGTTTGCTCCGCCGGATACGGAAATCGCCTCGCCGGTGAAGCTGATGGCAAGCAGCGCGGTCGAAAAGCTCAATGTCTGTATCGAATTTTGAAGAACTGATACCGTGATTTAATCAGTTGTGACGAAAGGGCAATCTCCTGGCGATGAAGACAGAAGCGAAATCTCTTTTATTAGCAAGCCTGGCCGTTATCGTTCTTTGTGCTAACCAAACAGCGATAAGAGCAGCGGAAAGCAAGCAAAGCGGCATGACGGCCGTCGTCAATACCGTGACGATCAATGGCGCGCCCAAGGCCGTATTCGACCTGATCACCACGGCACGCCTATGGCCGCAGTGGCATCCGGCCACGAAAGGAGTAGGCGGGGTCGTCGAAAGACCTTACGGTCTCGGCGATCTGATTCATGAACGCGGACGGATCGGCGATAAGGATTTTGAAACGACCTGGAAAGTGGTCGAATACGCGCGCCCGTCGAAGATTGTTCTCCAATCGCAAAACGCGCCTACGCGCATCACCTACACTTTTACACCGGGCAAGGGAATGACCGTCTTCACGCGCAAGCTTGAATACGAGGCAGAGAATTTTGCTGCCGTGAGGGAATTGGAAAAGGTCATGCGCGACCAATCGGAACAAGGCGTTAAGCAACTGAAGGCGTTGGTCGAAAAGATTCTAAGCGAAGAGGCGAAGCCTTTAACCTGATCGCCCTGCACTCACGCCCGTACAGAAATAAGGGGGCAGACTCCAGCGACCAAACGATCGCGCGAATGCCAAAAGTAAAGTGCGACCCCCGGCGATCTTCTAGCCGCAGCTAAACGGTTGACACATCCCGGCGTGGTGATACGATGCGCACCGTAAAATCAAACGAGCAATTCAAGGAGGAAAGAACATGGCTGACTGGCCTCCGGTAATAGATGCCGATGGACACGTGTTGGAACGCCAAAGCGACATTCGCAAATACCTCGAGCCGCCGTGGAACCGCCGAAACACGGGCCTCTGGCCGTCCGATCAGCCGTTCGACACGGACCTCTTTGAGACCCTCGGCTACCGCGGCTACGATCGCGGCATGGGCCCGGCGCAGCAGGTCGAGACCTGGCTCAAGATCATGGACGAATACAACATCGAGGAGGCGGTGCTATTTCCTACCGGCTCCGGCAACATTCCGAAGCTCCGCGAGCCGGAGTTTTGCGTCGCCGCTTGCCGCGCCGCCAACGACCATTTCGCCAAGGAGTACAACGCGCTATCCGACCGCATCCATTGCGTGGGCGTGCTGCCGCTCAAGTGGCCGCAGGAGGCGGGCAAGGAGCTACGCCGGGGCGTCACTGAATTGGGCTTGGTGAGCTTCGAGCTGCTTTCCATGGGCTTGCCCACGGCGCTCGGCGATCCGATGTACGACCCGCTCTATGAAGAGGCGCAGCGGCTCGACGTGCCGCTCTCCGTCCACGGCAACCGCAGCTCTTCGGCCGAGGTCGGCGCGGGCGCGCTCAGAACCTTCGCCGAGGTGCACACCTACACCTTCCCGGTCGGCATCTTCCTGCACTTCACCAGCATAGTTTTCCAGGGAGTCCCGGTGCGCTTCCCGAAGCTCCGCCTGGCCTTTCTTGAAATCGGCGCTAGCTGGCTCCCGTACTGGCTCGACCGTATGGACGAGCACTGGGAATTGCGCGGCGAGTTCGAGGCGCCGCATCTAAAGAAAAAACCCAGCGAGGTAGTGCGTGAGTCGCGGGTCTACTTTAGTCTCGAGGCCGAGGAGCGACTCCTGCCCCAGACCATCGAGTATGTCGGCGACGATCACTTCCTCTACGCTTCCGATATTCCTCACTGGGACGGAGAGTTTCCCAAAAACCTCAAATACCTGTGGAACCATCCGGACCTTTCGCAGAAGACCAAGGAGAAGATCGCCTACCACAACGCGAAGGAGTATTTCCAACTAAATCGTCCAGCCTCGACGCAGGCTGCCCGGAAAGCGAACTGAGATAACGAAGATTATTGAGCCTTAGGCGTCCAGCGGGCAGAAACAACGGTCCGACTCGGAAGCGGAGACTCTCTGAATTTTCGATTCGTCGCCGCGTGCAGTTCTGGCGAGATTGTCAAGATTGCCGTGTCTGACCCGAGGCTTAGAGCTGCAGATTCTCGTTGTCGCGTCACTGAAAAGACTCCCGACCCCTTTTCTCCTTAAGTAGGAGGCAAAGACTCAATGAAGCTTTCCCGCGCGGCAGCTTCGGTTTGTGGATTTCTCATTTGGGCTTTGACGCCGTCCGTTCAAGCCGGCGAATCCAAATCTGCGTGGCAGGCGGAATGGG
>WNGC01001459.1_pt1 | contig 15087 bp, 9 predicted proteins | sample 5400051 | NCBI WGS metagenome assembly WNGC01 (sample SAMN13153368, study PRJNA577476) | soil metagenome | isolation source: 20 cm soil or saprolite under grassland replicate 2 | place: USA:California | collected 2016-06-15 | reverse complement strand
GTTCGTGGCCGCCGAGTTGTCGATCGGGATGCCGTCCACGACGATCAACGGCTGGTTCTGGCCCAGGATCGAGCCCCCGCCGCGCGCGACGACACGCGCGGAGCCGAACGGATTGCTCGAATTCGTCACGTACAGCCCAGCCACATTGCCCTGCAGCGTCGACAGCACATTCGTCGAAGGCACCTGCGTCAAGCGGGCCCCGGAGATGGTCTGCGCGGCGTATGGCAGCGTCCGCTGCTCGCGCTCGATGCCGAGCGCCGTCGTCACGGAGACCGCTTCGAGCTCCACCGCCTGGAACCGCATCGTGACGTCGACCACGGGCGCGACGCCCCGCACCACCGGCCGGTGGCCGATATGCCGGAAGGAGAGGCTGTCCCGCCCGGCGGGAACGTCCAGCGCGTAGTGGCCGGTCGCGTCCGTCACGGTTCCGACGGTCGTGCCCGCCACCGCGACGCGCACCCCAGAGATCGGCAGCTGGGTGCTCGAGTCCCTGACCTGACCGACGACGTGCGTGGGCTCTTGTGCGGGCGCCGCCCTCGGCAGCGGCGTCAAGAGCGCCAGGACGAAAAACGCGGCGCACAAGCGGTGCGGGATGTTCATGAATCCTCCTCGAAAGCGGAGCACGGTGCGGCGGTTTGCGGAGGGTGCAACGCGGGACGAGCCCGATACCAGTGATGGCACCGGGTCTGAGAAGCGGTGTCGCGCTGTGTGAGCAGCAGCTTACGCACGTGACGCTCGACGGCAGGAGGAGCGAGCACAAGCGTCCAACAGCGTGCGCGAGCACGCGCACGCAACATGCCAGTGAGGCTGCGAGATTGACCTGGTCAGACGATGTGGCGGACGCGCAACGTCAGCGAATGCGCGGTATCAGCAGCAGGCGCCCGCGGCCGTCGCGTGCTAGTATCGAGAGAAACCCCCTACCAGCTTCCCCGCTCCCCCAAGGTGAGGATCACCCGGCTCAGCCGCGCCGCGGCGTTGCGCCAGTTGCGCTGCACCGCCCGCCACGCACCCTCGGCGCTCCCGGCCCCGATCTGCTCCACGATCTTCTCGTGCTCCTCGACGGACCGCGCGATCTCGTCCACCAGCGCGCTCGTGTACAGCCGCACGTATCGCTCCGCCTGTGGCTTGATCGCGTCGTGCAAAGCGAGCAGCCGCAGACCCGCTCCTGCCTCCACGTAGGTCCGGTGAAAGGTGGTATCGAGGTCGAAGAGGCGCAGCGGATCGGGTCGCGACGCCTCCGCCGCCTGCTCGAGCGCGCCGTTCACCTCTCGGAGCTTGGCGACGAGCGCGGCGCGCGCCGGCCGGAGCAGCCCCGCCGCGTGCTGCGCCGCGAGCCCCTCGATCCCTCCGATGATCGTGAACAGATCCCGCGCGTCGTCCTGCGTCAGCGGCGCCACCGTGAGACGTTGTTCGCTGCCCCGGCCTACGCCCACGATGTAGCCTTCCTGCTGCAGCCGGTGCAGCGCGCTCCGCACGGGCGTCCGGCTCACCCCCAGCCGCTCGGCGATGTCGCTCTCGATCACCCGCGATCCCGGAGACAGCCGCCCCCACACGATCAGCTCGCGCAGCTGCTGGTACGCGCGCACGATGCGGTCGCCGCGCGCCCGTGCAGCCGGCGCGTCGCGGGGTGGGGCGGCCCCTCGCGGGCGCACCTTCGCTTTCGTCGCCTTGGAATGACTCACGCGTGAGGAGACTGGCGGCCGTGGATAGGAGCATGCATACAGGTCGCGTAGCAAGGTACCAGCGTACTTCGACCCGGCGCAACAGCGGGCACGGTTCCCTCTATCGGCGGAAACCCGGCCCGTGCACCACGCGCCCGGGCTTCGCTCCCGTGTGCACGCCGTCCCGCAGCACCGCCACGCCGTTCACGAACAGCTCGCGCACACCCACCGACAGCTGGTTCGGCTGCTCGTACGTCGCGCGATCGGCGATCGTCGCCGGGTCGAACACCACGACGTCGGCGTACAGCCCTTCGTGCAGCATGCCGCGGTCCCGGATCGAGAGCCGCCGCGCCACCGCCCACGTCATTTTGCGGATCGCATCCTCGAGCGTGAGCACCCGTTGCTCGCGCACGTACCGGCCGAGGATGCGCGGGTAGTTTCCGTAGGCGCGCGGATGGGTCATCCGGCCCTTCATGCTGTCGGGATTGAGGCCTGCCGCGTCGGTACCGAACTTCATCCACGGTTGCCGGATTTGCATCGCCACATTCGAGTCGGAGGCGATGAACAGCAGCTGGCCCAGCCGGTCCTGCTCGGCGAGCGTCAAGTCGATGATCGCGTCGGGCCAGGTCTTCCCCATCGTGCGCGCGATCTGGACCAGCCGCTGGCCTTCGTACCGCTTCAACGAATCGATTTTGAAGCCCACCACCTCGACCCCTTCGGGCGTGGCGCTCAGGCACAGGTTCTCCCATGCCACATCGGGCCGCAGCATCTCGGCTGCGATCGCGGCGCGTGTGGGCGGGTCTCCCAGCCGCTCGAGCAGCTTGCCGTCGGCGTGCGCCGCGGGCGGGATACAGGACGAGAGGCCATTCGCCCCTGCGGTGTAGGCGTACTGATCCGCGGCCAGGTCCTGCCCCGCCGCGCGCGCCGAATCGATCTTCGCCACCACGAGCCGCGCCTTGGGCCAGTTTTTCACCCCGATGGCCTTGAGATGATAGATCTCGACCGGCACCCCACCCTCGCGCCCGATCGCAAGCGCCTCATCCACCGCCTCGAGCAGCCGGTCGCCCTCCGAGCGCATGTGGGTGATGTACACGCCGCCGTATGGCGCCATCGCCTTCGCTTGTTCCACGAGCTCCGCCGTCGAGGCGTAGCTCCCCGGCGGATAGATCAACGCGCTGGCTACACCGAACGCGCCGTCCTCCATCGCGCGCCGGACTACCGCGCGCATCGTGTCGAGCTCCGCCGGCGCTGCGGGTCCTTCCGCCTCCCCCTTCGCGTACGCCCGCACGGTGGCCGCGCCCAGGAACGACCCGAAATTGACCGAGGCCCCGTGGCGCGCCATCGCGTCGAGCCAACTCGCGAATCCGTGCGCACCCGCAAACGACCGAAACCGCCGCGCCTCGGCGCTGTCCTCCACCCGGTACATGGCCATGACCCCGGCATTCGCCGGCGCCGGCGTCGCTCCCTCCCCCAAGATCATCGTCGTCACGCCCTGCGTGGCCATGCTGATCACCCGGCCGTCGCCCCGCACCAACGCTGAGCCCGACTGCGCCTGGATGTCGATGAACCCGGGCGCCACCACCAGGCCGCGCGCGTCGATGCGGCGCCCGGCGCGCGCGCGGGCGAGCAGACCCGCCGGCACGATGCGCGCGATCCGGTCGCCCTTGATAGCCACGTCGCCGTAGAACCACGGGTTCCCCGTCCCGTCCACCACGCGGCCGCCTTCGATCACCACGTCGTAGGGCCCCGTCAGGGGGACCGGCGCGCCGGGGCCCGGGCCACCGGCGCACGCGACGGTGGCGAGCAGGATGAGGGACCCGGTTTTCATTGTGTCGGACGGGCTGCCTGGCGGGCGGGCGGCGGCGCCGACCGCTTGAACTCGCCCAGATTGCGCACCTCGAGCGAGCTCACTTTGCCTTCACCATCGACCTTGAACGTGAAGTAGGTCGTGCCGAGCCGCCGGTCGCGCCACGTCACCTTGAAGGTGTCGAAGTGCCAGTGCGTCAGGTCGCCCGCGAACGCAGGGCCCTTGCGGGCCACGAGCTTGCCTCCCTGCTCGGCGATTTCGAGCTGGCCGTACAGGCTGTCGTCATAGGTGCCCGCATACTTCTCGAGCGGCAACGACGGACGCGTGTCCGCCACGCGCGCCGCCTCGAACGCCTTGCGGGTACTGTCGTCGCGCGCTTCGGCCTTGCGCTCCATGGCGAGCAACGACCCGCTCCAGTCGCGCGGCGGTGCGCCCAGGTACGCGTCGAGCGCGCGGTGCATGATCGCCACCGGGAAGCTCGTGCCGCCAAGGTTGCACAGCACCACCACGCCCAACCGCGCCTCCGGGATCAGCCCGATCTCGGCGCGCATCCCGTCGATGGCGCCGCCGTGCCCCACGAACTTCTTGCCGTGAAAGTCCCGCAGGAACCACCCGAGGCCGTACGCCATGAAGTGCGCGTCGGGGAAGGTCTCGCGCGCCTCCTTGCTCATCCGGACCACCATCTGCGGCGTGTGCATCTCCTCTACCACGGAGTCGCTCAGAAGCCGGCGGCCGCCGACGCTGCCGCCGCCGAGCTGGAGTCTCACCCACTGCGCCAGGTCCGTCACGTTCGAGTTGATGGAGCCCGCGGGCGCGATGTTGTCGATGTTGCGCCACGCGACCGCGCGCACCGTGTCGTCGATCTTCTCATGCGGCGCCGCCACGTCCCCGTCGCCCAAGGCTGTGACGCTCGTGTTGGTCTCGGTCATGCCGAGCGGCGTGAAGATCCGGGTCTTGAGGAAGTCGGCCCACGGGCGCCCACTCGCCGCGGCGACGACCTCGCCCGCCGCGAGGAACATGATGTTCTGGTAGCCGTAGGTGGACCGAAAGCTCCAGCGCGGCTTCAGGTAGCGGACCCGTCGCAGCACCTCGGACCGGTCGAACCCCGAGCCATACCACGCGAGATCGCCGCGGGGCAGGCCGCTGCGATGCGTCAGGAGGTCGCGCACCGTGAGCTCCCGCGTGACGTACGGATCGGCGAGCTCGAGCGCGGGGAGGTGTTTGGTGACGGGATCGTCCCACGCCACTTTGCCGGAATCGACGAGCAGCGCGAGGGCGGCCGCCGTGAACGCTTTCGTGGTCGAGCCGATGGCGAAGAGGGTGTGCGCATCGACGCGGGCGGCCTTCCCGAGCTCCCGGACGCCGTAGCCCTTGGCGAATACCACGGAGTCGTTCCGTACGACGGCGACCGCCACACCGGGAACGCGCCAGTCGCGGAGCGCCTGGTCGACGTACGCGTCGAACCCGCGGAGCGGGGGATTCTGCGCCCAGGCATGGCGGGGGATCGCGCTCACGATCCCCAGTAGCAAGATCAGGCGGCCGGCGCACCGGCTCGTCTTCAGGAGATGGCTCACCGGGATGCACTCGCGTTCGGGTTGTTGAACCGCTCGATGTCGGGGAGCGGCAGGCACGTGGTATTGCCGTAGGACCCGCCCTTGCCCGGGTAGTCTGTTCCGGGAGCCGGGATCAGCGGCAGATTGAAGCGCTGCATGTCGTAATTGCGAAACCCCTCGACGAACAGCGCCCGCCGCCGCTCGGCCGCGATCAGCTGGGTGATCGACGCGGCGTCGGTCGGGCCGGTATAGTGCGGGAGGCTGTATGCATCGCGCAGCGCGTTGATGATGGTGACGGCGTTGGTGCCGCCCTGCGCTTCGGCCAGGATGAGCTGCGCCTCTTCGTACCGCGCGATCGGCAAGGGGGTGCCGAGCGCCGCGTATTTGGTGGGCGCCCAGATGTCCTGCGTCGGGTCCGCGGCGCGCGTGGGCGTGAGGACCGCTGCCGCGCGTGGGTCCGCCACCGCCCCGGTCGCGTCGAGGCCAGGCCCGGTCCGGAGCGCGCGGGATAGCGTGTCGACCGTGTAGTCGCCGAAAAACGTCGTCGCGGCGTAGACGCGGTTGTAGCGGCGGTTCACGTCCGAGCCGGTGCTCGCGTTCAGGACGAAGCCCGCCGGCACGAGCTGGGCGTCGGCGGCAGCGCCCGTCAGGTCGCCTTGGAACAGCCGCACGCGCGCGCGACCGACGAGGGCGGCGTTGATGACGTTCTGCATCCCGCCCGCCGCGGTCGCCTCGGTGATCGCAGTCGTGAAGCGGTCTTCGGCCCGCGCGAACATCGCCGGCTGGTCGATGGGCGCCTGCAGGTCGAACGCCGCCTCACACATCGCCATCCCCATCAGGCTGTAGCTGAACCCCGTGTACAGGGCCGCTTTGGCCATCAGGGCCTGGCGGTTGGGCACCTGCTGATCGGTCCACCCCTGCAGCTTCGTCAGCGCGTGATCGGCCGTCCAGCGGGCGGTCGAGAGCGGCGTATAGACCCCGGGGTTCTGGTTCGAGTCGCACAAGCCGGTGCCGTAGATGCCCCCCGGCTGCGTGTTCGCGTCGCGCCGGTCGTACGGCCAGGCTGCGGCGCCGAGCTGCGCATCGGAAAACTCGTCCGAGATGATCGCTTCGACGAGGATATAGGATCCGACGGCGCACTCGAAGTCTCCGATGGTGCTGTTCACCATCAGCGCGGCGTTCGCGGGGTCGTCGAGCGTTTCCGCCGGAACCCGGTCGGTAGTGTTCACGTCCAGCACGTGGTTGCACGCCGGCAGCGCCGCAGCCGTCACCGCGATGGCGAGCCAGCTCAGGGGATTCCGAGTCATCGTCTGGGCTCCTCAGAAGCTCACGTTGGTCGTGAAGACGAAGGACGCAAGCTGCGGCAGGTTCGACTGCTCCAGGAAGTTGGGAGTGCCGGAGAGGAACATGTCCTCCGGATCGGCACCCGAGTAGCCGGTCCAGGTGTGCAGGTTGCGCGCGGCTACGCTGAACGAGACGCTGCGCGCGCCGATCCGGCTCGCGTAGTTCGGGGGCGCGTCGTAGCTGAGCGAGATCTCGCGCAGCTTGGCGAACTTCGCGTCGTTGATGACGAAGTCCCGTAGCGTGCCGCTGCTCTGCATCTGCGCGATCAGCTTGGGGTCGTACTTCTCCGGGTCCATGTTCTCGAGGCACGTGCGGAACACCTGGCAGCGAGCTCGTAGGTTGTTGTCCAACTTCCTGTAGCCACTCTTGAAGTCGATCATCATCGTGAGACGGAAGCGGTCGAGGAAGCGGACGTTGGATGCGAACGACCCTTCCAGGGACGGCACGGCGCGACCCAGGAAGACGCGCGGCGCAATGACCTGGCCGCTCGCGTTGAAACACGGGGTCGCCCCGCCCCGGCCGTCGTCGCACATCACGTTCACGGCCCGTTGGGTGATCGGATCGAAGTCGGCGCTCACCACGCGCTCGCGGAACCACGACCAGGGGGCATAGCCGACGCGCTGCTGGATGTCCCCGAGCACGATCGTGGTATCCGTGCCGCTGAGCTTCACCACCTTACCCGAGTTGTGGGACAGGTTGAGCCTGACGTCCCACCCGTAGCTCGGGCCGCTGGCGATCTGCGCCTTGAGGAGCGCCTCGATCCCCCGATTCCGGATTTCCCCGGCGTTCACGAATTGGGCGGTGCCGCCGAACCCCGAGGAGGGCGCGACGTCGCGCCGCAAGATGGCGTCCAGGGTGCGCGTGTTGTAGAAGGTGAAGTCGAGACCGACCCGGTCGCTCCAGAGGCCGGCATCGAAGCCCAGCTCGGTTTCCTTGCCGCGCTCCGGAGCGAGATTCGGGTTCCCGATGAAGCCCGGCGTGAGCGCGGGCGTGCCGTTCGGGCCGGGCACGGGGTTGAAGGTCCGCAGCGCCGTCCCGTAGTCCGGCTGCACCCCCGACTCGCCGTAGGCGGCGCGCAGCTTGAACGTGCTGATCGCGGACGGGGCGTGCTGCTGGAAGAACGGCTCCTCGTTCAGCACCCACGACAGGCTCGCCTTCGGGTACGTGACCCAGTGGATGTCCTTCCCAAACGAGCTGTTGTTGTCCACGCGCAGTGCCGCGGTCAGGAAGAGACGATTCTGCCAGCCGATCTGCTGCTGCCCGTAGAAACCGAGGGTCTTGTTGGTGAGATTGCTGTCCGATGTGACCGGCTTGGTGGACGCCGCCGAGACCGTTTCGAGCCCCGGGGCCGGGAAGAAATCCCCCTCCGCCCTGATCCACGAGAAATACTTGGTGTAGTACTGCACGCCGAACGACGTCGCCGAGTTGATCTTGGGCGACAGGTCGACCTTCACCGTCCCGAGATAGTCGTAGCTGTTGTAAACGATGTCGCGCCGGTTCTGGTACTTCCAACCGTCGGCGAACTGGCCCCAGAAGAACCGCAGCGTGTCGTTCGTGAGGAACGGGAGCAGCTCTTCATTCTTTTCCTGCGTGAAGTCCGTCCCCACCACGAAGCGGTGCGTCATCCACGAGACCGGATGGTAGTTGAGCGTGACGCTGCCGGTGAAGCGGTTGATGTCCTGCCAATCCTGCATCGAGCGATCGGCCTCCGGGGGCGAGCTCTGGAAGCCGCGTGCCCAGCCGCAGGTGGTGGGGTCGGCCCCCGGAACCTCCGCGCAGAATTGCGGGAGGTTCCTGGGGGTCGAGAACCAGGAGCCCCAGGTCGCACCGCCGCACCCCGCCTCACACGAAAGCGTCGTGTGACTCGCGACATAGCCAACGCTGGTCTGGAGGTCCACCTGGGGCCCGGGTGTGATCTGGAGATTGGAGCGGGCGCTCACCTGCCGCCGGGCGTTGTTCGGCTCCGCCCCCTGGTCGCGGGTCCACCCGCCCGACGCGAAGTACCGCAGGATCCCCGCGCCGCCGCTCATGCTTCCCGCATACTCATTCACCTGGCCGGTGCGGAACACCGGCGTGCCGCGGGCGTTCTCGGTCTGGATGACGTTCACCGATTGGATGGTGCCTGTGGTGTCCCGCCAGTAGTTGGTCGGGACCCGGCCCTCCGGGTCCATGAACCAGTTGGCTCCCTGCCTGATGGTGAAGTTGTAGCGCGTCCCGGTCGTCGCGCCCTTCCTCGTGATGATGTTGATCACGCCGCGTGCCGCCTCGGTCCCGTACAGGGTCGCCGCGGCCGGCCCCTTCAGGATCTCGATGTCCTCGATCTCCTCGGGGTCGAAGTCGTTCAGGCGGGACACCACCCCGGAGCTGAAGGCCTGGACCTGCATCCCGGTGCCGGTCTCGTTGTTCACCCTCACCCCGTCCACGTAGATGAGCGGATCGCCCGAGAGGGAGAAGCTGGTCGCGCCGCGGACGCGGATCTTGGCGCCGCTGCCTACCATTCCCGTCCCGGGCATGACCACCACCCCCGGCGCCCGGCCGTTGACGAGATCCTGCACCGTGGACACGGGCGCGGTAGCGACCACGTCCGCGGCATTGATCCGTGCGATCGAGTTGCCGATAGTGCGCTGCTGCTGCGCGCCCGCGGTGCCTGTGACGACCACCTGATCGAGCTCGATGGGGCGATCGGCCAGCGCGAATCTGACGCTCGTGGCCCCGACGCGTACGGTCTGGCTCGCCGTGCGGTACCCGATCATGCGTGCGGAGAGCGTCACCTCGGTGCCGGTCACCATGCTGATCCGGAAGTGCCCGGACACGTCGCTCGTCGCGATTTTCCCCGGCTGATCCGCGACCGTGATCTGCACGCCGGCGAGGGGACTCTGGGACGCCTGGGCCACGACGGTTCCCGCGACGTCGCCTTCCTCTTGCTGGGCCCGCGCCGGCAGTGCGGCGAGCCCGAGAAGAGCGAGCGCCACGACGAGGGCGCGCGGCGCGGCTGGGTTACCCAGGGATCGGAACGGATTGGATGGAACGTGCAACACGGCCTACCTCCCTCCGGATTGACGGTCTCTGACATCGAAACCCGGTACTGCGGGGCGATACTCGAAGCCTCACCCGGCGCTCACGGGGGCGCGTCGTAGGCCGCCGCCGCGATCTCACCAACGGCCTGCGCGATCGTCCGCTCGATGGCGCCGGGCTCGGCCGACACCGGCACGTTGTTCGCGTATACGGCGAACGCGAGGCGCCGACCGGCGGCGGTGGTCACGAAGCCCGCGAGACCTTTCTCATTCACCATCAGGCCGGGGTTCAGGTGATCCACCTCCACGTACGTGCCCGTCTTGGCGCGCACGTGGCCCGCCGCAGGGGAATTCGGCTGCACCTTCCAGAGCGTGCCGTCCCGGCCCAGCACCGGGAGCGCGGCGAGATAGTCGGGGAAGTGCGGCCGGCTGGCCATGTATGCGAGGAAGCGCACCATGAAATCGGGCGTGAAGTGCGCCGCCCCGCCGGCCCCGTCGCCCTGCGACGCGCCGCTCAAGTCGAGCCCGGCTTGCTCGAGGAAGTCGTGCTCGAGCCGGAACCCTCCGTTCGCCGTGCCGTCGTGCGCGAGCACAGCACCGAGGATGAACGGCGTCATGCTGGCGTGCAGGTTCTGGCTCACCTTGAGCGTGACCTTCACTTCCTCCTTGAGCGGCGGCGAGACGTGCTCGGCCACGAGGTTGTCGGGCGTATAGGCGGCCGCCATCGCCTTGAAGTCGTGCGGCACCCCGGCAGGACTCACGTCGACGCGGACGCCTTGCGCCCGCAGCGCCTCGACCAGGACGACCTCGGCGAAGCGGCTGGGCTGCGGCACCGCGTAGCTGAACAGCCAAGCCGGCTTGCCGGCGGGCATCGTCCCCGTCACCGTGACCGTGTGCGTGCCGTCCGGTCCGCCTGAGTCCTTCGCCCAGCGGATCTCGGGTTGCGAGTCGGACGCCACGGTGGTCGCTCGATTGACGAACCGCACGTACGCGGTGAGCGGAGCCGGCGTCACCACCACCGGATCGCCCGGAGCCGCGCCGGGAGCAACGGTCACGTCGATCAGGTTGTCGTTCACCGCGACGGGCGAGATCACGACACTGGTGCCGAGCTCGCGATCGCCTTCGGGAAACAGGCTGATGTCGATCAGCACGTGCCCTTTTACGCGCGTGATGTGCCGCGCCGCCACCTGATCGGCCAACTCGCGGATCACGAGGAGCGGATCGCCGGACACGGCCTTGGTGTCGGGGCTGCCGTCGTAGGCGTGGTCCTGGTTCTCGAACGCGAGCGTTCCGTCGGGACGAATGCGACCGGACAGGTTGGGGTCGCCGCTCGCCACGAGCACGAGATCGCCGTCCAACGTGCCGTCCTTGCGGATCGGGCCGGTGCGATAGACCCGCGTGTGAAAGCGGTAGTCGGGCCCCAACAGCTCGAAGGCGGTGCCTTCGGTCACGAGCTTGGTGGTGGAGCCGGGGACGAACAGCTTGTCGGCGTTGAGGGTGAACACGGGCGCTTTGGCGTCGAGGTCGTAGAACGCGACGCCGAAGGTGGAGCGGCGATACTCGGGCCGACCGGTGATCTGCTGGATGCGCTCGGCGAGCGTCGCGGCGCTGGTCGGGGGAACGGAAGTCTGGGGCGGCGCGCTCGGCCGCCCGGCTTGAGCGGAGAGGTTGCTCGAGCGGAGGGCGAGGAGGCACAGCACGATGACGGCTGTCCGGTGCATGATCCCGCGTGGTGCGATGGGTGGAAACCGCTGTCGCGGCTAAAATGTGTACAAAGTCGTGTGCAGCGCAAGGACCCCGATGATTGATGGACCGGGCTTCATTGTATACCTTGTCGTATACCTCAATGGACCGCCACCTGCCCACCCCGCAGCCGGCCGACGCCCGGCACGCCGCTCCCCCTGCCGGGGCGCCCCCCGCACCGTCCCCCGCCGGGCTACACCTCCGTCACCTCGGCACCCAGGAGGAGTTCGAAGCCTGCGTCGCCCTGCAGCACGAGACGTGGGGCGCCGACTTCAGCGAGCGCGTCCCGGCCGCTATCCTCAAGGTCGGCCAGCGCCTCGGGGGCGTGACCGCGGGCGCGTTCGACGCCCAGGAGCGGCTCGTCGGCTTCGTCTTCGGCATCACCGGCATCGAGAACGGCCGGCTGGTCCACTGGTCCGACATGCTCGCGGTCCGCCCCGAGCTCCGGGACCACGGCATCGGCCGCCGCCTCAAGGAGTTTCAGCGTGAGACCCTGCTGCGCCTCGGCGTGGGCGTCATCTACTGGACCTTCGATCCGCTCGTCGCCCGCAACGCGCACCTCAACTTCAACCGGCTCGGCGTGCAGGTGACGGAGTATGCGATCGACATGTACGGGAGCAACACCGACAGCGCGCTGCATCGCGGGCTCGGCACCGATCGCTTCATTGTCGCCTGGGAGATCGCCGCGCCCGGTGGGACCCACCCGCCCGAGCCGCGCGAGACGACCGGCGCAGCCAGAATCGTGAATCCGTCCGACGGCGATGGCGTCCCCGCCATGCCGCGCCTCTTCACCGGATCCCCCGACGCCACCCTCCGGGTCGAGATTCCGCTCGAGATCGAGAAGGTGCAGCAGGCGTCCCTCGCGCTCGCCGGCCGGTGGCGCGCTACGACGCGCGCGGCGCTCACATGGGGACTCGCCCGCGGCTATCGCGTCGCCGGGTTCTATCGCGATGCCGAGGCGCAGCGCGGCTACTACATCCTGTCGCGACGGCAGTCGTCGGTCGTGCGCTGATGTTGCGCGTCGAGCGGATCACCCTGCGGGAGATCCGCCTTCCGCTGAAAGAGCCGTTTCGCATCTCGTCCGGGCTTTGCACGGAGCGACGCATCTGCGTGCTCGAGCTCACCTCCGCGGACGGCGTTACCGCGTGGTCGGAGTGCGTGGCCGGCGAGCAGCCCAACTACTCGGACGAGACGATCGACACGGCGTGGCTTGCGCTCCGCGAGTGGGTCGTGCCCCGCATCCTGCGGCAGGAGCTCGAGGGGCCGGAGATCGTGCACGCCATCCTGGCGCGCGACTTTCGCGGCCACCGCATGGCCAAGGCGGCGGTGGAAATGGGGTGCTGGGAGCTCGCCGCTCGGGTATGCGGTCGTCCACTCGCGGCGCTCCTGGGCGGCACGCGCGAGCGGATCGTCACCGGCATCTCACTGGGCATCCAGGCGAGTCCCGACGCGCTGGTGCGCCGGGCGCGCGCCGCGGTCGAGCAGGGCTACAAGAAGATCAAGCTGAAGATCGCGCCCGGGGCCGATATCGCCTTCGTGCGCGCCGTGCGCGACGCGCTCGGGCCCGTCATCCACCTCATGGTGGATGCCAACTCCGCCTACACCCTGGACGACGCCGAGCTGCTGCGCGAACTCGACGCCTTCGACCTGTTGATGATCGAGCAACCCCTGGGCCGCGACGACCTGGTGCGCCACGCGGCGCTGCAGCGGCTCCTCAAGACGCCGCTCTGCCTCGATGAATCCATCACCGACGTCGAGCGCGCGGAGGACATGATCGCGCTCAAAAGCGGGCGCATTGTAAACATCAAGCCCGGACGCGTCGGCGGGTTCTCCCAGTCCATCGCGATCCACGATCTCTGCCAGCGGCACGGCATCCCGGTGTGGTGCGGCGGCATGCTCGAGAGCGGGATCGGTCGTGCTTACAACGTGGCGCTCGCGTCCCTGCCGAACTTCTCACTCCCTGGCGACCTCTCGCCCAGCGCGCGCTACTGGGAGCGGGATGTCGTCACGCCGGAGTGGACCATGGATAAGGACGGCATGGTCCGCGTACCGCGCGACGCGCCGGGCATGGGGGTGGCAGTGGACCTGGATCGCGTGGAGAACCTCACGGTACGCCGCGAAGTGCTCGCGTGAGCCGCCTCGACGAGCTGTTCCCCCTGGCGTTGCGACGCACGCTCGTCGAGCTGCGCCGCGAGCTGCACCGCCACCCGGAGCTCTCGGGCAAGGAGGAGCGCACCGCCGCCACGCTCCACTCGGCGCTCGCGCAGGTCGCCCCAGTCCGGCTCGAGCGCATGGCCGGCACGGGCGTCGTGGCGCGGATCCGCGGCCGCGACCCCGCGCGCGTACCGGTGGCCGTGCGCGGGGACATCGATGCGCTGCCTATCTCCGAGGAAACGGGCCTTGCCTTTGCTTCCGAGAACGCGGGCGTGATGCACGCCTGCGGCCACGACGTCCACGCGGCCTGGGTCGTGGGCGCGGCGCATCTCCTGACGGCCTGCCCCGCCGCGGGCGACGTGCTGATCGTGCTGCAACCGGCCGAGGAGACCGGCCGGGGGGCGCAAGCGGTGCTCGAGTCGGGAGCGCTCGACGGCGTGGCCGCGATCTTCGGCGCGCATGTGGACCGGCGCTTCGCCGTGGGCGAGGTCGTGGCGCAGGAGGGGCCGCTCGCGGCGGCGGCGGACACCTTCGAGATCCAGCTCGTCGGCAGCGGCGGGCACGGCGCCCGGCCGCACGAGGCCACGGACCCGATCGTCGGCGCGGGGGCGCTCATTGGAGCGCTCCAGACCATCGTCTCGCGCCGCGTCAATCCCGCTCATCCCACGGTGGTGAGCATCGGCAGCGTCCACGCGGGCACGGCGCCCAACGTGCTGCCCGACCGCGCCACGCTCACGGGGACGCTGCGCGCCACCGATCACGACAGCCGCCGGCTCCTGGTCGAGGAGGTGCGCCGCATCGCGGAAGCGACGGCGGCGGTCTATCGACTGAGGGCTGAGGTGACCATTGCGCTCGGTCCTCCGCCGCTCGTGAATCCGGCGGAGCCGGCCCGGTGGGCGCGCCGGGCGGCGGTCGCGGTACTGGGCGATTCGGCCGTCGTCCCGCTGGGGTTCACGAACATGGCTGGTGAGGACTTTGCGTCGTACCTATCGGCGCTCGGGAGCCGGGCGGCGAGCCGATTCCCGCGCACTCGCCGCGGTTTTACCCGGCCGAGGAGAGCATCTTCGTCGGGGCCGCGGTGCTGGCGGAGACGGCGCGGGTGGCGTCGGAGGCGGTGGGCGGAGACTCACACTAGCGCGTCGCCCCGCCTCGCCCGAGTCCTTGTGGACGGTGAGGCGCGGGGTATACTAAGTCCCCGCCAATGTGTACAGGTGTGCATACCGTCGTTCCCTCGCCGTCTCCGCGGAGGGTCCTATGGTTCGTCCTCGTCTCGTCCTCTTGATTGTGGCAATCGCCGGCGCCCCGGCACCGGCGGAGGGGCAAAGCGATTCGTCGGCCTCCCAGGTCGCCGCGATCGCTGGAACCGTCAGCGATGCCGCGACTCACGAGCCGCTCGCCGACGTGCGGATCCAGCTCGAGGGGACGAAGCTCGGAGCACTCAGCGGCATCGACGGACGATATCGCCTCACGGCGGTGCGGCCCGGGGCGTACGCGTTGAGCGCCCGGCGGCTTGGCTATGTGAAGGCAACGCAGCAGGTGGCCGTGGCCGACTCTGGCACGCTCACGGCTGATTTCGCCCTGGAGAAGTCTGCCACCACGCTCGACGAGATCGTCGTCACCGGAACCCCGCAGGAGCAGACGCGTCGTTCGCTCGGCAACGCTCTCGGGAAGGTCCGGGTGTCCGACGTCGTGCAGGTGGCGCCGCCGCCCAACGTCCAGCAGCTGCTCAACATGGTCCCCGGCGTGCGGGTGCAGTCGGCCGGGGGGGACGTCGGCTCCGGTGGGAACACGCGCGTGCGCGGCGCGAGCAG
>WNGC01003037.1_pt1 | contig 15088 bp, 19 predicted proteins | sample 5400051 | NCBI WGS metagenome assembly WNGC01 (sample SAMN13153368, study PRJNA577476) | soil metagenome | isolation source: 20 cm soil or saprolite under grassland replicate 2 | place: USA:California | collected 2016-06-15 | reverse complement strand
TGGCGATGACACATTTGTTCGGCGGCTGCACGTAAACCGTGTTCGGTTGTGGCGTCGTCGTTTGTGTGACTTCGCTCACTGGCATCGCCGTCACTTTGCCGAGCAAATTAGGAAGGCGGCTGGCATGATGCGGATCGAGATGTTGCACGATTACAAAGGCCATGCCCGTCCTCGACGGCAAATTTCGCAACAGTTCCATTGCCGCTTCAAACCCGCCGGCTGATCCGCCGATACCAACAATCGGGCAACTTAGATTTTCTTTGGCGGCCCGCGAAGTTAGCGTCTTCTTTGGCGATTTTGACAACGTTGATTTCCTTTGGGACGCACGGCGTACTAAGGCTCCCCTGCGAGCGCGCGGACTCGCGCTCGCCCGGGCTTTTTGTTTCGCCACCATCTATTTTTATGTTAATTGTGTCCTTCGATTCACACAAGCTTCGATTGCTCGAGCAGCTCGGTATTTACGCGCCGAAAATACGCTCCGCGATCGGGTCTGTGTTTAGCGCCAAATGGCGCAGCTCATTGGTAGCCTGGGGCGACGCCCCAGGAAAATGATACGTGGCTAACTAACTCCAGCGCTGAAAGCGCGATTCATTCCCGTAGCGTTTTCGCTCTATGTTGATGACCCGGATGTGAGACGTTGGGGGACGAACCGCGCATTGAGGCGCGCCTTCAGCGCTCGTTCACGATATCATCGAACCCCTGGGGCGCTGCCCCAGGCTAACAATGAAAAGCGCCTTTGGCGCTGCCGTTTTGTTTCGCGTTGGCTGCGGCATAGCGTTTGTGAATTGCGATTCCCTTATTAGAGGATGGTCTCCACATGGCCAAAGGCAATATCATCGTCATCGGCACGTCAGGCTGCGGAGCACAAACGCAGTAAAAGGTGAAGACGAACCGTTCAAGGATCACCGGCTGCCGTAAATTCGATTGGAAAAATGCGCGGGAGCGGTTCGCGGGAACCGAAAGTATGAATAGGTGCGAGTTATTTAGAATTGAGAAAGGAAATAATCATGAACGCACAGCGAGTTAGTGCGCCTGAGCGAAGCAGAGTTGGGAACAGCTGGGTGAATATCCTGCTGGGCATCTGGGTGATTATCTCGCCGTTTGTGCTTGCGCTGCATTCTTCCAGGGCAGTCTGGAATAACGTCATCACCGGCGCTGTCGTGGGCATTCTTGCAATCATCCGTTGGAGTATGCATTAACGGGGATGGAGTTGGCTGAATCTGATTCTTGGGATATGGCTCGTTATGTCACCATTCGTGGTCTTTTGAGTGGAGTTGTGATGTGGAATAACGATTGTGGGCGTCATTATCGCCGCCCTGGCCTTGAGTAACACCTATTCAAAAGCGTCCGTTCTACGCAGAGCTGACGAGAAAATCGTATCGATCTGAGCTTTCGGTCCGAAGGTGGGCCGAACATTCGATCTAAAGCCGGATCCAAACGTAGCCGGAAGATTTTCCTGCTGCTGCGACGCGGGATCTCAAGCTCCTGCGCGAAATTCTTGAGCGGATTTAAATGGTAGCTACGCCGCGCTTCGGCGGCCTCTTGCTGCCATGCGTTCTTCGATTAAATCACGCTCAACCTCCCAGAACCTCAGCGACGAAAGCAGAAGTCTGTCAGTTTGTTCAGCGTCGGGAGATTCGTCATCACCGATCATTTCCGCCGGCCATCCTCCCGAACGTTTGCTCAATCTTTTCGGTCTGCGTCTGAACCTCGACATTCGCCAGCCTCTGCGCCGCCGTCGTGCTGTTCCCATCAATGATCCCTCCTCAAAAATGTTTTCCTGTTCGTGTCTTCGCATCACGAGATCGGAGCGGTTGTGCCAAATCGTTCAGCAGCTCGCGCTACCATCTCTCCACGCGAATTGAACTCCCAACTTGCTCAAACGGCGCAAACAATCCGCTATGATGGCCAGGCAAAACTTGAAACGTCTGTGCCAGATTTCAGATCGAGCTTGGAACTGTCGTAGGAACGCCGCGCTGCCACGCCAGGCCGCCGGCGCAGTCTGCCGACCCTGCCCACAGCCTCAACTGGTGGACGCAGGCCAGCCAAATATTGCGCGTCGAACGCGCGGAGAGATGCCGCGACAGTAGGGCCGATCCCAACTATGCCTTCTTCTATGCTTGGTCCAAGTAAAGCGATCCAAAGCTCGCTGCGAAAAGATAATCGCGGGCGACGCACCGCGGACGGGCTGCCTGGATGAGCCGCGCAATAAAGCTCCATTTGTTCCGTCGCTGCCGCCGCGTAATCCCTGATGCGATGCTTGTCTGATGCCTGCCTGGTATTTTTGTTCATTCGCATGTAGAACGCATGCCTCGGTGGAGTTGGATGTGGTTTTTAGCTGTAGCCGGCATCGGTGATGCCGGGTTCGTCCAAGCATTTGAATTTCTACCGGGGATCGCCGATCCCGGCTGCAGCACCCACCCGGTAAGATTTCGACTGATGCCACAATCCACCGCGCGCCCGATTGTGCGATTACTTTCGCCACACGTAATATGCCCAGTCATGACGTTGTCTCCTCCAATTAAGCTCTCGGATGCAGATAAATTGGATGCGTTGCACCGGCTCGATCGGATGCAGATAAATTGGATGCGTTGCACCGGCTCGATCAGTTCCGACAGTGGCGTTCTCTGGAGGAAAAACGTTACTGCTTGGTTTGCGGCAAAATCATTACGGGCCGGCAAATCCAGGTAGAGGGCGGGACACGAGGCAATGGAGCGCTACGGGTTAGTTGTCCGACAGAACGTTGCAACTCAATTCCGATGGATTGGGTACTGCCTACGGATGAAATCCTCGCGAAGGTGGAGAGGATGCTTGCCGAAGAACGCGAAGCTGCAGTAACGACTCCCGTTAGGCGCGGCAACGGAGGGCACGAGCCCAGCAATGGTGGATACAACGGGATCGCATCGCGATTGCGCGAGTTTGCGTTCCATTTCAAGCGACGTTGGTAAGACGGTCCCCTCCAACTCCTGCGGGCCTCAGCCTTGGGCGGGCCCGCAGACTCCGCCATCAGCAATACCAGCGTTTGCTAATCGGCAGATGTGATCTCGTAGGATTTTATCCGATCACACAATCATCCAGCGCCCCGATTGTGCGTTTTCGAAGCAATGAGCAGACTGCTTTTGCATCATGACCAGCCATCTTAAACTCGATGATCGCCTCTCGGTCCTGCGCGCCGAAGATCGATTTAGAACCTGGAGCTCGCTCGATGACGAGCGTCTTTGCATTATCTGCAAAAGAAAATTTAATGGCCGCCAGGTGGAAATCCGCCGCTTTGGCAATCGCAAATACGAATTGCGCTGCCCAACCGAAGGTTGCAATTCAAGGCCACATCTATGGATCTACCGAACGACGCCGCTCGTGTCTCATGTAGTTGAATTGGACTGGTGGCGTGCTGCCAATGGAAAGCACGAACGCAGTGAGCCTGTGTCAGCGCTGCGGACACACGCTCAGCGCATATGATCGATTCCACTCTTGATCAGCCCGGAGCAGGATCTGTCCCGGACGAGGTGCTCATGAAAGATATTTCGCGCCGGCGTCACGACGCGCTCACCGAGTTATACGGCAGACACAGCAAACGTTTGCGAGCGACGATCGATGGAGTTGTTCACGAAGAGGCCGAAGCCGACGATGTTTTACAGGAAATTTTTCTTCAGGTTTGGGAAGAGGCAGGTCGCTATTCACCAAAGGCGGGCAAGCCGCTTGGCTGGATGGTGACCATTGCGCGCCGTCGCGCTATCGACCGATTGCGCCGGCGCCAGGCTTATTGTCGTGCGCGAGATCGCTACGAGAAACGAGTCATACAAGATTCGCAAACTCCGCGTCGCGATGCATCCCGAACTTTGGTTCTGAATGATCTTCATCATTTCTTGAAGAAAAGCATCCGGGCGTTACCTCAGTTGCAACGCGAGGCCGTAGAATTAGCGTTTTTCAGCGGCCTGAGCCATCGAGAAATTGCGGCCGCGACGCAGGCTCCGCTTGGGACGGTGAAAACGCGACTCGAACTGGGATTGCAGAAACTGACTCACGCGCTGAGACCGTTGCGGCACAAAGTGTGACGCGGCCGCGAGGAGCGGCCGCATCGGAACGCAATTTTTAGCGACGGCTACGGCTTGGGCGAAGTGTTCACGTTAACTTCGGTTTTCTCCTGCTTGGTCGCCGCGGCTGGAGGTTGATTGATCACTGTCGTGCTTTCTTTTTTCTCGGCGGGCGGATTGGTCACCGTAGTTTCCTTTTGTTCGCAAGCCGCCAACAGCGCCATCCCGGCGAGAAGACAAATATATTTTTTCATACCCCTAATTCGTATTTCAGCGCGAAGTGTGGCCGCTTTCCGGGCGTAATATTCTTTTAGTTCGCCACTTGCGCGCGAGGCATCTGATTTTGGTTCCGGGTGCGAACTGGTTGTCGATATGAACAAACTACAATTCAAAGGCGGTTGGAACGAAGTGAAAGGCAAACTGAAACAAAAGTACGGTCAATTAACCGATAACGATCTAACGTTTGCCGAAGGGAAAGATGAGGAACTTCTGGGCCGGCTTCAAACGAGACTGGGCAAATCCAAGGAAGAACTGCGAAGGGAAATTGAAAATCTCTAGACGCGATGTTTCGATGAGCGCGGGGAGTGATGTTTTCCTCTCGAATCTGTGCCACGATTGTTTCTCATTAACACCCTGCTTCAGCTGGGTGCTAGGGTGCCCAAGGAGGGGTCGCAACCGCTTTAGCGGTTTTTATCGGTCACAACCCGGTGAAGCGGTTGCCTGCACATCACGGTCGATCCACCTCGCTGAAGCGAGGTGTTAATAAGAGCGCGTGTCGACGTTTCGAATGACTAGCGCGGGAGCGGAATGAAGCCCCGATGCAAACTCCTGAGATTACCGCTTATTTAAAAACCTATTGTGGCTGGAGTGCCGGTGTCCGCGCTCTGCTGGCTAAATACAATCTTCCATACACCGAAAAGGACATCATCCAGAATCCGGCGTTTCGCTGGGAAATGGAGACCAAAAGCGGCCAGCCGCTCTCGCCCTGTGTTGAAATCAACGGGCGCATGCTGGCCGACATTAGCGGCGAGGAAGTCGAGCGATACTTGATCGACAACAAGCTCGTCCAGCCGAGCGATGCTGCCACGGACGTTCCCACCAATGCGCCTTGTGCGAATGAGCAACACGAAGGCGTGGTGAAACTGAATCTGTAGGGCGTTTGATTCATTCGCTCCCGCTCACTCGGCCTGTGGCCTGCCCGTCTGTGTCGCTGGCGTCCCCGCCGCTCCGCTCTGTGAACTCCGAAGACTTTCGGAGCTGACACAGACGCCCTACAGTTTCTGTCGTCCCAGACGGCCATTCACTTTCGTGCAACGAATGTACGGCTAGATTGTCTGGTTCTCTAGCCGATGAAATTTTTTGCCCGTCTTCGATCCCGAAAGAAAGGCGGCAGCATTCTTTTCCGCTACGGCTGGAAGATCACGCTGCTCATTCTGCTGGCGGGCGCGGGCTTTGCCGTTTTCCTTTTCTACGGCACGTGGGCACAGACGTTCGACATGAAGAATGTCGGCGAAATGCCGGAGCGAAACACCGTGTATGATGTCGATGGAAAGATTTACAGCCGCCTCGCCGGCGCCAATCGTCTCAAGGTTTCGCTGAGCGAGGTCTCTCCGTTCTTCATTGCCGCGGTGCTGGCGCGCGAGGACACTCGCTTTTACGAACACAAAGGCATTGATTGGCGCGGAATTTTGCGCGCTTTAGTGCGTGACATCACGAGCGGTTCAGCCAAGGAGGGCGCCAGCAGTATCACCCAACAGCTCGCACGCAATAGTCTGCCGCTCGGTGGCCGCACCCTCAGCAGAAAAGTATTGGAAGCAATGGTGGCGCTGCGCATCGAACGCCAGTTTACCAAACAGCAGATTCTCGAGCTTTACGTAAACCGCATTTATTTCGGCACCGGCTGCTATGGAGTTGAAACAGCCTCGCAACTTTATTTTGGCAAAAACGCCTCAAAGCTGAATCTCTCCGAAGCAGCGCTCCTGGCTGGGTTAATCCGAAGCCCAAACCGGCTTTCGCCGCTCAAGAATCCCGAGGGCGCAGCGATGCAGCGAAATGCGGTTCTGGATCGGATGGTCGCATTAAAGAAAATCTCGCTGCAGCAGGCCGAAGAGGCGAAAAGGATAAAAATCGTGACGCACCCCAAGCGAATGTCCCAGATCCAGGAAAATTATGCGATGGACGCAGTCCAACGTGATTTGAATCAGTTGCTAACGCAGGACCAGATCGACAATGGCGGGCTCTCGATCTACACGACGCTCGATCCGACAGTGCAAAATTCTGGGCAGGAGGCGCTCGAGAAGCAACTCACGAAGATCGAGCATCAATCGAATTTCCATCATTCGCTCAAAGCGGATTACAAACCGCCTGAGAATGGAGAAGGGGATTCGGCCATGCCTTACTTGGAAGGCGCGGTGGTTGTCATTGATAATGCCAGCGGCGGCATTCGCGCGCTCGTCGGCGGGCGGGATTACGCGCAAAGCAAATTCAACCGCGCGCTGGCACCGGCAAATCGGCAGGTTGGTTCTGCGTTCAAGCCGTTTGTTTACACCATTGCGTTTAATCACGGTTTGTTGCCGAGTACAGCGATCAGCGATGGCCCCATTCAGCCCGGCGAAATCGACGGCGCGGGAAATTGGTCGCCGGCAAATTCCGACGGCACCTATGGCGGCACCATGCTTTGTTCCTACGGGCTCATCCATTCACGCAACACCATGAGCGTGCGCGTTGGACAATTTGCCGGACTTGACGCTGTGCAAAAAGTCGCGAACGACCTCGGCATTTCTAAAAACGTACCGCACGGTCCGGCCATCTACATCGGCTCATTCGAGACAGACCTGAAAGATCTCACTGCCGCGTATTCTGTTTTCCCCAACGCTGGAGTGCGAAAACAAGCTTACATCATCGAGCGGATCGACAACCAGCAGCACAAACCAATTTATCTCGCCGCGCACATCACGAAACCGGCTCTGGATCCTGGCGCAGCCTGGATGACGTCGCGGGTGATGGAAGAAGTTCTAACCGAGGGCACCGCCGCCAGCGCGCGTTCACTTGGATTCAAATTGCCTGCGGCAGGTAAGACCGGCACCACCAATGATTACAAAGATGCTTGGTTTCTTGGTTACACCAGCACGTTGACTTGTGGCGTGTGGGTCGGATTCGATCAGCCGACTACGATCATTCCACACGGTTACGGTGCCGCGCTCGCATTGCCGGTTTGGGTTCAAGTCATGAACAAAGCTGCACAACATTATCCAGCCGAACCGTTGCAGCCTACCATGGCATTGCAACACACGACCGTCTGTTCGATTTCCAACCAACTTGCCACCACCGGCTGCATGGCGGCGGGGACTGCTTACGATATTGATTTGCCCGCGGACAAGATACCCACCGCCGCCTGCCAGGTGCATGGGGGTGCGCAATGGCCGTTTGCACAACAACCGCCAGGCGTTCCGCAGCAACCAGCGACGCTCCCCGGCCGTTTCTTTCGATCATTCAGGAGACTCTTCGGCGGACGATAAGAGCCGAACGCCCAACGCTCACTCTTACAAAATCCACCTACGCAAAGACGAAACGGGAGTCGCTGTTTCGCCTGAGTAATGCAGTATCAAGTCAGGCGACTTCTTGCGAAGATTCGTCCAATGGCTAACCAGAATTCTACACCGCTCGCATCACGCACTGGTCGGCGTTTGCGACAAAGCTGGCAACGTGATCCAGACTCACGAACACAAGGGCGGGTTTAAACAGAGATAGATTTTTGGTGACACGGAGCCTGCTGTGAAAGTGAGCGCAGTTAAGCGCATCCGCGACCAACCCGCTGGCCGATTTGGAGGTACAGCGAGATGAGAAAGTTCTCGGTTAGGTTGGTAAAACGGTTCACAGGAGATTTGAAGCGGCAGGACGGTCGCGCACCTACATCTGCAAAAAAATGGCTTTAATTCACTGCTACGATTGCGGCAAAGAAATTAGCTCGTTAGCAACGGCTTGTCCTTCGTGTGGGGCTCCACCACGAGCTACCATAGATACGTCATCGTTACCGACGCAAACTTCACGGGCAAAACAGTTTTTTTTTGGAACAATCGCGGTGTTAACAGGCATTGTGCTTGTCTTGGTGATTCGGGTCCTGACGTATCAACCGAAGAATCTGTCAGTGGCGACGTCGCCAACGCCCACGACTGCCGGAGCGACTCCGACGAGTTCGGCTCCTGTCGAAGTGGCCTTGCAAAGTTCACCAGATCTTGCCGCCAGGGAGACTCCGACGGAGGAAGCGACTACGACGAGTCCACCGCCTGTCAAAGTGGTCTCGCAAAGTTCACCAAGTTTTGCTAGCACGGAGACTCCGACCGGGGAAGCGACGACGACGAGTTCGGCGCCTATCGAAACGGCCTCGCAAAGTCCACCAAGCCTTGTTAGCACGAAGACCCCGTACGCTTCTGATGTATCTGTGGCGACTGCACCGCCGCGTGGGGCTACATACCAAGTCATCGGCATCCCCCCAAGCGATTATCTCAATGTCCGCGAGGGGGCCGGGTCGGATTACGAGGTGGTGACGAAGCTTGGACCCGGCACGGGCGGTATACTACTCGGCACCAAGCGCGTCGCGAAGGGCGCGACAACATGGCAGGAGATAACGGTTAATGGACAGACTGGGTGGGTAAACGCGGCCTATATTGCTCTCGAAACGCAAGCGCCTACCTCGCCAACGGAATCGGCGACAGCCCCGTGAAGTCAATGAACTACATCATCCAAAAACCCGGCGACAGAAAGTTCGAAACCTATTCTCTCGAGAGGCTTCGTGTTGCCGTCGCGAGTGGCGAGGTTCAATTGGATTGGCAAGCACGATACAAGGGCAAGGAAATAACGGTACGGGAAGCGCTTTCGACGTGCTACGAGTGCGGCAAAGAGATCAGTTTGGTGGATGTGGCTTGTCCATCGTGCGGGGCCCCACTTAGAGCTACGCAGCCATCGGTGGAACCCATTCGTCCCTCAGAATCAACAGCTGACACTGAGCCCAAACTCCAACCGGCCTTGCGAAGTCTATTTGCGACGATCTCCAGTAGTTCAAGACGGCGCGCAAATAAGATTGTCAGAGTACGCAAGTAGTCGCCAATCGAAGAATCCCTCTTGCCGCAGGTGAAGGACGTTTTTACCTATGAAAAAGCACATTTGAAAGCGGGTGAGGGGAATCGAACCCCCGTGTGCAGCTTGGGAAGCTGCCGTTCTGCCATTGAACTACACCCGCGTAGCGATTTTCGATTTTAGATTTTCGATGCGTGTTTGCAACAGAAACAAATCGCCAGGACAAAACGCCGCCAAGGCGAACAGCTGTAGTGTGCGCTGTCTGCGCATGCTGCCAAGGGGAGAGCACGCGGTTCTTGTCCGTTGAGACAGCGGACTCTACAGCGCGCAACGGACGAAAATCACTGCCACGAAATCACGTCGTCTGATGCTGAAAACGTCGTCGTGCCGCCGTTGTATCCGGGTGATTTTCCATCCAGGCCAGCCGCCCAGGCGACCACGCCTTGCCTGAGCGTTCCGGCTCCGGCGCCAGTATCAGCGGCGTAAGGGTTGGTTACTTGATTGTTGTAATCGCTATCGATTCGAATCACATAATTGGTACCCCACGGGTCGAAATATTGGCCCGTATTCGCGGTGGTTCCGATACCTGATCTTGGGGCCGCAGCGTTCTTCACATCGGGTGGTGAAATAAAAACGATTTGGCGCGTGTTAATGGTAGCAGCTGCTGGACATGAGCCCGTCGCGGCAGTGCATCCGCGAAGCTCAGTGAGAAGCAGCTGGTTATTGGCCTGATCACCTCCTGGCCCGTAGGTATAGTAATCAGGCGGTGTTCCACCAGGAAGCCCCGGGAGCGGATACTTTCCATACTCCGTGTAAAACGCATTCACTGCGTTCACGATTTGGGTGAGATCGTTTTTGGCCTGCGTTTGTCTGGCCTGGTTTTGAACTCCTTTGAAAGCGGGAAAGAGAAGACCGACCAGAATGACAATGATTGCGATGACGACGAGCAGCTCGATGAGAGTGAACGCGCGTTCGTGTTTCTGGGGTGGATGCATGGGGCGAATGCTACCCGTAAGTTGGCTCGTCCGCACGTTAAATCGTTAAAAAAGTTACATCGTTACAACGCTTAGGCATTTGAGTTTACAACTCGTTTAACTCGACACCCAGTTCCTCATCTGCTCCGGGAACGGGCACTGCGCGCAATCGGAATTGTCCTGCATACAAAAATCTTCATAGATTTGGAGCAAACCCTGCTGGTGCGCGACGGTTTTTAAAAATTCTGGTCGGCGCGAATCGTTCCCGAAGAGACGCGTCGCAGCCGTTTCAAGTCGTCTATTCGACAGCTGTGCCGGCAGCTTTGCGTATTCCGACCAAACCTCTGTACTCGCCGGGCTCGAAACCTGCGAATCGTGTGCCACCCAAAATGGAAACAGCACATTCGCCAGGATATCGGCGACGCGGGATTCACCAATGAGCGCCATCTCCTTCGGCGAGGCAGCGGTTTTTAGCGTGTAATGAAAATTCCAGAATGGATGCTCTAATGCTTGAAAGAAATCACTGGCCGCGGCCACACTGCTCTTGCCTGAGGCGCGCTGAAGACGAGGCCAATCGCGCGCCAGAATTGCAAGCGCCGCCAGCCGGCGCTGCGGGTGATTCACTGGACGCGTGCTGCTTAATCGCCAGGTGTTCGCGGGCAAGATGAACCTTTGCAGCTCATCGCGATGTGGCCACCAGCCGTCCCATAGTTGTCGCACGTATTCGCGTGCGGATTTTTTGTAGAGGTCGAGATCGGAAGTGTCCAGGAACCCGGCTCCGCCGAAAAGCAATGCCTCGCAATCACGAAGGGTTTCACGCAGGAACCGCAACGGAAATCGTTGTGCAAGCAGTGTAAACGGGAGCTTGTTTTCCTTGTAACCGAGCGCACTGGCGATCTCCTGAAAAAGCGTTTCGTCGCGTCCATGGGTGTCGATCTTGTTGCGGATCCGATTGGCTTTTTGTCGCAAACGGAATTGCGCTGCGGAGTCCAGCACACTGGATACGCGTTCTTCGGGTAAGTTCTTGAGCGGCGCCTGACATCGCCCCGGCCGTGCCAACGGGACATTTGTCGTAAACGCTTCCTGTAAAGATGCAGGATCGATGCACACTTGCGCGACGTTTCGGTTCGACGTGGTGCGCGTGAAAAATTGGCGGCCGCTTCTCTCAACAAAAACGTGAAGCACGGTCGCTTCGAAGCCTGGATTCGTGGCATGACCGTGCGTTTCCCAGCTGCGATCAAGCAGATCGATCTCGATGCAGCCACCAACGGGGTCTTTGTCATTGATCCGAATTGCAGTGTCACGAAAATCCGGTCCTGCTTCGCGGTTCCAGGTACCGAACTGAATGATTTCTATTTTATCGCCGGCAGTACTGACAAAATGTTTACCGAAATCTCCGGCAAACCAGCGTGCTTGCAGCTCCAGCTCGGATGCAATCCGCGGTGATGTGAATAGTGCGCGGTCATGAACCCGCGTCGTATAGCGTATTTGCGCGTAGCGCTCTGCCAGCGTGCTCACGCGCGGATTATGAGAATACGGCGTGCGAATGTCACGTTTGGCTTTGGAATGCGCCGCACTCCACAGCGTCGCGCGATTCGCTATCTGGATCAGCTCGTCGGACTGGAGACCGCCGCTCCTTGTTCTTGTTCCTCCAACTCTGGCTCGCGCAGCTTACTGACTATCTGCTCAACTAAGGCTGCATCAGATCGCGGGAAGATGAATGAATATTTTGGACTCTTCCCCGTGCCGGGAGAGATAACCAGGTTCTCGGAAAGAAAACTGGGTTCGTGACTCACTAATGCACTCTCGAGACCGATCGTGCGCACGTACGGCCGCCGACCCTTGTGCGCCACGAAAATCAATTTGCGCGGCTCTTCGTTTGTCCCAACGAGTGCGCCGAAAAGATTAGCCGGAATGCCTCGACTGCGTCCGCTGATGCACGGCGCAGCCCAGGCGACGGTTTCGCCCAAGACGTTTTCATGTCCAAAAACCGTTGCGAGTCTCGCCGGCAATGTATCGGGCAATTTCACCGGCAGCCCGCGGTCAGCTGGTCCATTTAGTTTTTTCCATGCCAGCCAAATCTTCGCTTTCGTCGCTCGTAAAATTCTTAGTGCAAAATAGAAAAACGCGCCGATGGCGATCAGGAGGATGATCAGGGCAAGCAGGGGATTGAAATGCATCAGGGCCAACCCGCCAAGCACGGCGGCGTCTTCGCCAAGACTTAGCCCGATGTTTGAGAATGGTTCCGGCGAGGTGTTGCTGGCCAGACGTGTAGCTGCCTTTGCAGTGTGTGCGACGAGGCTCGTGCCACCGGCGAGAAGCGCAACGATTACTGTAAACGCAGGACTCGGGTGGCCAAGCACTTGAATCGCCAGCAAGACACCGCCAATTGGCCGAATGATGGTGTGAACAGCGTCCCAAATGGAATCTACCCAGGGAATTTTGTCGGCAAAAAACTCGAGGAAATAGAGAACACCGGCGACGGTGATGATCCACGGGTTCGCGAGGACTTCGAGCGATTGATACTGTGGCGCCAGAGTGATCCAGTGAAAATGGATTGCGAGTCCGGCGACAAAAACTGTCAGATAAAGATTGATGCCGGCCAGCGCGGCGAGACCGAGCGCGACGGCGAGCAGGTCAAGCTTTTCCACGCGCGAAATATCTGCGTGAACCTATCAATGTCACGCGCGGTTTAATTGTAGGGCGTTTCTGTGAAACGCCGCGGGGTGACGGCGTCTGGCACAGACGCCCTACAGTTCATTTGCCGTCGGCGACGGCGACCTCTACAATCGCGCCATGCTCGACATTCGTCTGATTCGTGAGAAGCCGGATTTTGTGCGTGCGCGGCTGGCCACGCGAGGCGGCGGCGATGAAGCAAAGATCGACGAAATTCTGCGAGTCGACGCAGAACGGCGCGGAATCGAGACGGAACTGCAACGTTCACAATCCGAGCGCAATCGCCTGAGCAAGGAGATTGGCGGAAAACGGTCGAGCGGCGAGGGAACAGCCGAGCTTGAGCAACGTGTTCGTGAGATAGGAGATCAAATTGCCGATCTCAATGCACGAGCGGCGGCTGCCGAGACAGCGTTAAACAATTTGATTCTTCAAATTGCGAATTTGCCGCACGAGAGCGTTCCAGTCGGCAAGGATCCGAGTGCGAACCGTGTGATCCGCACTTGGGGTGAGAAACCACCGCTCACCAATCCGGCGGATCACGTCGCGCTTGGCACAAGGCTAAATCTTTTTAATCAAGAGGTGGCGACAAAACTGGCCGGAAGCGGTTTTATTTGTTTTACCGGCGCAGGCGCGAAGCTCGAACGCGCGTTAATCAATTTCATGATCGACCTGCATACGCGCGAGCATGGTTACGCCGAAATTGCTCCGCCGTTTTTAGTCCGGCGCGATTGCATGATCGGCACGTCGCAGCTTCCGAAGTTCGAAGCCGATATGTATGGTTTGGAAGAAAACCAGCTTTTCCTCGCGCCAACTGCTGAAGTCCAGCTGACGAATCTCGACCGCAATGAGATTCTCACTCTTAACGAGCTTCCGAAAAAGTTCGTGGCATATACACCCTGTTTCCGTCGAGAAGCCGGTGCGGCGGGCCGCGAGACGCGTGGCATCGTCCGGGTGCACCAATTCGACAAAGTAGAACTGGTGAAAATCACAACGCCTGAGAAATCGTACGAAGAGCTCGAGTCGCTTACGGCCGACGCCGAACGCGTGTTGCAACTCCTCGGCTTGCATTATCGAGTAGTCGAGCTTTGCACCGGCGACCTGGGATTTGCTTCCGCCAAGAGCTATGACATTGAAGTGTGGTCGCCGGGATCTGGCGAGGGCGGGACTTATCTGGAAGTATCAAGTTGCTCAAACTGCGAAGATTTCCAGGCGCGTCGGATGCATCTGCGGTTCAAAGGCGGTGATCGGAAAAATCGATTCTGCCATACCCTAAACGGCTCGGGCGTGGCGTTGCCGAGATTGTTCGCAGCGTTGATTGAAAATTATCAACAGTCTGATGGCTCGGTGCGAATTCCGGAAAAATTGCAGTCGTATTTCGGTGCCGAGAAGATCGAACTGCCAACTAAAAACTGACGAGTATCGAAGCAGCGCGAGATGAACTGTAGCAGCCGTCTGTAAGTATTGTGACTTCGCGCGGTCGGACAACGGCGCACTCTACTGCATTCATCCTTCGTCATTATTGCAGTCCCGGTATGCCAAGCCCACCGGTGATTTTTGTCATCTCCGATTGCGCAAGTGCTTTGCCTTGCTCGATGGCTTGCTTCACTGCGCTGAGGATAATTTCTTCGAGAAATTCTACGTCATTGGGATCGACTACGTCCCTGTCGATTTTGATTGCCATGACATCGCCTGCACCGTTCGCCGTAACTTTTACCTTCCCGCCAGCCGCGCTGACTTCGATTGTTTGCTTCTCAAGCTCAGCCTGAGTTTTTGTCATTTGCTCCTGCATTTTCTGAGCTTGCTTCATCAATTTGTTTAAGTTCATGGGACTGACGTCGGAGTGATTGGTTAAACGGGTTACAAAGTTAAAAGGATTGAACGTTCTTAACGTTTTAACCGAGTGATTCAGGATCGTATTTTTGCGTTAAACAGTTCGATAGCTTCCTGGATTAATGGTTCGTCCTTGAAATCATGAGAAGGCGAATGTTCCGGGAGTACTGTGTTCTTGGGAGCGAGTTCTTCGTTCACGGTCAGCTTCAAACTCAAGTCCTTTCCGGAGATTTCACCCAACAGCGTCTCAACGAACTTGCGATTCGCTTGTGTGCTCAAGATATCGAGCATGGCCTTGTCGGCCGCCGCGAAACCGAGCTTGAAATTGCGTCCTTCGATTCCGAGAACGTGGGCTGCTAACGCCGAGTTTCGCATGAAACCCTTCTGTGTCGGAATCTTGGCGACCACCTGTTGCCAAATTTCGCCAAGGTCAATCGCTGCTTTTTCCTCTACGCGTGGCGCTGTAGTGGCGGTTGTATCGGCTGCGGGGTTTTTAGA
>WNGC01003057.1_pt1 | contig 15090 bp, 12 predicted proteins | sample 5400051 | NCBI WGS metagenome assembly WNGC01 (sample SAMN13153368, study PRJNA577476) | soil metagenome | isolation source: 20 cm soil or saprolite under grassland replicate 2 | place: USA:California | collected 2016-06-15 | reverse complement strand
GATGGTGGATGAAATCTCCGGTGATCAGCGCTTCCTCGCCCTCGGACCGGATCAGTACGCTGGCATGCCCCGGCGTGTGGCCGATTGTCGGCACCAAGGTGATCTCATCGCACACCCGATAATCGGTCTCGACCAGATCGACGAGCCCGGCATACTGCACCGGCTTCACGGAGTCCGCGAAAATCGCCGCCATGTCGTCGCGCTCGTGCTGGCTCTGCCAGTGATCGAACTCGACCCGCCCCATCAGATAGCGCGCCCGTGGAAACGTCGGAAGCCATTTGCCCTCGGCCAGCATCGTGTTCCAGCCGACATGATCGACATGGAGATGCGTGCACAGGACAGTATCGATCGACTCGCGCCGATAGCCGGCGGCAGCGAGATCGGCGAGGAAGGGGCCTTGCAGATTGTTCCAGGTCGGGATGCGCCGGCCCTGCTTGTCGTTGCCGAGACAGGTATCGACGACGATGCGCCGGTCCGGGGTTTCGACGACGAGCGCGTGGATGCTCATCTTGAGGCGGCCGCGTTCATCGGCGAAATGCGGCTGCATCCATTCGATCGGCAGGATCTCCTCATAAGTCGCCTGCGGCAGGATAAAGCGGCTGCCGCCGGTGACCTCCAGTTCGACAATCTTTGTCACGGTAACCTTGCCGATCCGCCATTTCTGCATCGCGCCGCTCCTCGCCCGATCGGCAAAGCTTAGCCGCGCGGGTGCGGCCGACGCCACAACTGATGATCGACAGCGCGCCCCATCCGCGTCCCGGCGAAAGCCGGGACCCACTTCTCAGCTTGTGGAGAGTTTGAAGGCTGGGCCCCGGCTTTCGCCGGGGAGGCCGGCGGGGCTTTGCGTCCGATATTCAACAAGTTGATTGACTATTAACAGACCCGTTGATTATCCTGGCGGCATGGTTGCGACGGAAGCTGTCGATTCGACAGAGAGTGCGACGGAGGTGGTGCTCGACCGGGTGTTCGCGGCGCTTGCCGATCCGGTGCGGCGCGCGGTGCTGGCGCGGTTGGACGGCGAAGATCTGCTCGTCTCGGAACTGGCCGCGCCCTTCGATATCTCATTGCAAGCAGTGTCGCGCCACATCCAGGTCCTGGTCCGGGCCGGCCTCGTCACGCAGGAGCGCACCGGCCGGATCAGCCGCTGCCGGCTCGAAGCCGGGCCGATCTTCGAGGCCGCGCTGTGGCTCAATCGCTACAGCAAATACTGGCAGGCGCAGTTCGACACCCTTGCCGCCTGGCTCGACCACCTTTCAACAACAGAGGACGGGACCGATGCTCTACCGCGAGGTCAGCGAAAAGCTGGCGGCATATCGCCGCGACATCGCCGCGCTACGCGAAAAAATGCGGACATTGCAAAGCGAGGTCGAGCCGCAAGAAGTCGAAAACTACCGCTTCGCAACGGCTGACGGCCCGGTACGCCTGTCGGAATTGTTCGGCGGCAAGGAACACCTGTTTGTCATCCACAATATGGGCAAGACATGCCCGGCCTGCACGATGTGGGCCGACGGGTTCAACGGCGTCTTGCCGCATCTCGAAAACCGCACCGCGTTTGTCGTGTCGTCGCCCGATGACCCGGAGACGCAGCGCGCCTTCGCCGCGTCGCGCGGCTGGCATTTCCGCATGGTGTCGCATCAGGGTACGAGCTTCGCCGCCGATATGGGCTATCGCGGCGCTGAGGGTTGGCTGCCGGGCGTCTCGGTGTTCCGCCGCGTCGGCGAGCGGATCTATCGCGTATCCGACACGTCGTTCGACGAGGGGGACGATTTCTGCACGGTCTATCACCTGTTCGATCTGCTGCCCGACGGCGCTGCCGGCTGGCGTCCCAAATTCAATTACGACTGAGGCGAGGTTTCCGATGACGAAACACATGACCGGGACACGTGAAGAGTGGTTGGCAGCGCGGCGAGCGCTGCTCGAAGAAGAGAAGGAGCTAACGCGGCGCAGCGACGAGCTGAGGCGGCGCCGGCAGGAGCTGCCCTGGGTCCGGATCGACAAGGAGTATCGGTTCGACACCGATGAAGGGAGCGCCTCGCTGGCAGATCTCTTTCGCGGGCGCTCACAGCTCCTCGTCTACCATTTCATGTTTGGGCCTGATTACACCGCTGGCTGCCCGTCCTGCTCGGCGATCGCGGACGGCTTCAACGGATTTGTTGTGCACCTGGCCAACCATGACGTGATGCTCTGGGCGGTGTCGCGGGCGCCGCTCGCGAAGCTGCAGGCGTATAAGCGGCGGATGGGCTGGAATTTTCCCTGGGCGTCTTCGCTGAACAGCGACTTCAACTTCGATTTCAACGTCTCGGTCACCGAGGCGCAACAGCGCGAGGGGACCGTCGAATACAACTACCGGCCCAGCAGCCCCGCGGCGAATGTGAAGCCGGACGCCGGGCGCGAGGGGCCAGCTAAGGGCGCTGCGATGACAGGCACCGACGTTCCCACCTACGCACGGGAGCGGCCGGGCATGAGCGCGTTCATGCTCGAGGACGGCATCGTCTATCACACCTATTCCACCTACGCGCGCGGACTGGACGGGCTTTGGGGCATGTACCAGTGGCTAGACCGCGCCCCGAAGGGACGCAACGAGGCCGGCGGGTACTGGTTACGCCATCGCGACAAATATGGTGATAACATCGGCGCGTGACGGCAGCAGCACCTGACATCACCGCCCTTCGCGAGTGGCTCATCAACGGCGCGCCTTCCGCCAAGACACCCGATGCGGTCCTCACCGAAATGTGCGAAGGACTGCTCGCAATCGGTATTCCGCTCTGGCACGTAGCGCTCTTCGTGCGCACCTTGCATCCGCAGATCCTGGGCCGCCGCATCCAGTGGCGACAGGGTGCCGGCGTGACATTCGGCGAGGCGTCCTACGGCATCTTCGATACCGCCGCGTTTCGCGGCAGCCCGGTCGCGGTCGTCTATCGCGAGGGCCGGCCGCTCCGGTTCCGGTTGGACAGCCCCGAAGCGCGCGCCTTTCCGCAGCTCGATGAATTGCGCGCCGAAGGCGGCACCGAATACGTCGCGGTGCCGATCAAGTTCAGCAATGGCGAGGTGCATGTCGGGACCTGGGCGACGCGTCATCCCGGCGGTTTCACCGATGCTCACCGCGCGGCGCTCGAAACGCTGATCGCGCCGCTCGCCCGAGTCACCGAAAATTATGCGTTGCGCCGCACCGCGACCAATCTCCTCGATACCTATGTCGGCAGGGACGCCGGTGCGCGCATCCTGGCGGGCAGCATCCGGCGCGGCTTCAGCGAGACGATCCGCGCCGCGATCTGGCTCTCGGACATGCGCGGGTTCACCGAGCTGGCGGACCGCATGCCGCCCGCGGAGCTGATCGAATTGCTGAACCGCTATTTCGATTGCCAGATCCCCGCGATTGCGAAGCATGGCGGGGAGGTCCTCAAATTCATGGGCGACGGCCTCCTGGCGATTTTCCCGCTGGCCGCCGCTGCCGATCCTCGGGACGTCTGCCGGGCTGCGCTCGCCGCGGCGGCGGAGGTGCGGGACGCCGTCGCCGCGCTGTCCGACTGGCCGTCAGCCGGCCCGCGCTACGGTGTCGCGCTGCATATCGGCGAATTGCTTTATGGCAATATCGGCGCCGCCAACCGGCTCGACTTTACCTGCATCGGGCCGGCGGTAAACCTGGCCGCTCGCCTGGAAGAGGTGGCCAGCCAATTGCGCCGCACGACCGTGTTCTCTGCCGAGTTCGCTGCACATTGCGGCGGGGTCGTGCCGCTCGGCGACTTCGCCTTGGCCGGGTTTCGCGAGCCACAGCCGGTTTACGGCCTCGCCGACGAGCCGGCCTGATCGAGCCGCCTCGGGCGTTCTGGACCCTTCCGGTCCGTGGCGCTAGCATCCGCCGGTCAAGGAGGAGCCCCCATGAAAGCCGCCGTCCTGCACGCGCCGCACCAGCCGCTGACCATCGAGGACGTCTCGCTGACCAAGCCCAAGGGCCGCGAGGTCTTGCTGCGCACCGCCTATGCCGGGCTCTGCCACAGCGACCTGCACTTTATCGAGGGGCTCTACCCGCACCCGACGCCCTGCGTTCTCGGGCATGAATCGGCCGGAGTGGTCGAGGCGGTCGGTGACGGCGTGACCTACGTCAAGCCGGGCGACCACGTCATCACCTGCCTATCGGTCTTCTGCGGCACTTGTTCGCAATGCGTCACCGGCCACCCGAACCTTTGCGAGAACACCGATGTGAAGATGCTGCCTGGCGTGTCGCGCCGCATGACGTGGAAGGGCGGCGAATTGATGAACCAGTTTCTGAACCTGTCCTCCTTCGGCGAGCAGATGCTGGTGCACGAGAACTCGATGGTAAAGATCGACGACGACATCCCGCTCGATCGCGGCGCGCTCGTTGGCTGCGGCGTCATGACTGGCGTGGGCGCGGTGTTCAACGCGGCCAAGGTCGAGCCCGGCGCGACGGTCGCGGTCATCGGCTGCGGCGGCGTCGGCCTCTCGGCGGTCAATGGCGCGGCGCTCGCCGGCGCCGAGCGCATCATCGCGATCGACCGCGTGTCCTCGAAGCTTGACCTCGCGCGCGAGCTCGGCGCCACCGACACCATCAACGCCAGCAACCTCGACCCGGTCGAGGCGGTGCGCGAGCTGACCAAGGGCGGCGTGCATTATTCCTTCGAGGCGCTCGGCACGAAGGATACCGCCGAGCAATCCTTCCGCATGCTGCGCGCCGGCGGCACCGCGACAATCATCGGCATGGTGCCGTTCGGCATCAAGATCGAATTGCATGGCTATGATTTTCTGCGCGACCGCAAGATCCAGGGAACCTCGATGGGCGGGAACCGCTTCCGGGTCGACATGCCGCGGCTGTTGTCATTGTGGCGCCAGGGGCGCCTCAAGCTCGACCGCGCTGAAATCGGCGGCGCCGGTGCGCCAGCTGATCGATTTCGGCGTCGCTACGTAAAAAGGCGAGCAAATTCCCTCTCCCGCATCGCGGGAGAGGGTTGTTTCAGACCAATATCTTTTCCGCCGTGATCGGCAGGTCGCGGACGCGGATGCCGGTCGCGTGCCACACGGCATTGGCGACTGCCGCGGCGGCGCCGACGATCGGCAATTCGCCGAGCCCCTTGACGCCGGCCGGGTTGATCATCCGGTCCTGCTCCTCGACAAAGATCGTCGTGAGGTCGGGGATGTCGGCATTGACGGGCATGACATATTCCGAGACGTTCGAATTGACGACGCGGCCGGTGTTCGGGTCGATATGCGTCGCTTCCATCAGCGCCATGCCGATCCCCATCGTGATGCCGCCCAACGCTTGGCTGCGCGCCGTCTTCATGTTGAGGATGCGCCCGGCGGCATAAGCGCCGACAAACCGCGTGACGCGGATCTGCGCCAACTCCGGATCGACGCGCACCTCGGCGAATTGCGCACCAAAGGAATGCATCGAATAGCGCTTCTTTTCGTCGCCGGGCTTGGCGTCACCCTCGACGACGAGCCGTTCGAGCCGGTTACGCGCCAGCAAAGCCGGAACCGCGATCTGCCGGTGCGGTGCGCTCCGCAATCGCACAAAACCGTCCGATAATTCGAGATCGTCGACGGAAGCGCCGGCGACGGGCGAGCGCTTAGCGGCGAGCGCCATCTCGAACAGCCGCTGCTTGGCGCTCTCGACGACGGCAAGCACCGCGGAGCCGACGCTCGCAGCGCTCTGCGAGCCGCCGGAGACGGGCGCCTTCGGAAAATCGCTGTCGCCCAATTCGAAGCGGACGCGGTGCAACGGCAGTTTGAGGGCATCGGTGGCGAGCTGCGCCATGACGGTGTAGGTGCCGGTGCCGAGATCCTGGGTGCCGGACTGCACCGCGACCGTGCCGTCGCTGTCGAAGACGATGCGGGCGCCGGCCTCGGAGCGGTTCATCGGGTAGGTCGCGGTCGCCATGCCCCAGCCGATCAGCGCGGAGCCCTCGCGCAACGATCCCGGTTCGATCGGCCGGTGCGCCCAGCCAAACGCCTCCGAGCCGTCGGCGTAGCATTGGCGGAGTGCCTTCGACGAGAACGGCTTGTCCTCGTGCGGATCGGTCTCGGCGTAATTGCGCAGGCGCAGCTCGAGCGGGTCCATCTTCAGCGCGGCGGCCAATTCGTCCATCGCCGATTCGAGCGCAAAGCTGCCACTCGCCTCGCCCGGCGCCCGCATATAGGTGGGGAGCGGCGCGTTGAGCGGCACGAGCCGATGCGTCACCGCGTTGTTCGCGCTCGAGTACAGCATCTCGCTCTGGAGACCGACCGGCTCCGAAAACTCGCCGAGCGCCGGATGCGACATCGAGGTCAGCCCGTCATGGGTCAGCGCGAGGAGACGGCCTTCGCTGTCGGCACCCAGCCGTAAGCGCTGGATCGTCCGCGGCCGGTAGCCGTTGGAGGTAAACATCTGCCGGCGGTCGAGCACGAGCTTGACCGGGCGCCCGACGACGCTCGCCGCCACAGCCGCGAGCGCAACATGCGGCCAGGTATTCCCCTTGCAGCCGAAGCCGCCGCCGACAAACGGACAAATCGCGCGCACCTGCTCCGGCTTGAGGCCGAACAGTTTGGCGAGCGCGTCGCGCGTGTTCGAGATGCCCTGGGTTGCGCTGTAGACGGTCAGGCGCTTGTTGTCGCCGTCGCCCTCCCACAGCGCGATTGTCGCATGCGGCTCCATCGGGTTGTGGTGCTCGACCGGCGTCGTGTAGGTCGCGTCGATCTTGACCGGCGCCGAGGCGAGTGCCGCTTCGGGATCACCGCGGCGGCTGTCGGGGGGCCGCGCGCCATTGCGGAAATTCTTCGGGGGATAGGCGGAGCCGAGCGCATCCTGCATCCGGATCTGCGCCTCGGCTTCGCGGTATTGCACGCGCACGAGCGCCGCGGCCTGTTGCGCCCGCTCGAGCGTGTCGGCGACCGCGAGCGCGATATGCTGGCCGTTGTAATAGACGAGCGTGTCCTGCAAGAGCGGCTTGGCGACGAGCGGGCCGGCCGTCCCGCTCTGGCCGGATCCTGCCTGCGGCAAGCGCGGCGCGTTGTCGGGGGTCATAATCGTCAGCACGCCCGGGACGGCTTGCGCGTCGGCGAGATTGAAGCCGATGATCTCGCCGCTCGCGATCGTGCTCTGCACGAGCACGGCATGGGCCAGATTGTCGATGTCGAACTCGGCGGCATAACGGGCTCGGCCGGTTACTTTGAGCCGCCCGTCGCGCCGGTCGATCGGCTGTCCGACAACTCGACCGGGGGTGATTGACAAACCGGTGTCGAGAGGCATCGCTATCCTCCTCACGCGGTGACGGTTGCGAGCGCGCGCGCGACGGCGCGCTGCATCAGCGCGATCTTGAATGCGTTGTCGCGGAACGGACGCGCCCCTTCGGCGGCATGCGCGGCCGCCTCGGTCAGTACCGTGGGGGTCACGGCTGCACCGGCGAGCGCGGCTTCGACATTGGGCAGCCGCCACGGTTTGGTACCGACCCCGCCGACTGCGATGCGCGCCGCGCGGATCCGTCCGTCATCGAGCGCAATGGCGACCGCTGCCGATACCAGCGCAAACTCAAACGACGCGCGGTCGCGCAGCTTGAGATAGTGCGAGCGCTCGCCCATCCCGGGCGGCGGCACCAGGATTGCGGTGATGAGGTCGCCCGGCCGCAGTACCGTCTCCCGCTCCGGCGTGTCGCCGGGCACGAGATAAAATTCGTTGATCGCCACGGTGCGCACGCCGTCGCTGCCTTGAACCTCGACCGCCGCATCGAGCGCGGCGAGCGCAACCGCGAGGTCGGAGGGGTGCGTCGCGATACAATAATCGCTGCCGCCGAGCACCGCATGGAGGCGGTTGAAGCCGAGAATGGCCGAGCAGCCCGAGCCGGGCCGGCGCTTGTTGCAGGCTGCGACGCCGGTGTCGCGAAAATACCCGCAGCGGGTGCGCTGCAAGAGATTGCCGCCGATCGTCGCCATGTTGCGCACCTGCGGCGAGGCGCTGGCCAGCAATGCCTCGGTGATAACCGGATAACGCCGGCGCAGATCGGGATTGTCGGCGAGATCGCTCATCTTGACGAGCGCGCCAATGCGGGCTCCATCATCGCCAATCGAGAATTGGTCGAGCGGCAATCCGTCCAAATCGACGAGCCGCTGCGGCCGCTCGACCTCGTCCTTCATCAGCTGCAATAGATCGGTGCCGCCGGCGATGAACTTCGCGTCCGGCTGCTGCGCGGCGGCGAGCGCCGCGTCGAGCGTCGCGGCATTTGCAAGTGTGAAATTTTCCATGGCTTAGCTCCGCGATCCCGAGCCGGCCACGTCCTTGATCGCGGCGAGGATGTGCGGGTAGGCGCCGCAGCGGCAGATATTGCCGCTCATCCATTCGCGGATCGCGTCGTCCGACACGGCGCGGCCCTCTTCGACCAGCGCGATCGCCGACATGATCTGGCCCGGCGTGCAATAGCCGCATTGCAGCCCGTCACGCGCGAGAAAGGCGGCCTGCATCGGATGCAATTCGCCCTCCGCCGCCAGCCCCTCGATCGTCGTGACCGCCTTGCCCTCGCAGCGAGCCGCGAGCGTGAGGCAGGAAAGGACACGCGCGCCGTCGACATGCACCGTGCACGCACCGCAAGAACCGCGGTCGCAGCCCTTCTTTGTGCCGCTCAGACGCAACTCCTCGCGCAGCGCGTCGAGCAATGTCGTGCGTGGCTCAATGCTCAGCGGGTGGCGCCGGCCGTTTACCTCGAGCGTGACATCGGCCATTTCCGGGGTGCGCACCGGCGCTGCGCTCGTTTGCGCGACCGCCGCATGCGCCGTCTTCGCCGTCGCGGCGGCAAGGCCGCCCGCGGCCGCCGAGGCGCCGATAAAGCGCCGCCGGCTCACTTCGAACTCGTTCAAGGCTGCTCTCCCGCTGCAGGGAATGCTGTGCTGCTGTTGCAACACCGTTCGCTTCAGCGGGTTGCCCGTGAGCGGCGCGCGCTAGTGGGCGGGCGAGCGCGAAACCACGCGGTGATACGGAATGGCGGCGCGCGATCTATGCGGGCCGACGACGAGGTTACGGCTTCGATTCAGAACCAGCGCGATTTGTCGACCAGGTTGCGCAATGGCTCTCCCGCGAGAAAGCGGCGGCAATTATCGGCAAAGACCTCGTAGCGGCGCTCGTCGAGATAGGGGCCGTAGCCCGCGGTATGCGGCGTGATCAGGACGCCCGGCAGGGTCCACAGCGGATGTTCGGCGGGCAGCGGCTCCTGCTCGAAGACGTCGAGCCCGGCGCCGGCGATTTCGCCCGCTTGCAAGGCTGCCGCGAGATCGTCGAGGCGCGTCGTCATGCCGCGGCCGATATTGATAAAGAAGGCGGTGCGCTTCATACGCCGGAACCGCGCTCGGTTCATAAAACCCTCGGTCTCGGGCGTGTGGGGCACGGTCAGGATCACAAAATCTGCCCGCGGCAGTTGCTCGTCGAGCGCCGCTGAGCGGTGCAGTTCGGCGACGCCGAGCGGCGGCGCGGTGCGGCGCTCGTCGATGCCGATGACCCGCATGCCGAACGCGCTGGCGAGCCGCGCCACCTCGGCTCCGATGCCGCCGACCCCAACCACGAGTGCCGTCGCCTCGGGCAAATGCACAACACCGGTATCGGGCGGCAATTTCTTCCATTGCCGGCGCTGCTGCTGCGGCAAATAGACATGCAGCCCGCGCGCAAAAGCGAGCACGAAAGCCATGACATGCGCGCCGATATGGTCGTTGTAGATCTCGCGGAAATTGGTGATGGCGACCGGGTGCTCGATCAGCTCGCGGTAGTAATAGCCGGCCGGCGGCGCGGCCTGCGGCGCCTGCAGCCAGCGCAATTTCTCGGCGCGGGCCAGAAGCGCCGGCGGGATCGTCCCGTAAGCGGCATCGGCCATCGCGATCGCCTGCTCGGCGCCCTCGATCGTTTCCGGAACGATGATTTCAAGCTCGGGACAGGCCGCGCCGACCCGCTGTCCCCATTCGCGGGTCTTGTCGTTCTGCGGCGGCACCATCAGCAAGGTCACGGGCATTGCCGGCCTCCCGGGAAAGCAGTCGTAAAGGAACGGGCCCTGCTCAGGTCAGGCCCATCGCGCTCGGCTTGCCTTGTTCATTGAAGTTGAACGCGGCCTCCCAGACCGCGATCTTGCCGTCGCGCATCGTCCAGACCTCGACGCCGCGCCCGGCCATCTCCTTGCCGGTCACCGCATCCCGCCATTCGCCTTCCCAGTAATTGGCGATCCTATCGCCCGAGAGGGACCGCAATTCCTTGCGCAGGCGATACCCGATCTGGCGCTCGCTCCGGCTGCGGAACAATTTTTCGAGTTCGATCTTGCCGCGGAACTCCGGCAGATCGCCAAAGCGCACGACGCAATCCTCGGTGAAGCCGGCGAGGAGCGCCGGGATGTTCCACGGCATGAACAACGACTCGACCTGCGCGACAAACCCCCGTGCTTCCTCGACCGTCTGCGGATTACGATCAGCCATTGCCGGTCTCTAAAAATGAGTCACCACGAAGGTACCAAGAGGAACGGTATCTCTGGTCCCTTCGTGGTGAAATTGGATTAGCGCAGCTCGGGGACGATCCAGAACGGCTTCTGGCCGCGCGCCACGCGCTCGCAATTGTCGAAGGCGTTACGCCAGCGCTTTGGGTGATTGTCCCAGGTCGGGCCGGCCGAATGCGGGCTGAAGATCGCGTTCTTCAAGCTGAACAGCTCGTGGTCGGGTTGCGGCGGCTCTTCGCGCATGACATCGAGCCCGGCGCCCATGATCTTCTCGTCCCGCAGCGCCTGGTAGAGCGCCTTCTCCTCGACAACCGGGCCGCGGCAGGTGTTGATCAGGATCGCGGTCGGTTTCATCAGCGACAGCTCACGCTCGCCGATCAGATTATGCGTCGAGAGATCGAGCGGCACGTGCAGGCTGACGATATCCGACGTCTTCAGCAGCTCGGGCAACAGCACAAAGCGAACGCCGAGCGCGTCCTCCTGGTCGGTCGTCATGCGGTTGACGTCGTAATACTGGATCCGCATGTCGAAGGCCTTGGCGCGGCGCGCCACCTTCTTGCCGATATTGCCGAGCCCCACAATGCCGAGCGTCTTGTCTTCGAGCTCATAGAGCTTGGCGGAGTTGAAGTCGTTGCCGCGCCAGCGCCCGGAGACGACGCCCTCGTGCACCCAGGTGAGCTTGCGGGAGACGGCCAACATCAGCAGGAGCGCGTGCTCGGCGACAGCGGTCGCGTTGGCGCCGCCATTGTTGCAGATCGGCACCCCCGCGGCCCGCGCCGCTTCCAGGTCATAAGTGTTGTAGCCGGCGCTCAGGGTCTGCACGAGCTTCAGCTTGGGCGCCTGCTGGTAAAACTCCGGGCCGTGCTTGAACTGGCCGGCGCCGATATAGAAATCGGCATCCTTGAGCAGATTCCAGAATTCCGGCCGGCCATGCGGCGCGGTCACCAGCTCCAAGCCGTCCGGCAGCATGTCGTGCGCGATTTTCATCGTTTCGTCGCCGTGGCTGTCGGGGGTCAAAACACGGTGGGGCATCGGGCGCGTCTCCTCTTCGCGGGGTCGTTTCAGACCCGCATCGTAGCCGCTGCCGCGGGGAAAGCGCAAATTCGCTGAATGGCTTGCCGATCGGGGCCGGTTGCCGGTTTCCCGACCCTCCGTTAGGGTGCTGCCGGCTTTCCGCCCGACGAGGTACCCCCGCCGATGCCCGACGAGCTGCTGAACTTTCGTTTCCAGAACCTGCATGAGTTCGTCAAGGTCGCGCGACAGAACCTCGACCGCAATAATTGGGACTATTTGATCGGCGGCTCGGAGAGCGAGACGACGCTGGCGCGCAACCGCCTGGCGCTCGACTCGCTCGGTTTCCGGCCGCGGGTGTTGCGCGACGTCTCGAACGTCGATTGCACCCGTACGCTGTTCGGCCGGAAATTGCGTCTGCCCGTCCTATGCGCGCCGGTCGGGTCGTTGCAGAATTTCGATGCGGGCGGAGGGGCCACCGTCGCGGCGGCGACCGCCGAATTCGGCAACGGCATGATCCTCTCCTCGGTGTCGGATCCCGGCATGGACAAGACCGCCGAGGCGGCGGGTGACGGGTTCCGCATCTTTCAGCTTTATGTGCGCGGCGACGAAGCCTGGGTCGATGACCATGTCCGCCGTGCGACGGATCGCGGCTACAACGCCTTCTGTCTGACGATCGACACCGATAGCTACAGCCGGCGCGAGCGCGATATCGCCAAGCGTCACCAGCGACGCCGCGTGCGAGTCGACGATGCACGGATCTATCAGGCGCAGTTCAACTGGAAGGACATCGCGCGCATCAAGCGCAATTTCGACATCCCGCTGATCCTGAAAGGCATCGCCACCCCCGAGGACGCCCTGATCGCGGTCGAGCACGGGGTCGATTGCGTCTATGTGTCGAATCATGGCGGGCGTCAGCTCGATCAGGGGCTCGGCTCGGTCGCGGTATTGCCGGAAATCGTCGAGGCGGTCGCCGGGCGCGCCCGCGTTATCGTCGACGGCTCGATCACCCGCGGCACCGATGTCGTGAAGGCGATCGCCCTCGGCGCCGATGCCGTCGCGGTGGGCCGGCTCTATGTTTACGGGCTCGCCGCGGCCGGCCGGGAAGGCGTCGTGCGGCTGTTCGAGATCCTCGAAGACGAGATCCGCATCTGCCTGTCATTGCTCGGCGTCACAAGCTATGCCGAGCTCGACAGATCCTATCTGCGCGCGGCTCCGCCGGTTGTGCCGCCGCATGTCCACAGCCCGTTCCCGCTTCTGGACTTGCCGAAGGAGACGTATTAGCCCCAGTTCCAGGTGCCCCTTGCCTGGGCTTGCCCCGGGCACCCACGTCTTCCGCTCAACATCCGCGCCGCAAAGAGGACGTGGATGGCCAGAACAAGTCTGGCAACGGGTGGTTGTTTGGGCCGGGGTGAAGGCCAGCCCTGGTGCTCCTTGGTTGAGGTCGGTGCTGCAGCGGCCTCCGCAGCGTTTATAGCCGTATGGCAAGCAGACAGCGGCGCGCAATCCTGATCCACAACGAGAAGGCGGGGGATAAGCGCCACGAGCGCGAGGCCCTTGTCGACCTCCTCGAACGCGCCGGTTACAGCGTCAGTTATTTCCCGGCGAAACATTGCGATCTCGGCGAGGTGCTGGGCCATCCCGCCGAGATCATCGTCTCGGCCGGCGGTGACGGCACGGTCGCACGGGTCGTGCGCGAGGCGCGCTCCGACGGTCCGCCGATCGCGGTCCTGCCGCTCGGCACCGCCAACAACATCGCCACCTCGCTCGGCATTGGTGGGTCGATCGAGGATCTCGTGGCCGGCTGGCCCGAGGCACGCGACCGGCCCTATTACCCGATCAGCGCCAGCGGACCCTGGGGTACGCGGCGGCTGACCGAGGGCGTCGGCTTCGGCGCCTTCGAGCAGGCGATGCACGAAATTCCGCGCAAGTACCGCGTGGCGCGGGCCCGCGAGTTTGTTCGCAAGATCGTCGTCGACGCGCCGCCGGAGAATCTGGAGATCGGTATCGAGGACGAGACGATCGCCGGCCGTTTTGCGGTGTTGGAGATCACCGCGATCCCGCTGATCGGTCCGCGGCTGCCGATCGCCCCCGAGGCCGACCCATCCGACCGCGATCTCGACATCTGCTTTGTCGGGGACAATGACACCGAGCGGGAGGGTTTCGCGCGCTGGCTCGACGACCCCGACAGCGCCAAGGGCGTCCCGGTATCGGTGCGCCGCGGGCAGCGCCTGACGGTCGCCGGGCAGTTCCGCCGCATCCGTCTCGACAGCAAATTGTGGGAGGGCGAGCCCGACCCCAGGGCGGCCAATTCCTGGCCGGTCATCGGCATCGCGACCGAGCCGCAGCCTTTGCATTTCCTCGTCCCCGGCTGAGTCCCTTCGCCGTTGCCGCTCCCGCGCGATTGGCTGATAGTCGCAGCGCAGCCATCGCGGAGGAGACATGACGAGCGGCAGCGACATCGCGTTCGCCTCGGCCGAGGCATTGGTTGAGCTGTATCGCAAAAAGGCGCTCTCGCCAGTCGAAGCGGCCGACATGCTGCTTGGCCGAGCGGAGGCCCTGCAGCCCCGCCTCAACGCCTTCTGCTTCCTCGATCGCGACGGCGCCTTGGCGGCGGCGCGCGCCTCCGAGCAGCGCTGGCGTACGGGTGCGCCGCTCAGTGCCATCGACGGCGTGCCGGTCACGATCAAGGACATCGTGCTCATGCGCGGCTTTCCGACCTTGCGCGGGTCGAAGCTGATCGATCCCGACCAGGATTGGTCGGAGGACAGCCCCGCCGTCGCGCGGCTGCGCGAGGCTGGTGCCGTCATCCTCGGTAAGACCACGACCCCGGAATTCGGCTGGAAGGCGATCGGCGACAGCCCGCTCACCGGCATCACCCGCAACCCGTGGAATTTGGAACGCACCCCGGGCGGCAGCAGCGCCGGTGCCGCGGCCGCCTGCGCCGCCGGCATCGCGCCGTTGAACCTCGGCACCGATGGCGCCGGGTCGATCCGCATCCCGGCGGCCTTTACCGGCACCTTCGGGATAAAGGCTACGTTTGGCCGGGTCCCCGCCTACCCCGCCTCGCCGCTGGGGCTTCTTTCCAATGTCGGGCCGATGACACGCCATGTGCGCGACGCGGCCTTGATGCTGAACGTGCTGTCCCGGCCCGATCACCGTGATCCCTATGCGCTGCCGCCCGAGGGCCGCAACTGGCTCGACGGCATCGACGGCGGCGTGCGTGGGCTCAAGATCGCCTACAGCCCCGATCTCGGCTATGCGCGCGTCGATCCCGAGATCGCTGCGGCATGCGCCGATGCGGCGCGGCAATTCGAGGCGCTCGGCGCGAGGGTGGAGGAGGTGGGCGAGATCTTCCCGTCGCCACGTGACGCGCTGCTGACGCTCTGGGCCGCCGGCGAAGCGCGCGTGCTGGCCGGCTTCCCGGCCGAGAAACATCATTTGTGCGATCCCGGTCTCGCCGCGATGGCGGCGCTAGGCGATAGGATCAGTTCGGTCGACTATCTCGGAGCCGATGTCGCCCGCACGATGCTCGGCGTTCGGATGGGCGAATTTCACGAGCGCTACGATCTGTTGTTGACGCCGATGATGCCGGTGCCGGCATTGCCGGTCGGCCGCGATCTGAACGACG
>WNGC01001319.1_pt1 | contig 15094 bp, 17 predicted proteins | sample 5400051 | NCBI WGS metagenome assembly WNGC01 (sample SAMN13153368, study PRJNA577476) | soil metagenome | isolation source: 20 cm soil or saprolite under grassland replicate 2 | place: USA:California | collected 2016-06-15 | reverse complement strand
CGAATCCAATCCCGTGGCTGATGATGTTGGCCAATTCTTCCCCAGCGGATTCCATCCGTGACGGCAAAGCGTAAAAGTCAGCAACCACGTTCATCACATGGAATGATGGAAAGCGGGGCCGATCACTTTGCAAAAGCAAAAAGATTGTCGCCGCGTCACGGCTGCTTTTCCTGATCGTTCACGCCCAACCAATCGCGCACCCGTTGCCGTCGCTGCCCGAAAGTTTGATGGAGTCGTGGCCGCTGCTCCGGCGTCAGGATTGCGTTGATCCGGTCTTCCCCGCGCGAAAGAATTCCTTCCGTTTCGCGAAGATCGAGCGCACGCAGATTGGTCAGCTCATCGTCGATCTGCTGCAGAATCGGCCGGATCTTTTGTTCCTGATCGGGCGTGAGTTTCATCTCCGACCGCCAGCGATCGGGCGTGTTTGAGAAAAAACGCCGCGGGTCGCGGTTCCGTCGCATTTCATCCTTGGCCGATCCCATCACGAAAAATGCGCCTGTGACCGCGCCCGCAACAAAAGTTGCAAGGACCAGAAAAGCGATCTTCCATCGATTGACCCCGTTCATGTCTACAAACAACAAAGAGACGCCGCCAAAAGCGATCTTTTTCGATGCCGCCGGGACGCTGTTTCATTTGCCCCGCGGAGTCGGATACCATTACGCGCTCGTTGGCGAGAATATCGGATTGAAGCTGGATTCCCGGCAACTCGATCGCGCATTCAACAACGCCTGGAACGCAATGCCGCGGCGGGAGTCAATCGATGGTCCCCGCGAGAACGACGACAAAGATTGGTGGCGCCAGCTGGTCGATCTGGTGTTGAACGAAGTCGCACCGTCACTCAACGAGCTCGATCGCGACAATTTTTTCGAGATCGCCTACGAACATTTCGCCGAGGCTGGCGTCTGGGAGCTTTATCCTGAAGTTCTCGAGGTCCTGGAAAAATTATTTCCGCGATTTCAACTCGCGGTCATTTCTAATTTTGATGGACGATTGCGGATGATTTTGGAACAGCTCGGTATCTCAAAATTTTTTAAACACGTTTTTCTCTCAAGCGAGCTCGGCGCCGACAAACCCGATCCGGAGATCTTCAGACGCGCATTGAATGTCATTCACCGCGAGCCAAATGAAGTTTTGCACGTCGGCGATGATCCGGATCGGGACTGGAAAGCGGCGGCGAGCGTTGGATTGTCGATCTTTCAATTAGATCGAAAGAAAAATTCGCTCCGGGATTTCTTGTCGATCTTATAAATGGGCCGGCTTTTCCTGGTGGGTATACCCCCTGTGCGCGAAGGCCTGCTCCGTTATAGCGCCGAAGTAGTCAACAACCGCGCATCACAAACAAACCGGGCCTTGCTCTGATCGCATCAACGTCGGCGGGCAGACCCAGAATCTAAAGTCCGCTCCAATCTCTATTTGTTCTTTGTGTAGCAGTTGCATTGGCGCAAGTTATTTGCCTCAAACTACGAAATTGCGATAGTGGAGAGCCGCAGAGGAGGTGTTTGCTACGCAAGACATATCCCCCGAGTCAGGGCCCGATCTCCCGCTCGAGATCGCACACGTCTTGCTAATTGACGCGGTGGGTTATTCGAAGTTGCTGGTCAATGAGCAGATTGAGTTGCTGCAGGAACTGAATCAAATCGTGCGGAGCACCGAATGTTTTCGGACGGCTGAAAAAACTGGGAAATTGATTCGAGTGCCGACCGGAGACGGGATGGCGGTCCTGTTTTTCCACAGTCCGGAAGAACCGGTGCGGTGTGCGCTCGAGATCAGCAAAGCGTTACAAGAATTTCCGCATATCCAGCTGCGGATGGGAGTCCATAGCGGGCCGGTCAATCAAGTGACCGATGTGAACGACGAAATGAACATCGCGGGATCAGGAATCAATGTAGCCCAGCGGGTGCTGGATTGTGGCGACGCCGGGCACATTCTTTTGTCCGGGCATGTGACGGAGGATTTAGCCGAATACCGGCACTGGCAACCGCACTTGCACGATCTTGGCGAATGCGAGGTGAAGCACGGGCTGAGGCTGCACATTTTCAATCTCTACAAAGACAATCTCGGCAATCCGCACGTTCCTCAAAAGCTCAAGCGGGGAAGAAGATGGAAACTGACATCTGGTGCTGCAGTCCGTCCGCTTAGTGTGCTTCGTTGGCCAAAGTTGGCGCTAATAGCTGCTTTATTTGTGTCGGCTGTCGCCTTGGCGATCAGTTTTTCAATCTTTTCCCGTCGAGGTTCGCCGACGATCGCGCAGACTCCTTCCGAGGGAGTTGCTGGAGCTGTGGCGCCTATTCCCGGGAAGAGTATCGCCGTTCTTCCATTTAGAAACCTGAGCGACGAGAAAGAGAACGCTTATTTCGCCGACGGCGTCCAGAACGAAGTTCTGACCGACCTGGCCACGATCGCCGATCTGAAAGTAATCAGCCGCACGTCGGTGATGCAATACAAGAGCGACGTGGCCCGCAATTTGCGCGAGATCGGCCAGCAACTCGGGGTCGCGCATATCGTGGAAGGAAGTGTCCAGCGTTCTGGCAATCGCGTGCGCGTCAACGCGCAGTTGCTCGATGCACGGACCGACGGACAGCTGTGGGCACAGACTTATGACCGCGATCTTGCGGATGTGTTTGCGATTCAAAGTGAGATCGCAAAGTCGATTGCCGACCAACTGCAAGCCAGACTTTCGCCAAGCGAAATGAGCGCAATCGAACGTCCCCCGACGAGCGACATCACCGCTTTCGAGCTCTACGCTCAAGCCAAAAATGTTCTGGCCATCAGGAACGCGAGAGCGAATCTACTGGAGGCAGCCGATCTGCTGAACCAGGCTGTCACGCGTGATCCAGCATTTTTCAAAGCGTATTGCCAACTCGCTCATACTCATGACCGCCTTTACTTCCTCGGTTACGACCATACCCCTGCACGGCTGGCGTTAGCTGAAGCGGCCATCCAGGCGGCGTTTCGCCTCCGTCCAAATGCGGGCGAAGCACACTTGGCACGCGCGCAAAATCTTTATCGAGGCTACCTCGAGTATGACGCCGCTCTGGCTGAACTGGAAGTTGCTGGCCAGACCCTGCCTAACGATGCCGGCGTTTTTGAGCTAAAAGGTTATATCCAGCGTCGCCAAGGCAAACAAGAACAGGCGGTGCGCAGTCTGGAACGCGCCATTGATCTCGACCCGCGCAACACTTTCACGCTGCAGCAGATTGCGCTCAGTTATCATCATCTCCGGCGCTTCGCCGAAGAAAAATCGGTATTGGACCGCGCGTTGGCCATCGAGCCGAACGATGTCGACACCAAGGAAGCGCGTGCGTTCGTGGAATTCCATTGGAAAGCCGATGCCCGCCCGTTGCATCAAATGCTCGATTCAATTCGGGCCACAAATCCCGCCGCCACGCAGAGTATCGCCGATGGTTGGCTGATTTGCGCACTGGCGGAGCGCGACGCCGGCGCCGCAAAAAATGCGGCGATCGCTGCGGGTGCGAACCCTCCCTTCACCGATGAGGCTGTTAATTTCAGCCTTCCATTCGTAGAAGGCGTCATCGCTCGTATGACGAAAGACGATGAAAAAGCACGATCCGCTTTTACTGTGGCACGGGCGGAACAGGAGAAAATCATCCAAGCTCAACCAAATTACGGTCCGCCGTTATGTGTGCTGGGTTTGATCGATGCTGGCCTCGGGCGCAAAGAGGAAGCACTGCGCGAAGGCCGACGTGCCGTCGAGCTTCTGTCAGTGGAAAAAGATCCAATTAATGGCATCGCTATGATCAAATATTCGGCGATGATCGCCGCCTGGGTTGGTGATAACGATCTCGCCTGCGAGCAGCTGGCTGTCGCCATCCGTCCCCCGAGCCGACTCACCTATGGCCAATTGAAACTTCTGCCGTTTTGGGATCCGCTGCGCAGCGATCTTTGCTTTAAGAAAATCGTCGCCTCACTTGCGCCAAAACCGGCGAACAAGTAACTGGGCAGCCTGTTCGTGAATGGGCGGGGGATGGACATAGCAGCGGAGCCGGATCCCTGGCAACAAATCGGCACAAGCTTATCCGCAAAGAATCCGTTAGCGAATGCTGATTGGTAAGATGATGGGAATTTTCTTAACGACATTGAAAAAGCGAATAAACATCGCGTGGCATTTTTTAGAGATCGTCTTTGAAGGCCGACGTTGCCATCTTTCCGTTGACTTTGTTGACGTTAAAATTGCGAATCTCTGCATTTCTGTGCGCGACGGTGCGAGTCCGTTTCCTTTCACGGATTTGCACATTCTACCTATGAAAATCAGCTTTCAGACAAGGAAAAGGAGTTTGGGTCGGCCGGGACTCGAACCCGGAACCAACCCCGAAAGCTTTCGGGGCTGCTCTACCAAATCAACCAACTGACTGCAACGCGAACACTGCGAGGTTTGGATTCTTTTTTCGCTTCAGAGCAGTTTCTAATTTTCGCGCCTCCGCCATCGAAGATAACTCCCTGGCAGTGAGCAACTCAATTGTCGCGCCAAATCTGCGTGTTGTGTGATTGCTACCGCGGCGATGTTCGGCTATTCGACGATCCAAGTTATTCGTGGAACCAATGTAATGTCGGCCGGAGCTGCCACGTAAAATGTAAACCCATGCCATATTCGAGTTTGGGTCGGCCGGGACTCGAACCCGGAACCAACGCCTTAAAAGGGCGCTGCTCTACCGATTGAGCTACCGACCCGTTTTGCTGATTACCTTATTATGTCGCGCTTCCCTTCGGCAACCAACCCCGAAAGCTTTCGGGGCTGCTCTACCGATTGAGCTACCGACCCGCGAGAGAGTTTTCTACCCTAGCTCACACGCTGCTGCAAACATAGCTGGCGCGGCTTTCATTTGGATTTCAAATCGCGCAGACTGGTGATAATCAAATCGCTGCGCTGTCATGGATATCTCCACGCTTGCGAATCTGATCAACGCGATCGCGGTTACCGCCGGCGTCATTTTCGCAGCCACGGAGATTCGCGATTATCGGCGGCAACGAAAACGTGATTCGATGCTCAGCCTGGTTCGCTCATTTCAAAGCCCGGCGTTCGCCAAGGGACTACGAAGACTGATTGAGCTGCCGGACAACGCGAGCTCGGACCAAATTCGCGAGATCCTAGGAACGGAAGGCTAAGACCTGATCGTTCATGTCACGGCCACTTGGGAGACAATCGGCGTCCTGCTTTTCCACGGCGAGCTAACTATCGACATCATCGATGATTTCTTTAGTGGTCCAATCCTGATTTCATGGAGAAAATTGCTGCCTTATACGACTGATATCCGTCAGCAGTACCAGCGCGATACCTGGTCGGAGTGGTTCCAGTGGCTAGCCGAACGAATGATGGAGCGCGAATCAACCGCGCCGGCAGTGCCCGCTTACATAGCGCACGCGCGCGGCACGAAATCTTACGACCGCTGGTTGCACAGGCGATAGCTCAACTCGCCGTTCACAATTGTCGCGGCTGAGGTAAACGGGTGCGGTTCGGTTTTCTTTTCATCAAGAATGTGAATGACTTCAACACCGCGCGCTTTGAGATAATCGGAGATGAGTGAGCGATGGCATCGCCACCAGACCGCTTCCGCGCACATGATCGCGGTCGGTCCCGATTCTTCCGCAAGATCGACAAGTCGCGCGACTCCTTTTCGAAAATCTTCCGTTTCCATGTAATCGGCGTAGCCGCGGAACGATGCGTTGCGCCAGGCGGTGTTCTTCGAATCCGGGTTCGCTTTGCGCCGTCCGCCGAGCTCCGGAAAGTGTTGGTAGCGAATCCCGGCCGCGCCCAGCGACTTCGCCAGCGCCTCCCGGCCAAACTGCGGATAACGCTTCGAACCGGGAAACATCCGCACGTCCGCAACGGCTTTAATTCCATTCTCTTCCAGGAGCGAAAGGAACACCTCGATCTCGCGCGTCGAATGCCCAATTGTCGAAATGCGGGCGATCATTTTGGGTTGTTTTGCTTTCACGAAGTTCCCAGTTACGTTTCCGTCCCAATAAACAAACGAAAATGAAAAAATCACTCCTGTCAGCAATCGTCGGCTTCGCTACATTGGCGCTTATGCACGGCGCAGATACGCAAACTCAACCCGCGGCTGGAACTGCGGCGCCCGATTTCAGTCTGTCCACCAGTGACGGGTCGCAGATCAGTCTAAAGGATTTCAAGGGCAAATGGGTCGTCCTCTATTTTTATCCAAAAGACATGACCAGCGGTTGCACGATGGAGGCGAAAAATTTTCAACGCGATCTCGCGCAATACAACAAAACAGGCGCGGTCATTCTGGGCGTAAGCGTGGATAGTCCGGATTCGCACAAAGAGTTTTGCTCCAAAGAAGGGCTGACGTTCAAGTTGCTGGCCGATCCAGGCGGAAAAGTTTCGGCGCAATATGGATCGACCATGGATTACAAAGGCACAACGATGGCGGCGCGGAACACTTTCCTGATTAATCCCGAAGGAAAGATCGCCAAAGTTTACACTTCCGTGAAACCGGCCGAGCACAGCGATCAGGTGCTGAAGGATTTGGCGGAACTAAAGAAAAGCTGAGGAGATTTCTTATGGCACAACGGAAATCGATCGATTGCCGGGACTATCCAAGCGAAAAGGGCTGCACTCTGAAAATTTCGGGCACCGAACAGGAAGTGCTCGACGCCGCGGTGCAGCACGCGGTCTCGGCGCACGGTCACAACGACCCGAAAGAGTTGCGCGAGCAGCTCAAATCAATGCTCAAAGATTCGAACGACTAAGTAAACACCGTCGGCTTGCTAAGCTTGTCGTCGTGCCGTGAGCCGAATCATTATTAGCGTGGGCGCGATTGCAGTCGTGTGCGTTGTTGCACTCATGTTCGCCGCTTTGCCTGACCAGCTCATTCTCTTTCCGACGACGAACGCGATTAAGACCCAGGGCGCCGCTCGGAGAGCAATCGCATTTGAAAACGGCACGCTGGAAATCTGGACGGCGCGGTCACGTCTAGCTCAGCAAAAAGGCCGGCCTGAAGCGTACGTGCTGCGCTTTTACGGCAACGCCGATCGCGCCGAACCATGGGTTGCGCTCGAAGCGGAAATGTGGAACGACCGCGCAGTTGAACTTTGGGGAGTAAACTATCCGGGATTTGGCGGCAGCACCGGGCCCGCACGGCTGAAACGACTCGCACCCGCAGCGCTGACCGCGTTCGACGCGCTCCGAAGCGAAGCAGGTGCTTCTCCAATTGTGATTTTCGCTGCGAGCATTGGCACAACACCCGCACTGAACATCGCGACTCAACGAACAGTCGCCGGTTTAGTACTGCACAATCCTCCCGCGTTACGGCAACTTATCCTGCAGCAACACGGCTGGTGGAACCTTTGGCTGCTCGCCGGGCCGGTTGCCGCCCAGATCCCGCGCGAGCTCGACAGTGTAAGCAACGCGAAAGCTGTGCATGCGCCAGCGATTTTCTTGCTCGCCGAGCAGGATGAAATTGTCGCTCTGCGTTTTCAACAACTCGTCGTCAACGCTTACGCTGGAGAGAAACGAATCATTCATTTAAGCGGCGCGCATCACAACGATCCGATCGAAGGCGCGGCGCTAACCGAATTGTACGGTGGCCTTGATTGGCTGTTGCCGCGAAGCGCGAATCGCTGAAATCGTCATCCGATCTTTTTGCGGAAGAGGAGCGCGCAGAAGGCGAAGAGAAGGATCGACATGATGATGAGGACGAGCAGATGGGGCCAGTATTCGAAGAAATGCGCGCCGCGGAGAATGATCGCGCGCGCGAGTGAGATGAAGTAAGTCGCAGGCAAAAGCGCGCCGAGCGCTTTGAAAATCCACGGCATCGTTTCGCGCGGAAAGACAAATCCGGAAAAGAAAACGCTCGGCAACATGAAGACCATCGACATTTGCAGTGCTTGCATCTGATTTTCGGCCTTTGTCGCCACGAGCAATCCGAGACTGAGCAATGCGAACACGTAAACGAGCGTGGCGAACATCATCGCCAGAACGTTTCCAGCGATCGGGACGCCGAAGAGGAAGCGCATGATCAAAAACAGAATCGTCGCCATCGTCATGCCGATGCAGAGATAAGGCACGAGCTTGCCCAGCATCAATCCCCAACGACTCAAAGGACTGACCAGCAAAGTTTCGAGGGTGCCTTTTTCGCGTTCGCGCACCACCGCCATTGCGGTGGCAAAGGTGGTGCCGATTTGCAATACGATGCCGATCACGCCCGGGATGTAAAAGTTCGGGCTTTTCATCGCAGGGTTGTAAAGCATTTGCGGGCGAATATCGATCGGCACGTTATGGCGGCCAGTTACGTGCAGGAGCGATTCGATGGATTGAGTGAGCGCAACTGAGAGCGCGGTGTTGAGCGCCTGGAGCGCGGTGGTCGAATTCGAACCATCGACCAGCAATTGCACCTGGGCCGGATAACCGGTCCGGACGTTCTGAGTGAATTTCGGCGGAATTTGCAAACCGGCATAGGCCCGCCCTTTTCGAATCTGGCTCGACATTTCCTCGATGCTTTGGACTTCGCCGACGACACGGAATGTTTCCGTGTTCACAAACCGGTCGATGAACTGGCGGCTTTCAACCGTGCGATCTTCATTCAAAATGACAAGCGCCATGTGCTTGACGTCGGTATCGAGCGCGTAACCGAACGCAATCATTTCCACCAGCGGCGGGAAAAACATGAAGAACAACGTCATCGGATCGCGCCAGACGACGATGAATTCCTTGAACAAAATTGCACTGAGACCGCGAAATGGTTTTTGTTTCACGCCGCCTTCTCTTTCTCCTCCTCGGCCACGTATTTCCCGCTCAGGGTAACGAAAACATCTTCGAGCGACGGACCGATCTCGTGAATTTCGGCGTGACCGATGCCGACGCTGTGCAGTTTCTGGTCGATTTCGTCGCGCCGCACATTTTCATCGACCAGCAGGTGCATCGATTGACCGAACACGGTCGCGCTGCGGACGCCTTGCATTTGCCGCATCGCCTGGAGCGCGGTGGTGACGTGATCACAGGTGACATCGAGTCGCCGCGTGCCGGGCGGATTGACCTCGGGCATTTTTTTTAACTCATCCGGCTCGCCGCAAACGATCAGCTTCGACATATAAATGTAACCGACGTGATCGCAGCGCTCGGCTTCGTCCATGTAATGGGTGGTGACGAACAAGGTCATGCCATTGGCGGTGAATTCGAAAAGCAAATCCCACAGTTCGCGCCGCGCGACCGGATCGATGCCGGCGGTCGGCTCGTCCAGAAACAAAACGGTCGGCTGGTGCATGAGTGAGCATGCCATTGCCAGCCGCTGTCGCCAGCCGCCCGAAAGTAATGCGGCTCGCCGGTTGATGTACGGCTCCAAATGCGTGATCGCGATCAATGCATCGCGTCGTTTCGCCAGGTCGCGCCCGTGCAATCCATAAAGCTTTCCAGAAAAGATTAAGTTTTCATCGACTGTCAGCTCGTCGTAGAGCGAAAATTTCTGCGACATATAACCAATAATTTCTTTGATCGATTCGGTATCGCGCGCGACGTCGTGACCATCGATGCGCGCAGTGCCTTCGCTTGGCTCCAAAATTCCACAGAGCATTCGAATCACGGTCGATTTGCCGGAACCGTTCGGGCCAAGAAATCCAAAGATCGATCCTTTGCCAACATTGAACGAAACGTGATCGACCGCGGTGAATGTGCCGAAGCGTTTGGTCAGGCCGTCGCACTCGATCATCGCTTCAGGCATAAAAAGAAAAAGAATTAAGAAAACAGGAACGCAGGAAAGAAATATTCAGAGCCAAACCGATTCCTTTTTTCCTGCTTTCCTGATTCATTGTCTTGGGATCCGGGTTGCCAGATTCATTTCACGTTTGGAAAATAAACATCCGCCGACATGCCGGCGCGGAGGCGATCGTCATTGTTTGGTAAACGAATTTTCACGCCGAAGACCTGCCGAATCCGGTCTTCGACCGTCTGCACGTTGCGCGGCGTAAATTCAGCCTGGCGATTGACCTGCTCGACCACGCCTGGAAAATCTTTGCCCGGAAACGAATCGACCCGGACGCGGACCTGATCTCCGATTTTAATTTTGCCGAGCCACGGCTCGGGAACATAAACGCGGACCCAAAGATGTTCGGGCAGAAGCAAAGTTGCGACTTCCTGGTTGAACGGCGGCACCAGAATGTCGCCCACTTTCACGCTTAGGACTTCGACCACGCAATCGCTCGGCGCGACGACCTGCATTTCCGCTAATTGCGCTTCAATGTCAGCCAGCTGCGCGCGCGCCTGATTGATTTTCATCTGGGACGCCTCCAGACTTTTCTCCTGGGTTTTGGCGGCACTGTCGGCGCGCTCAGCGTCGTTTGGGGAGACTACTTTGCGCTTTAATAAATCCTGCTGCCGTTTTGCGTCAGCGCGAAGAAATTCCAACTGCGCCGCCTGCGCATCGGCGTCGTGAATGGCGGTGTTGATTTGGGCACCAGCCAGATCGTGGCGCGCCCGGAGCTCGGACGCTTCGAGTTGGGCGATGATTTGGCCTTGGTGAAGACGATCGCCTTCCTGCACGAAAATTTTCTCGACCCGTCCGCTCGAGCGCGGGCCCACGTGCGCTTCGTCCACCTCAATTGTGCCGGAAACAGCGTTCTTTCGACTTCCGCACGACGAAAGAAAGATCGACGACGCCAGCGCAAGAAAGGCACAAAGCATCTCAGCGCTATAATCTTGAATGAAGAATTTCCTCGCGAGTCGCATGGAGTAACCAAGAATGCAATCAGCCGACGGTGCGGGCCTTTCTGGTGAGTGTGCCTTCGAGAACAATCTTGAGAATTCCGGCGAAACCCTCCTTCGGCGCCATCCCGAGCTCTTCCATCTTCGTCGGATTCATGATCGCCTGAACGATGGTCAGCAGAATCTCGATGATGAGCTTGGCCGGAACATCTTTCCGCACCATTCCGGTTCGTTGACCTTCAACGAAAAGTTTCCCGAAGAAGCGTTCGATCAGGGCGGCCCGACGACGCTCGATAACCTTGAACACCTGCGGCGCTTTCCGCCGCATGTCGCGAACGAACGGCGGCTTGATCTCATCCAATTCGCGTTGCGTGTTGGCCAGTAGTTCATGCAACGCCCTTGAGAAATCATGCGGGTGCGCACGCGTGATCGCGTTCAGTTTCACTTCGACGTTGGCGAACTTGTCGGCCAGGACCGCCTCGAGCAGCTCAATCTTGCTTGGGAAATGCGCATAGAGCGTTTTTTTGCTAATGCCTAGCTCCTCTGCCAGATCGTCCATCGTCACGCTGCGGAACCCGTGACTAAAAAAGTGCGCCCGCGCCGATGCTACGATTTGTTGTCGACCGGCATCGGTCTTGCGATTTCGCAGCCGCGACTTCTGTGCGCGTTTCACGTTTCCTTTCCAAAATGATCGCGTGACATCCGAATCAGCTCCATTGCCGGCGCCAAATCGTTTTCGGTGCGCGCCATAAACGTCACGTAGCCTTTTTCAGGCGCCCAGCGATGCGGACGCGCTTTGCCCTCGGCGAGAATCCGCCCCTGATCTTCTTTTGCTAGTCGAATATCACAATGGCCATGGCCATGGATGTGCATGAACATCTTTCCGCCGACAAAAAAGGCGTCTTCGTGGATTCCAGCGTTCTGACGCTCGGTCACATCTGACAGAGCGAGGATTCTTTGCCGCAGTTCCTGATGCAGTTCGTTCCGTGATTTCATACTTGTTCCTTAAGAAACTATTTTCGTATATTTAGTTTCCACAGTCAAAACAAGTTCTTTTAGACCAAATCTTCATCTTCAAGAACTCGAAAAGAACCTAAAATCGCAGTTCGCCTGAGGCGACGCTCTTGCAAACGGTATGCCCTTGGCTCACAACAATTCAACCATGGCAGGCTACTCTGGCACACCCCTCCCTCAGAAACTTGGAATCAAACCGGGTTTGACGGTCGTCGCCATCAACCCGCCCGCGAATTACCGTCGATTGCTCGGCCAGATTCCCGATAGCATCACATTTTCCGAGCGCTTGAAATCGGGTTCGAGCTTTGTCCATCTCTTCACCAGCCGCCGGAGCGAAATGCAAAAGAAAATGTCGATTTTGCGCGATAAAATATCGGACAACGGAGCGATCTGGGTTTCGTGGCCGAAAAAATCTTCGGGAATTTCAACGGATGTGACAGAGGACGTGATTCGGGAGATTGCGTTGCCGTTCGGGTTCGTGGACATAAAAGTCTGCGCGGTCGATGAAACATGGTCGGGATTGAAGTTGATGATTCGCCGCGAAAACCGAAAATCCAGACGTTAGATTCGCTCTGCTTGGAGGTGAACCATGAAACGACTGGCATTCTTCCTATTGTTAACGACGACGGCGTGGGCGCAGGAGCGACCGGTCCATACTTTCTCGATCGTCGCTCGCGATCAACAGACGGGTGAACTTGGTGTGGCGGTGCAGTCGCATTGGTTCGCGGTGGGTACAGCGGTGCCGTGGGCGGAAGCGGGCGTCGGCGCCGTCGCGACACAATCGTTCGTTGATCCGAGCTACGGGAAGTTGGGTTTGGATCTAATGCGCGCAGGGCGGAGCGCGCCAGACGCGTTGCGCGGATTACTCAACGCGGACAAATCGTGCGAGGTGCGGCAAGTGGCGATAATCGATATCCACGGCAATGTTGCAAGTTTCACCGGCGCGAAAAATATTTCGCCGGCCGGCGGGACGATCGCCGGGGCGAAGAGCACGCAATTTAGTTGCGGCAGCGCGGGCGGAATGCTGATCGAAGGAAAAGATTTTTCCACTCAAGCAAATTTGATGTCGAACGACAGGATCTGGCCGGCAATGGCAAAGGCGTTTCAAGAAACTAAAGGCGACCTTGCCGAACGAATGATGACCGCACTGGAGGCAGCGCAAGCTGCAGGCGGCGATACCCGCGGCCGGCAATCCGCAGGGTTGATCGTCGTAAATGGCAAGTCCACCGGGCGGCCGTGGAATGACACGCGTTTCAATCTGCGCGTGGACGATTCGCCCGAGCCGCTCAAGGAACTCCGTAAGCTGACGCTGCTGCAGCGCGCTTACAATCACATGAACGCCGGTGACGAAGCGGTCGAACGTCATGATAACGAATCCGCGTTGCGCGAGTACACGTTGGCGGAAGAAACTGCGTCGAAGGCAGCCAATGTGGAACCGAGTCGACTATCGGAGATGCGCTACTGGCACGCTGTTGCGCTGGTCAAGATGAAGCGCGTAGACGAATCACTCCCGATCTTTAAGCAGGTTTTCGCCGGCGCGAACGGTGCCAACTGGCGCGAGCTGACCGCGCGCTTGCCGAAGTCCAGTTTGCTCCCGGACGATGCGACGCTTATTAAGAAAATCCAATCCCAATGAAGTCGCGTATTTTGGATCACATTGATTTGCGGGTAAAAGATTTTCAACGGGCAATGAAGTTTTACGGCAAGCTGCTGCCCGCGCTCGGTTTTAGCTGCGATCGATCCGACGAAACCTGGGGAACATTCTATTCGGCCGGGGGCGATAAGCCGTCCGAGTTTTTTGGATTCACCGAGGACCGACAACATCAACCGAACGGCACCCGGATCTCATTTTGGGCGGACACCCGCGAAGGAGTAGATCGAATTGCAAAACTCGTGCGTGAGATCGGCGGCAAGAATTTGGAAGGGCCCGAAATCTGCGTCGGTTACAGCCCGGGATACTACGGCTTTTTCTTTGAAGATCCCGACGGCAACAAACTGGAAATCTGCTGCCGCGAAAATCCAATCGTTGCGGAGTGATAGAGTTCGGCGAAGAGTTGGCGGATGAGTGATCCGGCGCACGTTCCTGCGATTTTGCAGGCGCCGCGTCGGGTTCGTTATCTCAAAATCATCGCCCTCTTCAAAATTTTCAAAGGGGTGTTGCTCTTTCTGTTGGGTTTTTCGCTCCTCTTTTTAAACAGTCGACCGGTTTGGCTCGATCAGATTTCGGATTGGGCGGACGATCAACTTTTGCTCGCTCACAGCAAAACGATCATTTTTCTGCTTAACAAATTGCAAGACATCCTGGCCGGGGGCGCGTTGCGCGCTACTGGAATTCTGGCGCTCTTTTATTGCGGTGTGCTTTTTACCGAAGGGATCGGCGTTTATATGCAAAAACGCTGGGCCGAGTTTTTGATGATCTTCGCCACCGGCGCGTTGATCCCGCTGGAAATGAGACACGTCTGGCACCGCTTGATTTTCCACCGGGCGATTTTCGCTCCAATACTGCTGCTGCTCGCCAATTGTTTTATTGTCTGGTTCCTCTATCTCGTACTCCGGCGTGACAAACTGGAAAAGCACACCGCACCGAAACCAGAATTGATCGAAACCCGTTAGGCCGTTCGCGGACATCGCAGCGCGATGTCCCTACCTCTTTGGGGCGAGACCGAATTCGGCCAGCGCGGGAATTGTTTTCTCGATCGGAAGTCCAACGACGTTGGTGTAAGAGCCGTCAATCTTCCGGATGATTTCGCTGCCGAAACCTTGGGCTGCGTATGCCCCCGCCTTGTCGAGCGGATTCACCCGTGCCAGATAGTTGTCGATCTTGCCGCGACCGAGCCGGCGAAATTGGACACGCGAAATTTCGTGGAAACTTGTCGATTTCGCCTCAGCCAGGTGGCAGATGAAAACAGACGTGCAGACTTCGTGCGCTCGCCCGCTTAATCGCTGCAGTATGGTGACCGCTTCTTCTCTGTCTTTTGGTTTGCCGAGCACGTGATCGTCAATGGCGACGAGGGTATCGGCCGCGAGCACGATGTTGCTAGGCCGGAGACGCGCCGCGGCCATCCCTTTGCGGATCGCGTTGAACGCGGTCAGCTCGCGTAATGTTAGATCGACATCGAATCTTTCGGAGATCTTCGGCGCGAATATTTCGAAGGCGAACCCGGCCTGGACAAGTAACTCGCGGCGGCGCGGCGAATTGGAAGCAAGCAACAGGGTTGAGCGCACACGCCGGAACGCAACGCGATTACGGCGTCGCTGCTGGAGAACCCGCCGGACTCTCGACCGGCGGCGGCGCTGCGTCGAGCGGCTTCTTCAATTCCTGAAAATCTTTTGGAATGTCGAACTCGGCCGCGCTGATCGAGTCTTTTTTGATGGACATGATGGTCGTCGCGACCTGGCTATCGC
>WNGC01001317.1_pt1 | contig 15101 bp, 16 predicted proteins | sample 5400051 | NCBI WGS metagenome assembly WNGC01 (sample SAMN13153368, study PRJNA577476) | soil metagenome | isolation source: 20 cm soil or saprolite under grassland replicate 2 | place: USA:California | collected 2016-06-15 | reverse complement strand
CGAGATATGACCCAGATCGGCGTCACGATAGGCAAGTTGCTGATCGAACGCCTCAACGCATCGCAGAACTCGCAAAAGCGTGAGGTGCTGTGTCCGACGCAATTGATCGTCCGGGATTCCTGCGCGCCTCCTGTTGAGCCCTCGTAGCGCCGGCTGAAGGCCAAGGACCTGCTCGGAGTCAACCGGCCAAGTCCACTCGGTCGTTTGAATTCGCGTTCAAGTATGATATCATAATGATACCACTCTTTGGAAGGGAGGCCCCCTCGTGGCGGATCTCTTGGTGCGCCATGTCCCCGAACCCGTCGTGAGATCCCTCAAACGACGAGCGGCCCGGCACCGGCGTTCGCTTCAGAAAGAGCTTGCGAGCATTCTCGCATCGGCCGCTGAAGAATCTGCCGCCCGGAGTCCGGCTCGGGTAGCCGCGGCCATCCGGAACCACCTTGCCCAAACCGGTCGCACGTTCAGCGACAGCGCACGCCTCGTCCGTGAGGATCGTCAGCGGTGAGCCCGGAGGCGAAGCTGGTTGTTGATGCCAGCGTGGCGATTAAGTGGTATGTCCCAGAGCCTCATAGCCCCAAGGCGGTTCCACTCTTGGATGGTCGGGCGCAACTCCTCGCACCGGATCTGCTCACTGCGGAACTCGGCAATATCCTCTGGAAGAAAACCCGTGCCGGCGAGATTACGAAGGAGGACGCCGCGGGCATCGCGGAGGCTTTCGTGTCAGCTTGTCCTGTCACTCTTTGGTCGTCTTCTCTCCTACTCCAGGGTGCGCTAAACATAGCGACCGCCCTTCAGCGCCCCATCTACGATGCTCTGTACCTGGCGCTGGCCGTAGCACAGAACTGCTCTTTCTTTACCGCCGATGACCGTCTTGCCCGTGCCATCGCCAACACCAAGCTCCGACCCTTTGTGCGCTTGCTGAGCGCTCAAGGGTCTTGACATTGCTTTGCAATGCATGCGTACCTGATTTGGGACAACGCCATAGAGATTACCTCCGAGGCGCTCTTGTTGCTCGTTCCGTCCTCAAAAGCAAGCCTGCAAAGGATGATAGCTCTGATGGAGAAGTATCACGATCTGCCGATGGATTTTGCGGACGCCACACTTGTGGCCTTAGGGGAGGAAAGCGAGATTGATCAGGTCTTCACATTGGACCGCAGGGGATTCTCCATCTACCGACTGCACGGGAAGAAGGCCTTCCGGCTCTCTCCCTGAAAGCGACTTCTATTTCGCAGTACCGGGCGAAATCCTCAACCGGTCTACTCCATGTGCGTTGATCTCGGCTTCATACTTGTCCACAAACGCATGATACTTTTCGATTCGTTCATCCTGGTCCATGCGTTTCACGGAATCGCCATAGGTCTCCGAGAAGTCGCGATCTGCTAACCGGTCAACCAAACCATCCCAGAAAGCTTCATCATCATACTCATCAATGAATGGCTGAAGCTTCTCATAGACGTCGTCTTTGAGGAAAAACCGAGATAGAGTCGGATGGAACTCCACCATGTCACGCAAGTTAGATTCGTACGCGAGTGACAGCAGAAACTGTTCAAAATCCTCAAACTCCGGAATGTAGTTTCCAGGCGCCCGGATTGCGTTGACCAACCAATCCCCTAGATAGACGCTCTTTAGCAACGTTGCAAATTGCTTCCGGGAGAACTGAATCTCCATTGCAACCTCCTCTTGAGGGGGCTTTCCGAGGAAACCTGACGGCTGGTCGCTCGAGAACAGGGACCGATCAGCTGATTCGCTGTGCCGCGCACACATCCCCACCCAGGCTGGGAGCGCATGCTCGGGCGGCTTGGACCGGGGACGGATCGCTCCGATTATCCGGCCGCCTTCGCCTCCTTGCGAGACCAGATGCGCCAGAGGTAGTAGACGACGACCACCGTGTTGATCACGTCGAGCGTAATGGCCGTTCCGGTCAGCGGGCCAAAATCGGCGAAGGGATTGGCCGGCCCGGCCCCCCTGGGCCGCACGGGCGCCGCGGCCGCCCGTTGGGCCCCCGCCGCGATGAGGAAGATGACCGCGCCTATGAGGCGACGATAGATTTTGGCCGCCATGTGCCTTCCTTTCTCCCCGACAGCAGGTAGCCGAGGTAGGTGCGCCGCACGCGCGGCTCGATCATGCCCACGCAGCAGAGGAACAGCAAGACACCGCACAACGCAAACACCACGAACGCGTGTGAGAAGTCCGGGCCGCTCGGCGTCTGGACCACCAGCGCGGCCGTCAGCGGCTGGGCCACGGCGCTGCCGACCATCCCGCCGAGGACGACCACGCCGAGCGACCGGCCGACCGCGCCGGGGGTGAGGATCTCGGCCAGATACGGCGCGAACAGCTGGCCCGTGGGCGCCCACGATCCGGAGAACCCCGCGATGAAAAACGCCGCATACGCGGTGAGGAGCGACACGCCCTGGCGAAACGTGGACGCCCACAGAATCGCGGCGGCCATGACCAGGCCGCCCAGCAGCCAGATCGGTGTCCGCTTGGTGCCGAACACCGTGTCCGACAGGATGCCGCCGGTCACCACCCCGCAGAGCGCGCCGAGATAGACGACGGAGGCCAGCGTCCCGGCCACGAGCAGCGGCAGCTTGAGCTGCTGGACTCCATACGTTGGCAGCCAGGTCGTCAGCCCCCAGGAGGACAGCAGGCTGAAGAAACTCGCCAGGAACATCAGCATAACACTGCGATTGAGGAAGATCTCTGAGTACGGGGTGACGCGCTCGCCGGGGGGAAGGTCTTCCGCCCGATGTGCGCGGGCCGGATCGGTGATCTCGCCGCGCTTCTTTCGCAGTTCGTCCTCACCGAAGATCACCCTCAGCTCTTCCTTGGCCACACGGGGATCCCGCTCCGGGCGGTCCACGATGAAGCGGTCGATGGCCGCCAGAACCGGGAGCCCGAAAAAGGCGATCACCATGAACGACCACCGCCAGGACCCGGTCGCCTGGGCGATCGGCACGGCGACGAACGGCACCAGGATGGGCGCGATCGTGTACGCCGTCTGATGGAAGGCAAACGCGCGGCCCCGGGTCGCGATCGGGAACCATGTTGCCGTGAGGCGGGCGCCGGCCGTCACCTCGAAGCCCTGCGCGATCCCGAAGAGCAGATTCCGGAGGGCCAGCTCCTGCCAGTTCCCCACCAGCGCCATCGTCCAGGTAAACACAGAAAACGCGCCGACGGCGAGCGCCAGCGCTCGTTTCGGGCCGACCAGATCGGTGAGGAAACCGGCAAACGGTTGGACGGACGCGTAGCCGAGGAAGAACCAGAAGAGGACGAGGCCCGTCTGCTTCGTCGTCATCCCCAGAGAGACGATGATGAGCGGCAGCAGGGCGGCGGTCTTCGTCCGATCCAGGTAGTTCACGAACCACGCCAGCCAGGCGGTGCCGAGCACCTGGTAGCGCCGCTGGGACAGAATCGCCTGCATGTGGCCCCCCCTTCCTATCCCCCCAGAGGAACGGCGGGCAGACTCTTGATGGGCCGTTCAACGGCCCCGCAAGTTCTCCTCTGTCACGAGTAGGCCTCGTAGACGGCCTGCCCAACCTCCGCGATCGCCATGCGTCCCTTGAGGTCGTCGGCGAGGTCCCTCGTGAACACGGCAACAATGCAAGGGGATTTCGGCGCGTACAGGATGCCGGCGTCGTTGCTCACCCGGCTCACCGACCCGGTTTTGTGCGCGATGTCGACCGCGGGCGCGAGGAGCAGCGGGAGCCGGTCCCGGACCTGCTGCCGGCGCATGATGTCCAGCATCTGCCGGCACACCTCCGGAGGCAGGGGGCCGGGCGCCGCTCCGCTGAGCGTGGGCCGGAGCACATGCCCGAGCAGGCCGGCCATCTCCCGCGGGGTCGTGGTGTTGGCGCGCTCGTCCCGGTAGACGCGGCTGTTCGGGTCCAGTTCCCGCCGCTTGAGCCGCTCGGCCGCCACCTGCCGGTTCTCGGGGCTGTCGGGCGCGCCGCCCAGACCGACGAGATCGTTGAGCAGCTCACGGCAGGACATGGCAACCGTGGTGCGTTCGAGCCCGCACGCCCGGAGGCGGCTGTTGACGGCCTCCTTGGTCACGAGCCCCAACAGGATGTCGGTCGCCGTGTTGTCGCTGACGATGATCATGAGCGTCGCGAGGTCGCGGACCGTGAGCGGCGTCCCCGCGGAGAGTTCCTTGAGGACGCCTGAGCCCGGGGCCTTCATCTCGCCGGTGAGGATGATGCGGTCGTCGAGGGACCGCTGCCCCGCATGCGCCTGATAGAGCAGTTCGGCAAGGATGGGAATCTTGAACACGCTGGCCATCTGGAACGGCCGGTCGGCGTTGAGCTCGGTCTCCTCTCCCGCCGTTACGGCGCGAACGTACACCCCCATCGTGCCGTCCAGATCGGCGGCGATACTTCGAATGCGCTCAGCCAGCGAGTCCCTCACAGTCCACTAACGACCGCGCGAGTGCTCCATCAAGAGCAGGACGCCGGCCACCAGCCCAATGAGGCTGGTCAGTTGGGCGAACGAATAGCCAAACACCCCGAGCGAGGTCAGCCCGGCGAGGACCAGGTACACGCCCAACAAGAACATCCCCCAGTTTGTCACGTGCATCACATGTCCCCCCCTCGGACCGGACCGCCGCCACTACCACCCCATCGCGTAGCCGTTGCGCCGCGGATCCGCCCCGCCCATCATCCAGCGGTCTTCCCGGAACACGATCCCCTGGCCCCCGCCCACCCGCATCGACCAGTCCTCGAGGATCTCGAGGCGGTAGCCGCGCGCGGCGAGGGCCTTCTGGACGGCCGGCGGAAACCGCCCTTCCAGCAGCAGGACCTTCGGGGGGAGCGGATCGCCGACGTCGTCCTGCCACCGGAAGCGGGGCGCGGCGATCGCGTCTTGGATGTTCTTCCCAAAGTCCACGAGGTTGATGATCATCTGCGCGGTCGTCTGCGGAATCCCATAGGAGCCGGGCGTGCCGATCATGAAGGCGAGCCGTCCGCCCTTGGCGGCGTGCGCCGGCCCGAGAGGATCGATCCCGAAGGAATGCGTGGGCCCGATGGGCGCCCCCTGCAGCCCGATGGCGTGCACCGGCGAGGTGGGCGACTCCCGCCGCTTGCCGGGCTTGAGCTCCTTGAGATCGCCGGGGATCAGCGTGCACCAGTGGTGCCCGTTGTTCATCGCGATGCCGGTGCGCCCGATCACGACGCCGGATCCATACGAGGACCCCAGGGTCTGCGTGATATTGACGGCCAGCCCGCTCTCATCCGCGGCCGCCAGGTGCGTGGTCGACCGCTCGGGGGCCCTGCGGGCCCGCCGGATCCTGCCGCCGCGGCGCCGGGCGGCGATGCGGCGCCGAGCGCCGGTGCGATCGGCGCGGTCGCTCCGGGCGCTTCGCGCATGCCGTGACCGTCCCCGCACCCCCTCCAGCCGGCGGGTGACCTCGGCCCGCAGCTCGTGGATGCGTTCGTCGCTCAGCATCCATACCAGCGGCACCTCGACAAACAGCGGATCCGCGACGTGCGCCGCCGCATCCATCCGGGCGAGCCGGATCGCCTCCGCCACCAGCGCCACGTAGTCCGGACCGAGGTGCTCCAGGTCGTCCAGGTCGAACGCCTCGAGAATGCGCAGCGTCTGGAGAATCTGCACCGCGCTGCTGGGCGGCGGGGTCGTTCGGAGCTCGTAGCCCCGGTACATGGCCCGCAGGGGCGGTTCCCACTTGAGCGTCTCGGGATAGCGGCGCAGGTCGTCGTCGGTGATCAACCCGCCGTGCTCGGACAGGTAGGTCGCGATCGTCCGCCCCAGGGCGCCGTCGTAGAAGGCCATCCAGCCGTCCCTGGCGAGCGTCCGGAGGGTCGCCGCCAGGCCGGGCTGGCGGAGCGTCTGGCCGGCTTCATAGGGCCGGCCATCGTTGAGGTAGGTCCGCGCGGCGTCCGGGTGCGGCCTCAGCCGATCGACCGCCTGGGCCGAGCGCTCGAAGTCGAACCGGGTCACCGGAGCTCCCCCATCGGCGAGCTCAATCGCCGGCTCGAGCACCTGCGCGATCGGCAGGCGGCCGAACTCCCCGTGCAGGCGCGCCCATCCCGCGACGATCCCGGGCACCATCGGCGCCATCGGGCCGATATCCTGGGTCTCCTCCGTGAACATCTCCGCGCGCGCGTGGTCCGGGGAACGCCCCATGAAGTTCAGCGTGCGGGTCTCACCGCCCGGCAGCGTGATCACGGCGATGCCGATCCCGCCGAGCCCGGAGAAGTAGGGTTCCACGACCGTGACGGCCGCGGCGGTCGCCACCACCGCGTCGACGGCATTGCCTCCGGCGGCCAGCATCCGAAGCCCGGCCTGCGTCGCAAGCGGATTGGCCGATGCGACCATCCCCCGGCGCCCCAGCGCGGCAGGGCGGACGCCGAACTCAGATGCTCCTCCCGCGTATGCCACAACCCACCCCCCCATAAAAGGCCGCAGGGCCGAGCCTGAGCCCTCCCGGCCCACGCCGGAGCCCCCTAAGTGCCGAACGTTGACGCTGCGGGGGGTTCTACGCCCCCAGGTCGATTCCTCCGCAGTCGTGCGGAGGAGTGTCGAAGAGATTTTCTGGGAAAATTGACACATCTTGGCTTTCCAGGGATAATAGGGGGTTGGAAGGCGTCTCTATATCGGTCCGTGCCCCCCTGCCCAAGGGTGGGTGTCCCCACATGCCGGCCCATGCGGCTGCCACACGCACGAGGGCGTGGACCGTTAGAGGAGTGACGGTATGCCGGCGACATTGATTGTGGCGAACCTTCGCTCCGGCGGCGGGCGGGCGCGCGACGTCCTGCCTCTGGTCACCAACGCGTTCAAGCGCCACCGCCGGGAGTACGAGTTGATTATCGCACCGACCGGGGAGGCCACCGCCCCGATGCTGTCGGAATTCCTCGCCGCCGCGCGGACCTCGTTCGACCAGGTGGCCGTCATCGGCGGGGACGGGACGCTCAACGGGGCCGTCAACGGGATCCTGACGAGCGGCGTGAACCTGACGCTCGGCATCATCCCCTGCGGCACCGGGAACGAGATCATCCGCGCGCTCGGCATCCCCCGGGATCCGGAGCGGGCCGTGGACGTGCTCCTCGCCGGCCAGGTCTGCCCGATCGACGTCGGCAAGGTCAACAACCGGTACTTCCTTAATATCTTCGGCCTGGGGTACGACGTCCAGGTCGTCAAGATGGTGAACACCCTCCGGGCCCGGTACCGGCTGGCCCGCAACCGGTCGGTCTACTACGTCGCCGCCCTGCTCCTGCTGTCGAGCGGATTCGACCCCTTCCAGGCGCGGGTCCAGGTCGGGGAGCGGGTGTTCAACGGCCGGGCCGTCCTGATCGCCGCGGCGAACGGCCGGATGTACGGCGAGCGGCTGCTGGCGCTGCCCGCCCCGAGCCTGTCGGACGGGCTGCTGGACCTCTACCTCCTCGAAGAACTGCACTCGCGGACCATCCGCAAGACCGCCCGCCTGCTGCGCCGCCTCCCGGTCCCAGAGCTCAGCGTCGAGCGCTGCTCGTCGGTGCGGATTCAGCTCGACCAGCGGCGCGAGGCCCAGGTGGACGGCAGCCTGCTCGGCCCGGCCCAGACCTACGACCTCTCGCTGCTGCCGCGCCGGATCTCGGTCATCCACCCGGCGCCGTCCGTGCTGACGGGCGACGCGCCCAGGACAGAGACGGGCGCGGAGCGCCGGTAGGCGGGATGCTCCTCTCGATCCTCTCGTGCAACTACGGCGGGGGCCACCGCCGGGTCGGCGAAGCGATCGCCGAGGAATGGGAGGCGCGGACCGGGGGCCGCGCGGAGGTCGTCGACTACTTCGCCCGGTTCGTCCACCCCGTGTTCGACGCGATCACCAAATTCTCGTACATCCAGAGCGTCCGCCGGGCGCCGATCATGTACGGGATGTTCTACAAGGCCACCGGGGAGATCCGGCCCGACTCGCCCGTGCAGCGGGCGATCAACCGGATGGGGCTGGAGCGGCTGGACCGCTACCTCAAGGCGGAGCGGCCGGACGTCGTCTGCTGCGTCCACTGCACGCCGGCCGGCACGATGTCCGACCTCAAGATCGCCGGGCGCGGCGAGGTCCCCTGCCTCACCATCATCACCGACTACGTCACCCACAGCCAGTGGATCCACCCGGGCGTGGACGAATACAGCGTGCCCGCCGCGGAGGTCAGGGACGGGCTGCTCGCCCGCGGCATCCCGGCGCACCGGATCACGGTCACGGGCCTCCCCATCGAACGCAAGTTCCTCCGGACGCTGGACCGCGCGGCCATCGCGCGGCGGCTCGATCTCGCCCCCGACCGGCCGGTGATCCTCGTGATGGCCGGCGCCTACGCCATGCTCGGCGGCGTCGGGGACGTGGCCCGCGTGCTCGCCCGCTTCCCGCGGCCGCTCCAAGCCCTCGTCGTCTGCGGGCACGACCGCCGGCTCGCGGACCAGGTGCGCGCGCGCATGGCCGGTTCGCCCCACCCCTTCCACGTCTTCGAGTACGTGGACAACGTCGAGGAGCTGATGGCGGCCAGCGACCTGCTGATCACAAAGGCCGGCGGGGTGACGGTGAGCGAGGCGATGGTGCTGCGGCTGCCGATGCTGATCTACCGGCCCATCCCCGGGCAAGAAGAGGGCAATACCAAGTATCTGCTCGACCACGGCGCCGCCCTCGCCCCGAAGACCCCGGAGATGCTGCACAGCATGCTCGAGACGCTCCTCGCCGACCCGGCGCGCCTCGCCGCGATGAAGCAGGCCGCGGAGAAGCTGGCGCGGCCCGGCGCCACCCAGCAGGTCGTCGCCCACCTCACTCAGCTTGCGGGGACGAGCCCCAGGCCCGCCCCCCAGAGGACGCTCGCCACCTCCATCCCGCGGACTTGAAATCTCAGAGAGAAATCGGGCTCCTCGCCATCTCGGTCGGCCTCGTCGAGTTCGTCCATGGGGCGCTCTTGTTCGTGCTCCTGCCGACGCTGGTGGCCACACGGCTCGGCTGGCCGATGGGCACGATCGGCGCCGCCGTCGCGGCCTATTTCTTCGCCGAGGTGGCGGTCAAGCTGGTCTCTGGGTGGCTCGTCGACCGCATCGGTGCGCGGCGGATGCTGCTGGTGGGACTCTGGATCTACGCGGCCGCGTTCGCCGGCCTCGTCGCCTCGTGTCACACCTGGCAGGTGTTCCTCGCCCTCGCCGCGATGGGCGCGGGCGCGTCTCCCCTGTGGCCCGCCGCGCTGACCCGCCTGACGCGCAGCGCGGGTCCCGAAGTCGGCGAAGCGCTGGGCCACCTGTTCTCGCTGTGGATCCTGGGCGCGGGGCTGGGGATCGGCACCGCCACGCTGCTGAGCCGGACGAACCATCCCGTGTCGCTCAAGGTCTTCATCCTCCCGCTCCTCGCCGCCCCGGTCCTCGCGTTCCGCCTCGCCGCGGATCCCGCCGGCACGGGCGCCACCGGCGGCCCGCGCGTCGGCGAGCTGCTGCGCCTGGTCAGCAGTTCGCTCACGCAGCTGTTCTCCAGCCTGATCCCCCAGATCATCGCGGCCGGCGTGCTCATCCCGATCATCGTCCCCTACCTCCTGACGGTGCGCGGCCTCGACGAACGCGAGCTGCTCGTCCTGATGGTGCTCGTGTTGGGCACGGGGCTGCTCCTGCTGGCCCCCGCGGGACGGATCGGGGACCGGCTGGGGCGCCGCCTGACGTATGGGCTCGGCCTGGCGACCGTCGCGCTCTTGTTGATCGCGGTCCCCTTCTGCCGCCCCCTCTGGCTGCTCGCGCTCGACTTTCTGGGGATCGGCATCGGCTACGCGTTCGTCCTCCCGGCCTGGAACAGTATTCTGCTGCGCCTCCTGCCCGAGGACGTGCGCGGCGCCGGCCTCGGGATTCTGATGACCGTCGAGGGCATGGGTGGGGTGATCGGCCCGCTGGTAGGCGGGCTCCTCTGGCAGATTGCGAACCCGACCGCGCCGTTCTTCCTGAGCGGCGGGCTGCTGCTGCTCGCCTCCGGAGCGGCGACCCGGTGGCGCACGGACGTCGTGGAGGGGTAATGCAGGGCCTGCGGGCCGGCGTGCGGACCGGGCTCACCGCGGCCGCCGGCGTGCTCGGAGGGGCCGCGGCGTACACGCTCGGGACGCAGGTGATGGCGGGCGCGATCCGCGTGGGAGTCATCAAGCGCGGGCCGGCCCGTCCGATGGTCGCCTTGACGTTCGACGACGGCCCGGACCCCACGTACACGCCGCTGATCCTCGACACGCTCGCCGCCTCCGGCATCCAGGCGACGTTCTTCATGGTCGGCCGCCAGGTCGACGCCTTCCCCGAGGTGGCGCAGGCGGTGGCGCGGGCCGGGCACGATCTCGGCAACCACACCTACGGGCACCGCCACCTTTGGACCCTGGCTCCGCGGGAAGCGGCCGAAGAAGTCGAACGGGGGGCCGCGGCGGTGGCCGAGGCCACCGGGATCCATCCCCGCTACTTCCGGCCGCCCTGGGGGATGTTCAACTGGACCGCGTACGTCCGGGCGGGGCAGCTGGGGGAGGAGCGCATCCTGTGGTCCGTCCGGCCCGAGGGGTGGCTCAAGGGGGTGAGCGCGGGCGAGATGGCCGCGCGCGTCATCCGGTGGGCCCATCCCGGAGCGATCGTGGACCTGCACGACCGGGGCGGGCATCCCACGACCCCGCGCGCGACCTGGGCCGCGCTCCCCGGGATGATCGCCGGGCTGCGCGCCCAGGGCTACAGGGCCGTGCCGCTGCGGACGCTGCTCGGCGAAGGCCGCTAACCGAGCCGGCTGAGCCGCGATCCCCGCCGGCGACGCAGCGGCGCGAGGCCGAACAGCACGGTGCCGAACAGCAGGAGCGTTCCGGGCTCGGGAACCGACGCCGCCGGATCCCATCCGAGCGCGTTCATCTCGGTAATGTCGACCGGGGTGATTATGCCTTTCTCGCCGGGGGCAAGGCCGGCGTTGAACGAATCACCCGATGGCCCGCTGGTCACCCAGTCTGAGGTGTCGGAGGCATCGTCGAACGTGTGCAGACCCGTGGTGCCGCCATCGATCGAGAAGCAGCTTTTGACGGGGCCTGGGTTGAGGGTACCGGGGGCGCAAGGATAGTATTTGTAGAAATCGAGGATCATGAGGAAATTCGGACCACCCAAACCGTCGTCGGCCCGCCCCAATGCGTGCGAGACCTCGTGTTCGATCACCGACGTAAAGTCGAACTTACCGGCGCCGGGCTGCCCTCCGGTGAAATCCCAGTCGTTCCTGACCGCTGCGCCGACATACGCGTGGACCGGATCGCCGTTTTGCGCGGCGCCATTGTTCACCGCGATGTACTGTGCGTCCGGGATAAAGAAGGTCGGCGGCTGGTTGATGCACGTGCCGCACGGATATGCCGCCGGCAGGTGAGTGACCGCGGTCGCGAGCGCCGTGTTTTCGGGGTGGGCCGCCGAGTGGTTCATCAGCATGGTCTTGGTGGCGTCCAGGCTGTACTGGTTGGGGTCGTTCGGATAGCAGCAGACATCCTGGGGGTACACCTCTGCCCCGAGAGTATTTGGGCCCAGAGGACCTGCGCGCAGGGGGCTGCCGGCGACATTGCCCCAGTCAAATTCGATGTGCATGGTGCCCGTGTTCTTGAAGAGGCCTTGGAACTCGTTGATGACATTCGTCACATCGGTGGTGGCGCCCGCCGGGGCCGCGGTGGCCCAGGCCGTATCAAACGTCGGCACGATCACCAGCGCATGCGCGGGGATCGCTACAGCCGCCGTGGCGACGGTCGCGCTCACAAGTACACCCAATATCAAGAAGGACCGGAAGAGTGAGGATCGTGCAGCCATCGTATCCCCCGCGCCCGCTACAGCCTTGTGGCGCTGCGGACGCTCCTCGACGAGGCGCCCTGACCGAGTGGCGCCAGGCCGAGCCTAACCCCTCAGGTCCCGTCGCCTAGGAAGCGCTCCTCCGCAGGTTCCTTCGCCTGAGAACAACCAGTGCGGGCAGGAGGCCCGTACCCAGCAGCATCACGGACCCAGGCTCGGGGACGGCAGAGAGAAGAGCGGTCTGAAAATAACCGTCACCGGGGGTCCCTTGGGCCTCCCTGAGAATGATGCTCAGCGAATGGCCCCCGGCCGCGAGCCCAACGGAGCCATGGCTCATGAGCGGATCAGCAAAGCATGTGTCCGGATTGTCACCACAACTGTGCCCCGTTGCGGCGGCCGAAGGGGTGCTCAAAATATTCACGCCGTTATCATAAACATCAAAAGCGTCTCCTGAAAGAAATGCATCGGTGACGTTCAAGATCTCCGGTGACACAGAGGTAAATGTCCAGGGAGGCGCGGGCGCAAATACGGAACTTCCATTTACCGCACAGGTCGTCCCCCCCGCCGGATCGGCCGGGAAGCAGCCGGTCGCAGTGCTACCCGCAGTACCGGAGAATGAGAACTCCTCCCACAGCGGAGCGGTGACGGGCGGGATGGGATCAGCCTGGGCAGGCTGACCCAGCACAAGCGCCGCGCCGAGACTTAGTGAAAAGCCGAACACCGTAACCATCACGCGCCTCGCCAGCCTCATCGTCGTCCCTCCTTCGTCCCCGGCTCCCGGCTCCGCCTGAATCCCCAAATCGCCGGCAGCGCGGCCCCCACCAGGAGCGCGGTGGACGGCTCTGGGATCTCCCCGCCGGGAAGATCGCTGATGACGTCGAACGTCGCAAGAGTGTTGCCGTGTCCATCGTTAATGACGATGGTCGCGCCGTTACTACCTTCCGATCCGCTTTCATTGACCGAAGTCACAGGCACGCCACTGACAGCTAATCGAGGCCCCAACCCTATCTCAGGGTTGTGCGCGTCCGACCTCAGTGTGACGATACCCGCGAACCCCCCCTGATCGAAGTAGTCGCTCACCGGCCCGATCGCCGTTTCCCTCAGATCATAGTAAAAGACAAAAGGAACAGGCGGGGCGTATAAGCATTGAAACATCTCCGTCGGGTCTGGGGCTGTCAAGTCTTGGAAAAATGGCGTTTCTGAGATGCTGTAATGCCTCGGTGCGACGATCGTACATGGTTGGATCGTTTGCAGGGCGGACGCGGGGTGCGGGAACATGAGACCCGCGCCCGCCAGAACCCCGACCAGGCCGAGACAGCGCCGCAGCTGCGTCACGCCGATCCCCCCCAAGACTCCTCTGGCTCAATACAAATATAACTAATCCGTGAGATCGGCACCATCCTCCCATTGAACTATTCGAAGGGACGACATTCGAATCAAAGGGACGAGACGAACCTTCGAGGGCGATGCGATCCGAGGGGTCGCGAGGTCCCGGGGGGCCCCGGGACGAGGATCAGGCGATCTGACGCTTGACCACGCGGGGCGCGCGGGCCCGCTTGCCGTTCTGCCGTCGCTTCTTCATTTCGTAGAGCCGCCGATCCGCCGTCCGCAGCAGCTGCTCGGGCGAGGGGCCGTCCGTGGGCCAGGTGGCGACCCCAAAGGCGATCGTGAGCCGCAGCTCCGCGGTGACTTGCTCTGAGACGACCGTCTTCATCGTGCCCAACCGGCGCAGCACCCGCTGGGCGCCTGCCGTGGTGGTCTCCGGGAACAGCAGCACGAACTCATCCCCACCGAAGCGCGCCACCACATCGGAAGCGCGCATGCCCTGGGCCAGCAGCTGCGCCGCCCGGATCAGCGCCGCGTCTCCGGTGCTGTGGCCGTACGTGTCGTTGATGGCCTTGAATCCGTTGAGATCCACGAGGGCGACGCTGAGGGGACGTCCGAGGCGGTGGCTGCGGGCCAGCTCGGAGCCCATGCGCTCGAAGAAGGTCCGGCGGTTGGGCAGCCCGGTCAGCGAATCCTTGGCGGCCAGGTCCTTGACCTTCTCGTGGAGGCGGGCCGCCTCCACCGCGGACGCGCCGTGGGTGGCCAGCCGGCGGAGGCGGCGGCGGACACGGTCCGGAAGGACGAGCGGCGGCTGCGCCAACCCGCACAACCACATCCGCAGGTGCCCGGCGTGGATCAGCGGCACACAGGCCATGACCTCCCCCGACGCGGTCGCGGGAGCGGTATGGGTGATCACCTCGCCGCCCGACGCCCCGGCCGGCAGCGCCGGGAGCGGGAGATGCGCCGGGCTCAGGTCTCCATTTTCCCACTCGAACCCGCGGGCGGCCATCAGCTGCGGACGGCTCCCCTCATCGCACATGTAGGCCGCACCCTTGAAGAACTGGGTCATCTCGAGGAACGCCCCGAGGAGAATCTCCGCCAAGCCTTCTCCGCGGAGTTCGCCCGAGAGCCGGGACGCGAGCCCGCTGTCAAACTCCAGCTCATCCACGCGCTCGCGGGCGGCGCGGTATTCCTGCACCAGCATCCCGCACAACATGGCCAGAAAGAATCCACTCGCCACGAAGACCCCGAGGCGGAACCCGGTCGTCTCGAGGGCGGCCAGACTGCCCGCGTGCAGCCAGAGCAGCGTGATCATCCCGGCCATCGCCAGCGATGCGGCCAGCGCCTGGCGCAGGTTCATCCGCACCGCCGCTTCGAGAATCGTCAGGTAATATCCGTACACGAACGGGCTGTGCACGCCGCCGGAGATGAGCACGACGAGTGTAATGACGAGGAGGTCCAGCGTGATGACGAGATCGGTCTTGTGGAGGAGCGCCAGCCGGTGGGAGCCGACCGCCAGGAAGATCACATACGCGCCGAACAGGACCACGATGGGGGCCACTTCCGGGCGCGTTACGGGGATGACTCCGAACCACAGCGCGGGGATCAACGACAGCAGGAGCAGGACCCGCACGAGGCTGATCCACTCCTCGGCGGTGACGCTGCCTCTGCGACCGGTGGAAAGGAAGGGCACTAGATGGAACATTCCGGCATCGCCTCCCCGAGTACAATACATGCCCCATTTCGAGCGCGGGACGACGCCTCCAGGTCTTCCTCCAGTGCTCGTCGGGTGGTCCCCTCGCTGGTGCCCAGGCAGGGGGAGCATGGGGGAGATCGGGAGGAAGATTCCAGGAGATTCGCTGGAAGGCTCGGGGCGCCTCACAATTGCCGCCTCACACAAATAGAGGCGGCGCGCCACGTGACGGCGCGCCGCCGGTGCCGGCCTGCGTGCGGCGTTAAGGGGCGAGGGCGTTCAGTGCTGAATCACCGATCGCGGCGCGACAGTCGCCTGAACCCGAACAGCCCCG
>WNGC01001316.1_pt1 | contig 15103 bp, 10 predicted proteins | sample 5400051 | NCBI WGS metagenome assembly WNGC01 (sample SAMN13153368, study PRJNA577476) | soil metagenome | isolation source: 20 cm soil or saprolite under grassland replicate 2 | place: USA:California | collected 2016-06-15 | reverse complement strand
GCAGCTTCCAGCTTGAACGCGGAGGTCAATGGGTAAAAGGAAAGAGCGCGGATTCATTCGCGCCCCTGGGGCCGTTCCTTGCTACGAAGGATGAAATTCAAGATTTCAATCAACTGGGCATGTGGCTGAAAGTGAATGGGGAGTTCCGTCAAAGAGGTTCTACGTCGAAGATGATTTTCGATGTTCCGGCGCTGGTCGCTTACGTCAGCGAATTCATGACTCTTCTGCCGGGAGACGTGATCAGCACGGGGACGCCACCGGGCGTCGGCTTGGGGATGAAGCCGCCGCAATATCTGAAGGCGGGCGACGTGGTGGAGCTGGGAATCGACGGTTTAGGGGAAGCGCGTCAGCAAGTTTTGGACTACCGATGAAAGAGGATTTGGGATCCGGCAGAAGCGTCAAGACAAGTCTTAAAGCGGTCCTAGACTAGAGCGATGCACATTGACGCTCATCAGCACTTTTGGATGTATGACCGGCGAGAGTACGGTTGGATCGATGACTCGATGGCGGCACTGCGCCGGGATTTTCTTCCGGCGGATCTGAAACCCGAGCTGCGGCGCAGCGGGTTTCAGGGATGCGTCGCGGTTCAAGCGCGACAGACCTTGGATGAGACGCGCTGGCTGCTGGAATTGGCGGAGCGCGCCCCGTTCCTCCGGGGAGTTGTCGGCTGGGTCGATCTGCGGTCGCCGCGATTGCGATTCGAATTGAAATCGTTTGCGGGGAATTCCAAGCTGGTGGGCGTCCGCCACGTGGTGCAGAGCGAGCCGGATGAGCGGTTCCTGCTGCAACCGGATTTTCTTCGCGGGATCGCCATGCTTGAAGAATTTGATCTCGCCTACGACATCCTGATTTATCCTCGGCATCTTCCGGTGGCGGCGGAGTTCGTGGCGCGATTTCCGCGGCAGCGCTTTGTTCTGGACCATCTGGCGAAACCGCCGATCAAAAGCGGAGATCTTGATTCCTGGGCGCGCGGAATCCGAGGACTGGCGTTTTTTCCAAATCTTTTTTGCAAGGTGTCTGGCCTGGTCACCGAAACGGACTGGCAGGCCTGGAAGCCCGAGGGCCTGCGGCCCTATCTGGACGTGGCGTTCGAATGCTTCGGACCGAGCCGCTTGATGATCGGATCGGATTGGCCGGTGTGCACGGTGGCAGCTCCGTATTCGCGGGTCATGGAGGTGGTGAAGAACTACATCAGCAAGTACGCAGCGGAAGAAAGAAATGCTGTGCTGGGCGGAAATGCGGCGAAGTTCTGGAGATTGAAACCGCTGGAGAATCAAGCACGCGACTAATTGCACGGCGTGTTCTACAATGCGGGGGAAAAGCGGGCGGTGGCTGTAAACGGTTGCGAAAAGAGAAAATGCAGGTCTGTGTGAAATGCAGAACAAGGTGCTCAAACTCGATTCGAAAGATAACGTGCTGATCGCGCTGGCCGGCCTGCATCGAGGGGAACAGATTTCTTTTGATTCCCAGTTCTACACTTTAGAGTCGGACGTTCCCGCAAAACACAAATTCGCCACGGAAGATTTTGCCACTGGCGCGAGCATCATCATGTATGGCGTGCTCGTGGGGAAAGCGGTTGCGCCGATCCGGCGAGGAGAACTGCTGACCACGCGCAACATCCACCATCAGGCGGCAGCGTTTCAGGAGAAAACGGAAGAGTACCGCTGGACGCCGCCGGACGTAGCGCGATGGAAGCAGCGGGAATTCCTGGGATATCGCCGGTCGGACGGCCAGGTGGGCACGCGAAATTACTGGATCGTTGTTCCGCTGGTGTTCTGCGAAAACCGGAACATCGGGGTGCTGAAGCAGGCGCTTGAACAGGAGCTGGGTTTCGCCGCGCCACAAGTGTATCGAAGGCAGGTGGCGGAGCTGGCGCGGCTGTATGCGGATGGCCGGAGTGAAGAGATCAAGACGCGCGTGTTGACGGAAGACGCGGCGGGCCCGCAGCGTTCCCGGGTTTTCGAAAACGTGGACGGCGTCCGGTTTCTGCTGCACGAAGGGGGCTGCGGAGGGACGCGGGAGGATTCGAATAATCTTTGCGGGCTGATCGCGGGTTACATCCATCATCCGAATGTGGCCGGCGCGACGGTGCTCAGCCTGGGCTGCCAGCATGCGCAGATTGGAATTCTGCGGGAGGAGCTGCGGAAGCGGAATCCGAAATTCGATAAGCCGCTGGTGATCGTGGAACAGCAGCAGAGCGGAACGGAAGTTGCGATGCTGACGGAGGCCATTCGAAGCACCTTTCTGGGTTTGATGGAAGCGAATCGATGCCAGCGGACGCGCGCACCGCTTTCCAGCTTGTGCCTTGGATTGAAATGCGGCGGCTCGGATGGTTTTTCCGGCCTCTCAGCGAACCCCGCCATCGGGCACACGGCAGATATTCTGGCGGCACTCGGCGGGCGAACGATACTCTCCGAGTTTCCGGAATTGTGCGGGGTGGAACAGGAACTCATCAATCGAAGCGCGCGCAAGGAAGTTGCTGACCGGTTCATGCAACTGATGAAAAGTTACGGAGCGCGTGCGAAAGCGGTGGGGTCAGGATTTGAAATGAATCCCAGCCCGGGGAACATGCGCGACGGATTATTGACGGACGCGATGAAATCCGCCGGCGCTGCGAAAAAGGGCGGGAATTCTCCGGTGAACGCGGTGCTTGATTATCCGGAGTATTCGACCGAGCCGGGGCTGAACCTGCAGTGCACGCCGGGAAACGATGTGGAGTGCGTGACGGCGCAAGTTGGCGCCGGAGCAAACGTGGTGCTGTTCACAACCGGCCTGGGAACACCGACGGGGAATCCGATCACGCCAGTGGTGAAGCTATCCACGAATTCGGGGCTGGCCCAGCGGATGCAGGACATCATCGACGTCGACACGGGGGGGATTATTTCCGGAGAGAAAACGATCCAGCAGATGGGCGAAGAGATACTGGAGGTTGTCATGCAAACCGCCAGCGGGGAGATGCGCACGAAGGCCGAAGGGAAAGGCCAGGAAGATTTCATTCCCTGGAAGAGAGGTATCTCGCTCTGAAGAGTCCGGGCAGCGGCGCCAAGGATTTCAGGCTGGATGGCAAAGTGGCCATCGTGACCGGAGGCGGCAGCGGCATCGGGCAGGCGATCGCCTTGCGCTTCGCGGCGAAGGGGGCCGCGGTGCGAATCGCGGATATCAATCTAAAACAGGCGGAAGCTATCGCGAAGCAGATCACCGATGCGGGAGGGCAGGGGACCGCGCACGCGTGCGACGTTACAGATCAGCGGCAAGTCCGGGAAGTATTCAAGGAGCTTTTTGCGAGAGAGCGTATCGAGATCCTGGTGAACAACGCGGGGATTTCACACGTAGGGACGGTGGAGAGCACGACCGAGGAGGATTTCGACCGGCTCTTTCGCGTAAATGTGAAAGGCATGTACAACGGCATGCAGGCGTGCATCGGGCATATGAAGGCAAGCGGCGGCGGCGTGATCCTCAACATGGCTTCCATCGCGGGCTCCGCCGCGCTCGCCGACCGGTTTGCGTACTCGATGAGCAAAGGCGCAGTGATCGCGATGACGTATTCCGTGGCCAAGGATTACGTGCAGCACAATATCCGGTGCAATTGCATTTCGCCGGCGCGGGTGCACACGCCATTTGTGGATGATTACCTGAGGAAGAATTATCCGGGGCGAGAGAAAGAGATGTATGAGAAATTGGCGAAATCGCAACCGATAGGAAGAATGGGGGAGCCGCAGGAAGTGGCTTCGTTGGCATTGTTTCTTTGCTCCGACGAGGCTGCTTTCATTACGGGCGCCGATTATCCGCTGGACGGCGGCTTTTTTAATTTGCGCGGCTAAATCATCATGGATCTGCGGCTAAAAGGAAAAGTTGTTCTGGTTACCGGCGGCGCAAAAGGAATCGGCGCGGCGATTGTGCGCGGTTGCGGCGCGGAAGGCGCGATTCCGGTGATCGTGGACCGTGATGAGAACGCTGGAGAAGAGTTACACGCGGAGTTGCGAGCGGCCAGGGTCGAAAGCGGGCTGATTATTGCCGAACTCTCCGCTCCGGAAGCCTGTGCAAACGTCGTGGATGGGACCATCCAGAAATTGGGGCGGCTGGATGCGCTGGTGAACAATGCGGGGGTCAACGACGGCGTGGGGCTCGAGCATGGCACAACGGAGAAATTTGTGGCTTCGCTGGAGCACAACCTGGTCCACTACCACGCCATGGCGCACCACGCAGTGGGGGCGCTGAAGAAAGCGCGTGGCTCGATCGTGAACATCAGCTCGAAGACAGCGCTGACCGGGCAGGGAGGAACTTCGGGCTACGTGGCCTCGAAAGGAGCCATCCTGGGACTCACGCGCGAGTGGGCTGCGGAGCTCCTTCCGCACGGGATTCGCGTCAACGCGGTGGTGCCCGCGGAAGTGATGACGCCGCTTTATCAGCAGTGGCTGGCGACATTTCCCGACCCGCAGCAGAAGCTGGCGGAAATTGTATCTAAGATTCCGCTAGGCAAGCGCATGACGAAGCCGGAAGAGATCGCGGCCATGGTGCTGTTCCTGATCTCGGAGCAGGCAAGTCACATCACCGGCCAGCACCTGTTCGTTGACGGCGGATACGTGCATTTGGACCGCGCGCTGACATAACGGAGACGATGGATGACGAATTCCCCGGGCACAGCGGCGAACGGCGGCCGATCTGTCCCCATAACGGAGCGCCGCTTCCTTGCGCCTTTCATTCTCATCACTAGCCTGTTTTTTTTGTGGGCCTTCGGCGTCAACCTGAACGACATCCTCATCCCACATCTGAAAAAGGCTTTCGGGCTTACCGATTTTCAGTCTTCTTTTGTCCAGGTGGCATTTTTTGGCGGATATTTCCTGGCGGCCTTTCCCGCCGGGCGGGTGATGGAGAAGATCGGATATAAGAAAGGAATTCTTGCGGGTCTTGTTTTGTGCGCCGCGGGGGCGGTGCTCTTTCTGCCGGCATCTTCTTCGCGGGTTTACGGCTTCTTTCTTTTCGCGCTGTTCGTGATGGCTTGCGGGCAGAGCTTCCTCGAAGTCGCCGCGAATCCTTACGTGACCATCCTTGGCCCTGCGGCAAGCGCCGAGCGCCGGCTGAATTTTGCACAGTCATTCAACGCGGTGGGAGCAGTCCTTTCACCGATTCTGGGACGAACGTTCATTCTCACGGGCGTCGAGTATGCGCCGGCGCAGATTGCGGCAATGAGTGCGGCGCAACTGGGAGCGTACCGCGCCGCCGAAGCCAGCACGGTGAAGGGTACTTACTTGATGATCGCTGCCATTTTCGTGGTTGTCGCGGTGCTGATTCAACTGGCGCACTTGCCCGACGTACAGGAAACAGCCGTGGGAGGAGGAGCGGCCGGGGCGGAAAAGAGTGCGGAGAGCGTGCTGTCTAACGCGCATCTGGTGAAAGGCGTCATCGCGCAATTTTTTTATGTGGGTGCTCAGGTTGGAGTAGCGAGCTTCGTGATTCGCTACGCGCAGTTCTCCGTTCCAGGAACAACGGCGAAAGTGGCAGCGCTGTACTTGTTGCTGCATCAGGTGGGATTCATGGCCGGGCGTTTCATCGGCTCGGCGCTGATGAAAAGGATTGCGGCGCCGCGCTTGCTGTCTCTTTTTGCCGGAGCGTCTCTCGTTTGTGCCACAGTGGCTTTGCTGGCTACCGGAGTAATACCGGTGTGGGCGGTTGTGGCCATCGGTTTCTTTCACTCCATCATGTTCCCTACGATCTTCGCGCTGAGTATCAAGAATCTGGGTGCGCTCACGAAGCGCGGTTCATCGCTGCTGGTTATGGCGATTGTGGGCGGCGCATTTTTTCCTGCGATCATGGGGCGCATTTCCGATGCGGCGAGTATTCAGAGAGCGTTCGTGGTGCCGCTACTGTGCTACGTGTTTATCCTTTATTTTGGGCTGTCGGGATACAAGCCCGCCGCCATACCGGGCCTGGAGAGGACGAGTATGGGAAATGAGAGCGCCCCGCTATGAGCAGACGCTATTGCCTGACGCTCGATTTGAAAGACGATGCAAAGCTGATTGCCGAATATAAGCGTTACCACGAGAAAATTTGGCCGGAGATCACGAAAAGCATCAAAGAAGCAGGAATCGAGGACCTGGAGATTTATCTCCGTGGGACACGAATGTTCATGATCATGGAAGTGAGCGAGAATTTCTCATTTGAGAAAAAAGCCGAGGCGGACCGCAAGAATCAAAAAGTGCAGGAGTGGGAAAACCTGATGTGGAAGTTTCAGAAGGCTTTGCCAGATGCGCGGCCGGGGGAGAAGTGGCTGCCGCTGGAAAGGATTTTCAAGCTGGAAAGCGGAGTTCCATAGTCCGCCCAGCTGGCAGTCGCCAGAACGGAGGATGCCGCCTGCTTATCCCGGAAATCGCGAAATCCCTCAGTGAACCGATCCGATAAAAACTCCGAAAGCGGGAACGGTGAAATGAGCCAGGACTGCCGACTCACGGGCAATTTTCGGAGCAGAAATTAGCGGCCTCGCAGTAGCTTCCCTGACTCCGCGAACATCGAGAGCGAAGCTGACCGTCCTTGGTTCAGCGCTCATGTTCAGCACAACAAGAATCGAGTCGCCTTTCCCGGGAGTCTTGCGCAGAAAACTGAGGACATCCGGGTTGCCTTGATCCAGGGGCAGATATTTTCCATCTCGCAATGCAGGCTCGCTCCGGCGCACCGCCAGCAGCCGTTTGTAGAAGGACAGAATGGAGTTGGGATCTTGCGCTTCGGCCTTCACATTGTATTCGGCCGAACTGGGCGGCACGGGCAGCCAAGGACGCTCCGCCGTACTGAACCCGGCGTCCTTCGAAGTGTCCCATTGCATGGGTGTGCGTTCACCGTCGCGGCCCTTCTCCTGCGGCCAGCCGAGTTGCCCGATGGGATCCTGCACGTCTTCCTTGCGAACGGGATCAGTGGTCCGCATGCCGATCTCTTCGCCGTAGTACAGGAGTGGAGTCGCGCGAGTGGTGAGAAGGAGCGCCGCCATGAGCTTGGCGATCTGATCGTTGTGGACGCCGTCCCCGTAGCGATCCCACTGGCGCGGCTGATCATGATTGCTGAAAAAATAGTGGGGCTGCCCGCCGGCCGGGTTCCGGTCGATTTCATCCAGCAGCCTGCGGAAATCCGGCGCGGAGAGTTTGTTGACGTCGGCAATCTGAAAATCCATCGGCAGTTGGATTTCATCGTTCTTGCTGCCATACATTTTCGTTAGTTCAGCGATATTCGGCTCGTCGGCCTCACTGATCAGGACTGCATCCCCTGGATACTCGTTCGCCACGCTTCTCATTTCGCGGAGCACCTGATGAACTTCCGGCAAATTGTCGGTGTATTTGTGCGCGATATTTGGATCGCCATAAGCATTCTTCCCGGGCAGGATCGGGTCGTCATGCAGATTCGGGTCTTCAAACAAGCGCGACACGGCGTCGATTCGAAACCCTGCCACGCCACGGCCGAGCCAGAAGCGCATGGCGTCGTACATGGCGTTCCGGACTTGGGGGTTGCGCCAGTTCAGATCGGGCTGTTCCGTGTAGAAGTGATGGTAGTAATACTGGTTGGTGATTGGGTCGAATTTCCACGCGGAATGGCCAAACCACGATTGCCAGTTGTTGGGAGGCTGGCCCGGCTCTTTCCCGTCTCGCCAGATGTACCAATCGCGCTTCGGGTTTGTACGCGAAGAACGCGATTCCGCAAACCAGGCATGCTGGTCCGAGGTGTGATTTGGAACAAAATCCATGATCACGCGGATATTTCGTTTTTTCCCTTCACTCACTAGTCGGTCGAAATCCGCCAGCGTGCCATAAAGAGGATCGATGGCTGTGTAGTCGGAGACGTCGTAACCGAAATCCACCAAGGGTGACGGGTACATGGGGCTAATCCAGATGGCATCAATGCCCAACTCGCGAAGGTAATCCAGGCGGGAAGTAATCCCGTTGATGTCGCCGACGCCGTCGCCGTTCGAGTCCTGGAAGCTGCGCGGGTAAATCTCGTAAATGACCGCGTGCTTCCACCACGGGTCCAGCGCCTTCTCAGGAGCGTGCTCCGCTTTCGGACTTTTCGGCGGAGCTTGCTGTGTCCGGCCGGGACCTGCCGCGAGGCAAAGGCCGATCGTGACAAGTGGAAAGATAAACTTTGCGCGGTTCAACACGGTTGATCTCCCTGATTCTGCTACGCCTCGACTGCGTTGCTCAAGGCTTTGCGTTTTGGTGAATCTGCAATTGCTCTGCCAACTTAAGTTCGCGCTCCGCCTCTTCCGTCCGGCCTATTTCCCGATAGGCCTGTCCGAGCAGATGGTGAGGCATGGGGTTATTGGGATCCATGGCGATGGCGCGCTGCAAGGCGCGCACGGCAAGGGCGGTCTCGCCTTTCTTCTCCAGGACCTTCCCCATCAGGATGTACGGCCCCGTCGATGTAGCATCCAGCCAGATGGAGCGCTGCAGCAGCCTTTCCGCATCCTCGTACTTCTGCAATCGGCTATAAGCATCCGCCAGCTTGTAGTACACCGCCGCTTCCCCCGGATTCAGCTCCAGCTCCTTCTGAAACTGCTCGACGGCTTCCGGCAGGCGGGACTTATAGAGATACAGCTCTCCAAGTAGCGCATGCGCCAGCGGAAGCTTGGGATCCAGTTCCACCGCCTTTTTTGCGTATTCCTCCGCAACCGGTCCAAAATCCTGCCGCAGCAACATCCGAGCCGTAAACAGATAACTGGCCGCGGAATCGGTCGGCACATCGAACATCTTCGCGAAAGCTTTGCGCGCGCTTGGGTAGTCCTTTGTCTGCATGTAGCAGACGCCGAGAATGTAGGAGGCATCGACATTTGCGCTGGGGTACCACGCCTGCACTTTTTCCAGCGGCGCTATGGCCTCCCCAGGCTGCCCAGCAAGGTAATACGACAGGCCCATCAATTGCACCGCTTCGTTGTCGCCAGGATCTTCCTCCAGGGCCTTCTTGAAGCTGGCCACCGCCTTCAGATAGTCGCTCTTCTTGTAGTAGGTAACGCCCAGCTCATGAGCAAGTCCCCTCAAGATCGGGTCATTTGTTGCCAGTGCCTCGAGTTTCGCGATTGCCTCATCGAATTTGCCCTGCTGTGAAAGGCGCCGCGCCTCGGCAAACGCCGGATCTTGTGAACCGTCCGACTCTTGCTTGGCTACCTTGCCCGACTGAGGGGGCATTCTGTGCGAAACCGTATGCGCCGACACCACACCGCAGACGGGCAGAAAACCAGCCAATAGCCCCGCCGCTAAAATGTCGGTCGTATGGCGAACTTTGCGAATGTTGGAACCTCTAGTGCAACTGGCTCAAGCCCGATCATCAGTCCCAATACTTTTGCAACTTCAAGAATAAGCAAACTCTCCGTTACTGCTGAAGACTCTTCGGATCGCGGTTGATTTGTTCGAGATTCTCGCGTGCTAACTTGTGATGGGGATCGATCCGCAGGGCGCGCTGAAAATGCAGCTTGGCCTCAGAGAGCTTGCCCGTTTCGGCCAGAGCGCTGCCCAGGTTGGCCTCCGCGTTGGCGTCGTCCGGATGCAAGCGGATGGCGGCGCGGTACTGCGCAATTGCCTCGAGGAACTTATCCTGAGAAGCAAGAGCACTTGCCAAATTGTAGTGCGCGTCGAAATTGTCTGGCTGCGCCCGGAGCGCGGCATTCAGATATGGTAGGGCCTCGCCGATTCGCCCCGCGGCCAGGAGAGACGCGCCCAGGGCATTATTGGCGGTAGCGTCTTGAGGGCGAAGACGCACCGCGAGTTCGAAGTTCTGGATCGCCTCGGCTTGCGCGCCGCGGGCTTGGAGCATGGCCGCGAGGTTGTAGTGTGCTTCGAAATCGGTAGGATTTTTTTCCAAGTTGTGCCGGGCCATAGTTTCCTGCAGCAACATGCGCGGATCGAAATCTGCATTGGAGGAGACGCGTGGAAGGACCTGAAGCCAAAGGTGAGCCATCTCATCGCTGGAGCGATTCCCGGCGACGACGCGGCGTGGAGGGTCGTTTGGGTTGGCAAGATTTTCGCTGGAGTTGTCGTAGATATAGCGCATGGAGATGGTGGTACCCTTCGGCAAAGGCACGGGATCCGCGTAGCGGTAGACAGCTTGCCAGTTCAAGTTCCATTGCGGAATGTGAATGAGTGTTTTCGTCGAGCCGTCGGGTAGAGTGGCGAGGGCTTGTAGATCCTTGCCGAGATAATGCGCGTGGGGATAGATCGCTAGCAGATCCACATCGACCGGCAGTGTAAATTCGTCTGTGACTAAGAAGCGTTTTTCGTCAGGAGGGATGTCGAGCTGCTTGTCGTTTTCCAATTGGAGCAGCAGAGGGAAGTGGGTCGCGGGCTTGTCTGTGAAGTACAGCCCAAGATTCGGTTGGATCTTCTCCGGCTTGCCGGAAGGCTGCAAGTGTATGTTTAAAACGAGATCAGTGTCTTTGTCCAGGCGCAGAGACATACCTTCAGGCTCGGGCTTAGGCACGGTGCCGGGTTTCCAGAAGAGAAAGTGGCTGTCCGGATCAAAGTTTTCTGATTCGATTTTGAGTTCCATGCCTGGGAAACCCGCGCGCGGCTCTGCCTCCAAGCGGCGCGCGGATTGGTTGCGATCCACGAGAATATTCGCGTGGTGGACGACACGTTTGTCGCCGGGCCGGATCTCGATGGCTTTTAGCCAGCGCGTGCGATCGACAGGCGTTCGAAAGATGAAATTCCAATACATGTCGGAGCCACTCGCGGGAAGAGTGTACGGTTTTTCCGCTTCGATGATTCCATCCGGACGGCCGAGCTGCCAGCCGGGGACAAATTGTGGGGCAGGTGGCAGATCGGCGGGAGCGCCCTCGACCGTCCCCTGCTCGACCCACTTTTGAATCAGAGCAATCTGCTCGTCGGACAGGCGGAGTTCGTCGGCAAATCGCAACTCCTGCGGCTCCGGCAGCCACGGAGGCATGAAGCGCTTCGAAGTTACCGCAACGATCTGGCGGGCGCGCGCCTTTGCTTCTCTATAGGTAAGTAGCGGGAAAGGGCCAGCTTCGCCGGGGCGGTGGCATGGGGCACAGTACTGAAAGAGAATGGGAGCGATATCGCGATTGAAGGTGGCCTGCTGTGCGGCATGCATAGGGGGCCGCGCAGTGGCACCTCCGTGTGTGGCCAAGGCCGCTGCAGTGGCGGAGCTAAATCCGAGCAAGCATGCAACGATAGTTCGGCCTGAAGAGGTCATTCGAGGTCCGCGATGTAGCATCCCACGCCGGGCCTATTGGGTGGCGGTGTTTTCCCGCTGAGAGCGGCTCGGATGGCATCGTCGAGTTCGTGTGTGGTGGCGGCGGAGCGGGCGTGCCCGAAATCCTGGTACAAGTCATCGATGCGGCCGTGATAGAGCAGGTGATGATTGGCGTCGAAAACAGCCGCTTCCGGGGTGACCTGAACTTGAGCTTGAGTGACGAGGGCGTGCTGTGGATCACGCAGCGCGGGGAGTCTGTAGCCGTAGTGGCGTTCATGTTGGCGAATTTTTTCACTGGAAGTCGTTCTGCTGGGGTAGACGAGCCATAAGGCTACCTTGGATCCATATTGCGAGCTAATTCCCTGAATCAACGGCGCATAGCGGTTGGAGATCGGGCAGTCAGTGCGCACGAAGACAAGTACAACAGGCTTTCCCGAAGCTGCCGAAAAAGGATCTGCCGGGGCGCCGTCAAGATGCAGCGCCGTTTTTTGGGCGGCGGGCGAAGAGGGCAATGCTCGAAGGAGAGGTGCTGCCGCCACAATAGACAGGAGGAAAGATAATAGTTGCCGCAAAGTAAGGCTACGACGACGCATGAGTGTGTCCCTGGGGGACTGACACCAAAAATCTTACTTCGGGATAAAGCACTCTGTCCAATTCCCGAGCGTTTTCTTGAACCGCTCCACACCGGACTTAGAGTTAAAACGGGGAGCCTGTCAGGAGGCTCCCCGTCGGGGGTCGGGGTGGTGGGGGTGTCCGCGTCCTTGTTAGAAAGAGAATCTCAACCCGAACGTGAGTAGTCGCATATTCGTGTCTTGTTCGATGTTGGTGATCTTCCCTGCATCGGCTTTAGGATCCGTGTTCGGACCCGCGCAATCGATGCAATGGTTCCCCTGGTTGGCGTTGAAACCCATTACCGGGTGGTTGAAAATGTTATTCGCGTCCATGCGGAATTCCGCCTTGTATCGCTCGGTGATTCGGAAGTTTTTCGCGAGCGAGAGGTTCGAGGTAAACAGGTGCGGCCCGCGGAACGAGTCGAAGCCGATGTTGCCGAGCGTACCCGCCGCCGGACGAGTGAAAGCTCCTCCTGTCGCGCCGTTGGTAGCCAGTAGCGGAATGGGTGTGAACCACACGAGAGCGCCTGAGCTCGGATCTCTGTGAACACCCTGAGAGAACGCGCCTGAGCCTCTATCGGGACGGCAGACACCGACATCCTGGTCTTTGTCACATAAGCTGTAGCTCGGCGTCCACGGCAGACCACCACTCCAATTCGTAGTGCTGGTCAATCTCCAACCACCGATGGCGTAGTCCGTCAGCGTGTTGGCGCTGCTCATGTACTTCTTGCCTTTGCCGAACGGCAACTCGTACAAAATGTTTGTTACCCAGACGTGATTGCGGTTCTGATCGTCGGGCCCATACGCAACGCTTGGATCGATCGCATAATAATTGGAATCGTGGAATCTCGCCCGAGACCAAGTGTAATGTGAGACGAATTGAAGGCCCTGCGAGACCCGCTTTTCTACCTTAAGCTGCAACGCGTTGTAATTGCTGCTCGCGTCCATGCCAAAGTAGTTGCCCAAGTCCGTCGAGCAGCACACAACATTGCTCGTTATGCCAGTTGCTGGATCGAAGTAGGGTGTCGAAAACTTTCCAAAGTAGGGGCGTCGGTTGTCCGGATTCGGACCACCAAACCCGACGATGCTTCTTGGATTGACGTTATATGCAGGCCCGTCACCGGCAAAGCCGTGTGTCCCCTTATTGCCAAGGTACGCGACCTCAACGCTTATCGTTGACGTCAGTTGATGTTGAACCGTCGCGTTCCACATATCTACCGCAGCCACTCGCTGTGTTGTTGGACGAATCCTCGGGTCCACATTTCCATTCGGGCCCTTCAGCGGCAATATGCCACTGGAAGGAACGACCGGAAACGGGGCCGTCGTCGGCTGGTCGGGAAGTCCATTTAGTCCGGATATGTTATACACCGGGACGTTACCATTGATGGCCAGCGGATTGGTATCATTCGGGTTGAGCGTCTGATGAACCAGCACTGGGAGATTTTGCGTTACCGCATGACCAAAGTTCGAGCCGAACACTCCTATGTCAAAGCTGCGCCCGTAGCCTATACGCACCACGGTCTTTGGCCGTACCTGATACGCGATGCCGAGGCGAGGCGCGAACCCTCCGAGGTAACTGTTGATGCCGCCGTTAAGGCCGTAGGGACCGAAACCGCCCACGCGAATAACGCCTTGGGAGAGGTTGGCGAAACCGCCGTTACCCTTGGCGTTCACGGATTCGGGAGTGTAGTCCTCCCAGCGCATGCCGTAGGTGAACGTCAATTTGCTGGTCAATCGAAAACTGTCTTGAGCGTAAAGGAAAAAGCGCTTCTGGCTTTCCGATGCGGTCTGGGTCGTGCTCGCGAAACGCTCAAAGAAAGAAACATCACCCAAGAGGAACGAGGCCAGATCTAAACCGCCGACTTGTGAAAATTTGAGAGTCACGGGGTCTTGGACCCTGTTGGATGTCTCCAGGTGGTTGAAAGAGAGTTGACCCGTTCGATTCGCATCGCTCGGGAAACGCAGGTTGTGTGCGAAGCGGATGTCCGCGCCAACCTTCATGGTGTGGTTGCCGCTTATCTTCGTCCAGTTGTTCACAAACTGGTATTGGTGCTCTTTCTCGATCAACGGGCAGTTGCACCTTGAGGGATCCAAGCCGTCTCCAAAATCAGTCAATTGCGTATTTTTGTTATCCCCGCTGTCCCACACGAAAGCCGGTAGACCTCCGGTGGACGAATCGCTGGGAAGGTTCAATCCGTGCAGCCCCAAAGCTTCTGCCGCCGCGACGTTAGCGTCCGGCTTTATGGAATGCGGATTGTATTGGAACCAGCCGAACCGGAAGTCGGTCAGGAGCGTTGTGCTGATGGCTTTGTCGAACCCTGTCGCTAAGCTGTGGTTGTGAATGTTGGAGCTGCCGCTCAGTCCCCCGACTCCGCCTCCCACACCACCAAGCGCAATACCCAGATTGGGTTCCCCAGTTAGGCTGTAGAACGCTCGCGTGTAACGCCCAAAGATATGTAGGTTTCCCGCCGCTTGGTAGTCACCCCGAGCGTCAAAGGAATTTCCGTGGAACGGGCCAGAACCGGAGCCGAAGAAGTTATTGGTCAAGTTATTGTTAATCGGCTGCGGAAAAAGTTTCAAAATGGCAACAGCCACGGGAGACAACATGCCGACGGGAATCTTGTTGCCGGGAAAAGCAGTGCGTCCCACGCCGGTATTCGGATCCCCTGTGTTTGGATCATAAATCTGGCCGTTGCCGCCTGAAACGTTGCCCAGATATTGGCTCAAGTCGCAAGTGCCTGTTGACGCGGTACATGTGCTCAAAACCGTGGACGTAGGAATGGTTATATTGTTGGTGACTCCGCTGGCCTGACGAGTCCCCTGGTAATCGCCAAAGTAAAATAACTTATTCTTGATAATCGCACCGCCGACCGAACCGCCAAACTGATTCCATTTTGCGGATGGGAGTGGCGTATTCGGTCCCTGGTTGAAGGGGTTGCGCGCTTGAGTGGCATCGGAATTGCGAAACCAGAACGCACTGCCGTGGATGTCATTGGTACCGGACTTGGTCGAGGCCACCATCAAGCCTGCAATGGCCTTTCCGAACTCAGCGTCAAAGTTCGAAAGCGTAATCTTCGCTTCCCCGACAGAGTCCAAGTTAGGGTTGATGATGATGATCCCCAAGATGGGGTCCTGATTGTCGGTACCGTCCAGTTCGTAACCCGTACCGCTGAAGTGCTGGCCTTGGACGAAAGTCTGCTGCGACCCCTGTGGATTTTCCGTGGCGGCATGGCTCCAACCCACCAGTTGCTGTGACCCGGGCGCATCCAAGAGGAGCGACTGAAAATTGCGGTTCACCAAGGGGAGCT
>WNGC01001315.1_pt1 | contig 15104 bp, 9 predicted proteins | sample 5400051 | NCBI WGS metagenome assembly WNGC01 (sample SAMN13153368, study PRJNA577476) | soil metagenome | isolation source: 20 cm soil or saprolite under grassland replicate 2 | place: USA:California | collected 2016-06-15 | reverse complement strand
TTGGCGATCAGGCTCGGCTCCACGGGGACTTCATCGCTGTCGAACACGAGGTGCCCGGACTCGAAGCGCGCGCCGCGCAATGCCAACGTCAACACCTCGTCAAGGTCCTCCACCAGGTGGACCTGCAGCGACGAGCGCACGTCCTCGGGGAGGTCGTCGAGATCGGGGGCGTTCTCCTTGGGGAGCACGACCGTGCGGATGCCCGCCCGTACGGCACCGAGCACCTTTTCCTTGACTCCGCCGATCGGCAACACCCGGCCGCGCAGCGTGATCTCGCCCGTCATCGCCAGGTCATGGCGTGCCGGCCGGCGCGACAGCGCCGAGACGAGTGCCGTCGCCATGGTGACGCCGGCCGAGGGCCCGTCCTTGGGGATCGCGCCAGCCGGGACGTGGACGTGGATGTCCGTGCCGGCGAACGCCTCCTCGGGAATGCCGAGCGGGTCCGCGTGCGACTTGGCGTAGGTGAGCGCTGCCCGCGCCGACTCCTTCATCACGTCGCCCAGCTGGCCGGTGAGCACGAGGTCGCCTTTGCCGCGCATGACGCTCGCCTCGACGAACATGATGTCGCCGCCCACGGGCGTGTAGTACATCCCCGTGGCCACGCCCACCTGATCTTCCCGCGCCTTGTGCTCCGGGTGGACCTTGGGCCGGCCGATCAGGTCGTCCACGTCGCCCGCGTCGACCCGGATGCGCTCCACGCCACCTCCCGCGATCTTGCGCGCGACCTTGCGGCCGAGCTTCCCGATCTCACGCTCCAGTTGCCGGACGCCCGCCTCGCGCGTGTAGCTGGTGGTGATCTCGCTCAGCGCGGCATCCGTGATCTCGAGCTGCTCAGGGGAGAGCCCGTTGTCGCGGAGCTGCCGGGGCACGAGGTAGCGCTTGGCAATCTCCAGCTTCTCGCGCTCCGTGTAGCCCGCGAAGTTGACCGTCTCGAGCCGGTCGAGCAGCGGCCCTGGAATGCCCTGTGGGAAGTTCGCCGTCGCGATGAACAGCACCTCCGACAGGTCGAACGGCACTCCCAGATAATGATCCGTGAACGAATCGTTCTGCGCCGGATCGAGTACCTCGAGCAGCGCCGCCGCCGGGTCGCCCTGGAACGAGACCCCCAGTTTGTCGACCTCGTCGAGCAGGAACACCGGGTTCTTGGCGCCGGCCTGCTTCATCCCCTGGATGATGCGACCGGGCATGGCGCCCACGTAAGTACGCCGATGGCCGCGAATGTCGGCTTCGTCGCGGGCCCCCCCCAGGGAGATGCGCACGTACGGACGGCCCATGGCCCGCGCGATCGATTTCGCGATCGACGTCTTTCCCACACCCGGCGGCCCGACGAACAGCAGGATGGGCCCCCTGGCTTCCTTGTCGTCGTCGTTGCCCTGCGCTGCCTGCAGCGGCGAGCGCTGGCGCAGCTGGCGCACGGCCAGGAACTCGAGCACCTGGTCCTTCACGTCCTTGAGCCCGTAGTGGTCCTGCTCGAGGATCTCCGCGGCGCGTTTCAAGTCGAGCGATTCTTCCGCCCGCTTGTTCCAGGGCAGCTCGGCCATGGTCTCGAGGTAGGTACGGATCACCTGCGCTTCCATGGAGTCGCGATTCGCCCGCTCCAACCGCTGGAGCTCCCGCTCGACCTCTTTCTTGGCGGCCTCGGGCAGCTCGAGCTCCGCAAACTGCTTCCGCAGCTCGTCCACCTCGACCACCTCGCCCTCTTCACCCAGCTCCTTGCGGATCGCTTTGAGCTGCTCGCGCAGGAACATCTCCCGCTGCCGCTCGCCCAGCTCCTCCTGGACCTGCGACTTGATCTGCTCCTGGGCGTTCAGCACGCCGATCTGGCGCTGCACATGAACCAGAACGCGCCGCAGCCGGTCTTCGACGGACAGGGTTTCGAGCAGGCCCTGGCGCTCCGCCGGCGGGATCTCGAGGTAGCCCGCGACCAGATCCGCCAGCCGGCCGGGGTCGGCCACGCCTTCGAGCACCTGCCGGACCACCTCTTCGGGGAGGCCCGATTTCTGGCCCAGCTCTGCCGCGCGCTCCCGCGCTTCGCGGTGCAACCCGACGAACGCGGCGTCCTCGGGGCTCAGCGGCGGCAGGTCGTCCACCTCGCGAACGGCCGCCTCGAGGTAACGACCATTCTCGCTGTAGTGCAGCGCGGTCGCCCGGGTCTCGCCGTGCAGCAACAGCTGCACGCCGCCCAGCCCACGCTGGATCTGAGTGATCTTGGCGATGGTCCCGGTGGTGTACAGCACGCCGGGAGTCACGTTATCGACGTTCTCGCGCTGCGCCACCGCGAAGATGAGATGCGAGTCGTTCTTCAGAGCGGCCTCGATGGCCCGCAACGTCGCCGGCCGGCCCGCGCCGATCGGCAAGGACACACCGGGAAACAACACGACCTCCCGGAGTGGCAACACCGGGAGCGTCATTCTCTCGGACATAGGTAGGATCTCTTTGTCAGGGTCTTGCTGCATATCGCAAGCGGGCATTAGCATCGTTCATGCCATAGCAAAACGTCGGATTGAGCACGCCCGTTCCACTCGTCGGCGGTCAATTAGGCAGAGGCTGCCGAATAGCCATCGAACCCACGGCGTGGGACCGTCGCCTTGGCGCGTCCTCCCTAAGTCAATAACCGCTTGCAGGTTGCACGCCCGGTCCGGGGCGGCTAATCTATCCGCGCGCACTTCACGCGAGCTGGGATGAACGAAGCGGACAAGGCACTCGCGGCCCGCCTGGCACAGGCGCTCGGCAGCGCCTACACCCTCGAGGGGGAAATCGGCCGGGGCGGGATGGGCGTCGTCTTCAACGCTCGCGACGAGCGCCTGAAGCGCCGCGTCGCCGTCAAGGTACTCCCACCCGACCTCGCGTTCCGCGAGGAAATCCGGTTACGGTTTTTGCGCGAGGCGGAGACGGCGGCCCGCCTGTCGCACCCGCACATCGTGCCGATCCACTCCGTGGGCGAGGGGCCCGACGGGCTGGTGTACTTCGTGATGGCGTATGTGGACGGGGAGTCGCTGGGCGCGAAGCTCAAGCGGCGCGGCCAGCTGCCCCCGGACGAGGCGCGTCGCATCATGCTGGAGACGGCGGACGCGCTCGGGGCCGCCCACGCGCTCGGCATCATCCACCGCGACGTGAAACCGGACAACATCCTGCTGGAGGGCAGTCGCGGGCGCGTCGTGGTCACCGATTTCGGGATCGCGAAGGCGCTCTCGGCGTCGACGGGTTCCGCGACGCTCACCGCGACCGGGGTGGCCATCGGGACGCCGCACTACATGAGCCCGGAGCAGGCCGCGGGGGACCGCGAGATCGACGGGCGCTCGGACATCTACAGCCTGGGAGTGGTGGCGTATCAGACGCTGGCGGGCGAGCTGCCGTTCCAAGCCCCCACCGTGCCCGGGATTCTGATGAAGCAGATCACGGAGCGGGCGCCGCTGGTCACCGACAAACGGCCGGACGTTCCCGAGGACCTGGCCGCGTGCGTGATGCGGTCGCTCGAGAAGGAGCCGGACGATCGCTGGCCCACGGCGGACGCGCTGCGGCGGGCGCTGGAGGCGCGCAGCGCCACGATGTACCAGCCGCGACGCTCCAGCCCGGCGCGGGGACGGCCGGTTGCGCCGCCGGGGCGCGAGCCGCCGCCCGCGAGGCGCGCCACCGCCCAGCGGGCCGTCCGACGTCTGGAGCGGATACAGGAGCGCCCGCAGCTCGCGCCGAGTGGAGAGGCAGAGATCGTGCGCGACCTGCGGAGCCGGTTCGTCACGTGGGCGTCGGTGTGTGGGTCGCTCTTCATGATCAACATCGCGACGGGACCGCACCGGCCGAGCTGGTCGATCTTCGTCGCCGGGGTGTGGGCGGGCACGGTGCTGCTGCCACGCGTGGTGCGGCTGTGGCACGCCGGGTATTCGTGGCGTGACGTGCTGGCCCGCCCGCCCGCACCCGACGCGATCGAGGCACGCCTCGCCGCCGGAGGCAGGCGCCCGGTCGAACTGCCGCGCGCCACGACCGACGAATTCGGCCACGAGGCCGAGTCGATTCAGCAGGCACGCAGCGACCGGAAGGCGATCCTCCGGATCGTGGATCGGCTGCCCAAGTCGGAGCGCAAGCTACTCCCCGATATCGTGGTGACGGCTGACGCGCTGCTCAACCGGGCCGAAGAGCTCGCGCGTACGCTGCAGGCGATGAGCGGCAGCGTGGACCAGGGGGCGCTCAGGCGGCTGGAGGAGAAGATCGACGCGACCCGACGCCAGCCGGAGGGCGTCGAGCGCGACCGCCAGGTGAGCCTGCTCAACCGCCAGCGTCAGGCGCTGACCGACCTGCTCACGCGACGCCAACTGGTAGCGGACCAGCTGGAGTCGTGCGTGCTGGCGATGCAGAACGTGCGGTTCGACCTGCTCCGCCTGCGCTCGGCCGGCGTGGCGGTGGCGCTGGACGACCTCACGCGCGCGACGCAGCAGGCGCGCGCGCTGTCACGCGATGTGGACCATGTGATCGCCGCGGCCGGAGAGATCAAGCAGGCGCTGGGCGAGCAGCCGGGCGCCTAGCGTCTCGCCCCTGACCGGCAGTGCCAGAGCCGGTCCGGCGCATCCGCCACCTCGATACCGAACTCCGTCAACGCTTGAAACTGAGTGACCGCGTCGTCGCAGCGGCCCTCCCGGAGAGCCACCGCTGCACGGAGCTCGTACGGCGTGGTCCAGCCGGGATGGGCGTGTGCCGCAACGGCCAGGACGCTGTCGGCGAGTCGGGGCGGTCCGGTGAGGGCGAGGCCCGTGAGGGGATCGTGGAGCGAGCCCGCGGGAAAGGGATGGCGATAAGAGCCGGGACCGCCCGCCAGCGCCAGGCGCAACGCGGTCACCGTGCCGCGCCAGTCCCCTGCGTGCGCCGCGGCTCCCGCCAGGCCCGCTTCGGCCTCCGCCGTATCGCCCCCGCGGGCGACGACCTCACGGAGCAGAGCCACGCGGGCGCGCTGGTCTCCCCGCCGCCCCGCCAGCGCGGCGGCGAACAGCAACGCCTCGGGGTGGCGCGAGCGTAGCAGGGCGGGGAGGACGCTGTCCACGAACGTGGTGTCCCCCGCCGCGAAGCGCATCCGCGCCACGCGCGCCAACCAGACCGGATTGTCGGGCTGGGCGCGGTGCGCGGCCATGAGGATCGGGCCGACCGTGGACGGGACACGCGGCGCCGTCATCGCGCGCGCCAGCAGCACCGGAGAAGTGCCGGGGTGGCCGCCGACCCGGACCTCGAGCGCCATGAGCGAGTCGAAGACGTGCGAGTCCCATTCGGGATCGAGGAAGCGGCGGGCCGCCACGAACTCGAGCTCGGGACGGTCGTCCCGGTGCGTGAGCGTGCCGCGCTCGGCGAGCTGGGCGACGCCGTTCTCGTCCAACAGGTGGCGACCGAAGTGATCGCCCACGGAGTCGATCCCGAGCCACTCCCGGCTCAGCTCTCCCAACCCCGTGCCGGGGGCCAACAGCCGTCCGATCCAGGCCCGATCGTACGTGAGCGGGCGGTCGGAACCCAGGATCATGAGGTCGAGGCTCGAGGAAAACCACACCTCCACGTGCGGGAACACGGCGCGCACATTGCGCACGATGCCGGCGACGACGGGGAGGGGCAGCTGGTAGAGCTGCACCCACTGGCTGAACACGCCACCGGGGGCAAGGCGCGATTGCACGATCCGGAAGAACTCCGGCGTATAGAGCGTCGCGACGCCGGCGACCCACGGATTGGACGGCTCGGAGACTATGACGTCGAACAGATCACGACGCAATTGCAGCGCGCTGCGCGCGTCGTCCACCATGGCCGAAACGGTCGGGCGTCTCAACACCGAGTCGTTCACCCTCGCGAACAGCCCGCTCATCGACAGGACGGCAGGCTCGATCTCCACCACGCGTACCCGCTGCATGCCCGGGACATCCGCCAGCACGCGCGTCGTGACCCCGCTCCCGAAGCCGATCACCAGCGCCGACGTGGCCTCCGGTCGGGCGGCCGCCGGCGCCAGCCCGAGCATGATCTGGGTGTCCATGTCACCCTGGTCCGACGCGTCGACCTTGCCGTTCACGCGGAGCGTGCGACCGGTGAGTCCCTCCCAGACGCTGACGGTGGCGTTCCAGCCCTCGCGAAACGCGAGCTGGCGCGCCCCCCGGTGGGCGAGGAACCCCTGAAGAGCGGCGGGGCTCATGGGGTCGCGAGCGTAGATCGTGGGGCCGAGATCGATCAAGCGGGAACTCCAGCCCGAGGCGCCGAAGGCGGCGCCGAGCGCGATGCTCCCGAGCCCTCCCGCCGCGAGCACGCGGAGCCGCAAGGCGCGGTGCTCCGCCGAGCCTTCCGCCACGCCCCGAGCCGCGAGCGCCGCGAGCACGAGGGCGGCCACACCGTTGATCACGAGACCCAGTCGCAGCGTGGTCTCGGTGCCGAGCGTGACGACAAGCACGAAGCCGGTGAGCACCGCTCCCGCGATGCTGCCCAGCGTGTTGAGCGCGTAGGCGACGCCGACGTCGGCGCCCCGGGCGGCGTCCCGGGGCGCGGCGAGATCCGCAAGGAGTGGAAAGCTCAATCCCATCCCGACCGCGGGAATCAGCACGACCGCACCGACTGCGAGGCCCATTAGTCCAAGGCGTTCGATCGCGTCGAAGCCGGGATGCTGGAACACCCTGATGACGAAGAGGGGCAGCGCGGCGAAGAACGCCAGCAACAGCGCCGCTCCGGCCCCCGTAATCCCCTGGGCCAGCGCCGCGTCGGCCACTGGAGGCGGCCGGGCGGGGCTGCGCCGGGCGACGATCGCGCTGCCCAGGCCGATCCCGAGCAGGAAGACGAGCAGCACCAGCGTGAAGGCATAGGTCGAGCCTCCGACCACCATCACGAGGACGCGCGTCCAGGCGATCTCGTCCAGCAACGACGCAAACGCGGTCACGGCGAGGAGGGTGAGGGCCACGCGCCGGGTCCGATCCGAGGAGCGCGCGGTGGGTGACGGCGCGGCGGGGCTCGGCTCGAGCGGCCGCGCCAGCGCGAGCGCCGCGGCTCCGAGCGTGAGGTTCAGCGCGGCCGTCGCGTACAGCGAGGCGTGAATGCCGACGCGTTCGATCAGGAAGAAGCCGGCGAGCGCCGTGCCGACGACCGCCCCGAGGGTATTGAGCGCGTACAGGCGCCCCAGCGAGGTCTGCAGCCGATCCCGCTCCACCCCCATGAACCCCTTCGTCAGGGCCGGAAGCGTTCCCCCCATGAGTGTCGTCGGCACGAGCAACACGAGGGCCGCGAGGCCGAATCGCAGTGCGACGCTCGCGGCGCTCCCCAGGGCAAGCGTCCCGGCGGTGCCGATATAGACCCGATGCGCCAGCGACAGGACGAAGGGAGACGCGAGCCCGAAGGCGCCGATCGCGATCTCGAGCCAGCCATAGAGCGCAGCGGGCCTTGGGTGGCGGTCCGCTTTCCGCCCGAGCAGCCAGGCGCCGAGGCCGAGGCCGCCCATGTAGGCCGCCACCACGGTGGTGATGGACTGGATGGTGGACCCGAAGGTCTGGTACAGGATCCGGACCCACAGGAGCTCGTACACGAGCCCTGTGGCGCCGGAGAAGAAAAACAGCAGGCTGTACGCGCGCGCTGCGCTAGAACGCATGCAGCTGGCGCATCGCTTGAGCGAGATCCTCTACCTGGGGCAGGATGAAATCCTCGAGATCGGGGGCGTAGCCCACGAACGTGTCGGTCGACGCCACGCGCTTCACCGGTGCGTCGAGCCAGGAGAAACACTCGTCGGCCAGGCGGGCGGCGATCTCCGCGCCGTAGCCCCACGAGAGCGAGTCTTCGTACGCCACCAGCACCTTGTTGGTCTTGCGGACCGACGCCGCGATCGCCTCCCAGTCCACCGGGGAGAGCGTCCGGAGATCGATCACTTCGACGCTCACGCCGTCTTGCTCCTCGAGCTGCTTGGCGGCGACCAGCGTGCGCTGCACCACCGCGCCGTACGTCACGACGGTCAGGTGACGTCCCTCGCGCACGCGCTTCGCCTTGCCGAGCGGGATCATGAAGTTGGGGCCCGGGTTGGGCGCCTTGTTGTACGTCTGGCGGTACAGGTGTTTGTGTTCCAGAAACAGCACGGGGTCGTCGCACCGGATCGCGGTCCGCAGCAGGCCGTTCGCGTCGAGTGCGGAGCTGGGGCAGACCACGCGCAGCCCCGGCACGGCCGTGAAGACCACGGCGCCCGTCTGCGAGTGATAGATCGACCCGCCTTTCAGGTATCCGCCGTAGGTCACTCGAACGACCGCGGGACAGCTGAAGGCGTTGTTCGAGCGCCAGCGCAGCGTCGCCAGCTCGTTGCGGAGCTGATGATACGCGGGCCAGATGTAGTCGAAGAACTGGATCTCCACGACGGGCTTCAAGCCGCGGGTCGCGAGCCCGATGGCCCGGCCCACGATGTTCGCCTCGGCGAGCGGCGAGTTGTACACGCGGTCGCTCCCGAACTGGCGCTGTAGCCCCCAGGTGACCTTGAAGACGCCGCCCTTGCCCTTCACCTGCGCGAGGTGCTGCTCGCGGCTGGCGTCGGCGACGTCCTCGCCGAAGACGAGGATGCGGGGATCGCGCGCCATCTCGTCCTTGAGACAGGTGTTGAGGAGGTCCACCATGGTCGTCGGATCACCGCTGAACTGGGGATCGTCCTCGGTGTCGAACTGCTCCGACGTGGGATCCACGTCGGGCGAGTACACGTACAGCAGCGCGCTCTCGGCCTTGGGTTGGGGCGACGCCAGCGCCATGTCCGCGGCGACGGCGATCTCCTCCTCGACGCTCCGCTTGATCGCCTCGATCTCCGCCTCGGTGGCGACGCCATCGGCGATGAGACGTTTCGGGAACGCCTGCACGCCGTCGCGGCGCGCGTCGTCATCGCGCTCCTTGGGCGGGCGATACAGCACTTCGTCGTCGGAGAGGGAGTGCGAGTACGGGCGGATGACGTGCGCGTGCACGAGGGCCGGGCCCTTGCGCTGACGCACGTACTCCGAAGCGCGCAGCAGCACCTCGTACGACGCGACCGGATCGCAGCCGTCGACTTCCTCGACCAGCAGGCCGGGAAACGCCTTCACGAGCCGCGACACGGAGCCCCCGGCCGTCTGGACCTCGACGGGCACCGAGATCGCGTAGCCGTTGTCCTCAATGAGGAAGAGGATCGGCAGCTTCAGGTTGCTGGCGCTGTTCAGGGCTTCCCAGAACTCCCCTTCGCTCGTCGTGCCGTCGCCCGCCGACACGTACACGACATCGTCGGTCCGGGTGGGCTTGTCGGGGACCGCATCGAGGCGCTGATAACGGAGCCAGGCTTCGGCGCAGCCCACGGCCTGGAGGAACTGCGTGCCGGTGGGGCTCGATTGGCTCACGATGTGCAGCGCCTTGTGTCCCCAGTGCGACGGCATCTGGCGGCCGCCGGAACTGGGGTCGTCGGCGGCGCCCACCGCGGCCAGCAGCATCTCGGTGGGGGTCATCCCCAGCCCCAGGCAGAGGGCGCGGTCGCGGTAATACGGATAGAACCAGTCGTAGGCGGGGCGGAGCGCCCGGGCAGCGGCGACCAGAACCGCTTCGTGGCCCGCTCCGGAAATCTGGAAGAAGATCTTGTTCTGGCGCTTGAGCTGGATCTCCTTGTCGTCGATGCGCCGCGACAGGAGCATCAACCGGTACATATCGAGCAGGTCGGCCTTGGACAGCGCCTTGGCGGCCCGTGGCCCGGGTTGCGTGCGTGTCGCCATGGCTCAAAGATAGTCGGGCGTGCAATATTTGCCGACATGAACGAAGCGGCGACGCACAACGTCCTCGAGCGCCTTGCCTGCGGCCTCCACGCCCTGACCGTCAAGCACGACGGCGAGGAGCACGGCATGACGGCCAGCTGGGTGAGCCAGGCTTCGTTCCATCCGCCGATGATCGTGGTGGCCGTGGAGAACCGCTCCAAGGCCGTCGGTATGATCCGCGACGCGCATCATTTCGCGCTCAGCGTGCTGCGCGCCGGTCAGCGCGACGTCGCCGAGAAGCTGGGTCGGGCATCGGCCGGCGCCCCCAACAAGCTCAAGGGCATCAAGACCAAACCCGCGCCGACGTCCGGAGTCCCGGTGCTGGCGGACGGACTGGGATGGGTCGAGTGCCGCGTCGTGGCCACGCTCCCGAGCGGGGATCACACGCTGGTGTTGGGAGAGGTGCTCGAGGCAGCAGTGGAGCACTCAGACGCCGAGCCGTTGACGCTGCGGGAGGCGGGGCTGGAGTATGGGGAATAGGGGCCCGGGACCCGGGGCTCGGATGGCGCGTCACGGGCTCTGGTAGACGACTTTGCCGCCGACGATCGTGCACCGCACCCGCGCCTGATCGAGCGAATCGGCGGGAAGGGTGAAAAGGTCGCGGTCGAGCACCACGAGGTCGGCGTCGTAGCCGGGGGCGAGGACGCCGCGCGTGCGCTCGTCGAACGTCGCAAAGGCGTTGCCCCACGTGTAGGCGCGCAACGCCTCCTCCACGCCGATTTTCTGTTCCGGGATCCAGCCATCGGGATTCTTACCGTCGAGCGTGCGACGCGACACCGCCGCGTACACACCGAGCACGGGATCGAGCGGCGCGACCGTCCAGTCGGAGCCGAAGGCCAAGGTGGCGCCGGTGGCGAGCAGCGTGCGGAACGGGTAGGTCGTCCTGATCCGCACGGGCCCGATGCGCTGCTCTACCCAGCGGCCGTCGTCGATGGCGTGGTAGGGCTGCATCGACGCGATCACGTGCAGGTTGCCGAACCGGGGAATGTCCTGGGGACGAAGATGCTGGGCGTGCTCGACCCGGAAGCGGCGGTCGCGCGGACCGTGCGCCCGGGCGACGCTGTCGTAGATCGACAGGAGGATCCCGTTGGCGCGATCGCCGATGGCGTGCACGGCGATCTGGAGCCCGGCGGAGTCCGCGTTACCGATCCAGCTCCGCATGTCCGGCTCGGGGTGCTGCAGCAGTCCGCGATATCCCGCCGAGTCGCTGTAGGGCTCGAAGAAGTACGCGGTCCGCGAGCCCGCCGACCCGTCCATGAAGCCCTTCACCCCGCCGATCTTCACCCAGGCGTCGCCGGCGCTCCCGGCGCGTCGCACGGTATCGGCCACGGCCCGCCACGCGTCGAGCGGCAGGTAGAGGGCCACGCGCAGCGTGAGCCGGCCCGCGCGCTCGAGCCGGCGGTAGCTGGCGAGGTCCGCCCACGAGGCGGACATGTGCGCGGTGGCGGTGACCCCCAGGCTGGCGGCGTGGGCCAGTGCGCGGGCCAGCGCCGAGTCGCGGCGCTCGGGCGACGGCTCGGGGACCGCGCGCCCGATGACGTCGAGCGCTCCGTCCTTGAAAATGCCCGTCGGCTCCCCGGTCCGCGGGTCGCGCAGGATCTCCCCGCCCGGGGGCGTGGGAGTCTCCTTGGTGACGTGCGCCGCGCGCATCGCGGCCGCGTTCGCGAGCGCTTCGTGCCCGTCCAGGCGATTCACGAAGACGGGGTTGTCCGGCGTCACCGAATCGATCCACTGGTGCTGCGGCAGCCGCTGGCCCGGCCAGCGGGTGTGATCCCAGTCGCCGCCCAGGATCCACTCCCCCGGCTTGATCGTCTTGGCGTATGCCTGGAGGCGGCAGATGAACTCCGCGGGAGTCGCCGCGTCGCGCAGGTCGACCGACGCGAGCTGGAAGCCACCGTCGATGAAGTGGGTGTGGCCGTCGGTGAAGCCGGGCATGACGAGGCCACCCCGGGCGCGCACGATGGCCGTATGGGGCCCCACGTACCGCGCCACCGCGGCGGATTCTCCCACGGCGGCGATCTTCCCCCGCGCGATCGCGACCGCGCCCGGTCGAGGCGCGCCGTGCGACAGTCCGGTCCAGAGCACCCCGCCGGTGACCACCAGGTCGGCCTTGCCGCCGCAGGCGGCGAGGGACAGACACAACACTCCCGCGGCCAGGCTCCGAATCATAGGTGCGTCCTCAGCGGAGTTTGGTGATGCGATGAATGGTTTCGAGCGCGGCGATCGGATCCGCCACCGCTTGGTCGCCGCGGCCTTCGGGGCGGGACGCGGCGCCCGTCGTGAGCGCGTCGCGGATATCCAGCAGTACCTCGAGCAGGAGCTGCTCGCGCTGGTACGCGGCGTCGAGGTCCGCCATGCGGGCCTGGTCGCCGGCGGCCTTCGCACGATCGTAGGCCTCGCGGTAGATCGCTTCGAGGTTTTGCAGGACGCGGTCACGGGGTCGCGGCATGCCGAGGAAAATACAGCGCCCGCGGCCCCGCGGGAGGACTACGGCGCCAGCGTCACCGCGAGGGTGAACTGGTCCGTCCCTGCCCCCCCGTCCTTGTCCGTGACGCAGCGATCGAAGCGGAGAGTGTGTGCCTCACGCATCCGAGCTACGTGAGCGGCCGCAGCACCAGCCCGCTCGGCACCTTCGGCACGAAGTACGTCGACTTGGGCGGCATGACGTCGCCGGCGTCGGCGACGGCGAACACGTCTTCCACTCTGGTGGGATTGAGGAGGACGGCCGCGGCGGCCTTGCCGGTGCGCACGGCGTCGAACGCGGCGCGCGGATCGGGCGTGTAGGCGAGCGACGGCGTCGCCGGGTCGGCGCCGAGAATGAATTGAACGACCAGCGCCTCGATCCGGGCGACGTCGAGCGCGCGGATCGCCGGCGAATTCCCGAGACCCGGCGCCCCGTCGAGCGACACGCCCCGCTTCAGGACCAGCGTGACGTCGTAGGCGCCGGGGAACGCGACGATGCAGGCCGTTCCCAGCTGTCCCAGCTCAGCCAGCCGCTCGACCCGGTCCATGCAGGGCGCGACGCGTCCTACGTCGAACCAGCGGCGCCACCCGTCGAGCAGCTTGGGAGCGTCGCGCCCGGAGCCGAAAACGATTCGGTGCGTGGGGAGGATCGCGAGCCCGGGATCGCCCGCCGACACGACGAACGCGAGCACGCGGTCGGCGCCGGGGGCTTCCTGCGCGTAAGCGGCCGCGGTCTCGTAGCGGTGGTGGCCGTCCGCGATATACAACTGCGCGCGCCCCGCCAGCCGGCACAACTCCGCGGCTCTGTCTCCAGAGACCACCCAGAGGCGCATGTCCACACCATCGAGCTCCGCCCGGGCCGCGGGCGCCCCGGACGCCGCCTGCATGAGGGCGCGCGCCAGGGCGCGATCGGGATCGGGGGCGAGCAGAAAGATGGACTCGAGGCTGGTCCGGGTGGCCCGGAGCAACGCGAGCCGGTCGGCCTTGGGCGCCGAGTGCGTCTGCTCGTGCGGTCGCACCCGGCGCGTGGAAAACGGCTCGGCGCGCACCGCGGCGAACATGCCGGTGCGGGTGCGCCGCTCCCCCGAGGGCAGCACGTAGTCCTGCGCGACGACGTAGACCGAGTCTGCGGCGTCGGCGCGCAGCACGGCGGCGTCACGCCACGCGGCGAGCTGCTTGGCGGCGTGAGCATACCGGTCCCCCCCCGCCGGCGCTTCCGGCAAGATCAGGTGGACGATATTGTGGGGGTCGCGCGCGGCGTAGCGCGCGCGGTCGTCCTTGGAGATGACGTCGTAGGGGGGTGCGACCAGCGCGCCGAGGCGGTCGCGGGAGGCATACCGCTCGCCGCGAAACGGCGCGACGAGCGGCGGCAGTTCGGCGTTCACGATTCCCCGGAGTCTCTCGTGTCCTTGCGCGAAGCCCAGCAGGCGGTCGACCGCTGGATCGGTCAATATAAGGAGGGCTACTTCTCCCCGCTCACCAACCTGGCCCGGCTGACGGAAGAGGTGGGGGAGCTGGCCCGCGAAATCAACCATCGGTTCGGGGAGAAGACCAAGAAGAAGGAAGAAGCCGAGGGATCCCTGGCCATGGAGCTCGCCGACATCCTGTTCGTCGTGATCTGTATCGCGAACTCGCAGCACATCGATCTGGACGACGCGTTCGCCCGGATGATGGCGAAGGTCACCTCCCGCGACGCCGACCGCTGGACCAAGAAGGAACGCTGATCTCCTCGTAGACCCTCTGATAGGACTCCAGACGGTCGGGGTCCACGTCGTGTTGCTCCGCGGCCTGACGGACGGCGCATCCCGGCTCGGCCAGGTGGCGACAGTCGTCGAAGCGACACTGATCGAGGAAGCGGCGGAACTCGGGGAAGCAAAGGGCGAGGAGCTCCGGGTCGATCCTCCACGCTCCCACCTCCCGCAGTCCCGGCGTATCGACCACATACCCGCCCCCCGCGAGGGGCACGAGCAAGGCGGCGCGGGTGGTGTGCTTGCCGGTCCCCCATTTCTCGCTGATCTCGCCGATGCGGAGGTTCAGGCCGGGGTAGATCGCGTTCAGGAGGCTCGACTTGCCCACGCCCGACTGGCCGGCCAGCACTGACTCGCGGCCCTGCAGCAGGTCACGCAAGGCGGGCAGGCCCACATCCTCGGTGACGGAGGTAGCCAGGACCTGGTAACCGGCCGGCGCATACCGTCCGACCAGGGTGTCGAGCGCGGCGCCGTCGAGATCGACCTTGTTCAGGACAATCACGGCGGGCAGGCGGTTCGCCTCGGCGATCACGAGGAAGCGGTCGAGCATGCGCGGATTGAGTTCCGGGTTGCGCGTCGCCGCCACGACGACCACCTGATCCACGTTGGCCGCGATCGGCTGCGGGCGCCGCCCGACGCGGTCGCCCGCGGCGGCCCGGCGAGCGAGCACCGAGCGGCGGGGCCGGACGCGGGAGATGGTGGCGGTCCGGTCGGCGCGCACCTCCAGCTCCACGACGTCGCCGGCGACGACGCGGCCGTCGTCTTTGTGTTTGAGCCTGCCGCGCAGCGTGGCCGTGACTTCCCCCTGGTCGGTGTGCACGCGGTAGCTCGAGCCGGTGCGGGCCAGGACCACGCCGCTGGTCACGCGGGGCCCTGCCGCTCGATGCAGCGGTCCAGATGATGCTTCAGCTCGTGCAGCGTCAGCGCGAGCAACGGCGCGAGCGCTTCCGCCGGTGTGGCGCCGGAGGCGAGGTACTCGGTCTCGAGATGCCCGACCGGCCGGTCGCCGGCGTCCGACCAGCACACGAACAGCAGGGCGGCGCCGTAGCGGCCGTGCGCGTCCGGCGTCTCGTCCACGAAGGTGCCCACCGAGTACGCCCGCCCGTCGGCGCCGCCGAACGCCGGGGCGCGCTCGTGCACGCGCCAGTACCCGCCC
>WNGC01010674.1_pt1 | contig 15105 bp, 13 predicted proteins | sample 5400051 | NCBI WGS metagenome assembly WNGC01 (sample SAMN13153368, study PRJNA577476) | soil metagenome | isolation source: 20 cm soil or saprolite under grassland replicate 2 | place: USA:California | collected 2016-06-15 | reverse complement strand
GGCGCTGCCAGCCCAAGCTGGAAAACCCTGCAGCGTCTGGTGAACCGTGCAGGGTTTGACTTGCAAGGACTACTCAGTCCGAGGCGCAGCCACTCTCATATGCTCGACGACGTCCCGCGCATACTGCGATTGACTCCGGAACAGCGTCTGTTTGAGCTGCATCACGCGGCGCGTTTCTTTGCGGCCGCGGCGCGTGTCGATGATGGGTCCGTTTGACCCGGGCGCATACTTCGCGCCCTGTCGAAGCGCGCAGTCCGCTACATCCTCGTGGGCGCCACCGCGGCGCGCCTGCAGGGTTTCCCGCGTCTCACGGCTGCTGCCGACATTACGCCAGCCACCGATCCTGGCAATCTCAAACGTCTGTCGGCAGCGCTGCGCGATCTGCATGCGCGCGTTTACACCGAATCCGTGCCGGAAGGGCTGGCTTTCGATTGTGATGCCGAAACCCTCGCGCGCGCCAACGTCTGGAACCTGACGACCGACGCCGGCCGGTTGGACCTCATCTTCAAGCCGGGTGGCACACAAGGCTACGACGATCTGGCCAGGTCGGCCGTCACCTATCAAGCCTTTGGTATCGAATTGCGCGCCGCGAGCCTCAACGACATCCTGCGCTCAAAGCTCGCATCGAATCGTGCTCAGGACCAGCAGGATGTGATCATCCTCACCGAGATGATGAAGCGCCGTTAGGAGGCCAAATGCTCCTGCCCCGTCAGGCCTCGAGCCCGAGCTCATCGAGCGAGCGCAGCAGCTCGGCCGGATCGCGGTAGACGCGATAGGCTCCGGCGCTCAGGAGCTCGGTTTCCCCGTAGCCGCCACTCAGCAGCCCGACGCTCAGAATCCCCGCGCGGCGCGCCGCGAGCTGATCCCAGACGGCATCGCCGACGACGTAGCACTCGCTCGGCGCAACCCCGAGTCGCTGCCCGCAGGCGATGAACAGGTCCGGCTCGGGTTTGGCGCGCACGACGTCGCCCCGCTCGACGACCACGACGTCGCCACCGATGCCGAGTGCCTCGAGCGAGCGATCGATCTCGGGGCGCCGGCCGGAAGTGGCGATACCGTACGCGATCTTGCGCCGGCGCAGGTCCCTCAGCAGCTCCACGGCGCCGGGAAGCGGGCGCCGCTCCGGGAGGAACTCGCGGAATAGCTCCCCGTGGCGCCTCTGCAGGTCTTCCGCTGCCGAGGCATCGATGTCGTGCCCGAGCTCGCGCGCCGCCGCGCGCGCGAACAAGCCGCCGCTCATGCCGATGCGGCGGTGAATACGCCAGCCGTCGATGGCAAGACCCGCCTCGGCAAATGCGCGTTGCCAGGCAAACACGTGCGCGTAAACGGTGTCCACCAGAGTGCCATCGAGATCGAAGATGAGTCCGCGCATCACGGGGGTCTGCTCCCTACACGGTTTCCTGGCGGCTTGCTGCGCCTTCCTCGGCTAACGGGTGTTTGCGACTACCCTCTGCGGCTGGCGCGGGTATGAAGCATGCTTGCCGGTCAGATTGTCGCAGCTTTCGGCGCCGGCTCACAGCCGAGCCATTTGAGGTGGCTTTCGTCGACGGCTGGGCAATGTTAGCGTGCACACGCTAGCCACGACTGTTTCGTTGGGAACCTGTTCGACGGGAAGGGATGCTATGAGCAGCGGCGGATACAAGCTTTACGGCAGGGCGAACGCGGGGTCGCTGGCCGTGCAAATCGTCCTCGAAGAAATCGGCGCTCCTTATGAGCTGGATGGCACACCGGTATTCGAGTCCGCCGCCATCCTCATTCACCTGACCAACGCACATCCCACAGCGGATCTCGCGCCTGTCGCCGGCAGCACGGCGCACGCCCGCTTTCTGCAGTGGATGTTATTTCTGTCGTCGAACCTCTACGAGGCGGCGCTGCGAATCTCCTACCCGGAGCGCTACTCCACGGTCGGAACGGCCGCGGCTGCCCAGATCAAGGCACGAGCCCTGCAGGACTACGCCCGCCACCTCGAGCTGATTCACGGCGCGCTGGCGCCCTATGTACTGGAGCGACTGTCCGCGGCGGACCCGTACCTGCACATGCTCGCCGGGTGGTATCCGCAGGACGCCCCGGCGCTGGGCTCCCGACTGCCGAAGCTTGCGCAGCACGCCGCGCTGCTGCGCGAAAGGCCGGCGACGCGCAAGGCCGAACGGGATCACGCCGAGACCTAGACGGCCAGGATCATGAGTCTCGCTCCTTTGCACGGCATTCGCGCCTGCGTGTTCGATGCGTACGGCACTCTGTTCGACGTCGCTGCAGCCGCGCGGACCTGCAGCGCCGAGCTGGGTGAGAAGTCGAGCGCCCTGAGCTCGCTTTGGCGTGAGAAGCAGCTCCAGTATACGTGGCTGCGGGCGCTGCAAGGCCGCCACGCGGACTTCTGGCAAGTGACCGGTGAGGCCCTCGACTTTGCGCTCGAGACACTGCGGCTCAGCGGCAGCGGGTTGCGGGACCGGCTGCTGAGCCTTTACCTCACACTCGACGTCTTTCCGGAGGTACGCGACACGCTGGCGCGCCTCAAGCAGGCCGGGATGAGGACCGCAATACTTTCCAACGGCTCCCCGCACATGCTGCAGGCCGCCGTGGAGGGTGCCCGGATCGCGCACCTGGTGGACGCCGTGCTCTCGGTCGAGGAGGTCGGGATCTACAAGCCGCACCCGCGGGTTTACCAGCTCGCGGTCGAGCGCCTGGGGCTCGAGGCGGGCGCGATCGCGTTCCAGTCCTCCAATGCGTGGGACGCCTGGGCGGCATCCGCGTTCGGCATGCGGGTGGTGTGGTGTAACCGCTACGATCAGCGTCCCGAAAAGCTCCCGGGCAGGCCTGATCGGGAAATCAGGTCGCTGGCGGAGCTGCCGGCCCTGTTAGGTCTGAACTGACGCGCCTTCGCGAACGGCCCGGACGATCCTGGCGGCAATCTCGGCCGGCGCCGCGGTGGATGGAATGGCCACGCGAATCCGTTGTTGCGGATCAACCAGCAACACGAACGCGCTATGTTCCACCAGGTAAGATCCCGACTTCGCATCGAGCGTTCGCCGGTCGAAGAAGACCCGGTACTGTTGCGCGACGCGTTCCACCGCCCGCGGCGGACCGGTCAGGGCAACGATGCGGGCATCGAAAGCCTTCACATAGACCGACAGCGCCCGCGGAGTGTCCCGTTGCGGGTCGACCGAGACGAATACCGGGAGGATGCGCGCCGCATCGGGCCCGAGCTCATCGAGAGCCTGATGAATCCCCATGAGGGTGAGCGGACACACGTTCGGGCAGGTGGTGAAGCCGAATGTGACGAGGCGATAGCGCGTGGCGAGAGCGTGCTCGTCGAGGGCCGCGCCGCGTGTGTCGCGCAGCCCGGCGAACGAGGCATCGATGCGCTCGCCCGCGCGGGGCAGCGACTGACCGGAGCTGCCGGACAGGGTCTGAATGAGCATCCATGCGGCCAGCGCACCGCTCAGAGTGAGGCTCGCGATGAGCGCGATGCCCATACGGCGAGCCCTGTGGATCGCAGTCCGTTGGTTTGTTCGGCAGCTGGTCATTTCTTCTCCAGCAACGGGGTCACGATGCGCGCCAGTCGTTCGCGCGTCCACTCGGGATGTCGCTCCTTCCACCCGTCATCCACCAGACGCCCGGCGCGGTCGATGGTGAAGTTTACGGGAATGCGCCAGATGCGTCCGTAGCCCGGTGCGCTGGCGGCGGCCAGGAAGTGGCCCAGAAGGTGAGGATGACGACCTGGCCTGTCAGCTGCGGCGTAGACAGCCGCTTGCCGTCCAGTGTCACCAGGGTGGCGGCGGGCGCCGGCTGTCCGACCCGCAGCTCGTTGGCCTGGGCCCGCGGCGCCAGCATGCTCCCGAAACCCAGTAGACCGAACGCGGCAGCCCCCTGCAGCACTGTGCGCCGCGTGGGGTTCGCGGGCGGGTGGAGGTGAAATCGAGTGCTCATGGTCCTACGGTGAGAACGCGTAGCTGCCCCCGACGGTTACCGTCCAATGCGGGAACAGCTGGTAGCCGTCGAGCCTGGCGTACACCGGTATCTGCGCGAAGGCGTACAGATGCAGCTTCCCCATTACGTGCAGCGTCACACCCGGACTCAGGTAGGCCACGGTGCCTGCCGTGTCCGTGGTGTCGGCCAGGGCCCCCTGATCGGCGCTCTTGCGCAACAGGTTCAATTGCAGTTGCGGCACCCACTGCGGATGCGCCTCGTAGCGCAGACCGAGGCTCATCGTGGCGCTGTTGCCGGGCCGGAAATCCTCGCCGGGCTGGTTCAGCTTGTGCCGCACCGCGCTCTGGAATTGACCATTGACGAACGCATCGAAGTTCTGGCTCACGGCCTGGTAGTAGTAGGCGCCCACAATCAGATCGGTGCTGCCCGTGCCCGCCCTGGTAGCTGCCGATGATCTTGAGATCGCCCGGGTCGGAGAGACTGGCGCCGCTGATCTGATTCGACGCGGTCTCGGACGAGCTGTACGGGGTTTGCTGCTGGCCGAAGGTCGTGTGCGAGCGCATGACGTACGGAACGAGGACACTCACGTTCCATTCGGAATCAGGGCTGTAACTCATGCCCATGCTGAGATAGCGATTGATCGTCTGCTTCTCGATCTCACCGCCGCCGAGCGCGGGATTCGACGGACTGTTGACGACCTGTGCCGCGGTTGCCGCACCGGTGCCGCTACGCAACCAGTTCTGGTTGATGTAGTCGTACTCGAAGTTGAAGCGCAATCCCGGAATGGCCGAGTATCCGGCCGCCGCGTCGGCGCTCAGAGTGCAGCCGCAGGTGGCGCAGGCCCAGGCCGTCACCGGCGCGGAGGATGATAGAACACCTGCCAGCGTCCAAAGCGGCAGGCGATTGAATTGGCAAGACATGTGAATCGTTCCCGTTCGCCGTGGCGAACCCGTTGTGCAAGACGTGTGAAACGGGCAGTCGGGCGCCTTCGAAAATGGGCGCGCGACGCCGACGGAGGTCTGCTTCAGGCGAAGCGGGGTGGACCGCGAGGCTGTTGGACGCGAACCGGCCCGACGTTGAGGTGCAGCGGCTCGGAGAGGAGGAGGATCGGCTCGGCAGCGGTGACCGGGATCGGCAGGACTCGGCCCGTCTCCATGGCCGGCCCGGCAGCCGGAGCGTTGCCGAACGCGCAGTGCTCGCTGTGCGGCGGATTCCCCGGCTGCCTGCCAGTGTTCAGCGGCGCAGAGGGAGCTGGAAACTCGGGCCGGCAGATCGTGAGGGAGAATGGCGTGCCGCTCGCGGGCATGAAGCCGGCGGGGATCAGCGCGTGGAACACCACGGCGACCAGCAGAATGCTGGTCACGAGCTCGCGCCTACGGCGATTGAAGAGAGTCGAGCGCATGTCCTTCAGGAGGGCTGCCGCCTTTTCCGCCGGAGTCTATCTGTTCAGACACGCGCCCGCGAGTCGCGGCCACCCTACCGCGAGGTACTGCATAACCCGACCGCTGCGTACCACGCGCGCTCGGCACGATCGCCTCGAAAAGAGCGCCCCGGCGTCGCCACCCTTATGTCAATCGATTGGCTGAGCGGATAGGGAGCGCAGCGTTCCTTCAGGAGAGTGGCTGCTTGCGTCGCCCCTTGCGCACGGCGAAGAACAGTTGCCGGTGTTCGCCCGCACGCGTGATGGTTGCCCAGCGCAGCGCGACCAGGACATACAGGACATTCAGCGCCAGGAGTCTGGTGGGGATGTGCCTGGTGCGCTGCGCTGCGGCGAGCACCTGCTTCGCAGTCACACCGCGCGTTCCGCCGACGCGCTCGTGCACGTAATCGACGGCGGCCTTGTCGACCAGGTTGAAGTAGCCGGAACCACGACGCGCCCTCGACAGCGCGAACGACAGCACGAAAAAATAACCCTCGCTCTCGAATACATGGTAGGTCTGACGCACCGCCCTGACCCGACCACAGTATTGGAGTCCACGCTGCAAAGTGCGGATATTCATACCACCCCACCCATGGCTCAGTCCCCCTCGCCGAGCGCAAGCCGCGGAACGCCTGCCTCCTGCATCCGGGTATTGAGCGCCGGCAGCTCGCTGTTGGCGAGCGACTTCCACTTCTCGAGCTGCTCGAGCAGGCGTCGATGCAGATCGGCGTACACTTCCTGCTGCGCCGCCGTCGGAGCGACGTCGTCCGCGTCGATGGTGGCAGTGAACGTGTCGTATTGCTCGTTGAGGCGGTTCGGATAACGCAGATTGTCCTCCGACGCCTTCATGTTGACCTGGATGAGCTGCTCCTCGATCGGTTTCATGTGCGCGTCGAAATCCGCGGCCGCCGCCAGCAGCGGCTTGCTGCCGGCCTCGCTACCCGCCCAGGCCTTCAGCGTCTCGAGATTGCGCCGCAGGGTGCGCATCTGATTGACGGCGCGGTGCAGCGCGTCGATATCCTGTGTCGTGCGTGTCACCAGATCCCAGTGCGCGGCCGTGTCGGCCGCGGTCACGGTGTCCTTCAGTCGCGGGTCGAGCACCACTTGCAGCGGCACGGACTGCACCGTGCCGCGGGCCGTGAGGCGCACCAGGTAGGAGCCCGGAGTGACGACCGGTCCGCGCGGACCTTCGTCGGCGTAGAACGCCCCGGGAATCTCGCGCGGATCCTCGACGCGCAGATCCCAGGCGAAGCGGTTCATTCCAGCGCCATCCGGCAGCAGGTCCGCGGGCGGCTCGCGATCCGGCCATTCGGCCGGCTGCGCGAACTTCTCCTTCTTATGGTTCGAGAGCGTGCGCAGCACCTTGCCCTGGGGGTCGAGGATCTCGAGCGTGATCTTCTCATCGGCCGCCGGCCTGCTCTTGAGAAAATAGTCGATCACGGCGCCGCGCGGCGGGTTATCGCCGACCGGCCGGCGGCGGTTCACCTCGAGGGGGAAATGCAGGTGGTAGGCGCTCTGCGGTTGATACAGGCGCACCTCGGGCACCTGCGCCGCGGGGTCGATCTGGCGCAGGGGCGTCAGGTCATCGAGCACCCAGAACGAGCGGCCGTGGGTCGCGACCACGAGGTCGTCGTCCTTCACGACGAGATCGTGCACCGGCGCGACGGGCAGATTCAGCTGCAGTGGTTGCCAGTGTCCACCGTCGTCGAAGGACACATAAACCCCGAGCTCCGTGCCCGCATACAGCAGTCCCTTTTTCTGCGGATCCTCGCGCACCGAACGCACGTAGGCGCCTTCGGGTATCCCGCTGACGATGCGGGTCCAGGTCTTGCCGCTGTCGTGCGTGCGGTAGATGAGCGGCTTGAGATCGTCGAGCTTGTGCCGGTCTATCGCGGCAAACGCGCTGCCGGCCTCGTGCGGCGAGGGCTCGATGATGCTCACCATGCTCCACTCGGGCATGTCCTTGGGCGTGACGTTGTGCCAGCTCTGCCCGTCATCCTGGGTCACGTGGATCAATCCATCGTCGGTGCCCGCCCACAGCAGCCCGCGCTGCAGCGGTGACTCGGCGAGCGCAAACACGGTGTCGTAGTACTCGACGCTGGTGATGTCGAGCGTGATGGGCCCACCCGAGGGCCGCTGCTTGCTCTTGTCGTTGCGGGTGAGATCGGCGCTGATGCGCCGCCAGCTGCGCCCCTGATCGGAGCTCTCCAGCACGAACTGCGCCGCCGTGTACAGAACGTTCGAATCGTGCGGCGAGACGAACACCGGCTCGGTCCACTGGATGCGATATTCGAGATCCGCCGCCCCGTTACCGGATACGTCGAGGGGATGTATCGAGACGTCGCGCAGGTTGCCGGTGCGGTGATCGTAGCGCGTCATCTGCCCGCTGTCGGCATTGGCGTAGACGATCTGCGGGTCGCGAGGGTCGGGTGCGATGTAGCCGCTTTCGCCCCCGCCGACCTCATACCAGTCCTGCCGGCCGATGACGCCCTCGTCGTCACGGCTGGCGATGGCGATGGTGCTGTTGTCCTGCTGCGCGCCGTAGATGCGATACGGCCAGTGGTTGTCCACGGCGACGTGATAGAACTGCGCCGTCGGCTGATTGTACTGCGAAGTCCAGCTCTTGCCGCCATCGACGGAGATGGTCGCGCCGCCGTCATTGCCGTTGATCAGGCGCCGGGGATCGCGCGGGTCTATCCACAGCGCGTGATGATCGCCGTGCGGCGCCGGCAGCAGCTCGAAATCCTTGCCGCCGTTGGTGGAGCGAAAGGCGCCCGTGTCGAGCACGTATACGGTATCGAGTGCGACCGGATCGGCGAAGATGTGCGAGTAGTACCAGGCACGCTGCCGGAAGCGGTGATCGGAATTGACCCGCATCCAGCTGTCGCCACCGTCGTCGGAACGGAACACCCCGCCCTCCTTCGCCTCGATGGCGGCATAGACGCGGTTGGAGTCCGCGCCGGACACCGACACCCCGATGCGGCCGAGCGGCCCGTCGGGCAGGCCGTGGTGCTCGAGGAGCTTCCAGGTGAAGCCCCCGTCGGTCGATCGATACAGCCCCGAGCCCGCCCCGCCGCTGGAGAAGCCCCACGGTTCGCGGCGCATCTGCCACAGCGAAGCGAACAGCGTATTGGGGTTGCGCGGATCGAGAACGACGTCGATCCCGCCGCTGTCGCGGTCGCGGAACAGCACCCGCTGCCACGTCTTGCCGCCATCCCCGGTGCGGAAGATCCCGCGCTCGTCGTTGGGCCCGAACGCGTGGCCGAGCGCGGCGACGAACACGACATCCGGGTTTCGCGGGTCGACGACGATGGCGCCGATGTGCCGGCTGTCGCGCAAACCCAGGTGCTGCCAGGTCTTGCCGGCATCGAGCGACTTGTATACGCCGTCGCCATAGGTGATGTTGCCGCGCGGGCAGGCCTCGCCGGTGCCGACATAGATGATGTTGTGATCCGAGTCGGCGACCGCGATCGCTCCTATCGAGGCGATCTTCTGCTCGTCGAAGACCGGCGCCAGGTGCTGCCGGCGTTGGTGCTCTTCCAGACCCCACCGGCCACCGCACCGAAATACCAGGTCGCCGGATCCCCCGGCACGCCGCTCACCGCCACCACCCGGCCGCCGCGGAACGGACCGACCTGGCGCCATTTCATACCGCTGAAGAGTTGCGGATCCACCTGACTGGCAGCCAGTGCCGCACACGGCAGCAGCAACAGCAGCACAGCCAAAACCCTTCCAGGACCGTTGAACCGGCAACGAGTCATTGTGCCCCCTCAGGAGACCTGCCACACGTGAGCGGCGATTATTCCACGGCACGGGTCAACGTGTTGATGAGATCGTGGCTGGCAGGTGTGAGCGCGCAGCCGAGCCGGCGCGGCTCACCGGCGCAAGTCGGCCGCGACCGAGAGCATGAGCCGCCGGGCCGGAAGCAGATAGTAGGATTGGTCGCCGAATTCGCTGGCGGTGACCGGAGCGCGCCGGTTGCTCAGGTTTTGACCCTCGACCGCCAGGGTGTATTGCCCGAGGCGCCATCCCAAGCGCGCGTCCACAGTCACGTATCCGCCCGCCGCAGCGGTGTTCAGGCGATCGAGGAAGCGGCGCCCGACATAGGCGGCCTGGGTGGCCAGCTGCCATCCGCCCGGAGCCGAAACCTGCACACCAAGGGCTGCAATGTTGTGAGGCGACAGGTTGAGCTGGCGCCCAGCCAGCTGCACGGGGGTTCCTGACTCGCTTGTCATGGTATTACCGAAGCGCGTGTCGTGATAGCTGTACGCCGCGGTCAGGACCGTGCTGGGCGCTGCCTGCCAGCGCAACTCGGTCTCCGCACCGGTAAAGCGCTCGCGACCGGCGTTGGCCATCTCACGTCCGGGCCGAAATCGATGGCCGCCGGCTTGAACGTGTTGCAATACTGAGCGAACAGGATCCCGCGCTGCGGGCCGTCCGCGGCACCCCAGATGCGCAACGTCCAACCCAGGTCGCCGCTCACGCGCAGGTGGTTCTGCGAGTCGGTGAAATAGCGGTCATTGGCCGGGGCGACCGTGTCCGCATGCGTCGCCCGCTGGCGCTCGTGAGTGTCGTTGAGCCGCAGGCCCCCGAGAACTGCGAATCGGTCGCGAGGTTTCCAGTCGAGTTGCGCGTACAGGCCGCCAAACTCGCGACGGTCATCGAGAGCGTTGATCTCGTCGATATGCCGGGAGGTGCTCGGCGGCGGTGCCCTGCCATCGAGCAGCGCAGAGTAAGCAAAATTCCTGCTCTGCTGCGTCCCACCGCCCGACAGCCAATCGAGCCCCGTGGTCAGACCGAGCGAGCCCGACAGCGGCACGGAGACGAACGTGTCGAAATACAGCTCCCGCACCCTGCGGTCCTGGTTGAAGCCATCGGCATTGTTGCCGTCGGCGCCGCTCGAGAGCTGCGGCCGCAGGAAGCCGCGTACGTCGTGGGTCCTCGAGCCGGTGTAGGAGAGCAGCGTCCGCCACTGCCCGTCGCGCAGCGACTCTTGGAAGCTCATCGCCAGATGCATCCGCTGCTCGACGATACCGGAATCGGCGGGATTGAAGTTGCCATCGAGCGGGGTGGCAGTGGTCAACGAGCTCCCCTCGCGAAGCACGGGACTCGTCGGCAGCTGCGTCTGCGTCAGGTACTCGAGGTCCACTGCGGCGTTGCCGTCCAGGAGCGGTGCGGCGGCGCGGTACAGCCCGTGTGCACGGTCAAACCCCTGATCGCGGCCGCTGAGCCGCGTGCGGTCACCATCGAGAAGCAGGGAATGGCGATAGGATCCGCTGGGTGGCAGCGCCGTGGACAGCGAGCCCGCCGCGCTGGAACGGCTGCCGCCGGCGACGCTGAGCTCGTTGGCGCTCTCGCCGGCAGGATAGCGGATCACGTGAATCACGCCGACGAAGGAAGTCGCGCCGAACATGACCGGCGCCGGACCCTTCATGATCTCGATGCGCTCGACGTCGTTGAGATCCAGTGTCGGCACCGCCGGGCTGAACGCGCCGCCCCAGGGCACACCGTCGACCACGAGCAGGAAGGCGTCGAACTCGTGCAGTCCCCACAATGACGGCACGCTGCCCGCGGGGCCGGTATCGCCCCCCGGAGGTGCATCAGCGCCCGCGACCGTTGCGAGCGCCGCGCGCAGATCGGCGCCCCCCAGGCGCCGCAGATCCTCACCCCGAATGACCGTCAGCGGCGCCGGCACGGAGTCGATCGCTTCGGCCACCCGCGTCGCGGTGATCTGGACCTCGGGCAGGGAGACCGCTGCAGCGCCCCCGGCCGCTCCAGCGGCGTGCGCGCAGCTCGCTCCACAGCCGAGCAGAGCCAGCAGTGTCAGGAAGGGCGACGCCCGCGACGCGGCGACCGATCGGTTCATCGTGGCAGCGAGAATAGCGGACAATGCGGCGCAACGGCGGCGCATACTGAGTGTCGGATGTCGGAAATGGATAGCGCGGCGGGGAACGGTGCGATCGCGCCGGCGTCAGAGCGTGAGCTCGGCCTGATCGATGCGTGGTGGCGGGCTGCCAATTACCTCTCGGTGGGCCAGATCTACCTGTGCGACAACCCGCTGCTCACCGAGCCCCTGTCCGCCGCGCACATCAAGCGCATGCTGCTGGGCCACTGGGGAACCACCCCGGGCCAGAATTTCATCTACGCGCATCTCAACCGCATCATTCGCGCCTACGGCCTGAACATGATCTACATCTCCGGCCCCGGTCATGGCGGACCGGCGCTGGTGGGCAATGCGTATCTGGAGGGAACCTACAGCGAGATCTATCCCGAGATCTCCGCAGACGCCGCCGGCCTCAGGAAGCTGTTCAAGCAGTTCTCTTTCCCCGGCGGTATTCCGAGCCACGTCTCGCCCGAATGCCCCGGTTCCATTCATGAGGGCGGAGAGCTCGGCTACTCGCTCAGTCACGCCTTCGGCGCCGCGCTCGACAACCCGGACCTCATCGTCGCCTGTGTGGTCGGTGATGGCGAAGCGGAAACCGGACCGCTCGCGACCGCCTGGCATGCCAACAAATTCCTGAACCCGGCCACCGACGGGGTGGTGCTGCCGATTCTGCATCTGAACGGCTACAAGATCGCCAATCCCACCATCCTGGCGCGCATCTCCCGCGGCGAGCTGCGACAACTGCTGGAGGGCTGCGGGTGGACACCGCACTTTGTCGCCGGCGAGGAGCCGCGCACGATGCACCGGCTCATGGCCGATGCGCTCGACACGGTGCTCGCGCGCATCCGGGAGATTCACCAGGCCGCGCGCCTCAAGGGCAGCCGCGCGCGCCCGTCGTGGCCGATGATCGTGCTCGCAAGCCCCAAGGGCTGGACGGGACCTAAAGAGATCGACGGACGGCGCATCGAGGGCACCTTCAGGGCCCATCAGGTTCCGCTGACCGACCCACGCACCAACCCGGCGCACCTGCGCCAGCTCGAGAGCTGGCTGCGCAGTTACCGGCCGCAGGAGTTGTTCGAGGCGCAGGGCCGGCTGCGGGCGGAGCTGCGCGCGCTCGCGCCCGCGGGCGAGCGCCGCATGAGCGCCAATCCGCACGCCAACGGCGGCCTGCTGCTTCACGATCTCGAGCTGCCTGACTTTCGGGCCTACGCCATCGAGGTGCCCGAGCCGGGCGCCGTGCAGGCCGAGGACACACGCGTGCTCGGCCGGTATCTGCGCGACGTGATCAGATTGAACGCCACGCGCAGAAACTTTCGCATCTTTGCACCCGATGAGACGATCTCGAACCGGCTCACTGCGGTGTTCGAGGCGACCGCGCGGCAATGGGATGCCGCGATGCTCGAGGGGGATGAGTTCCTGGCCAACGAGGGCCGGGTGCTCGAGATGCTGAGCGAGCACCAGTGCGAGGGCTGGCTCGAGGGTTATCTGCTCACCGGCCGTCACGGGCTCTTCAACTGCTACGAGGCCTTCGTTCACATCGTCGATTCGATGTTCAACCAGCACGCCAAGTGGCTCAAGGTCAGCGCGCAGCTGCCGTGGCGGCGCAGGATCGCCTCGCTGAACTACCTGCTGACCTCGCACGTCTGGCGCCAGGATCACAATGGCTTCACGCACCAGGATCCGGGTTTTCTCGATCTCGTCGTCAACAAGAAGGCGCAGGTGGTGCGCGTCTATCTGCCGCCGGACGCCAACTGCCTGCTGTCGGTCATGGACCACTGTCTGCGCAGCCGCCATTACGTCAACGTCGTGGTGGCCGGCAAGCACGCGGCGCCGCAGTGGCTCACCATGGATGCGGCGCTGGAGCATTGCGCCAGCGGTATCGGGCGGTGGGCGTGGGCGAGCAGCGACGCCGGCGGGGAGCCGGACGTGGTGATGGCCTGCGCGGGGGATGTGCCGACGCTGGAGACCCTCGCCGCGGTATCGATCCTGCGTGGCGCACTGCCGGAACTGAAGATCCGCGTGGTGAATGTCGTGGATCTGATGAGACTGCAGCCCGACAGCGAGCACCCGCACGGGCTCTGCGACCGCGACTTCGACTCGCTCTTCACGCAGCACAAACCGATCATCTTTGCCTTCCATGGCTATCCGTGGCTCATCCATCGCCTCGCCTACCGCCGCAGGAACCACGCGAACCTGCATGTGCGCGGCTACAAGGAGGAAGGCACGATCACGACCCCCTTCGATATGACGGTGCTGAACGATATGGATCGCTTCCACCTCGTCCAGGATGTCATCGATCGTCTGCCGCAGCTCGCCGGCCGCGGCGCTGACCTCAAGGACGAAATGCGCAACCGACTGATCGAGCATCGCCAGTACATCACCCGCCATGGCGAGGACATGCCGCTGGTGCGCGACTGGCGTTGGCACGCGCACCCGGCCCCGGACCCGGTAAGTCGGTGATACGCCCGGGACGCAGCCGTCACCCGGCCCCATCATTCACCGGCGCGCCACTCGGCGCAGCCGCAGCGCTGCTGCTGTGTGTTGCGGGTTGTTCGCTGATCTCCCTGAAGACTCCGGAGCGGCCACTCTCGAGTCGCGATCTGAATGCGCGCATTCTCGCGCGCGAATTCTCCTACCATTTCATCGCGGTGGTCGTGCAGTGCGCCGACGACATCGCGGCGCACGACAGCGATCCCGAGGTGCTGGCGAATGCGCTGCGCTGGAAGATCGGCGCGGCGGCGGAGAGTCAGCGTGCGGCTACCCGCCTGGCTCCGATGATGGCCTTGCTCGATACCTGGGCGCTCACCTCGCAGATGCGGCAATTCCTGTCGCCCGGACAACCCGGCGGCGCACTGCTCGGCTCTCACCAGGAGGCTGCCCTGACAGCGGCGAGCGAGCTCGATGCGGGGGCCGAGGAGCTGGCGCGCAGGCTCATCGCTCCCGGTGAATTTGCGCAGTATCAGCAATTCGTCGCGAGCTACACGCACGAGCATCCCTTGCGGGATCTGCAGTTCGTACGCGCCTCGGTCGTGGAGCTGTGGAGTCAGAAACGCGGCGCCGGCAGCAGATTGGTCGACTCGATCGGTACGATTCCCGAGGCGATGGAGGATGTCTCCGATCGCACCAGGATCGCGACCGAGGCGCTCACGCTGCAGACCCTGTGGCGGACCGAGCTGGCGCTGCGCGAGTCGGGCTACTCGCACGGCGACATCCACGCCGCGCTCACGCAGCTCGACGAGCGCCTCGCCAAACTATCCGCAGCGGCGGAGAGCGCACCACAGCTGGTGCACGAGGCGGTCGCCGATGTCCGTGAGAGTGTGGTCGATCTGCTGCGACGGGTCGATTCATCTGCGGCCTCGATCCTCGAGACGCTGCGCAGCGAGCGCGCCGCGCTGGCGGCGGACGTGCGCGGCGAGCGCGAAGCGGTGGTGCTGGCGGCCGACGCCGAGCGCGCCTCTCTCGCCCGGGACGCGGCCAGGATCGCCGATCAGGTGGTGAAAGCCACCGGCGAGCAGGTGCGCCGGCTCGCCCGCGAGGTGTTGCTGCTGCTCGGCGTGCTCGCCATCGTGGTGCTGGGTCTGCCGTTTGCGGCCGGGTATCTCGTGGGTCGTGCGCGGGCCGCTCGCACTCCTGCGGATGGCGGATAGGCGGTCGGCCTAGGAGTTGAGTTGGCGCCCGGGGGTCTCATCCGCCGCCGCAGCGCTGGCGGGCAGGCGCGTCAGCAGCTCGGTCAGCTTCGCGAGGTCGAGCGGCTTGACCAGATGCGAATCGAAGCCCGCCTCCCGCGAGCGGCGGCGGTCCGAGTCCTGGCCCCATCCGGTGAGCGCCACCAGAGTGATCCGCTTGCCCCACGCCTGCGCGCGGATGCGCCGCG
>WNGC01005489.1_pt1 | contig 15114 bp, 8 predicted proteins | sample 5400051 | NCBI WGS metagenome assembly WNGC01 (sample SAMN13153368, study PRJNA577476) | soil metagenome | isolation source: 20 cm soil or saprolite under grassland replicate 2 | place: USA:California | collected 2016-06-15 | reverse complement strand
GATGATCGCCGCGGGCTGCGCCCGGAAGCTCGTCTTCTCCTGGGCGGGGAATCCGGGGGTGGGCTCGCTGCACGCGTTCCGGCGCGCGGTGGAGCGCAAGAGCGCGGGGACGCTCGAGATCGAGGCATATTCGCACTTCGGCATGGTCGCCCGATTTTCCGCAGGGGCGGCCCGGCTGCCCTTCTGGCCGCTGCGAAACTATATGGGCACCGATCTGCCGGCGGCCAACCCGCGCATCCGATCGGTCACCTGTCCCTATACGGGTGAAGCGTTGGCCACCGTACCGGCCCTCAATCCGGGCGTTACGATCGTGCACGCGCAGCGCGCCGACCGAGCGGGCAACACCCAGATGTGGGGCCTCGTCGGCGTGCAGAAGGAAGCCGCCTTCGCCTCGCAGCGCGTGATCGTCGTCGTGGAAGAGCTGGTGGAGGAGCAGGTCATCCGCTCCGATCCCAACCGCACCGTGATTCCGAGTATCATCGTGAGCGCGGTGGTGGTAGAGCCGTGGGGGGCGCACCCATCCTACGCGCAAGGCTACTACGACCGCGACAACGATTTCTACGTCGCCTGGGAGAGCATCTCGCGCGACCCCGACAAGCTCGCGCACTACCTCGACGAGTTCGTGTACGGCGTCCCCGACCGCGCAGGCTACATGGCGAAACAGCCTCAATTGGCCGTAAGACTTAAGGCGAAAGAGCGACTGTCCCACGGAGTCAACTACGGTTTCTAGCTCGGCGTACACTCCCGACGAGATGATGGCGGCCGTCGCGGCGCGCGAGCTGCGCGATGGGGAGGTGGTCTTCGTCGGCATCGGGCTGCCGAATCTCGCGTGCAACCTGGCGCGCGCGACGCACGCGCCCCACCTCGTCCTGATCTATGAATCAGGCGCGGTGGGGGCGGTACCGGAGCGCCTGCCCGTGTCGATCGGCGATCCGGCACTCGTTACCGGTTCGCTCATGGTGTGTGGCATGGCGGACGTATTTCAGCTGTTCCTGCAGAACGGCCGGATCGAGGTCGGCTTTCTGGGTGGCGCCCAGGTCGATCGCTACGGCAACATCAACACGACCATCGTCGGGACCTACGAGCATCCCGTCGTGCGGCTCCCCGGGTCGGGCGGCGCGGCCGAGATTGCGGTGCATGCGCGGCGCACGCTGATCGTCGCCAAGCTCAGCCCGCGGGCCTTCCCCGAGCAGGTGGACTTCGTTACGAGCCCGGGACAGCGGTCGGCCGGCCGCAGCCGGCGCGAGCTGGGCATGCCGGGCGCGGGCCCGGTGAAAGTCATCACCGACAAAGGCGTCCTCGAGGCGGACCCGGCGACCGGCGAGATGGTGCCGGCGGCGCTCTATCCCGGAGTCACGGTGGACGACCTGCAGGCGGGAGTGGGATGGCCGCTGGCGCGGCGAGAACGGCTCGGGGCCGTGACGCCGCCGACGGAGACCGAGTTGCGCGTGCTGCGAGAGGTGTTGGATCCGAGAAAGCTGTACCTCAAGGCATGAACCTCGTCGTGACCGCGGCGCTCGTGCTCACGCAGGGGCTCAGCAACGACTCGGTCCCTGCGCGCGTGAAGGACCTCGCCGACACCTACCTCGCCGCCTACTTCGAGCGTCACCCGGACGAAGCGACGCTCGACGGCGTGGCCGACGGTCCCCACGACCGCCTGCCGGACGACTCGCCGCTCGCGCTGGCCGACTGGCGGGCCCGCGAAGACGCCTGGTTGGCGGAGCTCAGCGCCATCGATCCGGCGTCGCTCGTGGGGCGCCCGGAGGCGGTGGCGTACGCGGTGATGCGCAACGCGCTGGAGGGCGCGATCGCGACGCGAGTGTGCCGCTCCGAGCTCTGGAACGTGGGGCACACGGGAAACGGAGCAATCGCCATCGTCGCGTCCCTCTCAGCGCTGCAGCCGGTGGGAACGGAGCTGGCGCGGCGGCAAACCCTGGCGCGGTGGCGTGCGATTCCCGCTTACCTCGCCAGCGAGGAGGAGAATCAGCGAACGGGCCTCCGCCTGGGGTTCAGCGCGCCGCGGGGCAATGTCCGCATCACCCTCACCCAGCTCGACAGCTTGCTCGGCACGCCGCTCGAGCGCTCGCCCCTCCTCGACCCCGCCAGGCGCGACAGCACTCCCGCCTTTCGGGTCGAGCTGGAGCGCGTGCTCACGACCGACGTGCTGCCTGCGGCGCGCCGCTACCGGGATTTTCTCGAGCGGGACTATCTGCCGCGGGCCCGCAGCGCGATCGGCATCTCCGCCAACCCCGAAGGCGCCGCGTGCTACCGCGCGAGCATTCGCGCGACCACCGGGCTCGACCTGTCAGCCGACGCCGTGCACCGGCTCGGAATCGCCACCGTGGGGGCGCTCGAGGCGGAGATGCGCGTCATCGCACGGCGCTCGTTCCGGACGCGGGACGTCGGCGCGCTGCTCGGACGGTTGCGGACCGCCTCGGCCTTCACGTTCCGGTCGCGCCCCGCGATGCTCGACGCGGCGCGGCGTGCCGTGCTCCGCGCCAAGGCCGCGATGCCCGCCTGGTTCGGACGTCTTCCCCGTGCCGATATCGTAGTCGAACCCTATCCGGCATTTCGCGAGCGTGAGAGCGTGGGCGAATGGAATCCGCCGGCCGAGGACGGCAGCCGGCCCGGGATCTACTTCGTGAGCACGTATGATCCCGCCCACAAGGCACGGGCCGATCTCGAGGCGCTCACCTTCCACGAGACCATACCGGGTCACCACCTGCAGGGATCGATCGCGCTCGAACGAGGGCGCGCGATTCCCGCGATTGCGCGCTACTTCTGGTCCCCGGGGTTCGGTGAGGGTTGGGCGGAGTATGCCGAGCAGCTGGCGGATGAGATGGGGCTCTACTCGTCCGATACGGCGCGGCTGGGTGCTCTGGCCGACATTACGCTCTCGGCCGCGCTGCTCGTGGTGGACACCGGCATCAACGCGTTCGGATGGTCGCGGGAGCGGGCGATCGCCTACATCCGCGACCACACGCACGTCCCGCGGCTGCGCGCGGAAGTGCCCGTGGATCGCTACCCGATCTGGCCGGCCCAGGGCCTGTCCTATGCGCTGGGGCGGCTCGAGATTCGGCGGCTGCGCTCGGCCGCGGAGCGCGCGCTCGGTCGGCGCTTCGACATCAAGGAGTTCCACGACCGTGTGCTGGCGGACGGCGCCGTGCCGCTGCCCGTGCTGCGGGAGAACATCGAGCGATGGATCGCCTCGGCCCGCTAGTCCTCGTCGCGGCCTGGCTCGTGGCCGCCGCCCCGGGAAGGGTGGTAGCGCAGCGCGAGCCGGTCCTGAAACAGGTCGGCGTGCCGCATGCCTACTACTGGCGCGAGATGTACGTCCCGCAGGTGACGAGCGGACCGAGCGCCGTCACCTGGTCGCCCGATGGGACGGAGCTGATCTACTCGATGCAGGGCTCGCTCTGGCGGCAACGGATCGGCTCCCGGCTCGGGGAGCAGCTCACGGCGGACGATGGATACGACTACCAGCCCGACTGGTCACCCGATGGCCGCCTCGTTGTTTTTTCCCGGTATGCGCACGACGCGACCGAGCTGCAGCTGCTCGACCTCGCCTCCGGGACCGTGCACCCGATCACGACCAACGGAGCCGTCAACGTCGAGCCGCGCTGGTCGCCTGACGGCACGCGCATCGCGTTTGTCTCGTCCGCCTACAACCGGCGGTGGCATGTCTTCACGATCGCGATGGAGGCCGGCAGGCCCGCGGAGGGGAGCGTCACCCGGCTCACGGAGGACAACGACAGCCGGCTCCCCCGCTACTACTACAGTTTGTGGGATCATTACCTCTCGCCCACCTGGTCCCCGGACGGTCGGGAATTGATCATCGTCTCGAACCGCGGGCACATCCACGGTACCGGTGGGTTTTGGCGTATGACCGCGACTCCGGGCGCGCCCATGCGGGAGCTCAGGTACGAAGAGACGACCTGGAAGGCCCGCCCCGACTGGTCTCCCGACGGCACGCGGGTGGTATACAGCTCCTACCTGGGCCGCCAGTGGCAGCAGCTGTGGCTCATGACGAGCGAGGGCGGCGATGTCTTTCCGTTGACCTACGGTGAGTTCGACGCGACCGCGCCGCGCTGGTCGCGGGATGCCAAGCACATCGCGTACATCGCGAACGCGGGTGGGAACACCACCCTGTGGGTGATCGATGTGCCGGGCGCGCGCCGGCGACAGATCATCGCCTCCGAGCGACGCTACCGCGAGCCCGTGGGCCGGCTGCGGATTGTCGTGGTGGATCGGGGCGGCCGCGCGCTGGCCGCGCGCGTTTCGGTGACCCGGGGCGACGGCCGGGCTTATGCCCCGGACGACGCCTGGCGCCACGCCGATGAGGCTTTCAATCGCAGCGAACGCGGTTTCGAGTACGGCTATTTCCACACTCCCGGTACGGCCGAGCTCACCATCCCGGTGGGAGCGGCGCGGGTGGAAGTGTGGCACGGACCGGAATACCGTGTGGCGCGCGGGGACGTGACGATCCCCGCGGGGAGGACGGTGACCCTGCGGCTGGTGCTGGAACGCCTGGCGGACCTGCCGGCTCGCGGCTGGTGGAGCGGTGATCTCCACGTGCACATGAATTACGGGGGTGCGTACCGCAACACGCCGCAGCACCTCGCTTTCCAAAGTCGCGCCGAGGACCTGCATGTGGTCGAGAATCTGATCGTCAACAAGGAGCAACGGATCCCGGACATCGCGTCCTTTCGCACCGATCCCGACCCTGTCTCGACGCCGGGTTTCCTGCTGCTACACGATCAAGAGTATCACACCAGCTACTGGGGCCACACCGGACTGCTCGGTCTGCGCGACCACTATCTGCTGCCCGAGTACGTCGGCTATCCCAACACCGCGGCCGCGAGCCTGTACCCTACGAACGCCGACGTGGCCGACCTCGCGCACGCGCAGGGCGCGCTGTTCGGCTACGTCCACCCGTTCGACGCGCACCCCGACCCGGCCGACACGACGGCGGCCCTCACCTATGAGCTGCCGGTGGATGCCGCCCTCGGCAAGGTGGACTACATCGAGGTCATGGGATATTCGGATCATCTGATCACGTCCGGTATCTGGTACCGTCTGCTGAATTGCGGCTTCCGGATAGCGGCGGGGGCGGGCACCGATGCGTTCCCGAACTTCGCGTCGTTGCGAGGTCCGCCGGGGTTGGTGCGCGTGTTCGTGCGCAGCGGCCCGACGCTCGACCGCCGCGGCTGGATGGCGGGTCTCAAGGCGGGGCGCACGTTCGTGACGAACGCGCCGCTGCTCGAGTTCACGCTGGGCGGGCGGGAGATCGGGGACGAGATCCAGCTATCGCGCGGCGCGCGGCTCGCCGCTCGAGTTGGTCTCCGATCGAACGTTCCAATCGATCACCTCGAAGTCATCGGCAATGGCAGCGTGGTCGCGACGATCCCGCTCAAGGGTGATCGCACCACCGCGAGGGCCACGGTTTCCATCCCTGTCGCGCACAGCGGTTGGTACGTGGTGCGAGCGTGGAGCGACCGGCCGACGCTGCCGATCCTCGATCTGTACCCGTTCGGCTCGACGAGCCCGATTTACGTTCGGGTCGGGCGGGAGCCGGTGCGCTCGCGGGAAGATGGCGACTTCTTCACACGCTGGATCGACCGGCTGGAGCAGGCGGCGCGAGGTCAGGAAGCGTGGAACGCACCGGAGGAGCTGGAGCACGTGCTGCGGCTGCTGGCTCAGGCGCGGGCCGTGTATGCCGAGCAGGCGGGCGCCTCAACCCCCTAGTCAGCCTCGAGCAGTACTGTTGCTGCGACGCCACACCACGCTGCTGTCGACCCTCCACGTTCGTTGGCCCAAGGTTTGTAGCAAAAACGCACTGTGGACCTGACGCATCGCCCGGGACGAGCGACATCCGTGGCCGACGAGGGAGGGCAGTATGGTGACGGCACTGGCAAGTCAGTACAGGGACAGTGGGCCACAGCGGCCCGAGTTGGACACCGCGCTGACGACGGCGGTTGGCTTGTCGAGCGGCGACTACGCGCGCTGGTGCGTGCTAGCATCGCAGGGGCCGTTCAGCGGCCCTTTTGTCGACCCAGATTGGATGCTCTCGTGGACCGAAGCCTTCGCCCCTCAGGAACCCGTGCTGGTGTGTGCGCGCGACGGCCGACGCCTCGTCGGGCTTGCCGCCTTGCAGCGCCTGGTCGAGTTCTGGGGGGGGTGCCGCCTCAACATCCTGCAATCCCGGACGAACGCTGAGTCGTTCCGCTTTGCCTTCCTGTCGTGGAACGGGCGGGTGGACATCCAAGAGCAGCTGTGGCGCGCGCTGTGCCGGTCGGGGGGTAGCGACGTCATTCGGATCGAGCACGTACCGGAAGGCTCGCCCACGATCACCGCCGCCCTCCGAGTCGCCGGAGAGCTGGGGTGGCGCTGCCTGGTCCGGCCGACCTTACTGACGCCGTGGCGCCCGCTCTCCCCCATGACGCAATGGGACGACGGCTTGACGCGAAGGTTCAAGCGTAACCTGCGCAGAGCCGAGCGACGGCTGGGCGAGCTCGGCGAAGTCCGCTTCGAGGTCGTGACTACCGGAACGCAGCTGAAGCAAGCGCTGGACGTGTTCTATCGGCTCGAAGCGAGCGGGTGGAAGGGGCGGAGCGGCTCGGCCGTGACGCAGCGTTCGCAGGTGAAGCGGTTCTACGACCACCTGGTGGACCGAGCGGAGGTGTGGATTCCCATTCTCACGGTGTGCGGTGATCCGGTTGCGGCCTATGTGCTGCGCATTTCCGGGCACAACATCTTCGCGCTCAAGACGGGATATGATCAAACCTACTCCAAGTACGCGCCCGGCCTGTTACTGACGTCGCGGGTCATTCGCTACGGACTGGAGCACGGCATGGAGATGCTGGACCTCATGGCGGACAAATCACGCTGGAAGGCCGACTGGGCCCGGGAGGTTCGTCCGCACTACGAGCTGCTGCTCTTCGCGCCCACGCCAACCGGCCGCTACGCGTACTGGGTTCGCTACGGCGTGCGACAACAAGCCAAGAGGCTGCCTGGCGTGGTCCGCCTCGCCCGCTGGCTCACCGCCGATCGATCCGGATCTCGCGGCGCGCCGTGACCCTCTCCGCACCGGCGGCCGTCACCGAGACTTCGATCAGGTAGGGTCCCGGGGCCAGCCCCGAGAGATCGATGGCGAGCGTACGGGGCGCGATCGACGCGGCCTCGGGCACCTCCTGCCACTCGAGGCGAACGTCGCGGCGCGGCCCCGCCAGCCCGAGAGACTCGACGGCGCGACGCAGCCATCCCGTCCCCTGGCGGGCCATCGTCAGCGACACCGCCACGGCGCCAGCCGCGGGATCGACCCCGTAGAGCTCCCAGAACACGCCGAGCTTGCGGTCGGCCAAGATGCGGGTGGACCCGTGCGCGTGCGGCAGGACCGCGTTGAGCGTGGCGGGCAGGGAGTCGGATGGGTCGAAGAGCAGCAGATCGGAGATCGCCGGGTGATAGGGCGACAGCCGGGGCGGCGTCACGCCGTAGCGAACCCGCGCCACGTGGCGCTCGGCCGGGGCCACGGTCTCGAGCGATAGCACGAGCGGTCCGCACGGGGCAGTCGCTGTCAGGGCACGCATCCCCGTGACGACGCCCGAGTCGCGGGACAGGGCCAGCGTGTGCTCGTCCGCGGCGGGGCGAGGGCGGCAGTGACCGTGTGGTGCGCGAACAGGGTGTCGCCCGACAAATCGTACGCTGCGACGAAGAGGCAGGAATCGGCCCGTCGGAACAGCGCCGCCTGGTGATCCAGGGATTCGAACGCCGTCGCGTAGGCGGGCGCATATTGCTCACGTGCATTTGGGGTGTCGAAGGTCCAGTCTTCGGGTTTCGCGTTCCCGGGATCGTCGAGAGCGCGTGCCTCGGGGGCAAAATGGAACGTGGGCGAGGCCAGGTGACCCGTGACCTGGGGCTCTGACGGAACCAGGGGGGAAGCAGGCGGCTCGCGCGTCCAGAAGGTCGCCCATCCGTAGCGCAGCAAGACATCGCGAAGGTCATCGTCCCAAAACAGACCGTACAGGGTGCGACGGCCTTGCTGGATCCGAACCATCGTGCGGCGCGCGAAGTGCTCCGTGCGGCGGTCGTTGCCGGCGAGCGAGTAGAGGGGTTGGGCGAGCCACCACCACCGTGATTCGAGCGCCGCGCGCCCGGCGCAGTCCAAGCGGCGATACCGGCGGGCGAGCTCGCCCTCGAGCAGGGACGAGATGTCGTTCCAGCGACACCGCTCATCCTCCGGCATGTCGGTGAGAGCGGCCGCGAACAGGCTGTCGGCTCCCGCGAAGTCGCGCTCCACGTGCCGCACCAGACCGCCCAGGGCCTCGCACCACCACGCGACGGCGCGACACTGCGCTGCTACCTGCGCCGCCAGACGTGGCTGGCCGTCCTCCAACAGGTAGCGTATCCGCTGGCCGGCGATCCACTCGTCGCCGGGGAGGTCGGCGCCCGCCCGGTCGAGTGCCGCGAGCAGGCGGGCGCGTGCCTGGCGAATCCGCGCGGGCTCCTCGGGCGCGCTATCCACGTCCCCGCGACCGTCAGACCAGTAGCAGATCCGCCCGATGATTTGGCCGCATGTGCCACTCCAGCCTCCCAGGCGTTCGGGGAGATTCGCGCGACGGGTGGTCTCGAAGGTCTCGCGCGCCCGTTGCGCCGATTTCAGCACGGCGAGCGAGTCGGTCGGGCCGGTTTGACACAGGCCCGCGATGAGGCACATGAGGGAAAGGAGGCTCACGGTCACGCTCCAACTGCAAAAATACGGTCCTCCCGTGTGCCCCGCGAGCTTGACTCCGGGGGTGCGGGGGGTAATGTCGGCGCGGTGATCCCGCGCGACCTGAACGCCGCCCAGTGGTTCGTCGACCGCCACGTCGAGGAAGGCAGGGACGGCCGGCTGGCGATCGTCTGCGAGGGTCGACGGCTCACGTACGGCGACGTGTACGCCGGGGCGAATCGGCTGGGCAACATGCTGCGGCGCCTCGGCGTCACGATGGAGCAGCGCGTGGTCCTGCTGCTGCACGACGGCCCGGAGTTCGTGTGGAGCTTCTGGGGCGCGCTCAAGATCGGCGCCGTGCCCGTCCCAACCAACACGCTGCTCAAGCCGCGCGACTACGAGTACATCCTGAGGGACAGCAGGGCGACCGTGGTGATTGCGAGCGAGTCGCTGGTCTCCGCCGTTGCCGACGTGCGCTCCCGGTCGCCGGATCTCACGCACGTGGTGGTCGTGGGGCGGCCGACGGCGGGTGAGCTCGCGTATGCCGACCTCGTCGGGGCCGAGAGCGCCGCGCTGGCGCCCGCGGTCACGACCAAAGATGACGTGGCCTTCTGGCAGTACACCTCGGGCACGACCGGGACGCCCAAGGCGGCGGTGCACCTGCACCACGACATGCTCGTCTGTTGCGAAGCGTTCGGCCGGCACGTGCTCGAGATCGGGCCGGAGGACCGCACCTTCTCGGTCGCCAAGCTGTTCTTCGCTTACGGTCTGGGTAACGCGCTGTACTTCCCGTTCCACGTGGGCGCCTCGACGGTGCTGTACCCGGGCCGCCCCGAGCCCGCGAAGGTGTTCGACGTCATCACGCGGGAACGCCCGACGCTGTTCTACGCGGTTCCCACCGCGTACGCGGCGATGCTGCAGGTGCCGGACGCCGAGCGGCTGTACGACCTCGGCTCGATCCGGGTCTGCAGCTCGGCAGGAGAGCCGCTGCCGAGGGCGATCTACGAGCGCTGGCTCGAGAAGTTCGGGCTCGAGATCCTCGACGGCATCGGATCCACCGAGATGTGCCACACCTTCATCGCGAACCGCCGCGGCCAGGTGCGCCCCGGCTCGAGCGGCACCGTCGTGCCCGGCTACGAGGCGAAGCTCGTCGACGACGCCGGCCGCGAGGTCGCGGTCGGCGAAGTGGGCAATTTGATGGTAAAAGGGGACAGTGCTTGCGCGTGCTACTGGAACCAGCACGAGCGTACCAAACAGACCATCGAAGGCGAGTGGGTGCGGACCGGGGACAAGTACACCCGTGACGCCGACGGGTACTTCTGGTACGCCGGTCGCAGCGACGACATGATCAAGGCGGGCGGCATGTGGGTATCGCCGGCGGAGGTGGAGGGCGCGCTCACCGAGCATCCGGCGGTGGTGGAAGCCGGGGTGGTGGGCGCGGAGGACAAGGACGAGCTCGTCAAGCCGCTCGCGTTCGTGGTGCTCGCTCGGGGCCAGTCGGCGAGCCCGGCGCTGGAGGCCGAGCTCAAGGCGTTCGTGAAGGGGCGGCTCGCTCCCTACAAGTACCCGCGCTGGATCGTATTCGTGGACGAGCTGCCGAAGACGGCAACGGGGAAGATCCAACGCTTCAGGCTCCGGGAGATAGCGAAAGAGACTGTCAGGACAGGCCACGGCTAGACGCACAGACGCACAGGGGTGAACAGGATTCAGGAGTCAGGTAGGCCTACCTGACTGCTACCACCAGTTCTCCCCTGTGCGTCTGCTGCGTCTGTCGCTGTTCACTGTATCACCAGCAGTAACACGTCGTACAACGCATGTGTCCACGCCGTGATCCCGAACCCGCGCGCCAGGTACAACCCCGAGAAGAACAGGCCCGCGACCATCCGGAACGCGAACGAATACAGCTGCCAGCGGTCGCCGTAGGGACCGATATAGTGAAAGGCGGAGAAGATCGCGGCGCCGGCCAAGGTCGCCGCGATGCCGGCGGTGAGCGGGCGCCAGCCGAGCACCGCCCGCGCGGTGGCGGCGAGCGCGCCCACCAGCAGCACGCGGAACAGCAGCTCTTCGTAGATCCCCGCCCCCAACGAGACCATCAGCCGCGTCCACCAGTCCATCTCCGGTCTTCCAGGGACCGCGAGCGTCTGTAGCATACCGAGCACGCCGGAGGTCACGCTCCCCACGACGACGCCGAAGGTCAGTGCGAGCGCGATCGACTCGCCCAGCATTGCGACAAACACCCCGCCGCGGAGTCGCGACCCGTGTGCCCGCATGTCGCGCATCACGAACCACAGTCCCGCACCGATCAGGCAGACCATGAAAAGCGGTGGGCCCCAGGCGCCCGCCACGGCCGTGAAGAGGGCCTGCAGGATCACGTCCGCTCCGTTGCGGACGGAGCGTTCGCCGTGCGCGAGCAGCACCGCCAGCGCCTGGTAGAACAGCAGCAGCGGCAGCGCGAACAGCAGGCTGTAGCGCGGGGTGTGACTCAGCTGCCAATAAGAGCTACGGGAGGAAACGGAGGAGAAGGCGGTTCCGGTCATAGGGTCAGGAATCTATCGACGGTTCGACGCTTGCGACGGTTTCGGCTCGCCGGTATGCTACCGCGCCATGATGCGCACGTTCGCCATCCTCGCGGCCCAGACCATGACCGGGGCGGACCGGCTGGGTCCGTAATGCGCGAAAACGGCTCGCTGGCGGACCTCAAGCGCCAGCTTGGGCTGCTCGACTCGACAATGATCAACGTCGGCACGATCATCGCGTCGGCCATTTTTATCGTGCCGAGCACCATCGCGGCCGGACTCGGCGCCACCGGTCCCGCAATCCTCGTCTGGATCGTCGGCGGACTCGTTTCGCTCTTGGGCGCGCTGTCGATCGCCGAGCTGGGCGCCGCGATGCCGGAGGCCGGCGGCCAGTACGTCTATCTGACCAAGGCGTACGGGCCGGTGTGGGGGTACCTGTACGGCTGGACGGCCGGCGTCGTGATCAACCCGGCCTCCATCGCCGCCATCGCCGTGGGATTCGCGACCTACCTGGGGTTCTTCGTGCCGCTGGCGGACGCCGGGGTCAAGGCCGTGGCGATCGTCTCGATCGTCGCCCTCACGCTGCTGAACGCGTTGGGCGTCAAGCTCGGCGTCCTCATCCAGAACGTCCTCACGCTGGTCAAGATCGGCCTGCTGGCCGTCCTGATCGCCGTCGGCTTCGTGGTGCCGGGCGGCACCCTCGAGAACTTCTCGCCGGTGTGGCCGGATGCGTCGCTGGGCGCTCTCGTCGCGCCGTTCGGGGTGGCGATGCTGGCGGTGCTGTGGGCGTACGACGGCTGGATCGAGATTACCTACGTGGGCGGCGAGGTGAAGGACCCGGAACGCAACCTGCCACGCTCGATCGTGTTGTCCACCCTGATCGCGATGGCGCTCTACTGTCTCGTGACCGCCTCGTTCGCCTACGTGCTCTCGCCCGCGCGGATGGCGGCGTCATCGTTGGTCGCGTCCGATGCGGCTCAGGTCACTCTGGGGCGTGCCGGTGCCGCACTCGTCGCCGTGGCGATCCTCACCGCGACGCTCGGCTCGAACAACGGACAGGTCCTGGCCGGAGCTCGCATACCCTACGCGATGGCGCGCGACAGCCTGCTCCCTCGTTGGCTCGGCGGAGTCCATCCCCGGTTTCTCACCCCCGCGCCGGCGCTGATCGTCCAGGGCCTCATCGCGATCGCGCTCACGTGGATTTCGACCGAGCCCTCATGGAAGGACACGTACAACCGACTCTTCACCTACGTCGTGGTGTCGGGGTTCGTGTTCTACGCGATGTCCTGCGGCGCCGTGATCCGGTTGCGCTTCACGGCGGCAAGCCTGCCCCGACCCTACAGGGCGTGGGGCTATCCCATCACACCGGTCCTATTCATTCTGTTTTCTCTCTGGCTCGTGATCAATACCGCTCGCGAGCAGCCGCGTAACTTCGCCCAGGGGGCGATGCTGATTCTTGCCGGACTGCCGGTGTACTGGTGGAGACGTCGTCCGTCATCCGTGGTCCGTCATCCGTCCACCGCGGGGCCTCTACGGACAACGGACGACGGATGACGTGCTACTCCTCATCCGTGCCGGGCTGCTGCAGCCGTTGCAACGCCGTTTCTACGTCCTTGCGGGTGTCCGCATATTTGAGCGTACCGGCCACCGCCTGTAACCGCGGGATGCCGAGCTGGCGCGGCAGCGTGAACCGGAACGCCTCGACCACCCAGCGCCGTACGGTCCGGCGGTCGTCGTTCAAGTGGGCGGCGAGCACCTCGAGCGCGTGGGGGCTGCCGCGGGCCGCCAGCGCCGCCAGCACGTGTGCGGCGAAGTGGTCCGCGGCCAGCAAGGTCTCGATGCGCGGGATGGCGCCGGTATCTCCCGTCTGCGCGATGATCCGATACGCCGCTTCCTGGATCACGTCCTGATAGGAGGAGGTGGCGAGGCCCCAGGCGATGGCACTATCGCGCGCGGTCGAGTCGGCGCGCACGAGCGCGGTGAGCGCCGCGGCCCGCACGGCATAACTCGGATCATTGAGAAACGTGGCGCGCGCGAGCTCGGCGGCGCGCGCGCCGCCGAGCTGGCCCAGCGCCGCCACGCCGGCGCGCCGCACCTGCGCCGATGTGTCGCGCAACGCGGCCGCGAGCGGCGCCGCCGCGCTCGCCGCGGGCAGCTCGCCCAGGGCCTCGACCGCCGCCGCGCGCGTGCGGAAGTAGTCGGCGCCGGTCGCGGCCTCGGCGAGCGCCGCCACGGCCGCGCCGTCCGCCGGGCGCTGTGCCAGCTGCTCGATCGCCCACTGGCGGTTCCAGAGATCCGGGTCCCGCTTGAGCTGCGTCGCGAGCCACGGGGTCGGCTGGTCGAACGCGAGCTCCTTGAGAATCGTGTTCCCGTCGTCGAACACGACCATGGTCGGTGCGCCGGCGAGCCCCGGGATCTCGATCGTCTGCTCCCGCGCCGTGAGCTGGACCCGCCGTACGACATCGCCGCTCGCGGTTCCCACGCGAATCGTCACCGGCATGCGGAACAGCTTCGCGGTTTCGAAGTGGAGGCCGGTGCTGTCCGTCGGACTCGAGTCCGTCTGCGTTTGCTTCACCGTGAGGGTCAGGTTGCGAGCGGTCGTGTCGTAGAGGGCCGCGACCTCGAACCGGGGGTGCCCTCGGTCGTAGACCCATTGGCTCCAGAACCAGTCGAGGTTCTCGCCGGTCGCGTCGAGCACGCTTTGGCGCAAATCGTCGGAGGTCGCGTTTCCCAGGGCGTGTTGGGTGAGGTATGCCCGCAGCGACGCCCAGAACCGCTCGGGACCCAGGTACCGCTCGAGCATGCGCAGGACCAGCGCGCCCTTGGGATACACGTTGTTCGAACCGAGCGCCGCGAGCGGCATGCTGTGCCGCCGGTCGATCTGGAGGTATTGGTGGTACTCGTCGAGGTAATAGTCGTCCTCGGCGTGGGGCCCGAGCTTCACGCGCCAGTACTGCCCTGGAAGAAACTCGGCGAAGCCCTCGTTGAGCCACATGTTGGCCCAGTTCTCGAGGGTGACGTAGTCGCCGAACCATTGGTGGGCCAGCTCGTGCGGGATCAGGATCCATTGATACCACGGCCGGTCGAGGTAGGCGCGCTCGTCGGGCAGCCAGTCCACGAGCGTGGTCGCGCTCACGTTTTCCATCCCGCCGAAGAAATCCGCGACCGTGGTCTGGGCATACTTGGCCCAAGGGTAGCGGACGCCGGTCAAGCGTGAGAACACTTCGATCATGTCCGGCGTGACCCCGAACAACCGCCGGGCGCGACTCGAGTCGGCGCGGTACACGTAGTACTCCACCGGAATCCCGCGCCACGTATTGGCGACGCGCACGAGGGGCGCGACGACCAGGGACACGAGATAGGTCGCGCTGCGCGGATCCTGGCGCCACGTGACCGTATGCGTCCCGTCGGGATTCCGCCGGTCGGCCACGAGCCGGCCGTTCGACACCACCGAGTACTGGCGCGGTACGGTGGCGGCGAGCTCCCAGGTCATCTTGTCGTTGGGGAAGTCGTAGGTGGGGAACCAGAAGTGGTTGTCGTGGTCCTCGCCCTGGCTCCAGATCTGTTGCGGCCGGTGCTCGCGGCCCTCCGGCTCGATGAACGTCAGTCCCTGGCCGTTGTCGATGCGCGCGTGGTAGGCGATGGTAAAGCGCAGGGTGTCGCGGAAGGCGACCGGGCGCGCCGGGTACACCACCAGCGTGTCGCCGTGAGCGCTGCTCCGCAGGGCGGTCCCGCGGGCGTCGACGACCCGCGACACGACGAGCCGTTTGCCCGCGTCGAGGATCACGGAGTCGAGGCCCGGGCGCAGCGCCACCAGGGTGGTCGTCACACGGCCGTCGAGTGACGTCGAGTCCCAATCGAAGTTGCGGAGCTCGATCCGCTGGTGCACCA
>WNGC01005026.1_pt1 | contig 15115 bp, 14 predicted proteins | sample 5400051 | NCBI WGS metagenome assembly WNGC01 (sample SAMN13153368, study PRJNA577476) | soil metagenome | isolation source: 20 cm soil or saprolite under grassland replicate 2 | place: USA:California | collected 2016-06-15 | reverse complement strand
ATCTCCCCATTCTTCAGCCGCTCGATTTTCTGGCGATCGATGTCCGCGCAGCAGACGGTATTCCCCGTCTCAGCGAGGCAGGCACCGACTACGAGTCCAACGTAGCCGGTGCCAATGACCGAGATATTCACGCCGCGGAGCTAAGCCGTTGCGTACGAGCTCGCCGAGGCCAGCGAGACAATACGACCCTTGCCCTTCGCAAGCTTGGCGGTCGCGTTTCTGGTGTCGACGACGACTTTCGCCATGTGCACCACGCGCTGGTAGTCGACCGTGGAATGGTCGGTGACGATCACTACCGCGTCGGCGATCTTGATCTCCTCGTCCGTGAGCGCAACGCTCGAGTGCTCGTGTCCGTCCTCGCGGAACTTGGGAACGAACGGGTCGTGATAATGCACGTCGGCTCCCTGCTGCTCGAGCAGTCGGATCACGTCGAGCGCCGGACTTTCCCGCATGTCGTCGATGTCCTTCTTGTATGCGACACCGAGCACCAACACGCGGCTTCCGTTCACCGCCTTTTTCTCTTCGTTCAGAGCCTGCGCGACTTTGCGTACGACGACCGCCGGCATCTCGCTGTTGATCTCGCTGGCGAGATCGATGAAACGCGTCTTGTAGTTGAGCGTTCTCATCTTCCAGGCCAGGTAGTGTGGATCGAGCGGGATGCAGTGTCCGCCAATGCCCGGACCGGGCGTGAACTTCATGAACCCGAACGGTTTGGTCGCCGCTGCCTCGATCACTTCCCAGATATTGACGCCGAGCTTGTCGCAAACGATTGCCATCTCGTTGACGAGGCCGATGTTCACTGAGCGGAACGTGTTCTCGAGCAGCTTGACCAGCTCCGCGGTTTCAGTGCTGGATACCGGCACCATCGTGTCGAGACACGTCGCATACAGCGCAGTCGCAACCTCGGTGCACGCCGGCGTGATGCCGCCCACGATTTTGGGTGTGTTCTTGGTATTCCAGTGCGGATTTCCTGGATCTACGCGTTCGGGACTGAACGCGAGAAACACATCTTCGCCGACGGTGAGACCCGCCGCCTCGAGCTTCGGCTGCAGCAAGTCGCGGGTAGTACCCGGATATGTCGTGCTCTCCAGAACCACGACGACGCCCGGCCGGCAATTGCGCCCGACCGCGTCCGCGGCGGCGATGACGAAGCCCATGTCCGGATCGCGGGTCTTGGCGAGCGGCGTGGGTACGGCGATCGAGACCGCATCCATCTCCTGCATCCGCGACTCTTCCCTGGTCGCCTCGAACTTCCCCGCTTTGACAAGGCGCGCGACTTCGGCGCTCGGCACATCCTGAATGTGGGACTTGCCGGACATGAGAAGGTTGATGACCCGCTCGCTCACGTCGTAGCCAATCACCCTGAAGCCCGCTCTGGCGAACTCGAGCGCAAGGGGCAGTCCCACGTATCCGAGACCGACGACGCCGATGCACGCGGTTCTGTTCTCTATCTTCGCAAGGAGCTGATCTTTTAGTTGCACTTGGGAACTCTGGCGGTGGGAAGTGTGATTGTCAGCGGCCGTAAAAGCCGCGCACGGCATCGATGACTTCGTCGAGCTGAGACTGCTTGAGCTCCGGATAAACCGGAAGCGAGATGACTTCCTGCGCTGCCCTTTCGCTCTCCGGGAACGCGCCTCGCTTCAGACCGAGGTACTCGAAGCAGGGCTGGAGATGCAGCGAAAGCGGGTAGTAAACCGCCGAGCCAATCTGCTGCTCCTTGAGATGTGTCTGGAGGGCATCCCGGCGGGCGACGCGTAACGTGTACTGGTTGAAGATCGATTCGTTCGCGGGATCGATCGTCGGCGTCCGCACGTCATCGAGATCGGCGAACGCCGCATCGTAGTACGCGGCGTTCTTCCGCCGCGCGGCGCTCCATGATGCGAGGCTTGCGAATTTCGCCGACAGCACGGCTGCCTGCAACGCGTCGAGGCGGCTGTTGTAGCCAACTTCCTCGTGGTAGTAGGTTTTGATTCCGCCGTGCACGCGCAGTCGCCGAATGCGTGTTGCGATCTCGTCGGACTGCGTCACGACCATTCCACCGTCCCCGTATCCGCCGAGATTCTTCGTCGGAAAAAAGCTGAAGGTGCCGATCGTTGCCGCTTCGCCGGCCATCACCCACTTTCCATCGATCTTTCGGCGCGCGCCGATCGACTGGGCTGCATCCTCGATCACTGGCAAATCGCCAGCCGCATCCAGAATGGCTTCGATCGGCGCCATCTGACCGAACAAGTCGACGGCAATGATTGCCTTTGTCGAAGGCTTGATGCCGGCTGTGATCGCCTCCGTCGAGATGTTGAACGTGTCCGGCTCGATATCCGCGAATACTGGACGCGCTCCGACGTTGTGAACCGCGCCCGCCGTCGCGAAGAAGGTGAACGGCGTAGTCAGGACCTCGTCTCCGCGCCCAATATTGAGCGCGCGCAACGACAGCAGCAGCGCGTCGGTTCCGTTCGCCACGCCGATGGCGTGGGTGGTGTGCGACAGCTGCGCCACCTCGCGCTCGAGACGCTCCACCGGCGCTCCGAGGATAAACGCCTGCTCGTCGACGACTCGGGTGATCGCGTTCATCACGGAGTCACGAATCGTGGCGTGCTGCGCTTTGAGATCGAGAAGTGGTACGGCCATCAGTCGGGGTGTGGGATCAGGATCAAAGGAAATTAGCCGTTAAAGATACAACGTTTGCTGCTCACACTTGCGCTCTAAGCGGGAGCGGGACCTCTCGCCCGGTCTTGGCGGATTCGTAGATCCCCAGGATCAACTCGAGCGACTTCCGGCCGGCCCGGCCATCGGTATCAGGCTTCGCTTCGCCCCTCAGCACCGCGAGAACGTTGCGGTAGTAGCCCTCATGGCCCAGCCCATAGACATTCGGAGGGTTGGTGTCGACCACTTCGACCAGCTTGTCGTCGTCGTCGTACTCCGAGAACTGCCAGAGCTCGATCTTGTTGACAGCGGTGCCACCGATCTTCGCCGACCCCTTTTCGCCGAGGACCGTGATCGAGCCCTCGAGGTTGCGCGGGTAGGCGAGCATCGTGACCTCGATCCACCCCAGAGCGCCCGATCTGAACTTCAGGATCGCGACCCCGGAATCTTCCGTCTCGATTCGCCGAGCCAGCGTTGCGGTCTTTGCCATCACGCTTTCGACCGGCCCCATCAGCCACTGTATCAGATCCACATAGTGAGATGCCTGGTTCATGAAGGCGCCGCCGTCGAATTCCCAGGTGCCACGCCACGGCGCCTGGTCGTAGTACTCCTGCGGTCGCGCCCAATGAACTTTGCAGCTTGCCATATAAACGCGTCCGAAGCGATTTCGGTCGACGGCTCGCTTCAGCAGCTGCACGGGCGGATTCAGCCGGTTCTGCTTTACGACGAACAAATGGACTCCGGCCTTGTCGCACGCCTGGACGAGCGCGTCAGCGCCAGTCAACGAGATTGCCATCGGCTTTTCCATCACCACGTGCTTGCCTGCGTGCGCTGCCTCGACGCCTTGCTCCGCATGCAACCCCGATGGCGTTGCGATCGTAACGACGTCCGCCTTGGCATCCTTCAGCATCTTCTCGTACGACGTGAAATGCGGAACCTTCCATTGCGCCCCGGCCTCCTGGGCGCGGGCCGCGTCGGTGTCGCAGACGGCCGCGAGCTCCAGCCCATCGATCTTGTCGATCGCGTCGAAGTGGTTCTTGCTGATGCGTCCGCACCCCACGAGCGCTACCCGAAACGTCTTCTCCGAGCCCACCTAGGAAACTCTCCTCAGTTGACCGCTATCTAGCTCGTAACGGGTTCCACAGACCTTGCACGCCGTGGGGTTCTTGTCCGCCAGGCGTTCACCGCACTGACACATCCAGCCGACGCGCCGCGCCGGAGCTCCAACCATGAGAGCGTACGCCGGGACATCCTTCGTGACAACGCTGGCCGCTCCGATGAAAGCATACTCGTCGAGGGTCACGCCACAGATGATCGTCGCGTTGGCGCCGATCGTCGCACCGCGCCTCACCAGCGTTCGCTTGTACTCGCTCTTTCGCGGGACGTGACTGCGTGGATTGACCACGTTGGTGAACACCATCGATGGTCCGCAAAAGACATCGTCTTCCAGCTCGACACCTTCGTAAACCGAGACGTTGTTCTGAATCTTGACGTTGTTTCCGATCTTCACGCCGTTCATCACCACGACGTTCTGTCCGAGCGAGCATCGCTCACCGATGACCGCACCCGCAAGAACGTGGCAGAAGTGCCAGACCTTGGTCTCCGCGCCGATCAGAGCGCCATCGTCGACGTACGCCGACTCGTGAATGAATGGCTTTGTCCCCATCTAGACGCCGGCTTCCTTCGGTATTCGCGCGTGCCATTCCTGCAGCGAGAGAACCGCTGAGGCGCGTGACCGAAGCGAAAGAATTGCGTCGCACGCGGCATTCGCGGCCGAGAGAGTCGTCGTGTACGCGACACGATTGGCGATCGCCGCCTGCCTCATCGTATAGTCGTCACGCTGGGATTCCTTGCCGAGCGGGGTATTGATCAGCAGCTGTACATCGCCGTTCAGCATCATGTCGAGTCCATTCGGTCGGCCCTCGTGAATCTTGAGAACTGTCTCCACAGGGATCCCTCGACCGCGCAAATGCCTGGCAGTTCCTCCTGTCGCGAAAAGCTTGAACCCCATCTCCTGAAAACGTCGCGCGATCGGCGTAACTCCGCGTTTGTCCGACTCGTTCACGGTTATGAAGATTGCTCCCTCGGCCGGCAACACGTTGTCAGCCGCGAGCTGCGCCTTTCCAAACGCGCTCCCGAACGAATCCGAGATGCCCATGACCTCGCCGGTCGATCGCATCTCGGGTCCGAGAATCGGATCGAACTCGCGGAACTTGTTGAACGGAAATACTGCTTCCTTCACGGAGATGTACGCGGGAAGAACTTCCTCGGTGAACCCGATCTCGTCGAGCATTTCACCGAGCATAACCCTCCCCGCGATTGCGGCAAGCTGAACGCCGATCGCCTTTGAGACGAAGGGTACCGTGCGACTCCCCCGCGGATTCACCTCGAGAACGTAGACCAGGCCGTCCTTTACTGCGTACTGGACGTTGATGAGTCCGACGACGTTGAGTGCTTTCGCCAACGCGACGGTGTGGCCCCGCATCACCTCGATGTGCTCTTCGTCGATGAGATACGGCGGCAGCACGCACGCCGAGTCGCCCGAATGGATTCCCGCGTCTTCGATGTGTTGCATGACGCCGCCGATCACCACCCGCTCGCCATCCGAGATCGCGTCCACGTCAGCCTCGAACGCGTCCTCCAGAAAGCGGTCGATCAGTACCGGCTTGTCTTCGGAGACGCGGGCAGCTCGCTCGAAGTACTGGGTCAATGACCTCTCGTCGTAGACGATCTCCATCGCGCGTCCGCCGAGTACGTACGACGGGCGCACCAGCACGGGATAGCCGATCCTCTCCGCTGCGGCGACGGCCTCCTCGATGCTGGTGGCGGTGCCGTTTTCCGGCTGGCGAATGCCCAGCTTACGAGCGATTGCGTCGAAGCGGCGCCGGTCCTCGGCGATGTCGATCGCGTCGGGCTGCGTACCCAGAATTCGCACGCCCGCCTTCGCCAGCCCGGCCGTCAGCTTGAGCGGAGTTTGGCCGCCGAGCTGCACGATTACGCCCAACGGCTGTTCGCGCTCGACGATGTCGAGTACGTGCTCGAGGGTAAGGGGCTCGAAGTAAAGTTTGTCGGAGATGTCGAAGTCGGTGGAGACGGTCTCGGGATTCGAGTTGATCATGATCGTCTCGTACCCTTGGTCGCGGAGAGCAAGCGCAGCACGCACGCAGCAGTAATCGAACTCTACGCCTTGTCCGATGCGGTTTGGTCCGCTGCCAAGGATCACCACTGACTGCTTCCCTGTCCGCGGCGCCTCGCTTTCCTCGTCATAGCTGCTGTACAAGTACGGCGTGGCAGAGGGGAATTCGCCGGCGCAGGTATCCACCATTTTGTACGCGGGCACGATTCCAAATCCGAGACGTCTCGCGCGCGCCACGCTCTCCCGTTCGCCACGGAGATCGGCGAGCTGCCTGTCGGCGAAGCCCATGCGCTTCATGCGCCGGAGAACGTCCTGGTCGACTTGCGGGAGAGCGGCGAACGCTATCTCCGCCTCGAGCAGCTCGGCCATCTGCGCGAGGAACCAGCGGTCGATGCCCGTCAGCTCGTAGATCTCGTCGATCGAGAGTCCGCCCTGAAGGGCGCGCTTGACCTGGAAGATGCGCTCAGGCGTCGCCTGTCTGAGCGCGCCGCGCAGACTCTCCACCGACTCATCCTCTAGGCGATCGTCGGCGAGCGTCGGCGCCACCGTCCAGCCCGGACGTCCGATCTCGAGCGCGCGAAGCGCTTTCTGAAACGCTTCCTTGAAGGTTCGACCAATCGCCATCGACTCGCCGACGGATTTCATCTGCGTGGTCAGGCGCGGATCGGCGGCGCGAAATTTCTCGAACGCGAAGCGCGGACACTTGACAACCACGTAGTCGAGCACGGGCTCGAATGAGGCGGGCGTGGTACCAGTGATGTCGTTGGGAATCTCGTCGAGCCGGTAACCGACGGCGAGCTTTGTTCCAATACGCGCGATCGGAAAGCCCGTTGCCTTCGATGCGAGCGCGGACGACCGCGATACACGGGGATTCATCTCTATCACGAGCATCTCGCCGTCGTCGGGATTGATCGCGAACTGAATGTTGCAGCCACCGGCCTCGACGCCGATTTCACGGATCACCGCGACGGCGGCATCGCGCATCAGCTGATACTCGCGGTCGCTCAATGTCATCGCCGGCGCGACGGTTATCGAGTCTCCCGTGTGAATTCCCATCGGATCGATGTTCTCGATGGAGCAGACGATCACGACGTTGTCCGCGCCGTCGCGCATGACCTCGAGCTCGAATTCTTTCCATCCGATGACGCTTCGCTCGACGAGTACCTGCGTCACCGGCGAGAGATCGAGACCGCGACGAACCGTTTCCTCGAACTCCTTCCGGTTGTAGGCGATGCCGCCGCCAGTCCCGCCAAGCGTAAAGGCGGGACGAATGATCGCGGGGTACGCAGTGGTCTCGAGGATTTCGAATGCTTCTTCGAGCGTCGTTGCGATTCCGCCCTGCGGCACCGCCAGCCCGATTCGCTTCATCGCCTCGCCGAACAGCTTCCGGTCCTCAGCCATCGCGATCGCGCGGGCGTCGGCGCCGATCAGCTCGACGCCGTACTTCTGGAGGACGCCTTGCTCCGCCAGCTTCATCGCGACGTTGAGCGCGGTTTGTCCGCCCATCGTAGGCAGGAGCGCGTCGGGGCGCTCCTTTGCGATGACGAGCTCGACATATTCCGCGGTGACCGGCTCGATGTAGGTGCGGTCCGCGAATTCCGGATCGGTCATGATCGTCGCCGGATTCGAATTGACGAGGATGACCTCGAATCCCTCTTCACGCAGCGCCTTCGCCGCCTGGGTGCCCGAATAGTCGAACTCAGCGCCCTGACCGATGACAATCGGGCCGGAGCCTATCAATAGAATTCGGTGGATGTCGGTTCGCTTAGGCATTCAATCGCGATTCACTGGACCAAAGGTAGCAAAGGCTTCTCGCCTGGTAAAACTCCCGTTCGATTGCGGACCATGGCCAAGAAAAAGGGAGCCCCACGGGCTCCCTTTTTCCATGAGACCAGTACCACGCCTATGCAGCTGTCTTCCCTCTCGGCGCGCGGACAACCTTCCCCGCATGCAGGCAGCGAGTGCACACCTTCACCTTGGTGATCTTTTTGTCGATCACAATCCGCGCAACCTGAAGGTTCGGCTTCCAGGTGCGACGCGTCCTGTTGTTCGCGTGCGAGACGTTGTTGCCGTACGCCACGCCTTTGTCTTGAGGATGCGGGTGTACCCGCCATTTCTGGTTGCGAACTTCGGACCGATCTCCTGGAACAGCTTGTCCGCGGTCGGCCGGTGCGCGACATGCCGGCCGGCAAGACGGCGGTTGTGCAGCGTCCCGGACTTGGCTTTCGTAATCAGCTTCTCGACGAACGGACGAAGCTCCTTCGCCTTCGCTTCGGTCGTCTCGATCGCGCCGCGCTCGATCAGCGCCTTCGCGAGATTTCTCATTAGCGCCAGCTTCTGCTCGCTCGTGCGGCGAAGCTGTCGGCCGACTTTGCGGTGACGCATCCTTACACTTCCTCTTCGTCGTCGGCGCCAACCGTGGCGACATTACGGTTCGGTGGTGTGCCCTGGTCAGTGATGCGGACGCCGTCGGGAGTCTCCTCGTACTTCATTCCGAAGTTGAGATTCTCCCTTTCGAGCAGGTCGGCGATCTCGTTCAACGACTTCTTGCCGAAATTCTTGACCTGGAGAATCTGGCTCTCGCTCTGGCGGACGAGATCTCCCAGAGTGCGAATGTTGGAGTTCTTGAGCGAGTTTACCGAGCGAACCGATAGCTCGAAATCTTCAATTGGGGTGCGCAGAACCTCTGCGAGACGGTGCGCGTCACCACCCGGCATGTCGGTGCCCGGAACAAGAGGTGCGGATGCATGCGAGCCAAAGCCGGCAAAGTACTGGAAGTGCGTTTGCGCGAGCGCTGCTGCGTAGCTCACTGCCTCTTCAGGGGTGATCGTGCCGTTCGTCTCGACCGTGAGCGTCAATCTGTCGTAGTCGGTCCTCTGACCAACGCGCGTCTCCGCCACTGCAAAGTTGGCGCGACGAACCGGATTGTAGATCGAGTCGATGCGAACGACGTCAACCGGCAGCGTCTTGTCGACGACATGCTGGTCGGATTCCACATAGCCCCGTCCGCGTCCGACGTACAGCTCGACGTTGATGTCGCGATCGCCCTGGAGCGTGAACAGGTGCTGGTTACGGTCGATGATCGTCACGCCGCCCTGACCCTCGATGTCGGCCGCCGTTACGGCGCCCGCCGCGTTCTTCGAGATGCGCAAGACGGTGTTCTCGACGCCCTCGTCGAGCGACAAGGTCAGCGCCTTTAGATTGCCGATGATCTGATGGACGTCTTCAACGACGCCCGGGATCGTCTGATGCTCGTGGAGGACCCCGTCGATGCGGAAACCCCACACGGCAGATCCTCTAAGCGATGAGAGCAGCAAGCGCCGCATCGCATTGCCGAGCGTATGGCCAAAGCCACGCTCGAGCGGCTGGAGACGGAATTCTGCGACATTGGGATTGTCTTCGCGCTTCGTCGCTTCGACTAGCTGCGGGCGGACAAGTCCCCTGAGATCAATTGCGGTTGCCATTTTTTTCGTTTCCTTGAACGTGCCACCCCGCCCCTAACGCGCGGTGAGCCCGTAACGAGAGTTAGGGTCTCGTCGTGCTATGCGTATGTGTAAAAGCGACTGAAAGTTCGAATCGTGCGAGCTACTTGGAGTAAAGTTCGACTACCAGTTGTTCCTGAGCGGCGATTGGAATGTTCGGCCTCGTCGGTCGCTCGAGCATCTTGCCGCTGAAGGTGTCGCGGTCGACCGCGATCCACGAAAGCGGGGCGCCGCGCGACGACTGATCCATTGCCGCCATCACGCTCGCCTGCTCACGCGACTTCATCCGAACGCGAATTTCCTGGCCAGGGTGCACCAGGTAGCTCGGGATATCGACAGACTTCTGGTTCACTTCGACGTGCCGATGCCGAACGAGCTGGCGGGCCGCCTTGCGGCTGCCGGCAAATCCCATCCGATACACGACGTTGTCGAGACGCGACTCCAGCGCGGCGAGCAGGTTGTGTCCCGTAATTCCCGGAAGCGGTGCGACCCGCTCGAAGGTGTTACGGAACTGTCTCTCACTGACGCCGTAAATGCGTTTGATCTTCTGCTTCTCACGGAGCTGCTTCGAGTACTCGGACATCTTGCGACGGCGTGCGGTCGACGAACCGTGTTGTCCCGGCGGCGTCGGACGACGCTCGACCGGACACTTCTCCGTGAAGCACTTCGTCGCCTTGAGGAAGAGCTTGGTCCCCTCGCGGCGACACTGCCTGCAGCTCGCATCGGTATATCGCATCGGCTAGACCCTCCGACGCTTTGGAGGGCGACAGCCGTTGTGTGGAATCGGCGTCACATCCTTGATCGACTTGACCTGAAGACCCGCCGCGACCAACGCCTGGATCGCTGACTCGCGTCCGGATCCCGGCCCCTGCACTCTCACGTGCACGCGGCGTACGCCGAGCGTGACGGCCTCGCGTCCAGCCTGCTCACCGGCGACGGTGGCGGCAAACGGAGTCGACTTCTTGGAGCCCTTGAAGCCGGCCTTGCCCGAGGATCCCCACGAAATCGTGTTCCCGTGCGAGTCGGTGATCGTGATGGTCGTGTTGTTGAAAGTCGCTGAGACGTGGGCGATTCCTTCCGCCTCGATCACGCGCTTCGCTTTCTTCCCGATTGCCATGATTACTTAGTTACCTGCATTACTTGGTGACCTTCTTCTTGCCGGCGATTGCGCGGCGTGGGCCTTTCTTGGTGCGGGCGTTGGTGTGCGTGCGCTGACCACGAACCGGAAGCCCGCGACGGTGACGAATGCCGCGGTAGCTGCCGATGTCCATCAGTCGCTTGATGTTCATCGCCACTTCGGTCCGAAGCGCACCTTCGACGCGAACATCCTTTTCGATCGCCTGACGCAGCCGGTTTGTATCGGCGTCGTTCAGGTCGCGAACTCTCTGCTCCGCGTTGACGCCGGTCGACTCGAGAATCCGTCGCGCCGTCGCGCGTCCGATGCCGAAGATGTACGTGAGGCCTATCTCGAGCTTCTTCTCGCGCGGCAAGTCCACGCCAGCAATACGCGCCATGTTCAGCCCTGCTTCTGCTTGTGTTTTGGATTGCGCTTGCAGATGATGCGAGTCACGCCCTGTCTCTTGATGACCTTGCAGTGCTCACAGATCGGCTTCACGCTGCTGCGAACTTTCACGTGCTACTCCCTACAATGTTGGAAAGAGGGCCGGAGCCCTCCGATTTTTTCCGAGGTTAGCCTTTGAAAATACATAGGCTGGACACCCAAAGCAAGGCACCGGGCAGTCCCAAAGTGAGGCGCCGCGCGAAGTTACGGTGACTGCCTAGATGGTGGTCATCACTGACCTAAGCTCAGAAGCGGGATCCTTCGCCTCAGTGATCATTCGCCCGAGCACGATATAGTTGGCCCCCGCCTTGGCCGCCTCTGCAGCGGTAACTGTGCGCTTCTGATCATCCGCCCTTCCCCCCGCCGGACGGATCCCCGGGACGAGCAGCCTCAGCTTTTCGCCGTACTTTGCGCCGATCTTGTGAGCTTCCAGTCCGCTGCAGACGACGCCGTGCGCCCCGACCGCCGCGCAATCACCCGCCAGGCGAAGCACCTCACCGTACACCTCGAGCGACTTCCGTCCCCAGGCGCTGCGAAGCATCGCGGCATCGAGCGAGGTAAGGATCGTTACTCCCAGCACCCCACATTTGGCGCCGGCTCCCTCGACCGCCGCCTCGATCATCTCACGCCCGCCCGTCGCGTGAACGGTCAACAGCCGCGCGCCGATTGACGCCGCGCTGCGCGCCGCTCCTCGCACCGTGTTCGGGATGTCGTGCAGCTTGAGATCGAGGAAGACGTCTTTGCCGAGGGCCCGAAGAGTTTGAACGACCTGAGGACCCGCTGCAGTGAAAAGCTCGCCACCGACCTTGTAGAATTTGCATGCCTCCCCGAGCCGCTCGACCATCGCCAGCGCGAGGTCAGCGCGCGGAAAATCGAGCGCCACGATCGGGATCGGACGGCGCGCGCTGGCAGGGGCGCTTCGCGTCGCAACTTTGGTCCTCGTTCCCGCGGGCCGGTTGGGCGTCACCGCGTTATTCCCACTGCAATGTCCCGCGCAGCGCGCTCAGCGAGCTTATCGAATTCGATTTGCACCACTTTTCGAGATCGTCGACGAGCTTCTCTGGAAGTTTTGGCTGCTGCATTGCCGCTGTCCCGATCGCTACCAGCGACGCCCCCGCGATCACATACTGAATGATATCAGTCGCCTTGGCGATGCCGCCAACTCCGATTACCGGCAATCGAACCGCTTTTGCCACGTTGCGCGTCGCGAGAACTCCCACCGGCAAGAGACCCGCGCCGCTGACGCCGCCCGTGCCAAACCCAAGCACCGGCTTTCGCGTATCGACATCGATCACGAGTCCCGGCAGCGTATTCACCACCGAGATACCGTCCGCGCCCGCATCGGCTGCGGTTTTGGCGCTCGTTCCGATATCCTGCAACGTCGGGGACAGTTTGACGAAGATCGGCCTGCGAGTAGCGGCGCGCGCCCGCGTAACAACGTCGGTCAACGACCGCGGATCCGCTCCGAATTCTAATCCGCCCGCTTTCACGTTTGGACAGCTCACGTTCAGCTCGTAAGCCGTGATTGCCGGTGAATCGTCGAGCAGCGAAACCACTGTGCCGAAATCGTCGGGCTGGTTTCCGACCACGTTCACGAGAACCTTTGCCCGCGCCAGGTTGGTCGCGAGCCACGGCAGGTGCTCGGCCTTCACTTCATCGACACCGGGGTTCGCAAGACCTACTGCGTTGATCATCCCGCCCTCGAACTCGGCCACTCGCGGTGCGCGCGCACCATGTCTACGCTCGACGCTTACTGCCTTTGTGATCAAGCCGCCGAGCGCGTCGAGATTGATCACGCTCGCCAGCTCGCGCCCGTAAGCGGCGGTACCAGCGGCGAGCAATACCGGATTTTGAAAGTCGATTCCCGCGACGGTGACTGCGAGCGCGGAAGAAGGCACCGCTACCGGGTGCCTCCAATGCGGGACTCGTAGTGCGCGAGATAAGCGAGCACCGATTCGGCGATGTTCCTGGCAAGCGTGTGCTGGTTATCCTGATCGCTCAGAAATGTCGCCTCTGACTGATTGCTGCCAAAGCCGATCTCGATCAGCACAGCGGGCATGTACGAGCCACGCAGCACCGCGAAGTTCGCCTGCTGCACGCCACGGTTGGGCCCGGGATGGACATCGATCAATCCGTTCTGGATGGTCTGCGCAAGATCGCTCGATTCCCTCAGGTGCTCGTTCTGGGCCATATCGGTAATGATGAAGCTGAGCGGATCGCCCTTTGGAGCGTTCGCTCCCGTTTCGAATTTGACCGACTCGTTTTCCATGTCCTGCACGCGACGTTCGTCCTCGGTCTTCGCTTCGGCCAGGAAATATGTCTCGAAGCCGTGCTCCCGCGCTGCCGCGGCCGTATTGTAGCCCGGAGCGTTGACGTGAATCGAGATGAAGACATCGCCGCGATTGCTGTTTGCGATCTTACCGCGATCGGCTAGCGCGATCAGGGTGTCAGTTGTGCGCGTCATCAGTACGTCGACCCCGTGAGTGCGTAGCACCGTGGCCAGTTTCTTGGCGACTGAGAGGGTGACATCCTTCTCGACGAACCACGGCGTAGTGCCGATCGGGCCGGTCATGCCGTTATCCGGTCCGCCGTGCCCGGCATCGATCACGACGAGCTTGCGCGCGGGCTTCGCGCCTGCAGGCGGTCGGCCCACAGTCGTGTTGGAGACCGTCGGTGGAGTTGCCGCAACGCTTCTTGGCGTCGAGCTCGCTGATCGCGGCGCTGCCGCGCTATTCGCCAGCGCGGTGGTGAACGTGCGCAGCTCGCCTTGGGCGGCATCGTAGAAATAACCGCCGCCGTAACGAGGAATGACCTCGCTCACGAACTGAAATGGCAGGTACAGCTGCCCGCCGCGCACCTGGGGCGCGCGGCTAAGGGGAATCGTGACGCTGTCGCGCTTGGCGAAGGGAATTCCGTCGATCAGATCGAGGCGGGCACGTGGAAGCGCCAGCGCGTAGTGCAGGTTGGTACCGGTAACAAGAGTGCCTTTCATTGCCCTCATCAGGGCATCGGCGCGGACGAGCGGTTCTCCGCCATTCGTCGTAACCGCGACAACAATGGAGGTGGCGCCATCGCGCACCGTGACAAACGGTGGCGCCGGGGTTGCCGAGCCAGATGCGGCCACTTGCAGGGCGAGATACAGAGCGATCATCGCGTCCGTACCGCGCGCTGCATGTCGCGCTCATCGTCGCGGCGCTTTTCGTCCGCTCGCTTGTCGTAGAGCTTCTTGCCCTTGCCGAGGGCGAGGGAGACTTTGGCTTTGCCCCGCTTGAAGTAGACCTCGAGCGGAATGAGCGTCAGCCCCTGACGCTCGACGGCGCCGATCATCTTGCGGATCTCCTTGCGATGCAACAGAAGCTTCCGCGTCCTCGTCGGCTCGTGATTGAAGTAGCTCGCCTGTTCGTAAGGCGATATGTGAAGATTGAGCAGAAAAACCTCACCATCTTTGACGATCGCGTATGAGTCAGCGATGTTGGCCTTTCCGTTCCGAAGCGATTTGACCTCGCTGCCGGTCAGAACGACGCCCGCCTCCCAGGTGTCGAGGATGTGGTAGTCGTGACGCGCGCGTTTGTTCCGCGCGACAGACTGCTTCTCATCTTTCTCGACTCTCTCTGCCATTTGACTTCGTGCTCAAGTTAGACGCAACACCGCGAAGCCAAAAGCCTGATCGCGTTGACTTCACTATTCCTGGTTTCTAGCTTTCGTGAGTCTGTCGCCGGAGTGGTGGAACTGGTAGACGCGCTGGCTTCAGGAGCCAGTGGGTGCAAGCCCGTGGGGGTTCGAGTCCCCCCTTCGGCACATAAAACGGAACGGCGCGTCTGCTGAGTCAGCCGCGCCGTTTTTGCATCCGGGCTACGGATTCAGACCGGCTCTAGAATCGGGAGCGCCGTCTTCTCAGGATTCGATCTCTCGGCGCTCGGCAATCCGACTCGCTCGCGGACTGTAGGCTCGTCGTGGAGAAGGTCCGCGAGGCTCACGCCCTGAAGCACGTCGTCGATCCGGCGCTGAAGCATCACCCAGACGGGCCTGATGCTGCAGCTGTGCGATGCGCTGCACCGCTCTTCTTCGACGGGGTGGCTGACGCAGTGGAGGTCGAACGTCTCGAGCTCCGATGCATGGATTACATCCCTGATCGAGATCTCTGCCGGTGGCCTCGCCAGCACGTACCCGCCGCGCGCCCCGCGAGTGCTGGTGATCACTCCCGCACGCCGTAGCCGGAGCAGAATCTGCTCGACATAGTCGGCGGGAAGACGTTCCTGGCGCGCGATTTCCCGGCCGTTGACCGGTCCCAGATCG
>WNGC01005958.1_pt1 | contig 15116 bp, 17 predicted proteins | sample 5400051 | NCBI WGS metagenome assembly WNGC01 (sample SAMN13153368, study PRJNA577476) | soil metagenome | isolation source: 20 cm soil or saprolite under grassland replicate 2 | place: USA:California | collected 2016-06-15 | reverse complement strand
CAGTCCGGTTCCGATCGCCCAGACCGGTTCGTACGCGAGCAGAAAATCCGTCGAGATGAGGTTTGTCATTTGCGACAATCCGTCCCGGAGCTGGCGGGTCACGAGACTCTCCGTTTGTCCCGCCTCCCGCTGCGCGCGCGTCTCGCCGACGCAAAGCATGAAAGCGAGTCCCGCGCGGGAGGCAGCGAGACACTTCTTCGCGCACTGTTCGTCGGTCTCTCCAAAGACGTGCCTGCGCTCCGAGTGTCCGACGAGTGCGACTCGCGCGCCCGCATCCCTGGCCATTGGCGCGGAGATCTCGCCTGTAAACGCTCCCTTCTCTGCCCAATGAATGTTCTGTACGCCCGCGACAATCCCGGCTTGCTTGGAGATAGATGCGGCCACTGTTGTGAGCGACACGGCAGGAGCAAAGATGATCACGCTGCGATCGTCACGTGGCTGGAAGGCGGACAGGAACATGTCCATAAAAGCTTTCGCCGCGGTGGGTCCGTTGTTCATCTTCCAGTTGGCGGCGAGAACCGGGCGCTTCACTCAGTCAGCCTCGTCTAGTATTTCCACTCCCGGCAGTTTCTTGCCCTCGAGAAATTCGAGAGAGGCTCCGCCGCCAGTCGAGACGTGACTCATTTTCCGCTCGAGCCCGGCTTCGGCAACGGCCGCTGCCGAATCGCCACCGCCAACAATCGTGACGGCTCCTTTTTCCGTCGCACTCGCCATCGCTCGAGCGATGGCAGTGGTGCCGGCGTCGAATGGCGGCGTTTCGAACACGCCCATCGGACCGTTCCAGATTATGGTCTTGGCGGAAGCGATCGCGCGCGAGTAGGAAGCGGCGGTCTGTGGCCCGATGTCGAACATCGCCTGGTCCTTCGGAATCGCGTTCCGCGCTACGGCCTTCGCCTCCTGGGGCCGATCGAGCGAGCGTGCAACCATCGCGTCGTGTGGTAGCGTGAGTCTCATGCCGCCCCGATCGAGAAGGTCTTTGGCCATTGTCACGCGGTCTTCTTCCACCAGCGATTGTCCTGTCTCGAGGCCCATCGCCCGATAAAAAGTGCAGGCCATTGCGCCGCCGATGAGCAGGCCGTCGACTTTGGGCAGGAGCTGCTCGATGACGTCGATCTTCCCGGATATTTTTGCGCCGCCAAGAATAGCGATAAATGGACGCGTCGGGTTCGCAAGCGCGCCGCCGAGATAATCAAGCTCGGTTTGCATCAATAACCCGGCGACCGCCGGCCGGAGATGCTCGGCCACTCCGACCGTTGAGGCGTGAGCGCGATGCGCAGCTCCAAAGGCATCGTTGACGAAAAAATCCCCGAGCTCCGCCAGCGCCCGGGCGAGGCGCGGATCATTTTTTTCTTCGCCGCCCAGAAATCGTGTGTTCTCGAGGAGGAGTATTTCTCCCTTCCTGAGTTTCAGGCAGGCCTGTAACGCCTCGTCCGAATCTGTCGACTCGACGAAAATCACTGGACTGCCGATCAGGTCCTCGAGCCGTTTGGAAACCGGCTGAAGCGAATACTTCGGATCGGGCTTCCCCTTCGGCCGCCCAAGGTGGGAAAGAATTACGGGCCGCGCTTCGCGCTCGAGCAGTAGCTGAATTGTCGGCAGCGAGGCGCGGATCCGCGTGTCATCGGTGATTCTGCCGTTCTCGTCGAGCGGAACGTTGAAATCGACGCGCACGAGCGCGCGTTTTCCTCTGACGTGTGCGTCATCCAGATCGCGGACGGTTTTCTTTTTCATGATCGGGCTCGGTCTAGAGACGCGTCCCCATGAAGCGGAGCATGTCTACGCAGCGCGAGGCATAGCCCCATTCGTTGTCGTACCAGCCCTGCACCGTCACCAGCGTCCCGTCGATGACGTTGGTCGTCTTCGCATCGAGAATGCATGAGGCTGGATCACCGATGAAGTCACTCGACACAAGCTCCTCCTCGGTGTAGCGGATGATCCCCTGCAACGCTCCGTCGGCGGCTGCCTGCTTGAACGCGGCGTTTACCGATTCCTTCGTAGCGCCCGCCTTTTCGATTTCCACCGTCAGAATCGTGTACGACACGTCGGGAGTCGGAACGCGAATGGAGCTACCGTCGATTTTTCCTTTCACCTCCGGAATTACGAGCGAGGTCGCCTTGGCGGCGCCCGTCGTCGTCGGAATCATCGAGAGCGCGGCGGCGCGTGCCCGCCGCAAATCCTTGTGCGGCAGGTCGAGGATCTGCTGGTCATTCGTGTAGCTGTGGATCGTGACCATAGAGGCATGACGAAAGCCGAAATTGTCACGAATGACTTTCACCATCGGGACCAGGCAGTTGGTCGTGCATGATGCGTTCGAAACGATCGTGTGCTTCGACGAATCGTACTTGTCGCTGTTGACTCCCATGACGATCGTGATGTCCTCGCCCTTGGCGGGCGCGGAGATCAGAACTTTTTTGGCGCCGCAATCGATGTGCTTGCGCGCCGCCGCGGCGTCAGTGAAGCGACCGGTTGATTCCAGCACGATCTCGACGCCGAGGTCCTTCCACGGCAGCGCGCCTGGGTCCTTCTGGGCGAGGACCTTGATTTCGTCCCCATCGATCACGATGGAGTCCTTTCCGGCCTCTACATCGCCCTGATAGGTGCCGTGTACCGAGTCGTACTTGAAGAGGTGCGCCAGCGTCTTCGTGTCGGTGAGGTCGTTCACCGCCACGAAATCGATATCAGTGACACCTTCGTTCTTCGCGGCGCGTACAACCTGGCGTCCAATGCGCCCAAACCCATTGATGCCGATCCGTGTTGCCATTCATTCACTCCATTCGGTTAAAGCCGGTCCCCACTCGCGTGAGCGCGGCCAAAAGTCGCATAACTGATAATTCTTGCGCCGGATTCGTAAAGAACTGTCGCGCACTCGTTGAGAGTAGCCGCGGTGGTCACCACATCGTCGATGATCACCACGTGTGCATCCTTCAACAACTCCGTTCGCTTGCTACCGATACGAAACGAGCCTGCAACGTTGTCCAGCCTCTCGTCGGGTGTCAACCGCGTCTGCGAGCTCGTCTCGCGCGATCTGGTGACGACATCCTCCCATACAGGAATGCGCCATCGCCTGCCGATTCCGTACGCGATGAGCGCACTCTGATTATAGCCACGCTGGCGTTTTCTCGCTGCCGCGAGCGGGATCGGCACGAGCGCGGTCCGCTCGTCGACGACATCGCGTGGCCACGACAGCCGGCTCATCCGGTTGGCCAATTCGTCGGCGACGTGCGACCAACCCTCGTACTTGAGGGCGTGGACGATTCCTGACGCTGGGTCGACCGGCATCCAGCAGACCGATCGTACTGCGCGCACGAATGGCGGCAGGAGCTGACACCATGTGCAGCTTCCCTTGGCGAGCGGATGCCCGCAACGCTGGCACTGGGGAGATGGAAGGAGAGGCAGTCGTGACCAGCAGAGGCCGCAGACAATGCCAATCTCCATGCGCGAGAGCAACCGGTCGCAGGAAACGCAAACGCGTGGCAGCACGAGATCCAGCGCGCCGGTCAGATGATCTCTGAGACGCCGGCGAATCGCTACGTCCGCTAGAGCAGTGATTGCCGCATTGCCTCCCGGTCGGGCTCCTTGTCGAACCAGCAGTTGAAGGAAAGGGCTCCCTGCTCAAGGAGCATCGTGAGTCCATCAGCGGCGCGAACCCCTTTTTCTCTCGCCGCCTTGACCCACGGAGTTCCTCCGCGGCGGTAAACAAGATCCATAACCGCGCTGGCTTTTGAAATCGTTGCAACGTCTAAAGGCTGGTCGTCGTCGTGCTGGCCGATCGGCGTGGCGTTCACTATCAAAGTGGCGTCCGTCACCGCTCGCTCAGCACTCTTTTCGACTCGCGCGACATCACGAAATCGTCGTGCGAGCTTCGTCGCACGCTCGACGTTGCGCGCGAAGATGCTGACGTGACTCCCGGACCATTGTTCGATCGCTGCTAGGACTGCCGCCGCCGCTCCGCCGCTCCCCAGGAGCGCGACCCGGGTCGCTCGAGTTTCGCCGCCAAGCAGCGCACGCGCGGCAGCGTCGAAGCCGCCGACATCGGTGTTGTCGCCGTGAAGCTTGCCCGCCTCGAACCAGAAAGTGTTGACGGCGCCGACGCGTACCGCGAGGTCAGTCAGCTCGTCGCAGCTGGCGTGAACCGCGATCTTGTGGGGGATAGTGACATTTCCCGCGGCGTTGGCGGCTTTCAGCTCGCGCAGAAGGACGCGAAGATCGCGCGGCGCTACGTCTATGGCTTCATAGGTGAGTGGAATTCTGGCGGCGCGAAGCGCCGCATTCTGAAATACGGGCGACAGCGAATGGCTTACTGGATGTCCCAGCAGCACCAGACGCCCAGGATTCATCCGCATCAATGACGGCCAGTCACTTGGCCAGGCGGTCGAACAGTCTCTCGAGCTCGAGCTCGAGAACATCGGCCGTCTGGCGGTACGCCTCCAGATCGCCCCCATAAGGGTCGGTGATTCCCTGGTTCACGATTCCCGAGGCGTATTCATCGATGACGTGAACTTTTCCGCGACCACCGAGCTGCTTTACCTGCTCGAGGTGACCGGGCGTCATGACGAAAATCAGATCCGCTTCCGAAACGATCTCCGGCGTGAGCTTCCTCGCGCGGTGGCCGGTGAGATCGATGTCGCGCTCGATTCCGACGAGAAGGGCTTCGTCCGTTGCTGGCACGTTGTCCGACGCGTTCGTTCCCGCGCTCGTGACACTCAGATCCTTGATTCCACGGCGGTCGGCGATTTTGCGGGCAAGTGCTTCGGCCATCGGGCTTCGGCAGGTGTTGCCGCTGCAAACAAAGAGAAGGTTCATCGCTACGCGTCACCCACAAGGTCGGCAACACTTTCTCTCAATTTCGCCGCCGGTATGGCGCCCGGACGGATCACGCGTGGCCGCTTGCCGGTGCAATCGACCACAGTCGATGGCTCCGACTCCTTGAGCCGCCCGCCGTCGAGGACGCGTAATGTGCCGCGAGCGATTGCGTCCGCCCATTGCGAGACGATCTGGTCCGCGGAAGTCGCCGGCGCGACGCCGGGACGATTGGCACTCGTCGACGTAATCGGATCGCCGTGCGCCAGAATGAGTCGCGCCAGAGAACGGTGCGGCGTCCAGCGGACAGCTACACCACCTTCGGGACCGCGCAGCCGATCGGGCACGCGCTTCTCGCCCCCCGGGAGAACAAGCGTGAGCGGCCCTGGCCAGAACCGCGCCGCGAACATCGAGGCGTACCCGGTCAGATGTAGTCCGAGACGCGTTATCATCTCGCTCCGTGCGACGAGCAGAAGAAAGGGTTTGCCGGGAGGGCGGCCCTTGAGATCGACGAGTTGCTGTACGGAACGCTCATCCACTGCACCGCCGAACCCATAGACCGTTTCCGTAGGGTACGCGAGGACCTTTCCCGCGGCTAGATGGGCGAGCGTCCCATTGATGGCAGCCTCGACTTCCTCCGACGACCAGAACGGTACGACCATCGGCTGCGACTTCATTCGCGGAAGATACTTAGCGCCTCCGCTAACGCGAAATCGTTCTCCTCGGTGATTTTGAGCGCGCGCTCGCTTCCGCGGACGACAACTACGGGCAAGCCAATCTGCTCGCACAGGGCGGCGTCATCGGTGGCGACGCGATCGGCTTCGCGCGCCTCACGGTGGGCGCGCTCGATGGCCTTGCGGGGGAAGGCCTGCGGCGTCTGGGCGCGCCAAAGCCCGAAACGATCTACGGTCACCACGACGTTGCCACTCGCATCGACCCGCTTGAGTGTGTCGGAGACCGGCAACGCCGCCACCGCGCCGTTGCCCTTCCGCGCTTCTTCGATCACGCGGGCGATAGTTTCGCTCGACACCAATGGACGCGCAGCGTCGTGAATCACGACGATCTCGCACTCCGTCGGAAGATCTTCGAGGCCGTTCGCCACCGACTCGCTACGGTGCCGCCCTCCGACGGAAAGGAGGAGGCGGTCGGAATCACTCTGGAATATCCAGGGCGGTGGATCTCCCACATGTTCTCGCGGCAGCACGCACACAACCATCGCAACTTCGGCAACGGCCTGGAAAGTCTGGATGCTGTGGAGCAGCATCGGCTTCCCGGCGACCCAGCGAAACTGTTTCAGTTCTTTCGATCCGGTCCGTGAGCCGCTGCCCGCCGCGACGATGATGACGCCGACGTCGGGTTTCATTTGGCGGGAAGAGGGGGTCGGGAACGGGAAAGCGGCATGCCGGAATGGGGATGTGGGCAGGGCGAAGCGCGAAGCATGACGAAGTGACGCCCGCTTCCCTCTTCCCTTCTCCGTCTTCCCGCTCTAGCCGTGAAACAGCTGCCGAAAAAGATCATTGATCGTGCGCACGCCGACGACGTCGATCCCGCGCGCAGAGCGTTTGGGAATTCCGCGTTCCGCCATGTACGCAGTCGTCATCCCCATCTTCGCGGCCTCGCCGAGGCGGCGCTCTGCCTGGGAAACGGGCCGGATCTCACCGCCAAGACCCACTTCGCCGAGGAATATCGCGGAGTTTGAGACCGGCCGATCGTAGACGCTCGAGGCGAGGGCGCTCGCAACCGCCAGATCGCCGGCCGGCTCCTGCATTCGAACTCCTCCAACGACGTTGAGAAAAACATCGAGCTGTGAGAAAGATAGACCGGCCCGCTTGTCGAGCACAGCGAGCAGCAGCGCCAGACGCCGGCCATCGTAACCGGTACTCACACGCTGTGGCGTTCCATAACCTGCTTTCGCAGCAAGGCCCTGAATTTCGATCAGCACCGGCCGCGTGCCTTCGAGCAACGCGGTCACTGCACTGCCAGAGGAATTGTTGAGACGGTCACCGAGGAAAAGCTCGGACGGATTTTCGACGGCGATGAGGCCTTCTTCGGTCATCCTGAAGACCCCGATCTCGTCGACGCTGCCGAACCTGTTCTTAGTCGCGCGGAGCACGCGATGCTCCAGCATTCCCTCGCCCTCGAAGTACAGAACGGTATCGACGATGTGCTCGAGCGTCTTCGGCCCCGCGATGCCGCCGCCTTTGGTGACATGACCAACCGCGAACACCGTTGTCTCGGTTTCTTTCGCGAAGCGCATGAGCCGGGCGGCGCATTCTCGCACCTGACCGACGTTGCCCGGAGCGCCCTCGAGGTCGCTCGTGAAAACGGTCTGAATCGAGTCGACGACGATCGCATCGAGCTGCTGCGAGCCGGCCGTCGCGATGATCGTCTCCAACAACGTCTCATTGAGCAGCGCGACGTCTTCCGCAGAACCGTGCAGTCGTTCGCGGGCAGCGACGATGACCAGATCTGAAGGTTGGAAACCTGCGGTCAGCTCGTCGAGATCCTTGAAGCCGCTCGCCACTCCCGTAATCGATCCGCCGCCGAGCACGAAGTCGAATTCCTTGATGCCGGTCTTGAGACGGCGCCCGGCCGAGCTCTTGATGTCGCGCAGCCGCGGCGTTGGTGCGACGCTTCCACCCTCGGCCATCGATTGCTGGCCGCGAACGCGACGTCCTGACGCGGAAGACGCGGTGGCTCGCGCCGCCATCTCTTCGACGAGCGAGTTCCATTCACCGCAGATGTCGCAGCGTCCCGCCCATTTGGGATGGTCGGCGCCGCAATTCGTGCAGCGATATACGGTTTTTGCTTTCGGGCTCACTGCGTCAGGCGGGGCGACAGATTCTCGAAGCGCGTGTAGGTCTTATTGAAGTAAAGGTTTACGAACCCAGTCGGACCGTTGCGCTGCTTGCCGACGATGATCTCGGCGCGTCCCTCGAGCGAGTTGCCGTCCTTATCGGTCGGGCCGTCGTACATCTCCTGGCGGAAGATGAACATCACCAGGTCAGCGTCCTGCTCGATCGCCCCGGACTCGCGCAGGTCCGAGAGCTGTGGCCGCTTGTTCTCCGCCGTGCGTTGTTCGGGAGCGCGCGACAGCTGTGAGAGCGCAACGACTGGGATTCGCAGCTCGCGGGCGAGCGCTTTCAGCGAGCGGGAGATGTAGCTGATTTCCTGCTGTCTGCTCTCGGTGGTTGCCGGACCCTGCATTAGATGAAGGTAATCGACGACCACCATGCCGATGTTGTGCTCCATCTTGAGTCGGCGCGCTTTGGATCGCATCTCGAGCAGCGTCATTGCGGGGGTATCGTCGATCCAGATCGGGGCGTGGCTCAGGATTCCTGCCGCGCGGCCAAGTCGGACGAATTCTTCGTCGTGGAGCTTTCCTTTGCGCAGTCGTTGCGCATCGACGCGGCCTTCCGAGGTCAGAAGGCGCTGGACCAGTTGCTCCTTGCTCATTTCCAGCGAGAAGAAGGCGACCGGGACGTTGTTGTCGAGCGCGGCGTTCTGGGCGATGTTGAGCACGAATGCGGTCTTCCCCATCGACGGACGGGCAGCGACGATGACCAGATCTGAAGGTTGGAAACCTGCGGTCAGCTCGTCGAGATCCTTGAAGCCGCTCGCCACTCCCGTAATCGATCCGCCGCCGCGCTGGATCTCTTCGATGCGCTCCATCGTCGGCCACAACAGCTCCTTGATGCGCATGAACCCTTCGGACCCGCGACTCTGGTTGACCTCGAAGATCTTGTGCTCGGCCTCGTCGAGCAGCTCGGTGGCCGCCGCGCCCGACTCGAATGCTTCAGCAACGATGGCCGTGGACACCTCGATGAGGCGGCGGCGTAGCGCCTTCTCCCGGACGATCTTCGCATGGTACTCGACGTTCGCAGCGGTGGGGACGGCGTCGACGAGGAACCCGATGTAATCTTTCCCGCCACTCGACTCGAGCGACCCCGAACGGGCGAGCTCCTCGGAGAGCGTGAGCGGATCTACTACATCGCCGCGCTCGGAGAGGGCGACCATCGCGCGATAAATCCGCCGGTGGCCCTCTCGATAGAACATTGTGTCATCGAGGAATTCGCTCGCCCGCAGAATCGCGTCGGGATCCATGAGCATCGCCGACAGCACCGCCTGCTCCGCATCTTCAGAGTATGGGGGCCGGCGATCCTTGTAAGGGTCACGAACGGGCGCTGCTATCGAGTATTCTACGGGCGAGCTTGACATCTTCCCAAGTGGGTCTCTTCCACGCCGGATTGCGCAGCAGCGCGGCGGGGTGATAGGTGACGACGAGTGGTATCCCGTGGTACCTGTGTACAAGCCCACGGAGCTGACCAAGCGGAGTTTTTGTGTTTAGCAGAGTTTGCGCCGCGAAGGTCCCAAAAGCAACAATGACTTTTGGCTTGATCAGTTCGAGCTGCCTGATCAGGTAAGGACTGCAAGCTTCGACCTCTTCGGGGCGAGGATTTCTGTTTCCCGGCGGCCGGTGCTTGAGGACGTTGCAGATGAAAATCTGCTCTCTCGTCAGATCGATCGCGGCGAGAATCTTGGTGAGGAGTTGTCCAGCCTGACCCACGAACGGCCGCCCCGTCTCGTCCTCTTTCGCGCCAGGCGCTTCTCCGACGCAGACCAGTTTCGCTTTTGGATTTCCTTCGCCGGGGACGCCCTGGGTTGCAGTCTCGTAGAGAGGGCATCGTGTGCACTTGGCGACCTTTTTCGCGATTTCCTCGAGCGTGTCGAGCTTTTCGATTGCGCTCGGGATCAGCTCGGCGTCGCCGGATTCAACAACGAGTCCTTTCTTGAATGCCATCTCGCTCGGGATGTCAGCGGAAATATTCGCCGCGGAAGCACTCGCAGCTGACTTATTCTCGGCGACGGCCTTCGCGGCGGGAGCTTGGTCGTCAATATTTACGCCAGCTTCGCGGAGCGACGCGCGCCAGTCCTGCACTGACTCCTCCGAAATCTCCTCGGCGAGCTCGCGAAGACTTGGCGCGCGCTTTGATGATGTCTGCGACCGACCGGCGGCGCCGAGCAGCCGCATGACATCCTCGACGTGAAGGCTATCGAGTACGAGCTCCGATTCGCCCAGCTCGCGCCGCTGCTCCAGATAGCGGCGCAGCAAAACTCTAGCGTCCATTAAGCTCCTCTTCCACGCGATCGAGAAGTATCTCCGCGAGATCACTCTTCGACATCAGCCGCAGCTCTTCCTCCTTTCCATCGCGCCTAATCAACGTCACCCGATTAGTGTCGACGCCGAACCCCGCGCCCGGTTCCCGCGCGTCGTTCAGTACGACCATGTCGAGATCCTTTGCTTTCAGTTTCTCGCGAGCGTGCTTGAGCCCGTCGGTCGTCTCGAGCGCAAAGCCGACGATCAAACTCTTTTTCTTCCGCTTGGAAATCGTGGATTTCAGAATGTCTTCCGTCGGCTCCAGCTTGATCTCTGGCGCCTGCCGGAGCTTCTTGATCTTCTGCGGAGCTTCCGAAGCAGGACGAAAATCCGCTGGTGCCGCGGCCATTATGAGAACGTCGGCAGCAGGAAGGCTCGCGGCTACGGATTGCGACATTTCCTGTACGGTCTCCGCCGTCACAGTCGGAAACTCGGCGGGTAGTGGAATGTCGACGTGACCCGCGATGAGGGTGACATCGGCGCCGCGCCGCCAGGCGGCACGGGCGAGCGCGAGCGCCCGCCGTCACGACTATTTTCTGTCCCCGCAGCGCAGACTTTCCTTCGAGCAGCCGTCCGACGTGACTCATGATTACGTCAGGCTCCGGCATCCGACCGGGTCCACTGCCCTCACCCACCGCCAACGGACCTTCGTCCGGCTCCAGAATCTCATAACCAAGCGATCGCGCGTGGGCCACGTTACGCTTCGTTTGCGCATGGGACCACATGCGGTCGTTCATCGCGGGAACGAGCAGAACTTTGGACTGGGCGGCAAGCAGGCAGGCGGTGAGGAGATCGTCCGCTAAACCGTGCGCGGCGCGGCCAACAAAATCCGCCGTCGCCGGCGCGACGACGATCACCTTTGCTTCGCGCGCCAGTCTGATGTGGTCGAGAGCGTGACCGGGCCCGAAGATCTCGGTATGAACCGGGCGCCCGGTGACGGCCTCGAAGGTGATGGCGCCGACAAACTCGCGGGCGCCGCGTGTCATCACGACATCTACTTCAGCGCCAGCCTGTGTAAGCAAACGCGCCAGCCACACTGACTTGTAGCTGGCGATGCCCCCGGTGACACCGAGGAGAATGCGGCTGCCTGCAAAAGGACGCGCGGTAACTACTCCGTGCGGCGTCGGGGCACTACGCGATACTCCACCTCACCATCGGTCAGCTCTTCGAGCGCGCGCGTCGTCAGCTTCTTCTCGCCGGGCGCCGAGCGATCGCGCGGGAATTCGTTGAGAACGCGCGCGTACTTGGCGGCGACCAGAACTCCCAGGTACTTGTTGGTCGCGTGCTGAGCGACCTCGTTCGGAATGAAAACCTGCATTACTTCCTCGGTGAGTATTGATCGATGGCGCGCTGAATCCCTTTCATCAGCTCTTTGACACGTGCGTCGAGGGCTTCATTACGGGAGCGCTTCACTCCCTCCGCTTCGATGATGCTCGAAACCGCGGCGACCGCGGAATCGATCTCGTCATTGACGATCACGTATTGGTATAAATCTATCGCCTTCAGCTCGGCTTTGGCACTCTTGAATCGACGAATCAGCGATTTCGGGTCCTCCGTTCCTCGCGCCTCCAGTCGTTCGACGAGAGCATCCGCCGACGGAGGCAGAATAAAGATGAGGACCGAGTCGGGAAAAGAGCGCGCGAACTGCTTTGCGCCCTGGACGTCGATGTCCATGATCACATGCTTTCCCGACGCAAGCACGCGGTCGACTTCCCGCCTCAGTGTTCCGTAGAGGTGTCCGTGGACCTCGGCAGACTCGGCGAAATCGCGCGCCGTCCGGCCTTTCTTGAAACGCTCGAGCGAAAGGAAATGATAGTCTCTTCCGTCGATCTCCCCTTCGCGAGGGGGCCGGGTCGTGCAGGACACTGAGTAGCCGACATCGCGCCGGCTGGCGAGGAGCTCGTGGGCGATCGTTGTTTTTCCGCCGCCCGATGGCGACGACAGGATGATCGGAAACGGCATTACTCGAGATTCTCGACCTGCTCGCGGATGCGCTCGAGCTCTTCCTTTATCGCGATCACATCCTCCTGAATCTGGGCGTCGCTCGCCTTGCTGCCGATCGTGTTCGCTTCACGCACCATTTCCTGCAGGATGAACCCAAGCCGCTTGCCAACGGGGTCGGCTGTTTTGGACTGAGCCGTCTCGCGAAATGCGGCGAGATGCGACCGGAACCGATCGAGCTCCTCGGCGACGTCGAGCTTGTCGGCAAGGATAGCAATCTCCTGCGCGACTCGTTGGGGGTCGGCGCCCGCCGCCCCAACCAATTCCGAAACGGTTCGGGACACGCGTTCGTGGTGCTCCTTGAGACGGATCGGTGCGCGCTTTTCGATCCGGGCCAGACGCGTCTCCACGGCGGCCACGCGCTCGAGCAGGAAGGCAGTCAACAGGGCTCCCTCAGCGCGGCGCATCGACACGAGGCTGTCGGCAGCTTTGCTGACGATCGCCGCGAGAGCTTCTCCCGCGGCCGAATCGACTTGCTCGACCGGCGCAGCGACAACGTCAGGAAGCCGGAGTATCGTCGCGAGATCGACTTCGCCACCGAGTGCGTGCTTCTTCTGCAGCTCCTTCAAGGTTGTCGCGTATTGTGCGAGACGCACTTCATCGATTACGGGACCGTCGGACGCTGCGCGGTCGATCCGCACCGAAAGCGTCACGTGACCGCGGGCAATCCTTTGCCGGAGAAGCTCCCGGATTTCGCCTTCCCATCGCGCGAACGCTGACGGAAGCTTGATGTTCGGGCTGAAGAAACGGTGGTTGACGGTCCTGATCTCGACGCTCGCTCGCGCGTCGCCAACATCGCCGTCCGCCGCGCCGAAACCCGTCATGCTGGATATCATGTCTGGTGGGCTATCCTACGACGCGACAAGGGGTTTGTCAATTCCAGAAATCCCAGCGAACGCCGTAGATCGCCAGCACTCTCGGCATCTCGAATCCGGGGATCACCTGGTATTGATAGCCCAGGATGTTCCGCTGCTGGTAAGTGAGGACGGCTCGCAATATTCGAATCTCGAGCAGCGCCGAAAGCGTCCTCGACACCGTCGTTTGCGCATCTCCCGCGGTCAGCGGAAAGATCGTGTGGCCCCGGTACTCGAAGACCCCGGCAACCTTGACGCTCAGGTCTCCCCTCGGAAATCGCTTCGTAAAATCGTTGCTGTAGTTGATCTCCGACCGACTCTGATACTGGGGTTGGTATGGCCGACTCTGATCCCATCGAGTAAGCCAGGCATCGATTCCAAATCCGGCGCGAAGCGGACCACGGATCGAGGCGGTCCCCGCCTTTATCCGGCCGGCCACGGTTGGGAGGAAGAGCGTGTCGTAGACGACGGGCGCCGAGCCGGCTGTGTTGTCGGTGGTGATCATTCCCACGGAGACCCATGGCCCAAACAATTTGAGTCCGACCTCTCCGCGCGCTGACGTCACGGTCGGCCGTGAGCTGGAAGACCCTGACGGAATCGAGCGGGCAACAGATCCGGAGAGCGCAATGAATGGCAGCGGCTGCGCGCGGATGCCGGCGTCGGCATTCGTCGTTGCGCGGAACCCGTCGTGCTCCACGAAGCCGCTGACGACTCCGATTGGTGACACGAGATCGACGCGGCCGCTGGCACCGTTGTAAGTGGCGCCAGCCAGAGCCCGCAAGCGATCTTCCAATTCCAGCCGCAGCGCCCCGACGGTGAATCCGCCGCTTACATCGTACTGCGTCTCCGAAATTCTTCGCTCGAGAGTGTCGCCGAATGTCCCCGCCGAGACGCTTCGGTCTGGCGCCGATGTTCCCTTGAATCCGAGCGACGCGACTGTGACCTGAGCCCAAGGCCCACTTTCTACGCCGCCGACTGCCGCGCGCACATATGCGTCGGTGTAGGTGGCATCGAGCGCCAGAACGGGTGGGCGTCCCACAATCGGCCGCTCGATGACTCTGGTTGGGTGATGGCGGAGAACAAATCCGTCGACACTCCAGCTCTTTTTCGCAACTCCGATTCTGCTCAGGAGTGAGAGCGCGTCACCGCTCCCGGCGAAGCGTGGGCTGGCCACGCCATACTGTTGTCCGGCGAATTGCAGAACACCACCGTTGTCGAACCGCTTTCCGTAATAGCCGCGGTAAAGATTCGTGTCCTCGTTCCCGGTTGCCACGTCGACACGCGTATACGGATCGACATTGTCCACTCGCCAGGTCCGCATGTAGATCCGCAGCTCGCTGGCGCTTCGCTCGATGCTTAGATGCTCGAGTGTCCACAGTTGTATCGACGACAGATCGAGTACGCCTCCAGTGCGGTCGTCCAGATTGTCGATCTCGATCCCGTCGTAAAACACGCGCACTCGACGAAAATCGCCGTTGTCGGTCGCCGTCTGTGGCGTTGCCAGCCACCCGGATCTGAAAGTCGTTACGCCGGGAATGCGGTCCAGAAGATCGACCAGCGTCAGCGCACCCGTTGCGAAAAGCTCGGCCCGGTTCCACTCGTATTGTGGGCCGATCTCGTACAGCACTGGATCCGCGAACCGACCCACCGGCGACTTGATCGAGTCGACCTTGACGTGTGCGCTATCAGGGCCGGAATCCGTTTTTGGCTTGACCGGGATCGGAACTTCGCTCGCCGGCGGCGGGACGACTTGAGCGCGCGCAGGCAAGGCGGCCGCGTACAAAAGCGCCCCGGCCACGAGGCCGAGGCGGGCTGGTTTGCGCCAAAGACGAAACGCGCCGCTCAGCGAACTCTCCCGCGAATGAATTCGATGAAGGTACCCGTCGGAACGCCGGTCGGTCCTTTTGGAATCGTAACGAGGTCAGTCTCCGAATAGGCAGTCCCGGCGATATCGAGGTGCGCCCAGGTGTAGCCTTCGGCGAATTCCTTGAGAAACATTGCCGCCGTGACCGCGCCCGCCGGGCGACCGCCAGAGTTCTTGACGTCGGCCACATCGGACTTGATCAGATCCTTATAGTCGTCCCACATGGGCAGCGGCCAACCCGGCTCACCGGCTCGTTTCCCTGCCGCCAGAATCTCGGCGATCAGCGCATCATCGCTCGAGAATACGCCAGTCGCCGTATGGCCGAGTGCGATTACGCAAGCGCCGGTAAGCGTTGCGGCGTCGATCACGACATCGGGATTGAACCTCTTCGCATAGGAAAGGCAGTCGGCGAGGACGAGCCGGCCTTCGGCGTCGGTGT
>WNGC01007907.1_pt1 | contig 15122 bp, 14 predicted proteins | sample 5400051 | NCBI WGS metagenome assembly WNGC01 (sample SAMN13153368, study PRJNA577476) | soil metagenome | isolation source: 20 cm soil or saprolite under grassland replicate 2 | place: USA:California | collected 2016-06-15 | reverse complement strand
CGTCGGGCGATGAAGACGGAAGCAGGACAGCTCACGGCCGACCGATGGCTGCTGAAGCTTCCGCTCATCGGCGAGGTTGCCCGTATGGTCGCCATCTCGCGGCTCACGAGCACGTTGGCCACCATGTTGGCGAGCGGTGTGCAGTTGTTGGATGCCATGGGTGTCGCGAAGCGTGTGATGAGTAATCGTGTGCTGGAACATGCGGTTGAGGGGGCCCGACAGAATATACGTGAAGGAGAGACGATTGCCGAACCGTTGAAGCGCAGCGGAGAATTCCCCGCGCTGGTCACCCACATGATCGCGGTCGGCGAACGGAGCGGTGAAATGGAGGAGATGCTTCGTCGAATCGGACAAATTTATGATGGAGAAGTGGAAAGAGTCATTACGCGGTTCACGTCGCTTCTCGAACCGATCATGATCTTGGTCATGGGTGTCGTGGTGTTCTTTATTGTGGTGGCGATCTTGCTGCCTATCTTTGAGATGGGACAGATGGTCCGCTAGAGCCAGCGATCAGTGATGGGTATAACGGGAGGTGTTCGATGAGTGGAAGAGAGCAGGTCGAGGGCAAGAGGACGATGTGGAGCAGGCGACACCGGCATCGAAGCTTCCTCGATTCACGCCTCGCGCCTCGCGCCTGCGGTGGAGCCGCTGGTTTTACGTTCATCGAGATCATGGTCGTGGTGGCCATTCTCGCAATCCTCGCCGCCTTGGTTATCCCTCGCATCATGGGACGGACCGATGATGCCAAGCGCACGGCGGCAAAAGTTCAAATCAGAAATATCGAAGGTGCCTTACAGCTCTACAAGCTTGACAACGGTGTCTATCCCTCGACTGAACAAGGATTGAAGGCCTTGGTGGAAAAACCTTCGGTCGGGGTGATCCCAAAGAAGTGGAAGATCGGTGGATATCTTCCAAAACTTCCGGAAGATCCCTGGGCCAACCCCTATAAGTATCTGAGTCCCAGTCAGAAAGGTGATTATGAGCTTATCTCCCTTGGAACGGATGGAGAAGTGGGTGGCGAAGGGATCAATGCAGATATCACCAATTGGAATCTGGATAAAGATTAAGCCGGCAATGATCATAGGTCATTCGTCATCTTGTGAAACACACCGGTCGCGCACGTCTCGCCTTTCGCGCTTGTCCCGCATCTCACACTTGACGCCTCACTCCTTACGGTCCTCACGTGGATTCACCATTTTGGAAATTATCATTGTGCTTTTCTTGCTCGTCGGTTTGCTGGGTATCGTCTTGCCTCGAATGTCGCTGGAAGAAAACCTGGGCTCTGTTGGCCGGCGGATGGTCGGAACTGTGCGATCCCTTCAGAGCCTGGCCATGTTGACCCAAAAGACGGTGCGCCTTTACGTTGATATAGACCAAGGGGTCTACTGGCCGGTGATCCTGGATGGGAACCAAGAAAAAGTGCCGACTGACGCCACCTGGGCCACGCCGTTGACCCTCCCAGCCGCCATTCGCGTTTCGGATGTCCTGGTGAGTCAGGGGAAACAAGAATCCGGTCGGGTCGATCTGTTTTTCTACCCCACTGGAAGGATTGATCCAGCGACGATGCATTTGGTGGATACGCGCAACAACATTCTGGCCATTGCCATTGAGCCGGTTACAGGAGCGATCCGCATGAGCGATGAGCGGATTGAGCCTCCCAGGCCATTCACAATTCTCGATCGTGTGAGACCATTGCTGCAGACTGTACGATAACCACGTCAACGCGGAAAAAGCTCTGTCATCGCAGGATGTGCTTCTTATGGAGAGTGAACGGGGTTTCACGTTATTGGAAGTATTAATCGCGCTCGGCATTCTCGCACTGGCGCTGCCGATCTTATTGGGACTTCGCAATTGGGATCTGGACCTTCATGCGAGAGCCAAGGAACTCACGACTGCCACTATCCTCGCGCAGGAAAAGTTGGTCGAGACGGAGTTGGGGACGCTCTTGCCCCTCGGTGAAACAGGCGGAGAATTTCAGTCGACCCCCCTGGGATCGCAAGCCACCGCCGAGATCACGAATCGCCCGTCGAATTATCGCTGGAAGCGGATTGTGTCCACCACACCATTGCCGATCGTGCGGGAAGTCAAGATTCAGGTTCTGTGGCCGCGGGGAACAGCGGAAGAAATGGTCGAGGTCAGTACCTATGTGTTTTCGACAGGCGCCACGGGGTTCTGAGGGCGGGTTTACCCTGATCGAGATCCTGCTGGCGGTGTCTCTGGTCGCCATGATGGCCACCTTGGTCTTTGGGTCCCTTTATGTCACGATAGGCGCAATCGACGCGGCACGGGCAAACTCAGCCAATGAGCAGATCGTTCGCAGTACCTTACGTGTTATGACCGATGAGCTGTCAGTCGGCGAGGGCCGCCCGACCTTTCCTTGGACGGGGATCAACGGCCAGCAGGACGGTCAGCCTGCGGATTCGGTCGCCTTTCTCACTATGGGCCAGTTTCGAGGGGCAGAGTCGGCCAACGATACCGAACTGGTTCGTATCGTCTATACCAGAGAGGGCGATCGCCTCCTTCGATTCGTGCGAAGGAATCTCTACGGTCTGACTGACGAATCCATCGAGCAAGTCGAGCTGGCCACCAAGGTAAAAGGGTTCAACGTGCGCTATTACGACAGCAGGAGCAATCTCTGGTTGGATGAGTGGGATGGCCGTGGGCACGGGTCTCCGAAAGCGATCTTAATTGAACTGACGCTGCTCCAAGAAAAAGCGGAACCCCAGACCGTTCGCCAGTGGGTGGCGGTGGGGGCATCATGAGGACCTGGCCGTTTAGCTGGCCTGAGACACTGAAGTTAAAAGGCCCTCTGGGTTGGGGGCTGGCGTCGCTGGCCTGCTTCATCGTATTTCTGTTCCTGACCTTTCCCTATGGCCCACTCCAGAACCGCCTGTTGAACGAACTCAATCGGGCGAGTGGATGGGAGATTCGTGCCGCGGATTGGTCGGTAGGCCTTCCCATGACCATTGAGTGGCGGGATCTCGTCCTGGCTGGACCGACAATTGGGACGATTCCAGTTGAAGCCGTGCGGGCAACAATTGGGGTCTTGCAGGTATTTTTAGGGCGGCTGGTGATAGACTACGTCGTCCAACTACCGGGAGGGGCGCAAGCTGGCGTTGGGCGCGCCTCGGGGTCTCTGACTGCGGCCTCGTGGACCTTACAAGGTCCTGTCGCCGTCAATGGCCATCTCCAGCAGCTGGATCTTGCGACAGTCCTAAAACCCTATGTGAGCCGGGGGACAGTCCAGGGAGATTTCATGCATCAATGGAACAGTACACAAGGCGACCATGCTGCCGTTAAAGGGGAAGGGACCGTGAAGGTTGAAATCAAAGACCTCGCAGTCGAACGGATCGTTGCAGGCACCTCCTCGATCCCCTCGCTCACGTTCGGCCAGATCCAAGCCTCGCTCGCTTGCCGCGATGACGCATGCGACGTCACGGAATTGAAGGGAGACGGTGTGGACGGATCGTTTACGGCCCATGGGCATGTGATGTTGCGGCAGCCGGTGCAGCAGAGCCTTCTGGATCTCACAGTGACAGTGATTCCCGGCGCCGGATTTGCCCAAAAAGCTGCGAGCCTTTCGCTGCCGCCGTTCCAGCCTGGAACCCCCGTTACATTCAAGCTGGTGGGGCCGATCATGAATGCGAAAGTAGCGCTCTAAGCAGGATGTTGAAAAAGTGTGTCACCGGAGTTGGACGGTTACGGATGAGGTCGAGGCTGAGAAAGCAAAAAGTCAGTTCAACGCTTAAGCTTTCACCTCGACCTCAGCCTGCTAATGGTGCTGACTGACGCGAGGATGTCGTGAAGAGGGTGAGGAAGGAACAGGGTTGTCGATGATTGTCGATATCGGACAGACGGCCTTCAAGGCCGTGCGGTTTCGCCGACGTCTGACAGGGCGTGAATCGGTTGAATATTTCCACCTGCCGGTTCCCTATGGGCGTCAGGAACAAACGGAGCCTGCGCATCGCGCGACCATGCTCAGAAATTTCCTCTGGCAGCATGGGTTGTATGGCAGTGGGGAGATTGTCACCGCACTCCCCTGCCAGGATGTGTTTGTCAGAACCCTCTCCTTCCCTTTTCGCGATGCCTCCAAGCTGGCACAAGTCGTCCCGTTCGAGATGGAAAATCTGATTCCTATGCCCTTGGAGGACGTCATGGTCGGCAGTGTGTTGTTGCCGGCGCGAGAATCCCAGGAAGGGACCGCGAAAGCCAACGGGTCCGACGTCCTCGTCACCGCAGCACCCAAAGCAAAAATTGCTGAACATTTGCGGTTTATGGCCTCCGCGGATCTGAACCCTTCTGTGATCACGCTTGACGGCATGGCCTTGTTTTCTGTCAGCCAGTTTCTGAAGGAAGAAGGGGCCCAGGTCCCCGGCGACATGGCGATCATCGATGTCGGAGCCTCGAAGACGACCTTGTGTCTTGTGCACGAAGGTCGTCCCGTGCTGTTGCGGACCCTGTTGTGGGGCGGAAATCATCTCACCCTTGCGCTCGCCGTTCGCTATGCCTGCAACTTCGCCGAAGCGGAACGACGGAAGCGGACCATGGTCGTACAGGAAGTCGATGCCTGGCTCGAACCGGTCCTCAAAGAGTTGCGTGTCTCCCTCCATGCCTACGAAAGCACCGTCCATCAACGGTTGACTCATTGTTGGGTATCGGGCGGCGGCTCTAAATTGAAAGAACTGGGTGGGCATATGGCGCAGCAACTGGGCTTGCTCCCGGTCGGCCCGCGGCAAGGATTTGGATCGAGTTGTCCCCGCGCGTTTTCCATCGCATTTGGATTGGCGATCCATCCGAACATTGTCCGCCCCCGCTGGAAGTCTCGGCTGGTGGGATCAGGTCTCGCTCTGGACTTCAAAGCCGGCAGCGATGCCGCCTCGGCCACAACAGATGTCTCGAAACGGGATCGACAGTTGACTTTGTGGGGCGGACTCATCCTGGCAGTTCTGGTGCTTATGGATCTCTCCATGCGCGTCGTGCTCAAGGATTCGACAGTCAAGGACCTCAAACACGGGCTCCAGGCGCAATACGAGCAATCATTTGGTCCAGGCGCCAGCCCTGGTGAGGAGTTGGACCAGGCACGGTATCGAGTTTCGCAGCTGGAGAAAAGTCTCTCGATCGTCGACGGCAGAGGCTACAACGTCCTTGCCGGCCTTGCAGAACTGGTGAAACATATGCCGCCAGGCATACCATTGAAGGTACGAGACTTGACGATCGACGGGACCAGCATCCATTTGGAGGGAGAAACTACGACCTTCGATGCGATCGAGAAGATCAAGCAGGCCTTTGTGGCAGACGAGACCTTTCATGACGTCTCCATCAGCGATACCCGTGTCGGGGCCGTGCCGAACCAGGTTGTGTTTCGTCTCACCTATACGGTGCAACAGCCATGATGCAGATGCTGAAGGAACGGTGGCAGCATTTCTCACAACGAGAGCGCCTCATCGTGTCTGCAGGCGGGGCCATGGTCGCAGCAGCGCTGGTCTTTCTGCTGATCATCGATCCGCTCATGGCGACGATCGACAAACTCGATCGACAAGCGAAACGGAAAGCAAAAGACAGCCAGGAACTTGCGCTTATCGCGCAGGAGTACGTGATCAAGCAGGCGCGGATTGCCAAACTCGAACAACGCATGCCGAGCCCGCCGGCCCAGTTTTCGTTGCTGGCGTTCATGGAAGAAGCGACGACGGCGACGCAGATTCGCGATCGCATCGTCGGCATGCAGCCGCAGGCCCCCATCGTCATTCAGGGCTATCAGGAAACCGCTGTCGACATTCGGCTGGACGGAGTCTCGCTCCCCCAGCTGCTCGCGCTGCTGGTGGCTATCTAACCCGGTCAATCTCGACGCCACGCTGAAAATCGTGACCTATGCGAAAGTCTGATGAACGTGGTATCGCCCTCCTTCTCACCCTCCTGGTTCTCACCCTCCTGGTTGCGCTGATTCTCGAGTTCGATGCCGAGGCGAGGAGGGAATACCGGGACGCTGCGGCCTTTCGCGATAACTTCAAAGCGACCGTGCTGGCGCGAGCGGCGGTGCAGGCAGCCCGTGGCGTCTTGCAGCAAGACTTCCTCAAGGACAAGCAAACGGGAGAATTTTTCGACGCCCCCACCGACTTGTGGGCCCTTCCCATCACGAATTATGCCATCGGCGACGGCCTGCTGACCGCCCAAATCGAGGATGAACGGGGCAAGCTGAACCTGAACGACCTGGCAGGCGAAGACCCCATCGCCAAGAATAAAAAGGTGCTAAGGGTCAAGCGGCTCTTCGAGCTCCTGCAGATCAATCCGGATCTCGTAGATGCGATTGTCGATTGGGTGGATGCGGACGAGAAGCCTGAACCGGCCGGCGCAGAGAGCCTCTACTATCAAACGCTGCATCCGTCCTACCGGGCGGCCAACGTTCCACTGCAGACACTCTTGGAGTTGCGATTGATTAAGGGGATGACGCCCGACATCATCGCGAAACTCTCAAAGCTCGTGACCGTCTATCCGCCAGACGGACAAAGCAAGGTGAATCTGAACACCGCCGACCCCCTCGTGATCCAGGCCCTCGATCCTCGTATTACGCAAGGTATGGCTATGGAAATCGTCCAGGCTCGTCCCTTCAAGAAGAACATTCAAGATTTGGATCGCGTGAGTAGTTTTGAGGACATCGGGAAGCAACTCCGGGATCTGTACGACATCAAGAGCGACCTCTTCTTGGCCCGCATGATGGTAACGGTGAACGAAGTGACCAGGAATGCGACCGTCATCTCCTCCCAGGTCGCACTGCCCTCAGCCGGACAGCCGGCGTTGAAAGCTGACACCTCGGCGACGAATGCAACAGAATCTGTGAGTGACTTTCTCCTGCAAATCCGCGAACTCACCAGCGCCAATCTTGATCTGCTTTCAACTAAAAGAACAATCAAGTACGATTGAGAAACTACAAGCCGGACTCGAGCGGTTTCGTAACGAGATAAATACGGAAATCTCGAAGCCTTCCTCCTAACCTAAGCACTCTCTTAAGCAGGCCGCGCTGTAATAATTTTACACAAGGTTAATAATTTAACACGGTGGTAACACTCTGTTATCAGCCCTATAACATGGTGCCCATATATTCCTGTGGTGTATAGGGCAAGAGCATCCAGCAAGCATTCAGCAAATGATGCCAAGGAAAGCATTCAGGATTGGCTTTGATCTTCACCTCCTGAAGAAGCGGTTACCGCGTAACGCATCCTTTCTTATCCACGGTGAGTTCGAACTGAGTCAACCATCCACCTAAACAAGGAGTTAGCCTCATGAATCTTATGCCTCTCTCAACGCTCATGACTCTGACCCTGTGCGCAGTGCTGTCCGGTTGTGCTGTTAACACGCTTTTTCCGCGAGAAGTCATGGAAAAGGTCTCTCCGACCTTTCAGTTTGAGGCCTGGCGTGACGCGGGTCCTACGAATGAGTCAGGGAAATCCGATGCAGGGATCAAAGTCGAGCTGGGAGGCCGGATCGTCCAAGCTACCAAGAACGGCAAGGGTATCGTGATTGTCGCGGCGCAACTTCCCATCGTGAATCATCCCGTGTATGGCCCCACGGAAGGTGTCAACAGAACAGGTGACTATGAATTCGCCTTTCTCTATCCAGGAGAGCTTGAAACGCTGGATCTGATGAAGGGGAACCGGTTCACCATTGTGGGAACGACCACGAGCAGACGGCCGGTCCTGGTGAATGGCATACCCAAAACCGAGCCCTTCTTAATCGCGGACTGCATCCATGTGTGGCAGACAGGCGGGACCGAAATCGCCGAATTTAAAGAAGATGTTGGAGGAGGCCTTTCACCCCTTCCGGAAAAGACATACTGCGTCGCTAAGAAGTAACAGGATTGGGAACAAGCTATTCGAGCAGGTCACTGCTGAGGAGTGGGTGACCCAAGCTGCCTGCGGCAACCTGAAGCGTATTTCACCAGGCCTCTCTTCGGTGTCGGAGAGGGGAAGAATGTCATGATGGAGGTATTCGAATGACACGACTGTGGTTCGCAACCATCGCCTGCGTTATCAGCCTTGGGTTTATCGTCCAGGCCGAAATTGCCCAAGCCGGCCTTGAGGACCTGCTCTACGAGAAAGGGCAGATCACCAAAGAAGAATGGCTCAAACTTCAAGCCGATCGTGAAAAAGCAGGACCGGCAGTACAAGGGGCGCAGGCGCCTAGTCCCTCTACGTCCTCACCAGATCCCGTCGCGAATCTTGATACGCGCTTAGGCATGATCGAGGAGTGGAAAGCCAAAATCGAAAGGTTTCCGTCGCTGAGCGGCAAGTTTAACATCGGATTGAACGCCCTGCAGTTCCTCTACACGCACCAAGACGCCCATGTCGCCGAAGGCAAAAGCCAAGATAACCTCTCGGTCCGACGGTCCGAGGTGCTCATGTACGGAAAAGTCAACGAATACATCCCGAAATGGCACACCCTGATGGAAATGCAGAGTAACAACTTGACCAACAACACACCGGGCTGTCCGGCACAGCCTGCTCCCTGCAGTGCCGCCACAGCAGGGACTGCGGCTGCGACCACGATGTTTCGTGAAGCCTATATCGATTTCAGACCGATGCCCAGCATTGCGCCCAATCTCAACGTCATTCGGATGGGTGTGTTTCGTATGCCCTTCGGCATTTTCACGGAAACCTCTGGCGGTATCCGCGATGTGATCAGCTCACCCTATCTCAACTCGGTCGGCAGCGGCACTGTAACTCGAACCGGGTCGAATAGTACCGTCGGTACGATCGACTTCATTCAAGAACGCGACTATTTTGCCGATGTCAGAGGCACCTTATTCAATCGCCTGGACTACGTGGCCGGAATCATGAACAACAACAACTTCCAGGCCAACGCCGTGGGAGCGAATGGCCCCAAAGTCTTCTACTCACGGGTCCGTTTTCTGGCGACGGACATTTCGTTTGTCAGCTTTACGGTGCTGACGGGAGAGAGCAATAATACCAATACCGAAATCAACGGGCGTGGGAAAGGCGCGTTTGACCGGTACGGGATCGATGCCCGCTATACGTCTCGCTACCTTCCCGGATTGATGGTGCAGGGCGAGTGGTGGCAAGGGCATGACGGAGCCAATCAAACCACTGTCGGCACCCCAGCTCAAGGAGCCTGTGGTAACGTGGCCGTCTGCGGCGGAAACGGAGCCCCTGGTGTTCAACGGCGGACATGGTATGTCCTCGGGAAGTATTTTATTTCGGATGGGCCCCTCCAGAATTTTGAGCCGGTTGTGATGTATGAACAGTTCGATCCCAGTACCACGGTGAGCAACGATATGTATACGCGCGCCATCGTGGGAATGAACTACTATTTCGAGAACCTTCCGCCCAAGATTCAGAGCAAGATCTCGGTCAATTACGAGTTTCGCCACCACCAAGGGACTGGCCCTGGTACTTCTGTCCCCAATACCGATGCCTTCGCACAGAATCTCTTTTTGGTTCAATTCCAGGTCCGTTACCAGTAGGCGGCTTCTGAATCCGCCCAGACTGAAGAGGAGAGGGATGATGGGGAGGTGGCGCTACACTTCAGAGTTGATTATAATGCGTTACCTCCCTTCGGGTATGCGGAAGGACATCAGCTCTCACTGTTCCCTTGTCTGAGAGAAGACTATTATCCGCGAAAGGATATATCGGTACCGCGATTGCAGAGCGGCACCAGGGTCGCAAATCTGCAACGCGGGCGGGCCTCGATATATCATCCACACCAAAGGCCAGGATTTCGTGAACCATCTTTGGGGGAGCCAACTGGTAGTGTTTATTGTTTTTTCGTTCACTCTCGCAAGCTGTGCACCGAACGCTCAACTCGTCAATGAAACGGCAACGGGAGGAACAGTCCTCTACTCATACCTTGAGGAACAAGATGTGTTGACCTCGCCAGGGCGACAAGATGCGCTGCGCCTTCTTGGGGAAAAGTGCCCAGTCGGTTACCGTATTTCTCGTGAGGGAGAAGTTCCGAGAATCGACCAAGCTGTCGATAGAGCGTGGATGGGACAGATTTCCTCGAATGGGCAGGTGTCCCGGGAAAAGCGCTGGGCAATTCAATTTGCGTGCAAATAGGTCCCTATCCTTCCTGCATAGAAACGCGGCTCACAACCTGTGTCATCCCCCTGGTTCAAGAGGTAAAAAGAATGCGACAGCCTGCGCATATGTCCTTTTCTTGTGCCGTGTCATGGCTCACGAGGCGAGCTGGCATTGCACACAACGGAAGGACCGCGGCCGGACTCCTGTTCAGCTTGTCTTGTCTGCTGGTGCTGACAGCCTGCGGAGCAACCAGTCAGCAGCGCGTGCTCTATCAGGCCTCAGGTATTCAGGTCGGCGTCATGACAGATTTGTCAACGAATGAACAGGCCGCCTCCCCCGTGAGGAACAGGCACCCTGCAGATCTCACCCCGCAAGACATTCGCTCGCTCATCGGTTCGCTTGAAGTATCGGGGTGGAGTGGGACTATAGTTGGGTTGTTCAGTGCCCCTCTACCGAGATCGGTGTTCACCGAGGCGGAACGCGCCGAGCTGGCTGAGCCACTCACCGCCGCGTTTCACGAAGCAACCCCACGCGAACGCGTCTTCTTTTCCATACAAAATCCTGATGCACCGTATGAGACGGACCGCACATCCGGGAGCCTGTTTTTTCGAGACGACTACCTGCATGTAGTGCTCACGGATCACTACGCCTTTTTACAGGCTGACCCGGGAGGGGGCGAGACGCGAGATCCGCGTGATACAAAAGGCATGAAACTATGGGTAATCGGATCAGCCAGGGCCGCCACTGTGCCTGATGAGAAGGAGCCTCACTGGACTGCGTTTGAAAAGGTCCACATCTCGCTCACACCGGTAGAAGTCCTGGCAGGACAGAGGGTGCCCCAAGCAGCAACAGGCTCATCCCGCTCCGAGGTCGCAACGCCTGCAATCCCACAGCCGTCATTGAAAGCCGCCACTGCAGCGACGAACGTGACAGAATCCGTGAATGACCTTCGTTTGCAAATCCGGGAACTCACCAACGCCAATCTAGATCTGCGTTCTCAACTGAAAGAACAATCAAGCACGATCGAGAAACTAAAAGCCGAATTCGAGGGGCTTCGCAACGAGAAAAAACCGGAAACCTCGAAACCTTCATCAGGACCAAAGCCCTCTCGTAAACAGGCTACACCCTAATTCGTTTTACAGCCTTGGTTTTGATTCCAAATGCAGCATGGCGGCACCGATCGGTTCAGGTGCTGTCATAGCAATGAAATTCAGGCTGCCCACTGAGTTTTCCCAAAGCCTGCTATGCGCTTGCCCGAAGATTTTTTTGTATCTCCCCGCAAACTTAACAATTCTGTAATACTCCTGTCATCTCACCTTAACCGATTGGACCTATCCTTCAAGGCAGCAAGGCAATCGAGCTGACCGTCGCCTATGCCTGGATGAAACGCACGGATACTGTAAACGCCCCCTATGCCATCCACGATGGGCAGCTTGTCCGTTTTCAATTGCAGTGGAATTATTAACGATGGTTTCGGTGGAGGGCGGCAGACGGCCTGCCCCTCTCAACACGGTCACTTGAAATGAGTACCGTATTGCGAGGAGTTAACACCGTTGTAATAGTCGTGTAATTCCCTGGTAACAATCCGCGGCCATCCTTTTATGGATGATGAAAGGAGTTTCAATGAAAAAATCAGCTGCCAGGTCCAGTCTCTGGTGCTTCGCCCTAGTGTGGGCTCTTGTTTCCAGTAACCCATCAGCATATGCCGATGAAGCGATCACGCTCGATCCCGCTGTGAAAAACTATGTCAAAGTCAGCGGGGTGTCCGGTAATGTCAACAGCATCGGCTCTGATACTCTCAACAATCTCATGACACTCTGGGCTGAAGGATTTCGTAAACAATATCCCAACGTCAAAATTCAGATCGAAGGCAAGGGCTCAAGCACGGCTCCTCCGGCCTTGATCGAAGGCACGGCGCAACTTGGACCGATGTCCCGCATTATGAAAAATACCGAGATGGATGCCTTCGAGAGAAAGTTCAGATATAAACCCACTGCATTCCCGGTCGCCATCGATGCGCTTGCCGTCTACGTCAACAAGGACAACCAGGTCAAAGGACTCACGATGGCGCAAGTCGATGCGATCTTTTCCAAGAGTCGACGCTGGGGCCACCCTGAGAACATTCAGTTGTGGAAACAGGCCGGCTTGGATGAAGGACTAGGCACCAGTCCCATCAGTATCTATGGACGGAACTCGGCCTCCGGCACCTATGGATTTTTCAAGGAACATGCGCTCAAGAACGGAGATTATAAGGATGAAGTCAAAGAACAGCCAGGATCAGCCTCCGTCGTCCAAAGCGTGAGCGAAGATCAAGCCGGCATCGGCTACAGCGGCATTGGGTACCTCACATCAAACGTGCGCGCCGTTCCACTGGCTGAGAAAGAGGGCATGCCGTTTAAAGAGGCCAGCCAACAAAACGCGGACGATGGGTCCTATCCGCTCTGGCGCCATCTCTACATCTATGTCAACAAAGCACCCAATAAACCGCTGGATCCGATCGTCGGAGAATTCATCAAATTCATCTATAGTAAAGAAGGACAGCAAGTAGTGATCAAAGACGGGTTTTTCCCACTGAAGGCCGTCGCGATCGAGAAGGAAGTCAAGAATCTTGATTAGCGACAGCGATCCCGCTCTGGCCCCCTCTCCCTCTGTAGGGACGTATGGCCATACGCCCCTCCATACGATATCGCACCAGTCAACCAATGTGATGTGGCGTCGCATCTTTGATCGATTTGCTCAAGCCGTCATTACAATGGGCGGGATCGCCGTCATCCTGAGCATTATCGGTATTTTTATTTTCTTGGTGAAAGAAGTGGCCCCCTTGTTTTTCCCTCCCCAAGGAACCCCGACCGGTCACTTTTCCGGCACTCCTCCACCAGAAGCGCTCCCGCAATCCAGCCTGGCTGGAATGGACGAATATCAGGAGATTTTCTATCAACTCACGGCGGGATCCGATCATCAGATTCGCTTCTTTAATGCACGCTCCGGCACGCCCATGACCCATGACCTTCCTTCAGGCTTAGCCAAGGCCCACATCACCTCCATTGCTCGAGCGGTAGGGAGCGGCAATCGATTTGCTTTCGGCACGAACGATGGCCGCATCCTTCCCGTGACGCTCGAGTTTGCAGCCAGTTACGAAGAGGGGGGACGCAAGATCGTACCAAGGGTCACCCTTGGATCTCCTGTGCAAGTGACTCCCTCCAAAGAGCAAATTATTCGGTTGGCCTATCAGCCAACGGAGCGAAACACACTCGCAGCAGCTCTGACAGATCAAGGGCGCCTTTGGTACTCCGCCACATCAGTCGCGACCGCCCCTGTTGCACTGACCGGTCATGGCACTGAGCCCGTGACCGCCTTAATCTTTGACAGCCGCGGCGAAACGCTTTCGATTGGTACGGCCGGCGGGAACCTCTACCACTATGATGTGCGAGAGGGCACCCAGCCGAGTCTGATCGAAACCACATCGGTGGCGCCGGCCGGCACTTCAGTCACCGCCCTGTCCTACTTGATTGGAGATCGTTCACTGGCCATCGGCACCAGCGCCGGTGACGTCTCGGTCTGGATGCCGACGCGTCAGGCTCAAGAAAGCTTGACGACTCGCTTTCGTCTGATTCATCAGTTCGATGCGCATCCTGCTCCCGTCACCGGGATCTCTCCATCGCTTCGCGACAAAGGATTCATCACCGGCGATACGCAGGGCAATCTTTTTGTCCACTACGCCACCTCCGCACAGACTCTGTTGAAACTTCCAGGGAACCACCAGGCGATTCGTACTCTGTCATTTTCCCCCAAAGCCGATGGAGCCGTGGCCCTCACCGACCAGGGTGAATTGCTTAGCTATGCGATTCACAACCCTCATCCGGAGACAACACTCGCAACCCTGTTCAATCCCGTGTGGTATGCAGGCTATGAAGGACCTGAACATGTATGGCAATCCTCCAGTGGCGCCGATGACTTTGAAGCAAAATTTGGCCTCCTTCCGCTGATCTTTGGCACGCTCAAAGGGACCCTGTACGCCATGCTGGTCGCAGTGCCTCTGGCCCTCTTAGCCGCCATCTATACATCAATGTTCATGCACCCCAATCTTCGAGCCATGTGGCTGGCGCCTGCGCTCGAACGGATTTTCCCTGCGCTGGTCGTAATGAGTGTGGCCGTGCCCGCGAGCGTCGCAGTCACAGCGATTCTTTGGCAATATCTCCCAGCCGCCATCATTCGTCGCCTTCGCCCCGGGATTGAATCGTTTGTCTTGATTCCTGTCATCATCGGTACTGTCTGGATCTGTCTTGGCTTGAACCAGCCGATCGAGTCGTTCCTGTTCGGAGCCGATTATAAAACCTGGTTTGCCTCTCATTGGGGACTCAGGTATGACCAACGGAATGCCATCGTGGTGGGGTTTGCAATGGGCTTTGCCATCGTTCCTATTATCTTTAGTATTTCTGAGGAAGCACTATCCAACGTCCCACGACATTTGATCGCCGGGTCTCTTGCGCTGGGAGCCACCCGCTGGCAGACCTTGGTCAAGCTCGTGCTGATCTCGGCAAGCCCTGGAATCTTCTCTGCGCTGATGATTGGCTTTGGCCGGGCCATTGGAGAAACCATGATCGTCCTCATGGCCACAGGGAACACCCCCATTATGGACTGGAGTCTGTTCAATGGTTTTCGCACGTTATCGGCCAATATCGCCGTGGAAATTCCAGAGGCCCCTCATGGAGGCACGCTCTATCGCATCTTGTTCCTGGCGGCCGTGCTCCTATTTGTGTTTACGTTTCTGATCAACACCGTGGCGGAAGTCATCAGACAACGGTTGCGGACAAAGTACAGTCAATTTTAATGCGCACCCCCTTCAAAAAATTCCTCGCCTCCGGCAACGTCTTCATCTGGGGATGCGCCGCCGGCGTCTCGGTCTCCCTGCTCATGGTTTTTGGGCTGTTGCTGTTGATCATGATCAACGGCTTGGGATACTTTTGGACCTCGGATATCGTCGAGCTCACCCTGAAAGATGGACAGCATGTGATGGGGCAACTGGCCGGTCGCGAAATCATCCCTCGCTCTGTCACGCCTGAGCGCCCAGAAGGGAAAGGCCGACTTCGA
>WNGC01001389.1_pt1 | contig 15142 bp, 9 predicted proteins | sample 5400051 | NCBI WGS metagenome assembly WNGC01 (sample SAMN13153368, study PRJNA577476) | soil metagenome | isolation source: 20 cm soil or saprolite under grassland replicate 2 | place: USA:California | collected 2016-06-15 | reverse complement strand
TGCAGCAATAAGGGGAGATTTTTTCGCTCACCACAACCGCCTGGAGCAGGCGCAACCGGTGTTGCAAGAAGCGGCTCAAGCCGAGCCCAACTTGGCTTTTGCTCATGAAGCCCTGGGCTACTACCACTACCGGCAGCAGGAGCTCGGCAAAGTCGACACAGAAATCCAAGAGGCTCTCAAGCTGGGCGCCGCGGGTTTTGCGCCGCAGTATTTTCACGGAATCTTTTTGTTGCAACAAGGGCGCTTGGACAAGACACTGCGAAAGGAGCCAAGAAAAGCCTGGAAAAGGCGATTCAGCTCAATCCGCAGTTCGCGCCCGCCTTCGAAGGATTGTCCCAGGCTTATGCGCGGTTCCCGGAATTGCAGAAGGAAGCGGTCAACGCAGCTATTAAAGCCGTTCAGTTGGACCCCGGACAGCATGTTTACGCTGTGAATTTGACCTACCTGTTGATCAATAGCGGGCGCTACGCAGAAGCGCGCACCATGGCACAGCGAATTCTGTCATCGATCATCTGAAAACGTAGTTTTCTGAACTCCTGCGGTGGAGTTTGTCGACTGAGTTGCCTCCGCTCTCACTCATCAGGCGCTCCGGCCGGTTTTCCCTCCGGCCTCGTGCGGCGGGGCAGCTAGGGAATGTTGGCCGGCTCCAAAAAATGCGTTTTTACATGATCGCTAACAAATTCTGGCCGCTGCGCGGTCCGACGGCGAAAAAGAGGTTGCCAACAATCTTTTGACCAACACTCAGCAAGCGGAAACGTGGGCAGCAAAGAAGCAATTGCTGGAAGCAGCCTCGCGAACGGTTGGCGACTCCCCTGGGCCGATTTCTGGAGTGGTTCCTAGACCGGACGGCAGTTCGCAGCCTCAGGTGACGTCAACCTCGCAGATCCCGTTGCGCTACGGGGGCCTTGCTGCGGACGGCCCCATCAGTTCCGCAGAATGTTCCTCAAACTCAGAGGTCTTTCTCAATGTGAATCTTGGAAAAGGCCCCGTAACGTTTCACGCGGCGGATATTGGGAGAATTTCCCTGACATGGGCAGACGGTACCGCGGGGAGCCATCCTTGGACACTTGCTCGCAGTGGAAAGGACGCCGCGTAAAAGTCTGGTTCACTTCGACTCCCGGAAAAGAGTACGCCGGAGAAATCGCCGCCCTCTATTTCTTTTAGCGCGCAAGCTCCCCAACGCAGAATCCTGAGTTCTGCGGACATCCTCCGAAAATAGAAAAAGGGGGAAGGCGCTTTGCCTTCCCCTTTTTCCTAATGGGCGGTTGCTCTCCCGCCGGAAGAAGCTAAAAGTCGATGGAGAAGCCGATCTGGAACCGGCGAGGAGTGTTAGCTTGGACGGCACCGCCGCAGCCCAGCACGCCCCACGTAGTTGTATCGGACGCATTGAAGCACGGATCGGCCGGCTGCAGGTGGTTCAACACGTTCGTGAAGTCGAAGTACATTGAGCCGCTGAAGCGCTCGTTGAGCCTGACTTTCTTCGTGATGCCCAGGTCCAAGTTCCAGAAGGGCAGGCCGCGGAAAATGCCACCGCCACCGATCTGCCCATCCAGACCTAGAATCGGGTTGCGGAGGGGATCGCCGAAGATTCCGCCGTTAACTGGGCAGCTAGCGTCTGGATTGCTGAACACGTTTTGGCCTGGGCCGGCCGTGCCGCAGCTGGTACCGAAGGTGTTGGAATGGCGGCTGCCACTTATCGCGGTAGGCCCGGTGAAGACCATGTTTTCATACGTGCCTATGTAGGCGGGGTTGCACTCGCCGAAGCTGCCGCAGTTATTGGGCGTAACGGCCTGAGCCGGAAAACCGCTGCCGTAGACAAACAGCGGCGAGAAGCTCCAGCCACCAAGCACTCGTCCGAGGGCGCCCTTTTGGCTGGAGTAGAACGGCGGCGCATAGTTGAAGAATAAATTAAAGTTGTATTTTTCGTCGTAGTATTGTGGACCGTACTGGTTGCGCAGGTTCCACGGGTCCACAGTCGCGTAGGAGCTGGTGGCTTGAACCACATTGCCGGTCCCTAATGCCTTAGACCAGGTAAAGTTGGTCTTCATCGTCAGGCCGTGCCAGTTTGTCAATGTCAATTGGAGGAATGCAGCATTGTAGTTGCCGTAACCGTTGCTAACGGTCGTGGTTAGCGAGGGCGATTGGCCGTTTGCACCAAAAGGACCATTAATGGCATCGCCCGCAAGAGTCCGGCCAAAATTCCAGAAGTTTCTGCACGTTGCTCCGTTGCAAGACACGCTGCTCCAAGCATCGAACGCGTCGGAGATGCTCATGTTGCCGACGTTGTTTGCTACGAACGCGGCGGTACAGCTTGTGGCGCCACTCACGCTTCCGCAATAGCTTGGATTCAACGCACTTTCAAAGAATGGTTGGGCCGGCAACGAGTTGAGATAGGCCAAATACGCCGGGTTCGCGCCGCCACCCTTCAGTGTGGGTGCCGGCACGTTTGTGCCGTAGTTCGTGGTCGCCATCACGTTTTTCCAGGCGTTGGCGAAACTTTGCCCGCCCACAGTCATCATGTACGGGACGACGCCGAGCCCATAATACTCAATTTCATTCGTGATACGGCGGCCGATATAGCCAGCTTCCGCGAGTATTTTCGGGCCGAACTGATGCTGAATGTTGAGAGTAAATTCATCCGACTTGTTCGGCTTAAAGTTCGGGTCAAAGGTCTCGCCAGCCCCCGTGGCGATGTCGTTGACGCCGGGATACCACGGCTGAGGCAGGTTCTGTGTCGGCAGAGGCAGCGGCGCGACGCAAGAGCCCCCGGCGGGGCAGTCCACTCCGACTCGGAACGTCGTTGATGGATCGCCACCGCAGCCCCCGCTCATGCGGTTGGGACCGCCGCAAGTATCCGGTTGGAGCAGTCCGGGCGTGAGCATCGGGACGAGCAGCGGGTTGACCCCGTTGATGCGGCCGAAAATGCGCGCATACCCGCCACGGAGGACTGTATTCGGCAGGAAATTCCATGCCGCGCCGATTCGCGGGCTGATTTCGCCGTAGTACGGGTCATACGGGTATTTGGAGTGGTGATTCACGTTGCGGACGCTCGCGAAGCCAACCTGTGGATCATAAGCAATGCCCTGAAGCGCCGCCTGTTGAACATTCTTCAGATACTGTTCGGCATAGAGGACGTTATCGTTTTGGTCTACCATGACGGTCTGGGTGCCACCGGTAGTTTCGTAAGGGGGCAGCTCAATGGTGTAGCCAATGCCGTAGTTCAGAGTGAACTTCGGCTTCATGCGCCAACTGTCAGTCCAATAGAGGCTGTAACTGGGCAGGATACTGCGGGACAACAGTGGTGGCGAGGAAACACAAGCTGCTGTGGCAGCGACACTAGAGATCGCGCAGGACGCTTGCGGGTTCAAGGGCAAGCCAGTCGTGAGCGAGCCAAGACCGCGGCTGAACAGCCCCTGGGTAGAATCCACCATGCCCAACACCATCGAATAGAGGTTTCCGTATTTATTCGCACTAACGCCAGCAGGAACATAACCCTTCATGTCGATACCCAGGGAGGCGAGGGAAACTCCGTTTCCTTCGCCGATCAGGTACTGCTCGTAGGTGTTGATGCTTTGACCGTTGTCGTTGCGCTTGTGAGTATCGATATTACGCAGGTACGTGCCGCCCATTTGAAAGACGTGCGAACCTTTGATCCAGCTCACATCGTCCCGTACTTGGAAGTCGTGTCCATTCCAGTAGCGGGTCCGGACGTTCTGGTTGTTCGTGTTGTAGGGTATAAACACGGGGCTGCTGCCGGCACCGCTGTTTTCGCCGCCAACCTCCAGGGCTGCTGGGTACCCCGCCACGTTTGGCACGCCGCTGGGATCCAAATAAGCCCACCAGTTGCGCGTGTAGCTAAAATGGAAGTCGTTAGTCAATCCGGGCTTGATGTCGGTTGTCAACCCAGCCGTATAAATCCAGGCATTCTGCGGCTTCTGCCGAATAGCAGCATACTGGCCTTTCGTGTCACCCGGAAAGAACCCACCGATATCCCACTGATCAGAGACCGTGTTCGTTAATTTGTAATAATGATAAGTACCGTTAAAGTGCCAGTTCTTCGCGAAGTCGTGGTCGATGCGCGCCACGCCGAAATTGCTGGTTTGCGGTGTCGCGATAGTGCCAACGTAGCCGCAATAGTTCACACCGTCGCCGCGGCCGCAGTCGTTTGGTATCGGAAGATAGGTGTTCCAGAGCGTCGTAATGACCGGGTTAAGGCCCAGCCCTCGGGGATCACAACCGGCCGGTGCCCCGCCTCCCGGCCCGGGGCAAGGAATGACGGTACCTGCAGGTATCGTCCCCTTATTGCATCCATTAACAGTATCCACGCAGGTAGCGGCGTTCGCTGCGTAGCTGGTGCCTGTCGCGGGATCAACGGTGGCGACAGGATTGAGGTTCACGACCTCGCCATTGAGTTTAAGAAGCCCTGCGCGAAGTGAAGCCGTCGGGAAGTTCCTCGAGAAAGTTGCGCTCTGCGGAAAGCGGAAGCCCTCATAGTTGCCAAACATATACCAGCTCCCACCGAGGAAGTTGGAATGAGGGATTTTCCCGCCCGCAAAAGCTCCAAATCGATTGAAATGAGAACTTGGTTGGGCTCGGTTGATTCGATTGTTATCCCAAGTGTTCGCGCCGGCGAAATTTGTGTCCAAGTAGTATTCGTAGACGCCGCCATGAAGCGCATTCGTGCCGCGCTTCGTGACCACCTGAACCTCGCTGCCCGCCCCACCGGTGAAGTCCGCTGTTTGGTTTGCCGTCGAGACCTTGAACACCTCAACGCTGGTCACCGGAATTGGGACAACTGCTGAGGGCGCCTGGTTGAAGCCAGAGCTGTGATAAGCGCCGGTGCCGCCTCCGGTGTCACCGCTGAAACTCCGAATGTAAGTGTTGTTGTCTCCACTCATGTCGTCGGTGGCATAGCCGCCGTCCAATGTGAACGTGTTTTGGTCACTGGCCGCGCCACCGACGTTGCCGTTGATGTTCTGTCCCGGTTGAAGAACGGCCAAAGTCGACGCATCGCGAGTTGTGTTCGGCAAGTTGATTAGCGTCTCGCCACTGAGGGTCGCGCCAACTGTGGCGTCCATCGTTTGCAACTCGGCTCCCGGTGAAAACGTTACCTCGACAGTGTTGGAGATGCTTCCTACTTCGAGTACGGCGTTTACTGTCAACTGCTTGCCAACTTCTACCACTTGGTTGCTGACGGCCGTTGTCTTGAAACCCTGCTTGGTTACGGTCACGGTGTACGTACCGGGATTGACATAAGCAAGCACGAAAAAGCCATTGTCGTTCGTCGACGTCGTTCGAGCGCTGCCAGTTGCCGCGTCTTTCAGGTATACGGTGCAGCCCGCTACAACCCCCCCAGAACTATCAGTTACCGTGCCTGAAACCGTGCCGGTGGACTGACCCATGGCCGCCGATGTACAGATGCAAAGAAGAATAAGCAGACAAGAACAACAAAACCCGACTCGCTTAGTAAACATCCCATTTCCTCCTATGTGAGCAAACTCGATGGAAATGACACTTCGAGAGCGAAATTTGGGGAAACCCCGAAACAGGCAAAGCGCATTGTCCCTGAAGGACACACTCGGTGCGATCCCGACCGTGATCTCACCTTAGGCAAGTCCGCTGCCACGTTACAGGACAAATGGAAGCCTATAAATCTAAACGACATATAAATTTGGCTACACGTGAGCGATGCTTAATCTATGCTGTTGCGTATTTCTCGTCCGCAATTTCATAGCTTTTTGCTGCCCTCGGGTGGTGGAACATTTCATTCACACAACCGACGCTACAAATTCATGCCCGCCTATATAGTTCTCTTCAAACCGTTTGTCAATGATTTGTCTGACCTAAAGAGCGGCTAACTCCGTATAAAGCAGTTACAAACTCCGAGCTCCTGCAGTTTTAGTACTACTAAAATTGAACTGCACCCAGCTGCGATTACACCGTGCGCAGAGATTAGCTTGGTTCGACGAGAGCGCAGCAGCGCAGGAAGAAACACGCTCGATCATGTGAGCTCATTGATTTGCCGTGTGAGGGTTCCGCGGAACAGATTAGGAAGACTTAATTGGCTTGGTAAACGGTTCGGCCGCCGATGACCGTGCGAAGGACGCGAACCTTGGTGTATTGCGAAGGCGGAATCTTCGTGAGGTCGTCAGAAAGTACGATAAAGTCTGCGTATTCTCCTACTTTTAGCTCGCCCTTCTTCCCTTCCTCGAACTGCGCGTACGCCGAGCCTGAGGTGTAGGCGCGAAGGCAATCTTCGAGCGAAATTTTCTCTTGAGGTTCCCAGCCGTGTCTCGGCCCGCCTTCCGGACGCTCGCGGGTGACGCAGGCATACAACCCGCGAAACGGGCTGATGGGCTCAACGGGATAATCGGTTCCGAACGCCAGGCGAACGCCGTTCCTCAGCATGGTGTTCCAGGCGTACGCGCCCTTGATGCGTTCAGGGCCGATGCGGTCCTCAGCCCAGCGCATGTCCGTGGTTTGATGCGACGGTTGCATCGAGGCAATCACTTTCAGTTCCTTGAAGCGCTGGAAGTCCGTCGGGGCGACCACCTGGGCGTGCTCGATGCGGTCGCGGCGGTCGCGCGGGCCGTTGGCCTTGAGAACCCCTTCGAAAACGTCGAGAGCAATGCGATTGGCGCGATCGCCTATGGCATGAAAGTTCAGTTGAAAACCTGCTTTGTCGCGCTCAACGGCCATGGCGCGCAATTTTTCTGGATCGTAGGTGAAAATGCCCGTCGTCGAGGGATCGTCGCTATAGGGCTCGAGCATTGCGGCGGTGCGGGAGCCGAGAGCGCCATCGGTGATGGCTTTGAGCGCGCCGGTCCTGAGCCAAGGGTCCGTGGTACCGCCTTGCGCGCGCCTGTCTTGCAAATCGTTCAGTGAAGCATTGAACGGCAACCATTCGGTGATGCGGACGGTGAGTTTGCCCTCTTCTTTCAATTGCTGATACACCTGAAAATCTTCCCAAGCAGAATTGTCCTGCGCCGAGGTGACGCCGTTGCGTGCAACATTCGCGAGCACGATTTCAATTCCGCGGCGGCGCTCTTCCACGGAAGGGTCAGGTATTCGCACTCTGACCAGAATCATCGCGGCCGATTCTTTCAGCATACCCGTAGGTTCCCCGAGACCATCGTGCTCGATCTCGCCACCTGGCGAATTCGGAGTGGACTTGTCGATTTCCGCCTTCTTCAGCGCCAGCGAATTGGCCACCGCCACGTGGCCGGAGATGTGCGTGAGGATGACGGGGTTATTCGGCGCGACGGCATCGAGCTCCTGGCGATTCGGGAACCTCTTGTCCGGCCAAAGCGTGTGATCCCATCCACTGCCGGTGATCCATTCTCCTTCTTTGTGATGCGCAACCGCTTCGGCCAAGCGCTTCTGCATTTCCTGTACGGAAGTGACGCCCCGCAATTCAACTGCCAGCGCGTCGGCCCCGGCGCTGCCCAAGTGCACGTGCGCGTCGTTAAAGCCGGGCATGACAAAGAGACCGTTGAGGCGAACGGTTTCTGCGCCCTCCTGGCTTCCGCCGCAGTCAAGCAGTACATGATCTAACTTTCCAATGCAGGTGATCTGCCCATCCTCGACAGCCATGGCTTCGGCCCACGGGTTCGCTGGATCGTTCGTGTAAATCCGACCGTGAGTGTAGAAGACGGTGTGCTTTGGCTTCTCCTGCGCCGCTAAATGCGGGCACAACGGCAGAACGCACAAAGTCGCTGCCAAAGCAAAACCATCACAAGCGAACCCGAGACGCGTCGCGCCCGCATTCATCGAGATTTCGCCTCTTCGAGCCCGGCGATTCCAAGAACGGTCAGCAACGCGCGTTTCAAGCCCGCCTCCCGGCCAGCCGCGTCGTACCACTCCTGCAGGGAATGCGCTCCGCCGCCCGTTCCGCCCGCGCCAATAGAGATGGCATCGATTCCCAGGGAAAGCGGGATATTCGCGTCTGTAGAGGACCGTTCCGTTCGGGACTGGTTGCCGATGAATTCATCTGCCGTGCGCAAGGCCGCCAGCAGCGGTGAATCGGGCGAAAGCTCGCCGCCTGGCCTGCTTCCAAGCAACTCCACTTTCCATTCGAGAGCCCCTTTGGAGCGGTCGCGCGGCGGCTCCATTTCGTCGCGCACGCCTGCGGCGATGGAATCGCGAAGCGCGGCTTCGAGCCGGCGCAATTCCTCCTCGTTTTCCGAACGAATGTCCACTTTGATTTTAGCCTCGTAAGGCACGGAATTGACCGACGTTCCGCCTTCGATCTGGCCAAGGTTGAAGGTGGTGCGTGGGTTGGCCGGTACTTTTGTGTTGATAAAGCGCATCGAGCCGCGAATCAAAGCGTTGATGGGATTGGGCATGCCGAAGTCCGACCAGCTATGCCCGCCGGGGCCGGTGATCATAGCTTCCAGGCGCCGGGAGGCCAGCGCCTTGGTCGTGACGTGATCCGTGCCGGAGCCGTCGAGCACGACCACCGCTTTCAATTTTTTCCCGTACGTCTCGACCAACTCGCGCATTCCGCGCAGATTCCCTTCCCCCTCTTCTCCCACGTTTCCCACAAGCAAAAGGGTGCGCCCGGGTTTGATGTGAGCAAATTCGAGCGCTCGCGCAATGGCGACAAGTGCCGCAATGCCGGAGCCATTATCGGAAATGCCCGGCGCCGTCATGCGGTTGCCGTTGCGATGGACTTTCACGTCCGTGCCAGCAGGGAAAACCGTATCAAGATGTGCGGAAAGCATCACAATTTCATTTTCGGTTGCACCGCGCAACTCCCCAATGACGTTGCCGATCTTATCGACGCGCGCTGGGAGGCCGCTTTCCGAGAGCAATTCGCTCACGGCACTGGCGCGCGCTTCTTCCTGAAAGGGCGGCGCGGGAATCTCCGTTAACCTCGCTTGCGCATCGTTGATCCAGGAAAGATTGCGATCAAACCATTCGAGGGCGGCGCGCACCTGCACGCTTTCGGCGAGCCGGGGACCCGCGGCCAGACGACGCGCATGGGACGGAGCGGCGGAGCGAACCGGCATAAATAGAAGAATAGCGCAAACGAAGGCACGTTTCATCGTCGGCCCGACTATCTTGTCTCGCCCGTATTGTCTCAACGGGATGCCGGCTCCGTGCAAAGTGCTTGGATCTCGGCATCGGTAAGTACGCGTGCGGATTGCTTGGCAGCCTCGAGGATCCGGCTGACGAGAGTGTCATCGGCGGGAATCTGGTGGCGCGCGAGCCAATAAAGAACGTTGGATTTGCCGCTCATGGGGCCGATTTCAATCACCTGCTCCATGCCGAACAGGTGGGCGGGCACGCCGCTGTAAACCGCGTCGGCCAGGCGATGATCGTGTTTCTGAATCGCTTTGATGATTGCAGCCGCATGCACCCCGGTTGCGGTGCGAAACGCGTCGTGGCCAATCACGGGGTAGTTGGGAGGAATGGAAGTCTTCGTGGCACGGGCAACTTTCTCGCAGTAATACCTGAGGTTGGAAAGGTCGCGGTCAATCAGGCCCGCGAGCCGCAGATTCACGAGCATGAGTTCCATGGGCGTGTTGCCGACACGCTCGCCGAGCGCATTGGCGGCGGCGTGGACCTGATGCGCGCCTGCGGCAACCGCGGCAAAGGAATTGGCGATGGCCAAGCCACGATCGTTGTGACCATGCCAATCGACGCGAATTTTTTCGCCCGAAGGCTTCACGACTTCCTCCACGACGAATTTGACCAGGTTGAAAGCGCCCGTTGGCGTCGCGTGGCCCACGGTGTCGCACAGAACAACGGCTCGGGCGCCGTTACCAATCGCCGTGGAATATAAGCGCTTCACTGTTTCCGGATCCGTCCGCACGGTATCTTCGGTCACGTACATAGACGGCAGGCCATGTTCGACCGCGAACTTCACCGCATTTTCCGTGGTGCGCTGGAGATGGTCGACGGTCCAGTCTTCGACCAAACGCCGGATGGGGCTCGAACCAAGGAACGTGGCGGCTTCGATCGCGATTCCTGCGCGCTCGGAAATCTCCACGATGGGACGAATGTCGTTTTCGTGCGTTCGCGCGGCGCAGTTCGGCTTGATCTTCATTCGGTTGGCGGCAATTTCACGCGCCAAAGCTTCGGTATGTGCCGCCGCGCGCGGCCCGGCGCCCGGGAGGCCGATATTGACGGCATCGATGCCGAGCGACTCCATTAGGTGCAGGATTTCCAGTTTGTCTTCAATGCTGGGATCGAAAACGGAAGGATTCTGCAACCCATCGCGAAGCGTTTCGTCATCCAGGAGCACCGGTGTGCCCGCAGGAATCTCGGGCGGGGTGGCCGTATTCCAGTCGTAGATCCATTCGTTTTGCAGCATACGTCTTTGACTGCTCCCGGACGCCACTAGTTTCGCAACGTGTAGCTTTGTGGCTGCTGCGCGGGATCAGGGCGATACAGCGTCTTGCAAAACTCGCACCGATAGATCTCCGCGTTCGGCCCGATATGCCCGGCCACCTCTTTGGGGTAGTCGTACCAGCGCTTCAAATGACCGGCACAGACCTTGCCCTTGTCATCTTTCTCGTCGCAAGCACGCTGCTTGGGCTTGCGGGTTTTGATTTTGGGGGTGGCTGCCGATTCTTCTGCCATGAAGCCCTTTCTACCAACCGTGGTCACGGAAAAAAGTTTTCAGCCCGGCGCGAACATTGCTGAGCTTTGCGCCGATGCCGCCGGAGAACTCGAACCGCAGGAAGGCGTCCGCCGCCTGCTCCAGCTCCCTGCCATAACGATACCACCACGGCTTTTCCTTCCGCGGCAGGCGGTCGACATCGATGTATTTCGTTTGCGCCATTTCCAGAATTCCCGCGCGGCCGTGCGTGCGGCCCCAGCCGCTCGCGCCACTTCCGCCATGAGGAGCCTCGGCAATCGCAAAGCAGCTGATGGCGTCATTGACCATGACTGCGCCTGCACGAATTCGCTCGGCGATCGATTGTCCTTTCTTCGCATCTTTCGTCCACACACTGGCAGCCAGGGCAAATGGCGAATCGTTGGCGTGACGGATGGCTTCCTCGGCACCCTTCACCGTTTGCATGGCCAGAATAGGTCCAAACGTCTCTTCCTGAAATAGATTCATGCTGGAATCAACGTCCGTAACCACGGTAGGCTCGAAGAAGTTCGGCCCGAGATCGGGACGCGGATTGCCGCCGCATAAAACTCGCGCGCCCCGCGCCACCGCGTCTTCGATTACATCGCTCATTCGTCGCACGTGTTGCGGCCGGATCAAAGGTCCAACATCGGTCGCGGGATCGCTGCCCGGGCCGAGGTGCAGCTTCTTCGTTTTCTGAACACAGAGCTCTGCAAATCTTTGCGAGACCGCTTCCTCGACGAACAGCCGCTCGACCGACAGGCAAGCCTGCCCGCAATTCGTGTAACTGCCCCAAACGGCGGCGCTCGATGCCGTTTCGAGGTCTGCATCGGCAAGAACAATCATGGCGTCCTTGCCACCCAGTTCGAGGACCGTCGGTATGAGTTTCTTTGCACAAGCTTCTGCAACCTGCCGCCCGGTCCCGACGCTTCCGGTGAAAAGAACTTTATCGGGGCCCGACTCGACGAGCGCCTGCCCCACTTCTCCTCCACCCTGAACCACGGCGACGAGGTCTTGCGGGAAGCCGGCGCTGCGAAAAAGCCTTTCGATCAGCTCTCCGCATCGCGGCGTAAAGTCACTCGGCTTCGAGACGACCGCGTTCCCGGCTGCGACGGCAGGAATAATCTGGCTCATCGGAATCGCTAGCGGATAGTTCCACGAGGAAATAATGCCGATCACGCCAAGCGGTTCATACACCAGATGCCCGGACTTGGCCTTTGCGGCACTGCTGTGATGCGGTACGCGTTCCCGGCGAAGCGCCGCGGGCGCTTTCTTGGACCAATACTCTGCCGAATCGAGCGCGACAAAGATATCCGCGAAGACGGCTTCCACACGCGGCTTTCCCGATTCGCCGACAACGGCGTCCGCCAGTTCGTTGCGGGAAGCCATCAAGCATTCGCGAAGCTTCCTTAAACGCCGGCAGCGTTCGCGCACGGGAACTTTCGCCCATTCCTTTTGTGCCGCTCGCGCAAGCACGACCGTCCGCCCAACCATCTCCGGCGGAGTCCTTCCAATATGTGCCAGGACTTTCCCCGTGGCGGGGTCGATCGAGGGCAGCATTTCGATAGGGATGGCCGTGGCAGCCATAATCGGGATTCTAACCGATTTTCTGCTTCGGCGAGAGCAAACCGCACCGTGAAGACCGTGAACCGCAAACCAGGGCGATTCACACGGCGATTGGCAAGGCATCACGAAGAATCTTCTAAGGGTCTCCGATGCGCCAGGCCTCTTCGTGCTGCACCGCGACCATCACCAACCCCTGCGACGGAACGGTGGGGCCGGCCTTCGCGCGGTCCTTGATTTCGTAGAGACGGTCAATGTCTTCGGGTTTGAGCCTTCCTCGCCCCACCTCCAGCAGCGTGCCCACCATTTTCCGCACCATGTAACGAAGAAAGGATCGGCCGCTCACCGTGAAGACGAGCTCTTCTCCGTCCGCCGAGCGTGCGAGTTCCGCGGCATAAATTTCGCGTTCGGTGGAACGCTCGCGATCCCCGTCCTCCGAATCTGCCGAAGCGGCAAACGCAGTGAAGTCATGCGTTCCGATAAAACGAGCCGCTGCGTCACGCATGGCATCTTCATCGAGCGGAAACGGATAGTGCAAGACGTAGCGCCAGAGCGATGGCGGCACGACTTTTCCTCGATACAAGCGATAGCGGTAGGTTTTGCGTCGCGCCGACCAGCGCGCATGAAAGTCCGGCCCGACCTCTTCCGCCGCCACAATGCGAATCGTCGGGGGCAGCAGCGCGTTTAGCGCGCGCTGGAATTCCTCGGCCGACAGCGCCGATTGAGTTTTGAAGCTGGCTACCTGGCCGAGCGCATGTACGCCTGCGTCCGTTCGTCCCGCGCCGTGCAGAAAAACCCTTTCTTGCGTCACACGCTCGAGCACATTGACGATTTCCCCTTGAACGGTCGGCTTGTTCGACTGCATCTGCCAGCCGTGGAAATCCGTGCCCTCGTAGGCAATGGTGAGCTTGAAATGACGCATCAGGGCGAGAGAAGGTTAGATCCGGCTAAAGCGCCGTGCGCGCAAAGCGGCTGCCCGGCTTCAGGGCAACGCTGCCCCGTCGGCAGAGCGGACAATCTTCCGGCTCATGGTGGGTGAGGGGCATTTGCAGCAGCGACTGCGCTTCGACGTCGAAGTCGATCGCTCCGCCGCTGCGGTCGATCAGCGCCCCGGCGCCCATCACGCGCCCGCCGGCCTCTTCCACAACGTGAATGGCTTCCATAGTCGAGCCGCCGGTGGTCCACACGTCTTCTATCACCAGGACGTGCTGGTTCGGTCGGACCTCAAACCCGCGGCGCAGCGTCATCATCCCGCTGGCGTCTCGTTCTACAAACAGGGCCGGCACTCCTGCGCCCATCTCGGTCTTTGGGTCAGGCAATGCTCGCGCCACTTCCTGCCCGATGATGAGGCCCCCGATGGCCGGCGAGACCACCGCGTCCACGCGAACATCCGAAAACAGCTCCGCCAGGGCTTGCCCGAGCTTTTCCGCAAACCGCGGGTATTGCAGCACGAGCGCGCATTGCACATAGGTTCCACTGTGCCGTCCGCTAGACAGTTCGAAATGCCCGTGGCGGATGGCGCCGGCGGTCTCGAACATCTTCAGGATTTCTTCGCGCTTGAGCATGGCCTCAGCTAATCGTCAGCGACTCCTAAACGTCGAACTGTCAGCAGCCTAGCGGTCGTGCCTTTTATTGTCAAGAATTGTCAAGAATAGACGGCCCTGTTAGACTCGGTCTGCCCGGTCCATGCGTGTCTTTGTTTGTGGTGGCTTTCCCGTCCGAATCGGGGGCAGGCGCGGGCCAGTTCGATCTTGCTAACCCCAAAAAACGGTTCACTTGTTTCCAAGAGTGAAACAAATAAAAGCAAAGCTCGCGAAACAAATTCCATTGTGTGAACGTTTTACAGATTGAGCCCTTTAAGTTCAAATTCAAATCCCTTGGGGGAATCACGAGGGTAAGGAGCGCTATGACTTCGCTACGCAGGACCCTGGCTGCATCTGGAGCAACGCTGTTGGCCCGACCGCTGATGGCGCTAATTCTCGCGGCGACGCTTGTGGGGGGACCTGCCTCCCCGGCGTATGCGCAAGCCGCACCGCAAAATCCGCCGCCTGCGCCTGCTCCGCAAGCCGCGCCAAGTGCTGTGAACACTCCCATTTCGCTCGGTACCGCCAAATACCATTTCTCGCGCGCGCCGCGGCCTTTTCCCAATCTGTTTGCGCCCTACCGCGCGATTAAGGTCCCGCCAAGCTCCGTCGTCAACTCGCCGCGCATCGAGCAGTTCATCCATGACAACAAGCTCGAAATCTCTCTTCAGGACGCAGTGGAACTCGCTTTAGAAAACAGCGTGGATATTGCGGTGCGGCGCTACTATCCATGGATCGCAGACGTAGGCATTCTCAAAGCGTCCTCTGGACCTAATTCTTCGGGTTATGGGATACCCGGCGCTGCCATCCCTGGTTCTTCCGCGAGCCTCAATCCTTTCGCGTTTATCATCAACTCGTACGACCCTCTGTTGACCTCAACGGTTTCGCTCGACGATCGCACGCAACCCATCAACAACCCCTTCACCTCGGGATCAGGAGTCGTCGGCGCACTTCGGGCCTCCCCCCTCTTCATTCACAGCGACACGTACAATACGCAGTATTCCCAGTATTTCCCAACCGGAACGAGCATGACCGTTACCTATGACAACACGCGATCATCCAGCGATCCCACGGCCAACTTTTTTAATCCCTTCGTGCAGTCGTCCATCTTCGTTAGCTTCAGCCAGAATTTGCTGAGCGGTTTTGGCCTGACCGTGAACCGTCGCAATATCATCATCGCGAACAACAACCGCAAAATCGCCGACCTTGATTTCGCGCAGCAGGCTATCACTACCGTCACGAATACCATCAACGCCTATTGGGAACTCGCCTACGCCCACGAGAATGTTAAAGTCCAGCAGCAAGCCGTTGCTGTTTCCGAAAAGCTGTATAGCGACAACAAAAAGCAGCTCGAGATCGGCACGATGGCTCCGCTGGATGTCACGCGCGCGGAGTCCGAACTCGCCACCAACCA
>WNGC01001306.1_pt1 | contig 15143 bp, 14 predicted proteins | sample 5400051 | NCBI WGS metagenome assembly WNGC01 (sample SAMN13153368, study PRJNA577476) | soil metagenome | isolation source: 20 cm soil or saprolite under grassland replicate 2 | place: USA:California | collected 2016-06-15 | reverse complement strand
TGGTTCTGCCGCGGCTGTTTTGATTCAATCGCTCTTCCACGACATTCGGCAAATCCGCAAGAGTAAGTCCTTGTGGAAAGCATGCAGGTTATTCCGAAGCACACTTTCCCGCGAAGGGACGCACGATATTCCATCTAACCCTAAGGTCACTGCGGAAGTGCTGAAGCAGAGGCTGCAGGGGATACAGCGTACCCTGAAATCAAAAAAGACCTCGCCTGCTATGGCATTGAACGCGATGGCGGAATTCATCGCGTTACAGAATCAGGTACACCAAGTCCTGGGCTCGTTGAAAGTAGGGTCGCTGCTTCGGTTGCAGCAAAAGACCGTTACGACAGGCGAGCCAGTTTCCCATCTGCCTGCATCGAAGTTTTCACCTCTCTTTGATACAGACTGGTATCTCGAGAAAAATCCAGACGTTAAGAAACTAGGAATGGACCCACTGCAACACTACCTCCGCTACGGTGCTCAAGAGGGTCGCGATCCTCATCCCCTGTTCGACGCGAAATGGTATCTGAGTCAGAAACCAGAGTTACCGAAGGTTGGCCTTACGCCGTTGGAGCATTATGTCTCTTATGGAGCTCGCGAAGGGTGTTCTCCGCATCCCGAGTTTGACTCACAGTTCTACATAAAAAACCACCCCGAGTCCGTCGTCGGCGATATGACTCCCCTGGCACATTACCTAACCGTGGGTTGGAGGCTTGGGGATCGGCCGAACCCGCGCTTCGATCCACACTTTTATCTCCGCGCTTATCCGGACGTAGCAGCGGCGAACATAGAACCTTTAACCCATTTCGTGTTACAGGGGCGAACGGAAGGACGTAAAACAACTGAAGAAAAGTTTTCTTTCGAGGCCTACCGACCTGCTTTTGATATTCCAAGGGAACCTATTGTTTCCGCTGATCCGTCCTTAGTCCCGACGGTTAAAGCTATCGCCTTTTACTTACCACAATTTCACCCGATTCCCGAGAATGACCGATGGTGGGGCAAAGGCTTCACCGACTGGAATAACGTGCGCGCTGGACGGCCGAACTTTCCCGGTCATTACCAGCCGCATGTACCTATAGGACTTGGTTACTACGATTTGCGTGAAACACAGGTCCTGCAAAAACAGACTGAACTGGCAAAGGCGTACGGGATCTATGGTTTCTGCTTCTATTACTATTGGTTTGACGGCAAAGTCCTTCTTGATCTGCCCATTCGCAGGATGCTTGAATCGGGTAAGCCCGATTTTCCTTTCTGTATCTGTTGGGCAAACGAAAATTGGACGCGACGCTGGGACGGTCGTGAGGACGACGTGCTGATCGCGCAAAGCCATTCGCCGGAAGACGACGTAAATTTCATTCGGCGCGTGGAGAACGCGCTGCTACAAAAAAATTATATCCGCGTCCGCGGCAAGCCACTCCTGCTCGTTTACCGGCCCTCTCTTTTCCCTGACTCGCTCGCGACCACGGAAAGGTGGCGAGATTATTTCCGTCGCAAAGGGCACGGAGAGTTACATCTCGTAATGATCCGCAGTTTCCATGATCAAACCGCGCCGGAGGTTTACGGTTTTGACGCGGCCGTCCAGTTTCCGCCCCATTTTCCCACCCCCACAATTACTAGTTTAATTGCAGGGAAGGAGGAGAAATTCAAGGGAACCATTTACGATTATACTGACCTGCGAAGCCTTGCGCTCGAGCAGTTGATTACCGCCTCAAGCACAGGCAAAACATATGCCGCGGTAGTGCCCTCTTGGGATAACACCGCACGCCGTGGGTCCCACGCGGCTATCTTCGCAAATTCTTCACCGGAAGCCTACTATGAATGGCTGTCTGCGACGGTGGAGCAGGTGCAAAAGAAAGAGGAAGCAGACGAGCGATTGATTTTTATCAACGCTTGGAATGAGTGGGCCGAGGGTGCTCATCTCGAACCGGACGAGCGATATAGATACGCATGGCTGAACGCCACGCGCCTGGCGCTCGAGGCAGGGAGCTCCCGCCGGGACGTCGCAGGCAAGTCCGACGAGCCTTATGTGTTGGTCATCAGCCACGATGCCGCGCTGGCAGGCGCTCAGGTGCTCTTGCTGAGTCTTTTGCGCCAGTGGAAAAAACGGCGCCCCTTTGCGGTTAGGGTCATCTGTGTGGGGGCTGGAGAGCTGCGCAAGGAGTTTGAGAAATGTTTTCCCACACTGGTGCTGGCGGATTTCGCTGCCAAGGCGGAACAGGACTACGCGCTCGCCGAATTTCTAAAGGGATCGCCGCGAGTGATTTACTCAAGCACCGTGATAAACGGCCCGCTGCTTGCGCAACTGCGTCCGCTCGGGGCAAAGATTGTGACGCATGCGCACGAACTCCAGAAATCCATCGAACGCTGGGCGCCTGGAGAAATTATGGCTGCGACGCTGAAACATAGCGACTTCTTTCTCGCCGCCAGTCCCAAGATAGCGGAGAATCTCTCGATCTCCCACGGCGTACTAAAGGATAACCTGCATGTCGTGTATGCGTTCATCGAGCCATGGGTGGCGGAGCAGGAACCCACCGCTGCGGCAAAGGCAGCGATGCAGGAAGAATTGGGCATCGGAGTCGAGGACGTGGTGGTATTCGGATGCGGAACGACAGATTGGCGAAAAGGGCCGGATTTATTTGTTGAGATTGCGCGGTCGGCTTGTGCCCGCGATCCGCGGTTGAAATTCCTATGGATCGGCGGAGATCCGGCCCCATTCATGGCGAAGGTGCGCAGTGCGGGGCTGGAAGGGCGCGTCTTTTTCGTCGGCCACCGCAAAGAAGCGCGCCGCTACTACTATGCGGGCCATATCTTTCTGCTCTCCTCGCGCGAGGATCCTTGCCCGCTAGTTGCGCTGGAAGCAGCGAATGCCGGGCTCCCCATCGTCTGTTTTGCCGACGCTGGGGACATTCCTGGTTTTGTCGGCGAAGAATGCGGGGTCGTGGTGCCGTATGAAGATGTGCCTGCGGCTGCGCGAGCCGTCTTGCGGCTCGCTGGCGAAGCCGAGCTGCGTCGCTCGCAGGGGGCTGAAGGGCGGCGACGCGTCGTAGAACGGCACAGCAGCGACAGCGCTGCCTGTCAGATCGAAGCGTTGTTCGACCGTTTGGCGCCCGAGTTGCAAACGGTCTCCGCACGCACAAGGCCCGGCAAGCAGGAGTCGCTCGTAAGCGTCATCGTCCCGAATTACAATCACGAAAAATACTTGCCGGAGCGGCTGCGTTCCATCACAGGACAAACTTACGAGAACATGGAAATCATCCTGCTGGATGATGCTTCCACCGACAACAGCCGGGCCATTCTGCACAAATTTGCGAGCAACGAGAACCGGGCGCGCTTCGTTCCCAATAAGCAGAACAGCGGCTCGACGTTCAAGCAATGGCGCAAGGGGCTGTCCCAAGCCCGTGGCAAATATGTGTGGCTTGCGGAGTCTGATGACACCGCAGAACCGGCATTCCTTGAGACTTTGGTCGGGAAGCTCGAAGCGAATCCGGGGTTGAGCTTGGCCTACTGCCAGCTACAAATGGTTTCTCCAAATGGCGAGAAGCTTGGCACCCCGGAGCAACCTTGGCTGAGCGAGATCGATCCACTGCGTTGGAACACCGATTTTGTCAACGACGGGATCGACGAGATCCGGCGCTCGCTGCTGGTGAAAAACACGATATTGAATGCGAGCGGAGTGGTTTTCCGAAACGCCGAAGGCATTGCGGATTTGGTAGATGATTCGATGCGCCTTTGTGCCGATTGGCTTTTCTGGGTGCGGCTGTTGCAGCGCGGCGGCGTGGCCTATATTGCCAAGCCACTGAGCCGCTGGCGGCTCCAAAGTTCTAACGCTCGCAAACGCCCTCCAGGCGAATTGGAATGGTTGGAAGGCGAGCGCGTGCTCGTAGAGGCCGTTGAAATACTGAAATTGACCCAGCCCGAGCGGGATCGAATCTTACTCGATTTTCTGCGCAAATGTTGGAAATGGCGTCTCGAAGCCGTCCCTCTTGAGCGAGAATCAGCCCCCAAAAAATAGATTCAAGAAACGGATTTCACAAATAGGCCGCACACCGAATCATGAATATTGCCATCGAGCGCGATGCCGACCATATCGCATCCGCCACGACGAAAACTGTTGCTCGAGGTAAACAACTACGCAGGCTTTCGATTTATCTTCGTATCCTGAAGCTCATTGAACAAGCATTTGAATAATAAACTCCTCCTCTGCTTTCGAGAATTTATCGCAGCGGCGCTTAACCGGAGGAAACTCTTCAATGCGCGAGCGCCCAACGCAACCGTGGATAGCGCTTCGGGGGTCCTTTTCAAAAATGACGGATGGTGCCCGATCTGCGAAGCGAGGGTTACGTTTTCCGCGCGCCACTCTTGGTTTAGAGACCACTACCTTTGTGATCGATGCGGCTCCATCCCGCGTGAAAGAGCGTTGATGCACGTTATCCAGACGCGGTATCCCAATTGGCGCGATCTTACTATTCACGAAAGTTCTCCAGGTAACAGAGGTGCAAGCGTCAAGTTAGCCCAACAGTGCCGATCCTACACAGCGTCTCAATATGATCCGCAGCTGGGTTTTGGAAATACTCATCCAAACGCTGGTTACCGTAGCGAGAACCTTGAAAATCAGACATTTCCCGACAAGGCTTTCGATCTCATTGTCACTCAAGATGTTTTTGAACATGTTTTTGATGCTCCTGCGGCTTTCATGGAAATCGCCCGCACGCTTAGGCGTGGGGGCGCTCATATCTTTACAACTCCACTTGTTAACAAAGACAAGCCTTCGGAAAGGAGGGCATCCATTTCGGACGGAGGGATCGTTTATCACCACCCTCCCGAGTATCATGACAATCCGATGAGCGCAGAAGCCTCGCTGGTCACCTGGGATTGGGGCGAAGATATTGTCACTCATATAAAGAATGCCAGTGGGCTGGATACACAAGTTGTTGCACTGCACGATCTTAAGATGGGCATTCGCGCGGAGTATATCGAAGTGCTGGTGACGACTCGCCCGATCGAGGCAGAATAGTTGGAAGCCGGATCTCGCTTCATGCACTCCGTCTTCATCCGTAAGCATGTAGCTTACGATTGCCACCCCGGTATTCGCTTCAGTACAACCGCATCAAGTTACCTACCTCGTGGCAAACTGGAGAAGCGTGGAGAGAACATATGTTATCGCAAGATGAATGGTTTACCGCTTTCTGTGAAAGTTACTTGAATCCTCCTGTGGTAGTTGACGGAAAGGAACTGCCTGGATTCCCATCGGATGCAATACAGGCGAATACGACTGGGGAGTCTGGCGTTAATACGCTCAAGGAAGCCTTTATCTTCTATCAGGATTGCATAGAAACTTTCAGAAATCTGGGAGCTCCAATAAAACCGCAGCATTGCCTGCTTGATTTTGGTGTGGGTTGGGGAAGGATCGCGAGATTTTTCCTAAGGGAGTTGCCGGCAGAAAATATCTACGCGGATTGATGTCATGGAGGAGTTCGTTCAAATATGTACACGAACCTTTCGAAACACTAATTTCTATGTAACCGCATCATTTCCGCCAACAAAGATAGCTGCTGAAAAATTTAACTTCATCGTAGGTTATTCGGTGTTTTCACATCTATCAGAAGCGGCTTGTATTAGTTCGATGAAGGAATTTCACCGCATTCTAGCGCCCGGTGGGCAGCTTGCCCTAACTACCCGCGGTCGTCCATTTCTCGATTATTGTGAGTCGTTGCGAGGAAAAGAACACGCTGGTTATTTGGACGCTCTTTCGAAAATGTTCGCTGATTTTGCTGATGCGCGCTCACGCTATGACCAAGGTGAATTTGTCCATTCAAATCGAGAGGACTTGACTGGTGGAGGCGCGATGACAGCCGATTTCTACGGCGAGACGTTTATCCCAGAGAAGTATGCGCGATCGGCCTACGCGGATCTATTCACGTTAGAAAAATTCTTTTTGATTCTACGCGAAAGCTAAATCCAATCATGATTTTCAGGAAGCTTTGATGCCTTTGAATTTCTAACCAAATCCTTAGGGATAGTCGCCTGAAGAAGAGCACGTCGAGGTGCACATGACGCAAGAATTATCCGGCAAGACTTGCCCCAAGGATTGCAACAAATAGGCCGAGCGCGGAAATACATATAAAGGGTGTGGGCTATCAACGTGATGGAACTGGAATACAGCACCGTGATCTCACCCAATGACCATATGTGGATTACGGGCAAGCAGTGGTATTTCGACGTTGGAAGGTCTGCGCTGGATTGCAACAAGTCCGCACTTACCACCACCCACATCGCACCGACGTCGATTCTCGACCTGCCGTGCGGCCACGGACGGGTCTGTCGTATGCTAAGGGCGTTTTTCCCCCATGCCCAACTGACTGCCTGCGATCTCGACCGTGACGGGGTGGACTTTTGCGCTGCGCAGTTTAACGCGACGCCGGTTTATTCGCACGAGGATATCGGGCGCGTCAGCCTCGACCAGTGCTTCGACCTGATCTGGTGCGGATCGCTGTTCACGCACTTGGATAGTCAGCAATGGCCTGATTTCCTGGGCTTTTTTGCCGGGCACCTGTCGCCGGATGGCGTGCTCGTCTTCACCACCCATGGACGGCAACCGATCCAGTGGATGCGAGAAGGTTTTTTTGACTACGGCCTGAGCCGCGAAGAACAGCGCACACTCATCGAGCGATACGTCAAGGAGGGATTTGGATTCGTTTCGCCGAGCAATCAGGCGTTCGGCATCTCGCTTTCCTCGATGGCTTTTGTGTGTCGGCAGCTCGAACGGTGGCCGTCGCTCCGGCTTATTGGCTTTCATGAAGCCGGGTGGGCCGGCCACCAGGATGTAGTGTGCTGCGCCCGGTTGCGAAAGCCGTGGCCGAATCTGGATGTGCTCGCGACGGTCCCATGACCGCATCCACCAGGAATAAAATCGTATTCGCGGGCCCAAGAGATAGATCGTTGAAGGTTCAGGTCGTTGCGACTACCGTTTCAACGTCTTAGCGAAAGGCCCCATCACTTGTGAATACGCTCAAAGAATCGGTCGAAGTCGTTGCGGATCCGTGGAAGCAAAGCACTTATTACGATGACGCCGAGAAATGGACCATTATCTTTTGGAGCGAAGACCATCCGTTCTACCCGCTTTTCAAGCGCCTAGATTTAACTGCTGTCCTGGAACTGGCTTGCGGTCATGGCCGCCATTCCGAGATCGTTGCCAAGCGTTGTGGACAACTTACTCTGATGGATGTTCACGAGGAGAACATAGAGTATTGCCGGACACGTTTGGCTCGGTTCCGGAACATTGTATTCTTTACGAATAGCGGCCACGACTTTCGACCTATCGCAGATGGCGCTCTCACCGCGATCTTTTGCTATGATGCGATGGTCCATTTCAGCGCTGACCTTGTCCAAGCGTATCTGCGCGACACGGCGCGGGTCCTGAAACCAGGCGGGATGGCTCTCTATCACCACTCCAATTATCCTGCCCCACTGGATCGGCACTACGGACAGAACCCCCACGCCCGAAATCATATGACCGAGAGCCTGTTTCGGCAGTTCACGGATGAAGCCGGCCTGGCCTTAGTCGAAAGCCTGCCGATTGAGTGGGGCGGCGTGGCGGATCTGGATCGACTCACACTACTTAGAAAGTAAGTCCGGACCCAACCGCCGCTCTTCTGAGGAACTTGCAACGGTGAACAGGGGACTTAGACAGGAACCGGGGTGGTTGGCAGCAAGGTATAACCTAGAGCAATAGCCTGCCTTTGGAGTTGAGTGAGGATGGATTTTTTTGAGTCGAAGTTGGTAAATTACTGGGTCAGGTTCTTGGTAGGGCTGCTTGTATTTAAGCAAGTGGTAAACGGAATGATGGAGCGACGCGCGAACGCTACGAGACAAGAAGTACAAGACATATGATTAAGTAGCTTGTCGCGGGGCTAGCCCAATGGTCACTGAATGTCGAGTGGGCCTATCGGCCGAACATGTACCATAAGCAGTTACTTCTCCGAGAAACTCGCTCTATTCGTCGATCCCATCCTCTTGGTTTCTCGATGCGCCGCAGTCGAGTTGTTTTCCGCGCCTCGCAATGATAACAACGCTACGGCGCGTTCAGAACGAGAGGAACCAACCCTATAAATGCAGTGCCATGTTTCCTGGGAGCTCTTTTCACCGAATGAATATTAACGCGGTTTCGCACAGATTTTCGGGCAGGCTCAGCGAATTTGCGCGCGCCATTCGAAAACGTCTATTGCGCTCGCATCGCGTTCCGTGCCAGCATTTTCGACTGTTTGTCATTGTCTGCATAGTGCTCGCCGGGATGAAGCTGTGGCTGGGTTCATGGCGTGAAATCGTCGGCCCGATGCGGGAGCGGAGCCGGAGAATATTCCTGGTCTCGCGCAGCCCAATGAACGCATGAAGTAGCAGCCGCTAGCCTTCGCCGCTGTATGTGCCCTCGTTACCCCTCAGCCCGCTCCCGTTTCCTGTCGCGTCTCAGCAGTGATTTTGCGGCACACCCAGATATAGCAAATCAGAAGCCCCGAGCCGATCGCAGAGAACCAAAGCGACAACGTAAAATGAGATGGCCAATAGCGAAAGCTTAGCTGGTAGTTGCCCGGCCTTTCAATCATAACACCCTTGAAAGCATGGTTCAGCCGAAAATATGGCACGGATTTACCATTTAAGGTAACGCAGAAGTCTTTAGGCACATACGCTTCAGTGAGAATAATCATACCTGGGCGTGGGGCGACAACCTTAAACGAAGTCGAATTGGTCGTGGACCGGTAATCTTCTGCCGCAACCACTTGGGACCCGGTCTGCTCTGTAACCAGGGGCGCCAACGAAGGGTTCCGCTCGAGGTCCGCCCGTTCGATCGCGGCAAACGGATGTCCGTTGCTCCGGACGACCATTTTGATGAATTGTGACAAAGAATCATAGGCCGACAGACGGTCCACGAAAAATGCTCTCGGCCAGACCGAGTTATTTTCATAAACAGCTAAATCGAATTGCCCAGCAAGCCGTAGCGCGGGCTCCGGCTGCTCCCTGGACGATCCCAGAAAATATCTAACGTTTAAGAGATCGCAAAGGGGTTTTACATTCGCCAGTTTTTGGCCCGTTATGATAAATCTCCAGCCCGAGCCTAGTTCGATGCCCCAAGCCGTGGTTAACTGTCGATAATAAGGATTCATCAGCGGATCACAGCCGTCAATGCCCTCGATTCCCAAAGCCCCACTAAATCCCGCGAAAAGATTGTCGCCCAAGCCGACCACTCTAGAAGGCTCGGTCTGATTTTGTTGAATAAAATCAATCGCCGATGATTTTGCTGCGAAGTTTACACGCACTTGGGGGTTCATCACATATGCGTCAAACGGGGTCTTTAGATACATTCCGTGTCGCCAGTGCAGAATAAACAGGGATGCTACGAGAAGGGGCACCGTCAGAATCCTACTTCTCGCGGACCGAACAATCCCTCTGACGATGAAGGGCAGGGCCACAACGGCAACCAGCAGAGTTGAAGCATACCAATAAAAGAAGGCGCTCATAGGGACTGCGCGAGAATGCATCATGGGAACGCGAGGGTTAACGGCCTGCACAAAACCGAAATAAAGTGAGAGCAGGATAGCCAGGACCAGAAACGACACCGTCACATTCGCTCGCCACTCTTTTGAATTACTGTTCTCCCAGAACGCGCGTAATCCAAAGCCAGCGAGCAAAACGAACTCCACGATTAAAACGCACGAAAATATGTTGTCGATGTGGTAGATGTTCCCGATAAAAGGCGTTTTTTTAATGAGACTGGGGGGCACTATTCCAAAAACAATTCCCAAAGCAAGGAGCGTGCTTATTCCGACAGCTACAAAAGCTCGATCCCTGATTAAGATTCGAAAATGACCTACCGCCAACAACACTCCTAATAGGATCAGAAAATTCGCGGATGGATTAGATACTCCTTCGCCCAAAACGAATTCTCTATAAAAAATATCGTCAAATAGACCGATAATAAGGCTTGGTTGAAGCTGCCAGACGCCAGGAATGTTATAAACCGTGTATGCGGTTCTTAAATTATCCAGAAAGGTTAGCCAGATGGGCATGCTAATGGCCGTAAATAGCAAGCCGCCCCACGCCAAGTGAATAAGTTTCTTGAGTTTTAGAGAAAAGGGATCGTAGTTTAATAGAACAATGAGCAACCCGCAGCAATTTATGCCCAGGAGAAGCACATAAGCTTCTTTGACCGTTCCGCTGTTCATTTCCGCCCAGCTAGTCACCATTAGTCCAAAGACCCATGGCACGGCCCGCTTAATCGTTGTTACTTCGTTAATGCGGAACCAGCAGTAGAGAATCCAGGGCGAATAACAGATGCTAAAGATGGCGGCATGGTCGTAGCGGAAAGCAAAGAACCCGATGAATACCGAGGAAGCAGCCATTATGAGCGAGGATGGCAAATGGCGGGTAGCAGAATAGATCGCCAAGCCCGCCCCCCAGGCAAAAAGTATTTTCGCTAGTAGGAACTTCAAATCCCACGCCCATGCGGCCCCACCAGCGATTAACACAATGGTGTGCAAGGGATCGCCGAACATGGACTGCCCTTGCCCAAGCAGGGCGACACCATTCAAATTGTATCGATTCCACAGTGGTAATTCGAAATAGTGGAAAATTGCCCGACTTTCGACTATCGAGTAGGGAATATGGAAATAGGCCGCGGCGCCGATGTCCGCTCCCTTGGCATCATCCAATGTAGAACTTGTGTAGCCAGGTAACGTCGGCAGCCGGTCATAAAGCAAAAAAAAACCGTTATTCGGTGAAACAAAGCTTCTCCCAAAGAAAACAACGGGGTAACAACTGATAACTGTGCTTATGACCGCCACGAGCAGCAAAGCTCGGCTCGGGTGCAGTTGGATCCATCCGGCAAATCGAGACCAGCGTTGCTCCATTCGGCTCGACGAAAGTTGTTTTGCGAGGAGCAGCCCGAAAAAGCCTGCTGCAGCCAGCGGTAGAAAGCAACACAGGAATATGCGGGCGGCGAAGAGCAACCGGGCCGAAGGCGCCATATGAAGCTCCAGGGGTGTGCCTGGATTTATGATCAGGATCGAATCATTGTCCGCAGGTCCCAGGGTCAAAGACATCCTGCCATCTTTGATTTCAGATGCAGAAATGTTGGCCACCCTGAGTTTTCCTAATGGAAACCTTCGGAGAGTATGCCCAAACATGTCAACGATTCGGGCATAATTAATAATAAGGTGGGCGTTGCCGTGATCGAGGGGATCGAAACGGATAGTCCGATACTTACCCTTGGGGAGCGGAAACCGATACACAGCCCTCGATTTGGCATCGTGCAAGTAGAGGCGCACCGAATCTGCCTCGCTGATGCCCCGGCCTACATCATAGAAAGTCTGTGCCACACCCTCGGTAGACGAGCACATCGACACCTCGAAATAAAATGACGGCGTGAGCGCCCAATAGGTCAGGGCAACCACGCCCGCTGAGATAGCAGCCAGAGCGAGGACTAGGGCGAGCTGGAATTTCGGGAGCGAAAGCTTCACGGCGTGAACACCAGAGTCAGCTTTCCAGATTCGTTCGGGAGGTCAACATTTCCTTGTTGATCAAAATTCGAACGCAGAGATTTGAAACCAGGCAGCGCCTGCCCGCTGCGGGGGCTGTTCCCCAAAAGGGGATTCTGTTCTCACGGAACGTTATTCACCACCTGAGTCCAGTGATGCCATCCAACGAGAATCCGAATCCCAAGGCCGAACATTACCAACGACACGGTAAAATACTTCGGCCGACTGCTTCACGGACGAGACGGCTGAGCTTGTTCGGCGGTTCATCTCGTCATAATTTTGACCGTGACTTTGACGTTTACTGTTGAGCCGAGTTTGCGCTACCTCCAGCCGGTCTCTGTGCTGTATATTTTTGGAATCGCACCTTGCTTGCGGGTGTTCCTGAACGGCGAATCGCCCGAAGCGGCAGCAACATCTCAGTAATGAAGGCGTTCGTGACTGGCGGGGCGGGATTCATCGGCAGCCATTTGGTCAGCCGACTGTTGGAGTCCGAGAAAACCGAGAGAATGGTCGTTTACGACAACTTCACTTCAGGACAACGAAGTTACCTTCAGGGATTGACTAGCGATCGTCGGTTGTCTGTCGTGGAAGCCGACCTGAAGGACGCTGGCCGGCTCTGTGAAGCCATGGCTGGGTGCGACACCGTCTTTCATCTCGCTGCAAATCCCGACATCGCCAAAGCCGTAACCCAGCCTGACATTGATTTCTGGGAAGGTACCTATCTAACGCAGAACGTGATTGAAGCAATGCGCGTAACGGGGGCCAGGAAAATCTTCTACACCTCGGGCAGCGGCGTGTATGGAGAAAATTCTAAGGTGGCTTTTCGGGAGGATTATGGTCCGTGTATTCCGATCTCAACTTACGGGGCGAGCAAACTGGCCAGCGAAAGCCTTGTGGCCGCGTATTGTCACATGTTCGGAATGCGCGGCTGCGCCTTCCGATTTGCAAATGTAGTCGGGCCGCGACAAACACATGGGGTCGGGTACGATTTCGTGCGGCTTCTCAAGGCCGACCCAACTCGGTTGCGGATTTTAGGCGATGGGACACAGAAGAAAAGCTACATTCACATCGAGGATATTCTTAATGCGATTTTCACCGTCGCCGACGAGCCAACGCTACGATACGATGTTTTCAACGTAGCGACAGAGGACTATATCACCGTCCGCGAAATAGCTGACCTGGCGGTTCGAATAAGTGGCCTCGACCCGGGCAGTGTTCTTTACGAATTCGCGGGCGGCGACCGTGGTTGGAAAGGTGACGTGCCTATCGTTCGCTTTGATTGCTCAAAGATCAAAGCATTGGGGTGGCGCTGCCGCCGTACCTCGACTGAAGCCTTAAGTATGGCCATCGATGCGATGTTGCGCGAAATTACAACCGATGGGATCTGATCTCCTCGAAGGAAGTCAGGGCAAGCCGCACCAAGATACTGATGTTATCAAAACTGATACGCAAACTCATGCCAGCTGACGTTCAGGCGCCACGTAGCGCACTAAACGAAATTTTGGTTCGCAGCGGATATTTTCGACTGCGAACCAGCGTTGCGGCGCATGGTCTGCCAGTTCCCGACGCGCAGCTTTACCGTCCACTTTTCTCGCCGTGGGAAGGCGAGCCCGCGTTTGAAGAAATCTTTCAAAGGGTGAAGGATCATACCTTGTGCAGCCGCGACCGTTGCTACATTCTTTGGACCACGCTTCGGCAGGCATTGGCGAATGAAGGGGATGTACTTGAATGTGGAGTGTTTCGTGGTGGCACCGCCTTATTGCAGGCGTTGACGATGCATGCCAGCGCTTCACGGCAGCACAGAATGCTTCATCTTTTCGATAGCTTTGAAGGAATGCCGGAAACTGTCCAAGGTGTGGATCGTTTGAAGCGCGGCGATCTCAGTGGAACATCAGTCACGAGTGTCGAAGGCCTGCTTAAGGCCTTTCCTTTTGCAGAAGTGCATCCTGGATTCATTCCGGCAACATTTGTCGGATTAAAGGTGGAGAAAGTGTGTTGGGCACACATCGACGTCGACATTTACCAAAGCGTGCGTGATTGCATCAGTTTCATTTATCCGAGGCTTTCTCCTGGAGGGTTCATGATTTTTGACGATTACGGATTTCCTAGTTGCCCGGGTGCACGAAGGGCGGTGGATGAAAGTTTTGCAAACTCCGCAGAGGTTCCGATTTGCCTACCGACCGGCCAGTGCCTAGTCGTAAAATCGCCTACAATCTGGCCGTCGCGATCGTAGGCCTTCGACTGGATGGGGTAAGATATGATTTTGCGGGCAGTGACCGCGGCTGGAAGCGGACGTGCCTATTGTGCGTTTCGACTGCCCGAAGATAAGAGCGCTGAGCTGGAGAAACGCCGATCTTCTGTGGAAGCGTTGCGCGATGCTATGGAAGCCATGCGAAGAGACATCGAAAGTGCATAAGCGTTCGAAGCGCGAGCATTTGTCTCAGATGATGAGTATCGAACCTGACAACGGGAAGGAGTTTGTCGCCGGTAATGACGACTGGGAGCGACACTGGCAACTGTTCGCGGAATCCGCTACCTTGAACCCAGCGCAAGCTATGCGCCATCAACTTGTAATGGACTTGTGGGGTGAATGCGCTGCTAACACTTCGTCTAATTTCGTGGATTTCGGCTCCGGCCAGGGAGATTTTCTGGAGAAGTTCCACCGGCGCTATCGCAATGCGAAGCTGCTTGGCCTGGAGCTAAGCGCTCGCGGCGTAGCCATCTCCCGCAAGAAAGTCCCTGCGGCTACCTTCATTGTGGCAGATCTTTTTTCGCCTCCGCAGGAGATGGATTCTTATCGCGGATGGGCCGGAGGCGCTGTTTGCTCGGAGGTGCTGGAACATGTCGATGATCCGGCTGCTTTTCTCAGAGCGGCTTCGCAGTATCTTAGCGCAAACGCGATGATCCTTGTCACCGTGCCGGGTGGCAGAATGTCTGCCTTCGACCGGCACATCGGGCACCGTCGGCATTTTACTCGCGAATCGTTGCGCGAAATCCTGGTTCTAGCCGGGTATCGGGTGGAGAGGATTTACCGCGCCGGCTTTCCGTTTTTCAATCTCTATCGGCTGGCCGTGATCGCCCGCGGAGCTAAACTGGCGAGAGATGCCGAAGCGAGGCCGCATGGGGTGGTCGGTGGGCTGGCGGCAATCGCTGCCCGCTTTTTCGGCTGGCTATTCAAAATGAACCTGCGCGATTCACCCTTCGGATGGCAAATCGTAGCTGTCGCTTTCACTCCTCAAGCGCGGCGTAAAGCATGATTATCATGCGTTCGGCATTGCATTCTCGCTGGGCGGAGGAGGAACGAATCTCCCAGCTATCGACAATTACATTGATATCAACGTTAATCACCGCCTCTTGCTACATGTTGGCCTTGCACCTCGACTCGCCGTAAGCGACGTCATGGGGAGAGATGCCGGAGGAATTGAATGGCAAATGACATCCAGTCCGCGGACGCTGCCCGGAGCCGCGGCGTTGAACACGTTGTGCCAAAGGACGCGGCGCGCGACAACGTAGAGCTAAGCATCGTTGTCCCTGCTTTGAATGAGGAAATCACGGTGGGCGAGTTTGTCGATTGGTGCAAGGAAGGTTTGAAACGCGCCGGTGTTGTCGGTCAAATTCTCATCATTGACA
>WNGC01001305.1_pt1 | contig 15143 bp, 16 predicted proteins | sample 5400051 | NCBI WGS metagenome assembly WNGC01 (sample SAMN13153368, study PRJNA577476) | soil metagenome | isolation source: 20 cm soil or saprolite under grassland replicate 2 | place: USA:California | collected 2016-06-15 | reverse complement strand
ATGTTCCTTAAGCTTCGCTATCTCCGCCGCGTGGTCACCTTCAAGCTGCTCTACGCGCGAATTGAGGAGCGCGATTTCTTCTTTGTGTTGCTTGGAAGTCGCGCGCGTCGCGAGGTCGGCGATGATGTCGTAGATGTCTTTGATGCTGCCCATAGAGGCAGCTTGACGCAAAACACCGCAGCAGGTCAACCGCGATTCCGAGGCAAAACCGTCGAGTATCGCCTTTTGAAGATCAATTAGATCGGATAGTTCCATTGGTGAGCAGGGTCTAACGAGAATTAGACTGCAAGCTACAATCTAGTTCGGCCTCCATAGAGGCAGTTTGCCGGAAAACACTGCCGAACGTCAACCGCGATTTCAGACGCATACTCCCCTGCCCCAAAATTCCGTAAAAATATGTCAGCTAAAAAACTCGACAACGCTTTGTAATGTCCACAAACGAACAGAGCATCTCTTGCGGTCATACTCCTCGGCGCGAGAGCATGTAGAGGACCTCGTGGATCCCGTCTTCGGCGGCAATGCTGGGATCGTGCTCGGGGGACGGGACGAATTCGCATTTCTCCAGAACCCGGATGGAGCCGACGTGGTGCTTGGCCATGAAGGCGTGGAGTGGCCGGTCTTTGACTTCGGCGACGAAGCCGGCGAGGGCAGCCGTCGCAACGCCCCGGCCCCAGAAGTCGCGCCCGATCCAGTAGCCGATCAGCCGCTTGTCCTCGGCGATCCAGCTTCCGATGTTCCCAGCCACCTGTCCGTCGCAGACGATCGTGCGGATGATGTTCGAGGGCTCACGGCGGAGCTTGGCCCAATGTGTCATGAAGGCGTCATGATCCCGCGAGGGAAACGCCGCCATTCGTACGGCTTCCGGGTCGCGCTGATGCTCGAAGAAGATCGGAAGCTCGGAGTCGACGACCTCGCGCAAAAGCACCCGTGGTGGATAGCTCATGCGGAGAGTGAAACGTCAAAACGTCCAAGATGCGGAACAGCTGGGGCGAGTATACCTTCCATCTAACGAGAATTAGATGGCAACCTACAATCTTTTCCGGCCGCTGCGAGACAAGATTCTTGGAAAAGGCGGCACACCTAGCAGCAGCGATTTCAAGCTGTGAATCCCCCGCCCCAAATTTTCCGACAAAAAATCATATGTGATCACGAATGGGTAGTTCATCACGGACTAGGACGCGGGTGCGGAGTCGGACGCGGGCGCGGATGGGGCCCGCGGTGCACCGAAGGTGTGAAGCACTGAGTGATAGCAACGTCGTCGATGCGCCAGCCTTGACCAGCGACGCTGCTGTCACTCCCCATCCTCCAGCGCAGGATAAACTGCGAGCAGCCAGCAGGGAGACTCACGATGCTGTCGATAAAGCCACCCGAGTTACCGGTCCATGCCTGCCGACCAGCCAGCGGGTTGCCACAGCAACTGTTGATCGTGCCAGTGTAACCGCCGACAACAAAGGTGCCACCGGCAGCGAGGACGTCCTGAAACGTCTGCCCGTCATCAAAGCTGACCTCAAGCACTCCGCCGTCGAACCCATCCTGCAAATTGAAGTTGTTGCGGAAAAATACCTGCACAGCGCCGGCATCGCAGAGAGTTGATCTATTTGGCGAAAGAAGCTGCTTGTCGCTGATCGTGGCCGGATCGTCTACAAAGACAGCATTGGGCAGCGTATCGGCTGGTGGCATGGGCACCCCGGAATTGGAGGTCACCCACGTCGTGCTTGACCAACCAATAGGCAGCGCAGGCGGCGTCACCGCATCGAAAAACTCGGAGAGAATCAAGATCGGCTCGCACTGCCCATCTACACGATAATTTTCGTCTTTTGTCTCTGCCGCGACCGTCGCTAGCACGAGCGCGGCACCCACGATGACAGATAGGCATAAAATATGCCTCAGTCGCGTCTGCATGAACGCAGTCTGCCGGAAAGCACTCAAGGAAGTCAAGCGGCTTCTGGAAGACAAAACACGCGCTCAAGAATCTCCGTAAAAAACTACATGTCGGACAAAATCGATGACGCCGTCGACTTTTTGAATTGGTTAGGTGTGACGCTAATTGTTAGGCCTCATGCTAGCAATGCCGGACGCCGCATTGGCAGAAACGAGATGCCATCCAGACTCTGTAATGACCCTGCTGGAGCAAAGCCAAAGGCTTGATAGACAGGCACAGCCGAAAGGCTTGAGTTGACGGTAAAGGCTCCCTCGCTGCCAGGAGCGCACAGCTCACGCAGGGCTCGCTCCCACAAGAGCCGGGCAATGCCCTGGCGCTGATGTGCGCGCTCGACAAAGAGATGAAAAAGGTGGGAGCCATCTCGGATGGCGATGAAGCCGGCAAGTTGAGAACCCGAGTAAGCAAGAAGGTACCGGTAGCGCGCTGAGGCCAGGTACTCGCGCTCGGCCTGTACGGACACGGAGGCAAGATACCGCTCAGCACCCGCACCAGACGGATCGTTGGTGAGTTCGCCCTGAAAGCTAGCGATCAAGCCCGCGATTGCTTCTGCATCTGCCGGCGAACCTGCTCGGAATTCCATGTGAGGCCTAACTCAAATAAGATCAGCCACCGCTGGCGAGAGCGCGGGTGGCGGCTGAATGAGAGGTTTGAGTCATTTCGCAAATGCGAAAATGCATAAGCCGATCACAATCCCGAGAATGGGGTTCTTCATGTGCAGATGGTGGCATGAAGATGCGAAACGTGTCGAGACCTAACTAGAATTAGGATGTGTTATGTAGAACCCGCTGCAGTTGGACTGCCGCAATTCTCGAGCGTGGGTTCGGTACGAGAATAGTTATTCGAAGGCTGGGGCCGGGTTGAGTTAAACTTCACGCAGGTAACCCCACGTGTGCAGTTTGTCGTGGTCTTCCAACCACCGCTCGCCGATGTCATCGCGGTAATACATGTCCGGGATCATGATGTTACGGATGCGCGAGTAAGCCTGTGCCTGCGCTTGCTGCATCGTCTGCCCGAGCCCGCAGACCACCAGTACCACGCCTGAGGTCCCCGCTACGTACCACTGTCCGTTCACTTGCATCACGTCCTCGATGTGCACTTCTTCAGGAATGCCCTTCTTGAAAAGGATGGCCGCATGCTTCGACACGGAAAGGAACGTGGCGTCATCGTCGAATGGGAATGGTGAAACGACGACGCGTACGCCGATCTGGAAGCCGCTTTTCACCTTCAGCTTCGGGTTTACGCCTGCGGCGAGATCCGCGAGAAATTGGCCAATGGGCGTAGTCATGCCCTCCTGTTGAATGCTGATGGTCGGATAGCCGAAGCGCGCGGTGAACTCGAGCGGATAAATGCCGTTGCCGTTCACGATGCAGTTGAGATCGATGTAACCGACGTAGCCTTCGGCGGCGAGTTTTGCCTCCATCTTCTTGAGCGTGGAATTGAACAGTTTGTTGGGGCCGCTCCAGAACATCGCCGTTCCCATCTCGCCCGTGGATGGTCCGATGTTACCGGGGAAAAGTTTCTTGTGCTCGAAGTTTACGTTGAGCGGATAGATGAACTCCTTTCCGTTAAAGAACGCGCCGACAGCGACCTCCACACCAGTCATGCGGCGTTGCAGTTGGAAATTCCTGATCTCTTCCGGAAAGGATTTTTTGTACGCCTCGAGGACGCGAATCACATCCTCTCCGTCATCCTCATCACCGACGAACAAGCGACGCTTCACGTTAGCGGCCGCGCCCGAAGGCTTGATGACGTAGCGCTCCGGATTTTCTTTCACGTAGGCGATCGCGTCGTCGAAATTATCGAAGTCGCGGTAAGGAACGATGTTGATACCTTCCTTTTTGAGCTCCTCCTGACCGAAGGAGCGATCGTCCTCGAGCCGGTCCGTATACGGCGTGCCTCCAACTACCGCATTGCCCTTCGCGCGCAGCGCCTGAGCCTTCTCGCCCTGGCCGAGTGTGTCGTCGAACACCACGACATCGGCCCACTCCACCTCGCGCTCCCAGTCGCGCACTTTCGGCACGAAACCGTCGGCGATGTCGCGCTCCTTCTCGTCCTCGATACAATATCGGACATCGTGCCCTTCCTTGGCTACCTGCCAGGCGATGTCGCTGATGAGCCCGGTAAGCGAAACGAAAAGAAACTTGCGCTTGTCACCGTTCATTAAGTTAGCCGGTGGTCGATTGATATTACAAAGCCAACCTGTTTTTCAAATCTCTGTAGAAACTTGGATTGCCGTTCGACACGATCAAAACCTTCAATCAAGCCCAACTATGGAAACGCGCTGGGAGCGTGCAAGTGCTTTGAAGTCGCGTATCGGAGGATTACGCCACCTCGATTAAGCCCTCCGAATGATCTAACACGCGGATAATTGCCCGCCGCGAATGCGATAAGGAGCGGTACTTGGCGTAGGCGACCGCGTGGCGAATTGCGTCTGGCCCTGAATACCAGATGGGGCCGCGTCGAAGCCCATCGCTGATCAGGTCAACGCCGCACCCGTCCTTGCAGGGACGGATCTCGCAAACGTCCGGAGCGCGGTTGCCCCGCCGGAGCTTGCGTAATGTGACTTCCATCAACCCAGCGCTTTTGTCTTCGGTACCGTTGTGTCCCATGGCGCTTAATTTCGTTGCCCCTTGGAGGCCGACAAAGAGACATTTCTGTGACTTTTTGAGGAGACAACGACGTGCCGATAGTACTATAAAAACCGCTTCCTAAGCTGAACAGATCAGGCCCCGTTGGCTGTGGACAAGCGTGGCTTGCCTGCACGGGGCTTCTTTCGCGTCGAGGATTTGGATTTACGCTTGCGCTGTTTCGACGAAGCTTTCTTGACGGATTCAGAAGATGCCGCGTATCGCTGTTGCCGTAGTTTCTTCTCGCGCAGATATTCCCGAAACTTTTTGTAAGCGATGCCGCCTCCCAACCCAGCTGCGGCGATAGCAATCGCTGCCGCTATCTTAACTGGACCGCTACCGGGCGCGGCATGCCACGGGCACTTTTCCAGCGGATAACTATTCGGAAGATAGAATGCGCAACCCTGTGAACTACATTTACGTGCCATATGTTTCTGTGCCTAACGAGAAAAAGATAACCCATGGCAGGGTGTCCTGGCAAACACGCCGGACTTATTCTGCAATGGGCCGTTGGCTTTGTCGATTGGCGAAAAGCTTGACACCATGGATCGAAACGCGCTAATCCTTAGATTGGACAACACTTCATCAACCGAAGGCAGCGAAGTGATTTGGGCGGCGTGACGGGGCGCATATTACCCACGCGCCGCCCTGTCCATTGGAGGATTGGCATATGAAAATAAGTACCCCCATTCTGGTATCGCTGGCGAAACTGAAGACTTCGATGAGCGCTGACGTTTCCGTCTTGCCGCCAGGTGTCCTCGCGTAGTAGAAGTTGCGAGCCATGCAGCAAAGAATCGACAGCATTCTCGACGCCGCGGAGCAGCAGGAGGCGAGCGACGTCTTCCTTCAGGAGAACGAGATACCGCGGCTTAAGGTCAATGAAAAAATTAGTGTATTCGGCGATGAACTACTGTCGCTCGCGGACATCACCGCCTTTTGGCAGGCCTGCGGCGCGAACGCGCAAGGCGACGGCGACGTGGATCGCGACAGCGGCTTCGTCTCGCGCACGCATACGCGCTACCGCGTGAGCCTGCATCGCACCATGGGCCGCCTCGGCGCGGTCATGCGCCGCATCAAGACCAAGGTGCCAAGCTTGAAAACGCTCGGAGCGCCCGAGTGGCTCCTGACCCGATGGGGCGCGCGCGAGCATGGCCTGATTCTTCTGACAGGACCAACCGGCTCAGGGAAATCCACCACCATCGCCTCCCTGCTTCAATGGATGAATGAGAATGTGGTGCGACACATCGTGACGATCGAGGATCCGGTCGAGTATCAATTCACCAATAATCGCTGTTACTTCACCCAGCGACAGGTCGGGCGTGATACCCGCACTTTTGCCAGCGGCTTGCGGAGCGCGCTTCGTCAGGCGCCGGACGTTATTTTTGTTGGTGAGATCCGGGACTACGAGACGGCGTTGACGGCCCTCCAGGCTTCTGAAACCGGACACCTCGTTGTTTCGACCATGCACTCGGAGAATGTTGGGGACACGATGGAGCGATATCTGAATCTTTTTCCGGCCGATGACGCGAAGCATGGCACGAGCCTTCTGGCAAACCAGCTCTCTGGCGTCCTGTGCCAGAAGCTGGTTCAATCTGCTGACGGAGGTTTGCATTTGCTGGTGGAACACGTCGAAAATGCGGGTGCCATGCGCGACTGGATCGCCAGACGAGAGTTGCAGAACATCGCTCAGTATATCGCCCGCGGATCGGATCCTGCCGCTGTTTCATTTTTGCAATCGACGCTCAAAGCGCTCCAGGACAAGACGATTACCGAAGAGACCGCCATGGCTTCGGTCAGTAATGAATCCGAGCTGCGTCGCGCCATGAGAGGAATCGGGTAGAGGAGTTCTCCGCACTGTTTGAATCGTTATGAAAAAACATGACTTGATCGATTATCTGCTGCTTGGCGAGCAACAGGGCGCTTCTGATCTTCATTTGACGGCGGGGGCGGCGCCGATGATACGGGTCGCTGGTGCTATCAAACCGCTGACGGAAGAGCCGCTGTCCGCGGAGGACACAAGGAGACTGGTGGTCGAGAGCTTGAAGGAGGGACAACGGGCGAAGCTGGAAAATGAGTGGCAGCTTGACTTCGCGTTGCAAGTCGATGGTGTTGGGCGTTTTCGCGGAAATGCGTGCTACGTGTCAGGCGCGATTGAGGCCAATTTCCGACGCGTCCCCTCTGAGATCGGCGATCTAAAATCATTGGGACACTCTCCTGTGGTGGATCGCTGGTGTGACGAGAGATCCGGCATGGTACTGGTGACTGGCGCGAGCAGTCAAGGCAAGAGCACAACTCTGGCGAGCATGGCCCAGACGATAGCCAGACGGCGTTCTGTCAACATCATCACTATTGAAGACCCGATTGAATTTGTTCATTCGCAGGGGCAAAGCCTGGTGAACCAGCGCGAGATTGGTTCCGACGCAACCAGCTTCGCCTCAGCGCTCAGAAACGCCTTGAGACAGGATCCGGACGTCATTGTTGTGGGCGAGATGCGGGACACCGACACAATCCAAACTGCGATTACGGCGGCTGAAACGGGGCACCTCGTGATTGGAACCCTGCACACGAACGATGCGCCAACGGCGATTGGGCGCATCCTTGATGCCTTTCCAAAGGACGGCCAGCAATTCGTTGCTGCCCAACTTGCGTGGTCGCTGCTGGGTGTGGTGTGCCAGTATCTGCTGCCGCAAACCGATAAGTCAGGCCTGATTCTGGCCTCAGAATTGATGATTGTGAACTCGGGAATCGCCGCGTGTATCCGGGACCGGCGTCTTTCACAAATACCGGGACTGATTCAAATCGGAGCCACGGACGGCATGCATACAGTGGACGATAGTCTTATCGAGTTGCTTCTGGCTGACCGCGTCGGTCTCATAGACGCCATGGCTCACGCGAGGGATCCTAATTTTGTGAAGGAAGAGTTCCAGAAAGCTTTGAAGTCTCAGAGAAAAGGGTGGTTTACGGGAATGTTCCGCAAATGAAATGCCGGCCTCGCCCGCGTCGAATTCAAAAAACAGTTTGCTCTACGTCATAGGAAATCAGCGGCTGTTGGTACCGACTAAGCGTCACACCAACCAGCGTACGGCGACTTAAAACTAGCGATCGCCTTTCTGCTAGAGCGTCTCGATCTTGGCCGTGCGCTTGCCGGCGAGATACGCCCAAACTCGCCTAGCGCCTTCGCCTTGCTTAAGCCTGATAACGGACCCCGATCCACCGTCAGCCCCGCCGCCAAAATGCAAGACAAGGTACTCGCCTGTCCGTTCTGCGTACGTGAGGTGATCAAGATTTATGATGCGGCCATCAGGCGTGCTGACAAGATTCATGCTCAGGACTGACTATCAGGTTTAAAATAAACACACAATGGAAAAGCCGGGTCAGACGTTACTCCCGCTCCACTTGAGTTTTTGTCGGACCACGCTGAAGAATGAGGCTTCGGGCAGCGACGCCAGCGGAAGCGTTTTCCTGGCTTTGCGAATTGTCACTGTTGATCCTCGCTCCACGTGGATCGGCTTGCGCCCGTCCAGCGTCAGGTACACGGGATAATCAGGATCGCTTGCTTCGATTTCGATCACGGATTCTTGCGAAACAATGATCGATCGATTCGTAAGAACGTGCGGGCAAATCGGCGTAATCACAAAAACGCCTGACTCAGGATCGAGAATCGGCCCGCCGGCCGACAACGAGTAAGCCGTCGATCCTGTCGGCGTCGCGACAATCAAACCGTCGGCGTTAAACTCAGTGAGCGATTCGCCGTTGACTCGCGTACACAACATGACCAGGCGCGACAGCTCACCGCGACTTAACACGGCATCGTTTAGCGCGATCATCTTGCCCGTTCGTTTGTCACCCAGGCTAACTCGAGCCTCGAGCAATACCCGCTGACTGAAATTAATCCTATCTCTCGCGATGCATTCCACAGCTTCCCGATATGTTGATGAGCTCGCGCAGGTCAGAAAGCCGAGCGAGCCGACGTTGATGCCGAAGATCGGCTTGATATTTTCGCCAAGTTGACCGACGACACGCAGAATACTTCCGTCGCCTCCAGCGACTACCAGAAGATCCGTTGAAGCTCCCAATTCGGCGACCGACTGGCCTGACTTCTGTCCAGCAATGCGAGCCGTCTCCTTTTCAAACAGAATTGCAATTGAAAAACGGCTGAATTCCTGGGCTATTGCGTTGATCAGCTTTGCAACAGCCGGTTTTCCCGTGTGCGCTATCAAGCCAATCGTTTTCGTATGCATGCAAAAAATTCCTGATTCCCGTCCACGCCTTTAATGGCAGATGGAACGATCCCAGTCACCACATGGCCCAGATCAGTCACAAACCCGACAATCTTGTCTTGTGCCTTTCGGTGCAAGTCGTGATTGCGAACGATTCCTCCTTTTCCCACGTCTGAGCGTTGCAGCTCGAACTGCGGTTTGATCAGCGCGAGAATCACTCCAGTCGAGGTTATCAGGTCGAACGCGCTCGGCAGAATTAAAGTCAGCGAAATAAAGGAAACATCGATCACGCAAATATCGATAATGTTCGGAACCTGTTCACGCGAGAGAGATCGTGCATTGACTTTCTCGAGAACAATCACGCGGGGATCGTTGCGGAGCTTCCAATCCAACTGGCCGTGGCCGACGTCGACGGCGAAAACTTTGTTGGCGCCGCGCTGTAACATGCAGTCGGTAAACCCGCCGGTTGAGGCGCCGATGTCCAGCGCTGTTTTGCCGCGTACATCGATCTTAAAATGATCGAGAGCGGCTTCCAGCTTCAATGCACCACGCCCGACGTATTTTCGTGTCGGCTTCACTGTGATCGCCGCTTGTTCATCGAGAAGTTCTGATGGCTTCGCTACGATCCGAGTTCCCATCATCACATCGCCGGCCATTATTGCTCGTCGCGCTTGTTCCCGGCTTGAGAACAACCCCTTTTCTACCAGAAGGTGATCAACCCGTTGCTTTTTCTGCATCTTTTCTTGCGGAGGCATTGTTGCACCGCCAGACGTCGATGATCGACGCGCGGAGCGCTTCGACCGCTTTACCTAGCTGGGCCGTTGTGACGCACAAAGGCGGCATCAGAACGACGACATTCCAAATTGGTCTGGTTAGCAAACCGTGACGCCGTGCTTCAACGCAAACGGCTGCGGCCATCTCGGGTTCTTCGATTTCGATTCCGGCGATGAATCCGCACTGGCGGGTCTCCTTTACGCCAGGAAGCTCCCTTAAGCTGGCAAGCGCCGAGCTGAGATCCCGAATTTTCGGCTGCAGCACTTCCAAAACACGCTCGTTTTCGAAGACCTCCAAGCTGGCTTTAGCTGCGGCGCAGCCCAAGGCGTTCCCCGTGTAACTGTGGCCGTAGGCGAGCGCTTTGCCATCGGCAACTGAGCCGTCGAATGCAGAAAACAATTCTTCCGAGCTTAAAGTAATAGCAAGCGAAAGATACCCTCCAGTCAAGCCTTTACCTAAAACCATTAAATCCGGAACCACGCCTTCATGCTCACAAGCAAACATTCGGCCGGTGCGGCCAAAGCCGGTCATCACTTCATCGATGATCAACAGCGTTTCAGTCCGACTACACCAGTCCCGAACAGCTCGTAAGGTGCCCGATGGCCAAAGACGCATGCCGGCGGCCCCCTGAATAAGCGGCTCGATCACGACTGCAGCAATCTTTGCTATCTCGGCCGGGGAAAGAGCCTCCAGCGCGTTAATGTCTGGGACTTGGAGCGTAGGAAAGTTCCACCGAGACGATCTGGTTTTGAACATCGTGGCGGCACCCAGGCTCGCTGCACCCGCGGTGTCGCCATGATAGCCACTTCGAAACGCGATGAATTGATATCTTCTTGAGCGGCGCATCCGCCAGTATTGATCCGCAATTCTCAAAGCCACTTCGATTCCGGTTGAGCCATCATCAGAGAAAAAAACCCGGTTCAAGGAAGTATCGGGAAAAAGCGCCACGATCGCCTGCGCAAGTTCGATCGCCGCCGGGTTCGTGAATCCGAGAAAAGAGGTGTGCGCCACACGGCTAAGCTGGCGGCGGATCGCCGCATTAATGTGGGGATGATTATGGCCATGGATGTTTGTCCAGATGGATGAATTGCCATCGATGTATTCGCGGCCTCTGCTATCGCGCAGCAATGCGCCCCGGCCTTCGACCAGGACCAGTGGCTCATGTGACGGGGCACACCATTCGCTCATGTTCGTGAACGGATGCCAAACGAACCGCTTGTCCCAAGCGATCAACTGCTCTGTGTTCCACTCACTCATGATCGTCCAATTATCAGACATATGTTTTGGAATTCACATCTCCTCTTCCTTTGCGAAAGAGAGAGGCCAACCATTGGGACTACGCATTATGGTTGTGGAAAGCTATGAGCTTATCAATTGACTCGAGATCTTCTCGCGAAGCGCGACGGCGCTGATATTTTCGCACGAGAATTTCTTTTAGCGCTAACAAGTCCTCCAGTAGCGGGCGCTCATAATAGGTCCACTCAAGATCGCCCGCAGTCTTCGCTTGGAAGCGCCACGCGCCGCCGAACTTTGTGGCTCGCACTTCACGTTTCGTCGCGTCCTGGTTCCTGTGCGTCCATATGTGTTGACTCCGCATTGCGGTAACACCTTACATTAGCGGCCTTGAAAGACGTAGCTAAACTGGCGCTCTATTTTGTCGCGATCGTTGTTGTCGGAGCGCTTCTGGCTCCGCTTCTCTTTTGGTCAGCGCAATCGCTTGCAGCGCACGGCGTGTTTTCGTTTTTGGCAAGGTACGATTTCGAAACGTTCTTTCATCGCGCCATCCTCATCGCTGCAGCGTTCTTTCTCTGGCCCCTTCTGCAAATTAGCCACGTGCGTGGCATGGCTGATCTGGGCCTTACAAATAATCCGCGCTGGGGCCGCGATCTCTGCGCCGGCGTTGTTCTGTCGGCGATTCCCCTGCTCTGTTGCGGCGCTTTGCTCATTGCATTTCATGCTTACTCATTCCGACACGCCATCGCCTGGTCGCGGTTTGGTAAGCTGCTGGCCGCCACAATCGCGGTTCCATTCATCGAAGAGACCTTCTTTCGCGGAATTATTTTGGGCATTCTGCTTAGGACAGGTCGAAAGTACATGGCTATCCTGATCGTCTCCGCGCTTTTTGCAGCCGTCCATTTTCTGAAAGCCCCAGAACAAACATCCACTGTCGTAACCTGGAGCTCGGGCTTTGATTCGATTGCCCATGCGCTTGGGCGAGTTGGTGACCCGATGATGGTAGCGTCGGCGTTTGCGACGTTGTTTGTTATCGGGTGTATTCTCGCGGATGCACGTGTGCTTACGCGTTCGTTATGGCTACCGATTGGCCTTCATGCGGGATGGATCTTCGGAAGCGGCGCTTTCAGCTTGTTGGTGCGACGGCAAACGCTTGCTCTACCCTGGCTCGGAAAAAATCTCCTTGTTGGAATTATCCCGCTGGGCATAGCCACATTCACCTGGATAATCATGCGGACCTGGCGGAAACATGATGGCGCTACAAAAGTTTGAACTGCTGCAAGCGGCGGTTTCGCTTCTCTATCCACCGGTTTGCACAATCTGCGGGAGAAGCATTCGAGCTGGCGAGTATCTCTGTGGTGACTGCGAGACAAGAGTCACTCGCATCGTGCCGCCATTTTGCCAAAAATGCTCGGAACCGTTCGAGGGTTCCATCACAAGCAGATTTACATGTGCCAACTGCGCCCATCGCACGATTTACTTCGACGCAGCTGTGGCCGCATACCGCGGTCGCGGTATCGTTCGCCAGATTGTTCACGAATTTAAATACGCGCGCCAACTTCATCTGCGACATCTTATAGCGCGCTGGCTCCAGGCTGCGCTGGATGATGAACGACTGTGCGGGCACCGATTCGACGTCATTGTGCCGGTGCCGCTGCATCCAACCCGCCAAAGGGAACGCGGTTTTAATCAGGCTGGGGTGCTCGGAGAATTGCTAAGCGCGCAGACGTCGATTCCTGCCAAGCCGGTGCTCGAGCGCATTCGCTACACCACCACCCAAACTGCGCTTGATCGGGCCGAGCGCATGGAAAATTTGCATAACGCATTCCGTTTACGAAAAAACGCAGACGTGCGAGGTTTACGCGTGTTGTTAGTCGACGATGTTCTTACCACCGGCTCTACGTTGAACGAGTGTGCGCGGATTTTGAAACGCGCAGGCGCAATTTCAGTTCATGCCGCCACCGCGGCACGCGCATAATTCCCATGGCAATTTTTAAGAAACCCGCAATCAAGGCGGAGGCCGGCAAAAAACGGGAAATTCCGCGCGGCATTTTTGAGAAATGCCCCGGCTGCGGACAAGTCGTGCCTGAAACTGAGCTAGCGCAAAATCAACGTGTCTGTCCCCGCTGCGACTATCATCAAGCGCAATCTGCCAGCGAACGAATTCAAAGTCTGCTCGATCCGGATACCTTTGTAGAGATGGATGCCGACCTGAAATCCGTAGACGTCTTGCGTTTTCAGGGGATGGCTACGTATAAGGACCGGCTAAAGAAGTACCAGGAGAGCACGGGTCTCGTCGATGCTGTCATCAGTGGATATGGAATCCTTGACGGCTACAAGGTGGCCGTCGCAGCGATGGATTTCGGTTTTCTCGCTGCGACCATGGGATCGGTCGTTGGCGAAAAGATTACCCGAGCGATTGAATATGGCACGGCTCAACGCTGCGGGGTCATCATCGTTGCTGCTTCGGGCGGTGCGCGCATGTACGAAGGAATGTTGAGCTTGATGCAGATGGCAAAAACAAGCGGCGCTCTCGCCCGGCACGCCCAGGAACGGCTCCCATATATTTCTGTTCTGACAAACCCAACGACCGCTGGAGTCATGGCCAGCTTCGCTTCGCTGGGCGACGTTATTATCGCTGAGCCCAAAAGCATGATCGGTTTTGCCGGTCCGCGAGTGATCAAAGAAACCACTCACCAAGAGTTGCCCGAAAGATTTCAAACCGCTGAATTTCTGCAGGAACACGGCCTCATCGACCTGATCGTTCATCGCAAGAAAATGCGAGAGCAGATTAGTCAGTTGTTCAGTTACTTCGCTGTCGCAGTGTAAATGTGGGAGAGGTCTTAGTGCCGCGACCTCTTCTATCATACAAACAAGCGCTCGCCTGGCTTTACAGCCTCCAGCGCTTCGGCATAAAACTCGGGCTGGAAAACACGCAGCGCCTTCTCAATGAGCTATCAAGCAGGGGCGATCTCCCCTGGCACGCCGTAGCCTCGCGAAGGCGGGAGATCGCCCACGGCGGTTTGGAAACCGCCGCTCCTTGGAAAGTCATTCACGTCGCCGGCACGAACGGCAAGGGCTCCGTTTGCGCCATGATCGATTCGATTTGTCGCGTGCAAGGATATCGCACCGGCTTATTCACCTCCCCTCACCTCGTCACGTTCCGCGAACGGATTCGCGTCAACGGCGAAATGATTTCCGAGGATGCAGTTGCCGACGGTTTGACCATTATTCGCAATCTGGTCGCCGATTGGGATCCGCATCCGACGTTCTTCGAAGTCACGACCGCGCTGGCGCTGAAACATTTTTCTGAAGCGAACATCGACGTGGTCATTCTTGAAACGGGCATCGGCGGACGCCTCGATGCGACCAACGCCATCCAATCCGATGTCTCAGTCATTACACAAATCGACTTTGACCATGAAGAATGGCTGGGAAACACGCTTGCCGAAATCGCCAGCGAAAAAGCGGGAATCATCAAGCCCGGAATTCCCGTTGTCAGTGCCCCGCAGCGACCCGACGCCGAACAAGTCATTCGCACACGCGCCGCCGAGTGCAAAGCGCCACTGCAATTTGTAACTGAGCATTACGACCGATCGCCAATTGGTCTGCGCGGCGATCACCAAAAACAGAACGCCGCTCTCGCGATTGCCGCGATTCGTTTCGCCACGCTCGACGTCGACGACAAAGCAATTGCGCGCGGACTTGTCAGCATCGATTGGCCCGCTCGTTTTCACAAATGGGATGAGCGCACAATCATCGATGGCGCTCATAACCCAGCGGCCGTGCGCATACTTGCCCAGACGTGGCGCGAAGTTTTTGGCGATCAGAAAGCGACGCTGATCCTCGCCGTTCTCTCTGATAAAAATTTGCGCGGCATCTGCGAAGCGCTTGCACCAATTGCAGACTCAGTTCTCTTGCCTGGGATTCGCAGCGAGCGCGCCGCTTCGCCCGAAGAGCTTGCAAAAATTCTGTCCGCTCTTATTCCTCACCTTCCCTACTCCTTCACTTCAACTGTTGGCGAAGCGCTGACGCTCGCGCGCGCGAAACCAAATCCGATTCTGACTACCGGTTCCCTGCACTTCGCCGGCGAAGTTCTCGCCCATTTGCACGGTCAACCCACCGCATTCGAAGAATGCGTGCAATAGGTAGAGCGCGACCGCCGGGCGCGCCGTTCTGGGTAGCGCACGCGTCTCGCGTGCTGGCGAGCGCGTCCTCGCGATCGCGAACTTTTGTCAGTGCAACACGCAGCTATTGAACGTCTCGTTTTGACGAGAAGCTTGTTTCGGCGCGACGCCGAAACCAACACGCGAGACGCGTGCGCTACCCGGAAGTCTCGATCCGTGG
>WNGC01003756.1_pt1 | contig 15153 bp, 14 predicted proteins | sample 5400051 | NCBI WGS metagenome assembly WNGC01 (sample SAMN13153368, study PRJNA577476) | soil metagenome | isolation source: 20 cm soil or saprolite under grassland replicate 2 | place: USA:California | collected 2016-06-15 | reverse complement strand
GGGGAGCGCGCGGAGAGGAAGAGAGGGATCGCAAGATAAAGGCGAGGGCCGACTGGTGCCTAAGTATGCGCGTCGATTGAGCGGCGGACGGCCCTCTGCGGCCGCAAACGCGCTTCAGCCGTCTCCGCGCGAGGGCCGTATGAGAGCCGTGGCCGGAGGGGCGGAAGAGGGACTCGCGATGACTCATCAGCGTGTCCTCGCCGCGTACGCTGGGCAGACCGTGGGCTGCTGGGCGAAGCCATTGACCCGTGGCCGCTCGTCATCGAGATGCCGTGCTCGTTCATGGACCTGGATCGTGCCTTGAGGTGGACCGGCGGCGGGTCCAGAACGGGTCCGGCCGAGGACCGATGCTGAGCCAGCGGCGGAACCAGACGAAGACGGCTCGGAGGAACAGGGCAGTGCTAGGCAAGAGCGCCACCGGCGGCTAAAACGAAGACAACGTATCGCCTGCGGTCTGCGACTCTCTATGCCGTGGGCCGTGCCTCGTGGCGGGCCGGGTTCCGGGAAGCGGACTAGACTGTCCCGGGTCGTATTAGTGTTGACACTTTCGATGGCAAGCAAAGAGGGCCATCCGGCCTATCGTTCCCAGAGTGACAACCCCCTGCAAGGGACCACTTTGGGAGGATCGCCCGATGACCCTCGACGACAGCGTACACGGAATGCGCCTGCGGGTCATGCACCGCGCGCAGGTGCTCGGCAACGTCAGTGCAGTGTGCCGCGAGCTGGGGATCTCGCGCACTCTGTTCTACCGGTGGCGGAAGCGGTTCGAGCGCTACGGGGTGGACGGCATGCATCCGCGGCGGCAGCGCGCGCGCCGCGGGCGCCCGGTGCAGGTGCCGGCCGAGGTCGAGCGCCTGGTGCTCAGCGTGGCAATCAGCACGGCGACGTGGGGCTGCGGCCGGATCGCGGCGTACCTCACCCGTGGCTGGCGGCTCAAAGTCGCGCCGAGCACCGTGCAGCGGGTCTTGCGGCGAGCCGGCTTGGCCACGCGTCGCGCGCGGCTGACGGTGCTCGAGCACCAGGCGGCCCAGACGGCCGGGCTGCTGACCGAGCGCACGCGCCAGCGGCTGTGGCGCGCGCGCTACGGGCGGACGCGCCACGTCGAGGCCACCGAGCCGGGGGAGCTGGTCTGTCTGGACACCTTCTACATCGGCAATCTCAAGGGGGTCGGCAAGGTGTGGCAGATCACGGCCTGCGACGCCGCGAGCTCCTATGGCGTGGCGGCGCTGCTGCCGACCCACACGGCGGCCGATGCCGCAGCGTTCTTGCGCGACGTCCTCGTGCCGCTCTTTCGACGGGCGGGCTGGCCCCTGCGGCGCGTCCTGACCGACGGGGGCCCCGAGTTCCACGGAGCCTTCGATGAGGCCTGTCGGCAGCTCGGCCTGCGCCACACCCGCACGAAGCCGCGTCATGCCTGGACCAACGGCTTCGTTGAGCGCCTGCAGGGCACGATCCTGCAAGAGCACTGGCGCGTCGCCTTCCGACGCCGATACTTTACCCGTCGCCCAGCGCTGCAGCGGTCGCTCACCGAGTTTATGCGCTATTACAACGACGAGCGACCGCATCAAGGCTACCGGCTCCGCGGCCGGACACCTTCCACGCTCGTCTGGGGCGCCGTCAAGGCATGACTTCATGGAACGCTCTGGGACAGTCGAAGTGTCAACACCGTTTCGAACCTGGACACTCTAGGACAAAGGCATCTGCAAGAAGAAGTACAAGAAGAAGGGGTGGAGCTTCCTTCCTGGTGGACAAGCTACCCATTGACCAGGAGGGACCCTGCGGTTCCACCGGCCACGGGCCGCCGGTACAAGCGAGCAGGCCTCCCGCCGATCGACGGGGCCATCACGACATCCGCGAGACGGCTCGCGACGAGCTTCGGCAGAATGTGCCCTGCACTGGAGGCGCTGACCTTCGCCGCCTTTGCGATCGCGTCGACGCTGGCCGGGACCTCGGTCAGGGCCTGGGCGATCTTGAACTCGGCCGGCGCGATCGGCTCGCAGCGACCCGAGGTCAGGGCCTTCGTCGCCTCGTCGAACTCCAGGTGCATCCGGCCCAAGAGGACCGGGCCGGCGTTGTTGCCCTGATAGCGGATGTCGCCGCCCTCGCTGATCTGGAGCCCGTCCCGGCGCCAGGCCATGAGGGCCTGAGACCCGTAGAGCGAGTCGCCGGCCTTCGTGTCCATAAACCGACCGCGTGCAGTGCCTTCAAAATGAGCGCCCCTACGGGGGGGAGGGAGGACGACATGGCCGAGACCACGGCGCCGCGCCCCGCGGTCGGTGCCACTGAAGTGCCTGTGCGTTGGGACAAGTGCCGATGCGGGATGCAGGTGGCCGTTCCTGTAGACGGCCACGCCGTCTGTCCGAAGTGCGGCCGGAGAAATCGATGAGCGCCCGGGCGTGCGACCAGACCGAATCTGGCTCGCCATCGCGCTACCTCACCCCGGCCCAGGTCGCCGAACTCCTCCAGGTCAGCGAGAAGACCGGCAGCCGATGGGCGCTCACTGACCCGTCCCATGCATCCCCGCACCCGAGGATCAAGCGCCTGCTCGACGCGCCTTCAGATCGAGAAGATGCGGCTGCAGAGCGTATGCCTCTGAGGGCCGAAGCCCGGCCTGTCGGAGAAGTTTACGATTCTCTCTCCCACATGGCGAGCCCCGCCCGTGTCGGCGGGAATCATGTGTGCCGATACGACCTTTCACCTCCCTGGATATGTGGCCTATTTCTTGCGGGCGTTCCGGAATCATGGGTGCTGCCATAAGGAGGGCATCGCGATGAGGCGACCATTCGTAGTGGGTGTGGCTTGGCAGGGCTCTGTTTCGCCTGGGTAGGCCAAGCCGGCGCGTGACGTGCTTTTCCTGGCAGGACACCGGCCCGGTTCATTCGAGGCCCGGCATGAAGAAGGGAGAGGACAGCACGTGTCTACTCGCTCCGGTCCAGCGTGGGTGAGAGCCAGCTGACGAAGAGCTTCTTTTGAAAGATTCTCGCGCGCATCGAGCGACCCGGTCATAGCGGAGCGTTGTTCGTAGAGGAGGAACAACCCATGAAGCGAGCGAAATACTGGGCATTGGCGGCAAGCGTTGTTCTCGGGCTGAGCACGATCGCTGCAGAAGCACAAGGTCCGGGTTTGATCTCTAGTTGTCAGACGATCACCCAGCCCGGATCGTATTTCCTCATCACCAACCTGACCGCCACTGGTGCTGGTGACTGTCTGACGATCCAGGCCAACTTCGTCACACTCGATCTCAGCGGCTTCGTCATCGCCGGGAATGGCACCGGCTCGGGGATTGCGGCGACCTCAACCTCATTTCACGACGTCACCGTCCGAAACGGAACCGTGACGAACTTCAGTATCGGTGTACGGTTTAAATCTCTTCGAAACGCTACGGTCGAAAGGCTCCGTGTCATCGGGAACTCGAATGGGGGCATCCTGATACAAGAACCTGGCGCCACAGTCAAAGACAGTCTGGCTACTGACAACGGGGGCTTTGGTATCGATGTCTTCCTCGGCGCGCCCAGTCTGGTCACGGGCAACGTGGCGAGGAACAACTCGACCGGCATCATTACGGGGCCCGGCACCAGTGTCATCGGCAACAGCGTGGGAGCGAACACGGGCGCCGGCATTTCTGTAAGCTGCCCCAGTCTCGTACTCGGCAACACGGTGACGAGCAACGGGTTGCCGGTCGTGATAGCCGGTGTTGGCTGCGTAACCGATCATAACGTCCTCGGCCCGTAACGTCGCTGACCCCGCCGAGAACCCGAGCCTCCGACGGTCGTTGACCGCGACGGCAACGAGGACGTGCAGCGGTGAACGGCTACAGGTGCCGGCGCGGCCGGGGGTGAAGACGCGAGGCTTGCTGCCGACTGAGGATGCCGCACTGATACTGCGCTTCAGCACGCGGCGGTGCGGCGTGATGATTGTGCGCGCTGCGCTCACAATAGTCCTACGGTGCAGGGTGTGGCGCGGGAGACGCTCGCAGCTCGGGGGGGATGCGATGCAGGACGATCCGGCATGAATGTCATCTAAAGGTCATCTGTAAGATCGCCTTACATCGGCAAGGATCTCGCGGCGACCGTCCGCGGCATTCTCGGTCGTGATGTATCGCGTGTGGGACATCACACGTCCAGATGCATTCGCCCCAGATCACGCGAGAATAGCTGTGATCGAGTGCGACCGAGCGAGCCGGAGCGAGACGACGAGAATTGGCCCGAAAGGGCCTCGTAATCAGCAGGTCGCGGGTTCACGTTCCGCCGCCGGCTCCAGTCCTCAGCATTCGGTACGGCCCGGACACTGAGTACCCGGTAACTGAGTGGCCGGTAACTGAGTGCCCGGTAAATCCGTGTCCGCCTGACACGGTTCTTACCGGAGCACCCATAATTCCAGCCCAGCAAAGACAGATACTTTCGCGACGCCTGCCTCGGAACAGACCTTGCTTATCTCTGCTCGGATCGAGCTTCACGGGAGGGCCAGGTCATGTGGATCCGGACGAGTCAACTCCAGCAGATCGATTCGGCGCTCGAGGCCGGGCGAACGGCCGACATCGACGAGCTACTTGCCGACATTCTTCGGAGTGGAGCGTCCAACCTCTCGACCGCGAACGCGTGCGCCGTCTGCCGCCGCGAGCTCGTGAGGTCGGAGCTTCAGGTCGGCGTGGTTGTCTTCGCCTGCCCTGGGGAGCACGGCGCATGGCTGAGCCCCGACACGCTGGCCGCGCTTCGCCGGCTCGTCCGCGGCCGCGCGCCCGCGACACCCAAGCGGAGCCGCATCGTGATCCTCAGCGCGCTTCTCGCCGTGTCACTGGCAGCCCTGGCGGTCACCTTCTCACTGGGCGTCACCCCGATGATGCCGCATGTGATCCCGGCGAGGCCGATGCCCATCGAAGAACGCCGCTATTGGCAGGAGCTCCTGACGGTCCTCGGCGATGGGATCAAACACCGGCGGGACGTCGAGGGCGTGCTTCACAGTAAGTCGGAGTCCGCGACCTACGGGATCGTGTACCAGATCTTTCGCGAGAGGCAGGGAGGCGTGCTCGCCCGGCTGCAGGGGCTCGATGTCCCGGCACGGCTCCAACCGGTCCACGCTCGGATCATCGTCGCCACCGAGCGGCAGATCGAGTTCTATGGCGCCTTCACCGAGGCGCGCATGCGCGACGACTCGATGGACTTGGCGCGGATGAGCTCGCACCCGGCGCTACGGTCGTCGGACTACGAGCTGCACGCTGCGTGGGACCTGATCCGTGGCATCTACCCAGGTCTGGACCCCGCGACCTCGCAGGCGATCGAAGGCACTCTCTGCCAGTTCGACGTGATCTGAGACCTCCCCGTCCGCGCGACGAATTCATCCTTCCAACGAGCGACACGCGGCTTAAGCTGATGTCGGCGTGGCGTAGTCATGCGGCGCGCGACGTCGCGTGACGGAAGGGAGACCACATGGCATACGGCAAGACGCGAAGCATGGCGGCGCGGGCGGTGGCGTTGCTCGGGTGCCTGTGCGGAATCCTGGGGTTTCTCGCGGGCGCGACGGCACATACGTGGAAGTTCGGCCTCGTGGGCTGGTTCTTGGGTGGGGCCTTGCTCACGCTGCTGGGGGTGTTCATGCTGATCGACGGAGCGCTCGCCGGTCAGCGTCGGTAGGGTTCGAGCATCGGGGGTTGCAGTTCTCGCCCGGATCTGCCACGTTTCTGCGGGGGCGTCGTGTCCCACGGCAGGCTCTCGTTCGACGCGCGCGTCCACTCCCACCGCACGGAGCGAGGCGATGAGCGATCTGGGTCGTCGCGAAGAGATCAGGGTTCCGGGAATGTCCGAGCCCATCAGCCACTTCACCCACGTGGTCAAGGCGGGGCGCCTCGTCTTCGTCTCGGGCTGCGTTGCAACGGACGCTCAGGGGGCGGGCGCCACGTTCGCCGACGTGTGCAAGGTCACCGTCTTCCTCAGGAACGTCGCCGACCGGGAGAAGGTCAACGTCGCCCGTCAGGAATACTTCGGCGCGCACCGCCCGGCCAGCACGCTGGTCGAGATCTCGCGCCTCGTGCGCGAGGACCTGCTGGTGGAGATCGAGGCGACCGCCGTGTTGCCCGGATGACCAGCGAGGTCGCCCCGCTCCTCGACCGGGCGCGCGCGCTGGCCGCGCAGGGGCGCTGGGGCGACGCCGAGGCGGCGTTCCGCGAGGCGCTCGCTCGCCGGCCCGACGATGCCCCGGCGCACGTGGGACTCGGCCTCGCCCTGCGCCGTCAGCGGCGCGCCGACGAGGCGGAGGCCGCGTTTCGCCGCGCGGTGGCGCTCGCGCCCCGGAGCGCGTCCGCGCACGCCGAGCTCGGCCGCGCCCTCTTCGAGCAGGGGCGGCACGCCGACGCGGCCGCGGCGTTCGCGGAAGCTGTCCGCCTGCGCCCCGATTTCGTGAAGGCGCACGTGAGCCTGGGCCTGGCGCTCGCGCGTCAGGGGGCCTGGACCGCGGCCGAGACGGCGCTCCGCGAGGCGCTCCGGTTGAAGCCCGGCGATCAGACGGCCCGCGTCAACCTCGGGACGGTGCTACGCCGCCAGCGGCGCCCGGCGGAGGCCGAGGCGATCCATCGCGACGCCGCGCGGCGCGACCCGGCGGCGCGGCTGGAGCTGGCCGTCGCGCTCTACGAACAGGGACGGTACGCCGAGGCCGCCGTGACGTTCCGTGAGACCCTCACCGAGCGGCCCCGCGACTGGAAGGCGCGTCTCGGCTGGGGCCTTGCCCTCGAACGGCAGGGCCGCCTCGTCGAGGCGATCGCAGCGTACCGCGAGGCGGTGCGCCTGCGTCCCGACGCCGCGCACCTCCACCAGCGACTCGGCCTGGCGCTCCGACGCTGCCACCGCTACGCCGAGGCCGTGACGGCCTTCCGCGAGGCGACCCGCCGCGCGCCGCGCGACGCGCGCTCCCACCACCACCTCGCCGTGGCTCTCGAGCGTCACGGCCGCTACGACGAGGCGGCCGCGGCGTTCCGCGCGGCGATCCGGCTCCGTCCCGGCCACGTGCCCTCGTACGTCGGCCTCGCGGTGACGCTGCGGCGTCAGGGCCGATGGGCGGAGGAGGCGGCCACGTACGCGGAGGCGCTCCGGCTCGAGCCCGACGACGCCGGTCTGCTCACGGGCCGCGGGCTCGCGCTCGGTGCGGCCGGCGACTACGCGGCCGCTGCCGAAGCGTTCCGCCGAGCGCTCCGGTTCAGACCCGACGACGGCGACCTCCACTACGAGCTCGGCGTGGCCCTCGGTCGCCAGGGACGACACGCGGACGCGGAGACGGCGCTGCGCGAGGCGGTGCGCCTGCGGCCCGAGTCGCTCAAGGCGCGCGCCAACTTCGCGCTCGGCCTCGGGCGGCAAGGCAAGCACGCCGAGGCGGAGGCGGCCTACCGCGAGGCGCTCGGGCTCCGGCCGCGGCACCCCGTGCTCCACCGCGGGCTCGGCGTGTCCCTCTACTGGCAAGGACGCCACGACGAGGCGGAGCGCGCGTTCCAACAGGCGATCCAGCTCAGGCCCGCCTACGTGCGCGCCCACTGTGACCTCGGCGAGATGTTCGTCGAGCGCCAGCGCTGGGCGGAGGCCGAGGCCGCATACCGAGCCGCCGTGCGCATCAAGCCCGCGTCCGTGACGGCGCAGGCGGGGCTCGCCGGGGCGCTCCTGGCGCTCGGGCGCGCCGAGGAGGCGGAGGCCGCGTGCCGCGAGGCGCTCCGCCTCGACGGGGACGAGGCGCGCGCGCACTTCGTCCTCTGGGACGCACTCGAGGCACAGGGGCGCTTCCGCGAGCTCGGCGAGGCCGCGCGCGCCGTCCTGGGGCGCCGGCCCGATCACGCCGACGCCCACGCGCGGCTCGGGCGCGCGCTCTACGAGGAGGGTCGCTGGGACGAGGCGCGCGCGGCGTACGAGACGGCGGTGCGCCTCAATCCCGGCGTGACACGGTTCCGCGAGGGGCTCGCGCGGGTCTCAGCGAAGCTGAAGTAGCCGGTGGAACTCCTCGAGGTCGCGCCGCGGCGCGTCGGGGCGCTTGCGCACGAGCTCGTAGACGCCGGCCGGATCGTTCTCGATCCCCCGGCTCGCGCGCGCGAAGACGCGGACGAGGAGCCGGGCCTCCTTCTCCGCCTTCGCCGCGGCCGCGGCCCGGGCGAAGCGCCCCGCCCACTCGAGCAGCCGACTGTCGAGCTTCACGAAGCCCGTGACCGTCGTCGTGATGAGGCTCCGGCTGCCGGGGGCCGGCCGTGCCACGTACTCGATGACGACCACGGCCTGGCCGTTGATCGTCGGCAGGAGCCAGGGCTTGTACTGGCCGCGGGCGTACATCACCCGCGTGCCGTTCGTGGCGTGCACGACCGAGAAGCGGCCCGTCGCGCCCCAGCCGTCGTCGAGCCAGAGGCCGTCCTCCTCGCGCCAGATCCGGTAGCGCGCGAGCTTCAGCGCTCGCGTGACGTGGGTCGCGAGCTCGGGATGGTCGAGGAGGTACTCGAAGACGTCGCGCCGCGTGACGAAGGGCTCGCCGTCGGCGCGTGTCGCGACCGACGCCTGCTCGGTGACCTGCTGGAGCCGCAGCCGCTCGGCGGGGGGCAAGTCGGCGGGCAGCGTGGGGGTGGGCCGGGCCGCGAGCGCGCTTGCCACGAGGCCCAGGAGCGCGGCGGCGCCGGCGAGCAGGAGGTGGAGCCTCGGGCGGCACCGGTTCGGCACGGTCGAGACCCATTATGTCATGGCGCTTGACGCGGAACCGCGCCGTCCGTAGGCTCGGAACCACCCCGAGAGCGTTCACCACGATTCGGCGCCCCGGTCGGGGCCGAGAGGGCAGGGCGATGTACCAGCACCTGTTCGCCATCGTCGAGCGCCTGCCGGCGTTCTGGAGTCCACCCGCGTCGTCCCTCGGTCCCGTCGGCGTGCGCCACGTGGACGAGCTCCAGCTGATCTCGAGCTCGTGCGACGGGCCGCCCGACGCCAACGCGCGCGCCCTCGGGAGCCACCACGACGTCGTCCGCTCCACGCTCGACGCGGCCGCCGTCCTCCCGTTCCGCTTCGGCACCGTCGTGCCGGCCGCCGAGCTCCCCGGCTGGCTCGAGGCGCACCGGGCGCGCATCTGCTCGACCCTGGCCGAGCTGCGCGGCTGCGTGGAGATGAGCGTGAAGCTCTTGAGACTCCATTGTGGGCACGGCGCGGACCGCGTGTGCCGCGAGTGCGCCGGGGGCGCGCCCGGGGTAGCGGAGCTCGGCGACCTGGCCGAGCTCCTCGTCGAGCGCGCGGGCGTCGCGCGTTGGCGGTTTTCCTCATCGGCGCACGGCGACAACGTCGCCGGCGCGCTCGCGTTCCTCGTCCCACGGCCCGAGGTGCACGCGTTCCTCGCGCGCATCGCGCCGGTCGCGTCGCGCGCCTCGGGCATCGCGGTCGTCCCGACGGGGCCGTGGCCCGCCTACTCGTTCGCCGCGAGCTTCGATCGCCTCCCAATCGCGCGGATGCCCGCGACGCCCCCGCCGCCGGTGCGGTGGTTCGGCTAGCGCCGGCCGGCGACGCCCTGGCGGCCCCCGCCGCCGACCTGCTCGCGGGAGGGCGCGCGCCCGTAGCTGCTCATGAGTGAAGGTGACCCTCCCGTGCCTTGCCCCGTCGTGCCCTTGTGGGATAGGCTTGGCGCCCCAGGAGGGTGGACATGACGCGGCTGCCGCGCGCCGCCGTCGAGGAAATGATGGCCACGCGCCCGGAGACGACCCTCGAGGCGGCGCTCGAGGTGTTCGAGGTGTTCGCGAGCGGATCGCTCACGGACGAGGTGTACATCCTGGACGACGTCGGCGGGAAGCGCATCGCGATCGCGCCGGCGGCGCTCAAAGAGAAGTACCGGCGGGGGTGAGCCATGGCCATACTCGTGATCTCGCACCAGATGGGCGCGGGCGGCCCTGAGATCGGCATGGCGCTCGCGCAGCGGCTCGGCTATCGCTACGTGAACCAGGAGTTGCTGCTCGACGCCGCGCGCCGCTACGGGCTCGCCGAGGAGCGCCTGTCGCATCTCGACGAGTCGAAGCCGACCCTGTTCGAGCGGTTCGACACCGAGACGCGCCACCACATCACCGTCCTCCAGACCACGCTCCTCGAGTTCGCCGAGCAGGACGACTGCGTGCTCATGCGCGGCGGCGGCCAGTGGCTCCTGCGCGGCGTGCCGCACGCGATACGCGTGCGCCTGATCGCGCCGTTCGAGCATCGGGTGAAGCAGTGGATCCGGCGCACCGCCGAGATGACGGGTGAGACGCCCACGCACCGCGCGGCCGCCGACTTCGTGCGGCGCGACGACGCGGAGAAGGCGGGCCGGATGCGCTACCTCTACGAGGTCGACATCTCGGACCCGAACCTCTACGAGCTGATCGTGAACGTCGAGAAGCTTCCGTACGACGCCGTGGTCGAGATGCTCGCGGGGCTCGTGCGCCGGCCGGAGCTGGCGACGGCCGAGGAGGGGCGACGGCTCGTCGCGTCGCGGGCGCTGGCCTCGCGCGTGCAGGTGGCCCTCGCCACGCACCCGGAGACGCGCCGCTACCGCATCACCGTCGAGGCGCAGGGGGGCGTGGTCACGCTCGAGGGCACGGCCGCGCTCGACCGAGCCGTCGAGGTGGCGCGCGCCGTCCCAGGCGTCAAACAGGTGAAGACCCAGCAGCTCGAGATCCCGCCGATCCCCCCGTTCGTCGCTTGATTGAACATGGGGGGCCGCCCCGATAACCCGCGCCTCAGGGGCGCGGGGTCTGGCCGTCGGCGCCGACGCGGTCCGGCGCCTCCGCGATCGTGAGCTGGACCGTCCGGCGTTCGCGGCTGCGCACGACGCCGACCGCCACCGCCTTGCCGACCTCGGCGTCGGCCGACAGGCGCTGGAGATGGTGGTAGTCGTCCACCGGCGTGGTCTCGAACGTGACGATCACGTCGTTCTGCTGGAGGCCGGCGGCGGCGGCGGGGCTCCCCGGATAGACGCGCGCGACGACGGCGCCGTGCGTGTCGGGCAGGCCGAGGGCCTGCGCGAGCTCTTGCGTCAGGGGCTGCATGGCGACGCCGATCCAGCCGCGCGTCACGCGACCACGGTCGATGAGCTGGCTCGTGATGCGCCTGATCATGTTCGCCGGGATGGCGAAGCCAATGCCCTGCCCTGTCGCGACGATCGCCGTATTGATCCCGATCACCTCGCCCTTGAGGTTCACGAGCGGGCCGCCTGAGTTGCCGGGGTTGATCGACGCGTCGGTCTGGATGAAGTTCTCGTAGGTCGCGATGCCGACGTCGGAGCGCCCCGTGGCGCTCACGACACCGACCGTCACGGTTTGATCGAGGCCGAAGGGGTTGCCGATCGCGATCGCCCACTCGCCGACGCGGAGCGCGTCGGAGTCGCCGAGCGCGGCCACCGTGAGCGGCACCGTCGGCTCGAAGCGGATCACGGCCAGGTCGGTCTTCGCGTCGGTGCCGACGACCCGCCCGCGGAACTCCTCCTTCGACGCCAGGCGCACGGTCACCCCGTCGGCGCCGCGCACGACGTGCAGGTTGGTGAGCACGTAGCCGCGCTTGTCGATGATCACGCCCGAGCCGAGGCCGGGCTGGTGGAACTCCTCGCGCCGGCCTGGACCGCGCCCGAAGAACTGGTCGAAGAAGTCCTTGAACGCGGGATCTTCCGCGAAGGGTCCCGGCATCGCCGGCGGCCGCCGGGAGCGCGCGACCTGCACGGTCCCGATGTGGACGACGGCGGGCCGGACGCGCTCGGCGACGCTCACGAACGCCGACTGGAGCGTGTCCGCGCCCTGGACGGGCACTGTGACGGTCTGATGCGGAGCGAGGCGGCCAGCGTAGAGAATCGCGTGGATCCAGAAGCCCGCGCCGGCAAAGGCGAAAAAGGCGGTCAGGGCGACTGCGGCGCGACCTGTCTTCGAGAGCATCGGGGACCGCCTTCCGGAATGCGTTCGCGCGAGGCGCAGCGGCGTTGTGGATCTTAGCGGCCAAAACCGGCGAGTGTCAAGGAAACTATTGCAATCATGTATTTTCCTTGACGCTCGGAAGCCCGAAAAGAGAAAATGGCACAATCGGGGCGAGTGGCCTCGAGCGACGATGAAACGGCACATCTTTCGCAGGACTCTGAGTGCAACACTCATCATGTCCCTGCTGGCGCCAGTCCTAGGGTTCGCGCAGCAAGGGGCGCCCGGTCCGCCGGCCGCGCCTCCGGCCGTTCCCGCGCGCCCCGCGCTGCCGGCCGCGGCGCCTCCGCCCCCGAGCCGTATCATGCCCGGCCCCGAGTACCGGGTGGGCCCCGGCGACATCCTCGACGTGCAGATCTCGGGCCGCCTCGAAGTGATCCGCTCCCAGGTCGCCGTCGACCTGGAGGGCGCCGTCAACCTGCCGCCCCTCGGCTCGATCCCGCTCTCGGGTCTCACGCTGCTCGAGGCGCACCGCCGCATCGCCGCACGCGCGCACGCGATGTACAAGTTCGTGGACGTGACGGTCGCCGTCGTCGCGCCCCGCACCTTCGAGATCACCGTCTCGGGCGAGGTCGAGCGGCCGGGGACGATGACGGTGAGCGCCACGCGGCGGCTCCACGAGGTCACCCTCGAGGCGGGCGGCGTCACGCCGCGCGGCAGCCTGCGGCGCATCCTCGTGACGCGCCAGAGCGGTCAGGCCGAAATGGACCTGCTGCGCTTCGAGCTCAAGGGCGATCTCTCCCAGAACCCGTTCGTCGAGGAGGGTATGAGGATCCTCGTGCCCCCGAAGGGCCCCTCGGTCGTGCTGGCGGGCGCCGTCCGCCGGCCCGGGGAGTACGAGATCGGTCCCGACGGCTCGCTCGCGGCGCTCCTCGACCTCGTCGGGGGCCTGAGCCAGGCCGCGGCGGGGGCCGAGGCGCGGCTCACGCGCGTCGGTGCCGATGGCCGCAAGGAGACGCTCACGCTCGACCTCCCCACGGCGCTCCGGGCGCCGGCCGACGTGCCGCTCCAGCCCGGCGATGCGCTGTTCGTGCCGCCGCTGTCCGTGCTCCAGGACGTCGTCGAGGTGCGCGGCGCCTTCACCGGCACGTCCGAGTCGAGCAAGACGAGCGTGGCCGGCAAGGCGACGATCGTGCAGCGCTTCGAGCTGGCGCAGGGCGATCGCGTCCGCGACGTCGTCGTCCGCGCCGGCGGCGCGGCGGCGTACGCCGACCTGCGGCTCACGGTGATCGAGCGCAGCGGCCAGACCGGGCCGCGGCAGCGGATCCCCGTCGACCTCCACCGGTTGCTCGTCGAGAAGGACGAGACGCAGAACGTCCTGCTCCAGAACGGCGACGTCGTCCTCCTGCCCATCGTCGAGGACAAGGTCTACGTCGTCGGCGAGGTCAGGACGCCCGGCGGTCTGGACTTCCGGCCCGACCTCACGCCGCGGGAGTACGTCACGCTCGCGGGCGGGCCGACCAACCGCGCCAAGCTCCCCGCGACGGCCGTGACCTTCCGCAACGGCAGGACCTACGCGATGGCCGACGCGCCGCCGCTCGAGCCGGGCGCGGTCGTCACGGTGCCCGAGGTCGCGGTGAAGTGGTGGCAGGACTACCTGCAGATCGCGTCGGTCCTCGCCGGGCTCGTCACCGCGTACACGGGCGTCTACATCCTCTTCAACGGTCCGTTGTCGAGGCCGTGAACTGATGTACGAAGCGTACTGGGAGCTCGCCGAACCACCGTTCGACAACTCGCCGAACCCGAAATTCTTCTACCTCTCGCCCGAGCACGAGGAGGCCCTGGTGCGGCTCGTGTACACGGTCCGCCACCGCAAGGGCTGCGGGATGCTCACGGGTGAGTACGGGTGCGGCAAGACCACGCTGTCGCGCGCCCTCATCCAGCGGCTCGAGGCCGAGCGCTACGAGATCGGCCTCCTGACGAACCCGAGCTGGACCCCGGTCGACTTCCTCCGAGAGGTGCTCTACCAGCTCGGCGTCGAGACCGACGAGAAGAACAAGCCCGAGCTGCTCCATCTGCTGAACGACGCGTTCTACCGGAACTACCAGGCTGGACGCGACAGCGTCGTCATCGTCGACGAGGCGCAGCTGATCGACGACGACGCCGTCTTCGAGGAGCTCCGGCTGCTCCTGAACTTCCAGACCGACGAACGCTTCCTCGTGACGCTCCTCCTCATCGGCTCGCCCGAGCTCGCCGTCAAGGTGCGGCGGATGAAGCACCTCGACCAGCGGATCACGCTCCGCTACCACCTGAACACGCTCGACTACACGCACACGGCGAACTACATCGCGCACCGCCTGACGATGGCGGGCCTGACGAGGCAGCTCTTCACCGAGGGGGCGATCAAGCTCATCTTCGACTTCACGCGCGGGACGCCGCGCGAGATCAACAACCTCTGCGACGTCGCCCTCCTCGTCGGCTTCTCGAAGCGCGCCACGGAGATCGGCGACAAGATCATCGCCGAGGTCATCAAGGACATGGTGGGCGTGTCCTGATGGTACGGATGAGCGACCTCGTGCGCGGCACCGTCGCCCCGAAGCCCGCGGCGGAGACGGACAAGGACACGGCCGCCAAGCGGCCGGCCGCGGGAGCCGGCGTGCCGCCGGCGCTCCCCCGCACGCGCCTCGCCGATCTGACGGCGCCGCCACCCGCGCCGCCGAAGCAGGCCGAGCCGGCGCGGCCGGCGCCGGAGACGCGCGCGCGAGCCGAGGCGCCGGGCGAGGGCGTCGAGCCGCTGCTGGGCGAGCTGCAGGTGTGCATCGCGCGGGTGCGCGAGGTCGCACGCGCTGGCGGGCAGTTCCCGTGGGGCGATCTCGAGCGCCTGATCGTGCGCGCCGTCGGTTCGCTCGAGCGCTCCGGCGACCTGTTCTGGGCGGCCAACAACCCGGCGGCGCCGCCCGGCATCGATTACCTCGCGTTCCACCAGGCGCGCGTCGCGGTGCTCGCGATCCGCATCGGCGTCGACCTCGGCTACGAGCGCCGGCGCCTCATCCCGCTCGGCATCGCGGGGGCCCTCATCGACGTCGGGCTCTGGCAACTGCCCGAAGGCGTGCTGCGGCGGCTCGACGCGCTCTCGCCCGAGGAGCAGACGCAGTATCACTCGCACCCGCGGCTCGGCGCCGACCTGCTTCGGCGCTTCACGCCGCCCCACGAGGGCATCGTCGAGGCGGTGTTGCAGCACCACGAGCGCGAGCAAGGGCAGGGCTTCCCCCAGGGGCTCGCCGCCGTGGCGA
>WNGC01005119.1_pt1 | contig 15180 bp, 13 predicted proteins | sample 5400051 | NCBI WGS metagenome assembly WNGC01 (sample SAMN13153368, study PRJNA577476) | soil metagenome | isolation source: 20 cm soil or saprolite under grassland replicate 2 | place: USA:California | collected 2016-06-15 | reverse complement strand
TGCCCGTCGCGATCGCTCTGCTTCGGCATCGCGTAGAAATGCCGGAACAGCTCGTAGGTGCCGTCGAGGAGGTGGACTCTCAATGCTGCCCTTGCTGCCGGCGCAGATCGGCCGCCAGCTGATCGCGCAGCGCGCCGATCGCTCGGCCGCGAATGTTGAGGATGCCGCCGGGAAGATTGTCGAAGCGATAGCGACGCAGCACCACGAGATAGACCCCGGGGTTGCGAGCCACGACGGCCGTCAGGTCCATGGCCGTCTCGAAATAATGGTCGGCATAGATCTGCTTGGCGGCGGCCAGGGTCATGCCCGGCAGCTCCGGCGGCGTATAGACGACTAGGTGGGTCAGGCTCAGGATCGGCCTGAGCCGCGGCAGCACGTCCTCCGACCAGAAGATGATTTCGGCCGCGCCGGCGGGAAGTGCGCCGCGAGGATAGCTCGCGAAATAGGTTCGCAGGGACGGCACCGTCTGGTAGATGTACGGCGATTCGGCGAACTGCGCGGCGAACGCCTCGCTCGAGCGTACGGTGAGATTGCCGCGATCGTCGTAGAGCGCCATGGCCGAATCGCCCCGGGTGCGGTAGTCGGTGACGTACTCGACCAGCCGGCGTCGCGCGTAGGCGCTCAGTTGCGCCTGCAGCTCCGCGGGGGGCGCCGACCAGTTCATCTGCTCGCGAATGCGGCGCATGTCGGTAGCCGGTAGCTTGGCGACGCAGTCGCCCGGCTTGCAGTTCTTCATCTCCGCGACGTCACGGGGGGTGATCGTCACCGCCGCGACGTCCGCCTCGGTCGCGGGATTGCTGAAGATGCCGAGCTCGGTGCGCGTGGGTGTCCGCAAAGAATTGGGGAAGTCGCGGATCGCGCGCATGTACTGCTCGCGTGAGACGGGCGTCGTGATGATGCCGAAGATCGCGACGTCGCGGCGATCTCGCGTCTCGAGCACCTTCACGACCGGCTCACCGCGCTCGATCGCCTCGAGCTGCGTGGCGTCGAGCCGGATGCTCTGCTCCAGGAATTGAGTCAGCTGCGCGGGGCGTTGTGGGGCGGCCTGTAGGAACAGCAGCAGCGTCAGCATGAATCCTCGTTGGTTTCAGGCGGATGGTAGGGGCGCAGCATGCTGCGCCCCTACATACGATCAAATCAATGAATCGATCGGCAAGTGTGAGAACAACCTCGCGCCGAGGGGGCGCCAGAATCCCGCCTCGGGCTCATCGGTGTAGCCGCCGGTCCATTGCAGGCCGCCGTTGGCACTACGTTTGACTTCGTACGCCAGCTCCGGGCTCGACCAGCGCTCGAACAGCGCCGCCACTTCGCCGGCCAGCTCGGCACTCGAGACGAGCACGCCCACTTCGGTGTTCTGATCGAGCGAGCGGGGATCGAGGTTGACCGAGCCGATGAACACCGACGTGCGATCGAAGACGAACGTCTTGCCGTGCAGGCTCGCCCGTGAAGAACCGATGACTGCCTTGGACGCACGGGGGCGCGTGGCACCCGCCGCTTCGGGGCGGAGCTCGTAGAGTCGCACACCCTGCTCGAGCAGGGGCCGGCGGTATTTCATGTAGCCAGCATGCACCAGCCAAACGTCGGTGGCGGCCAGGGAATTGGTCAAGACGCTCACGCTCACACCGTCCTGGCGCCGGCTGCCGAAGAATTCGACACCCGCCTTTCCCGGCACGAAGTACGGTGAGACGACCAGCAGATCGGCCCGCGCCGCGCGCGCGTAGGGGGACAGTTGGCCGCCGAGGTAGGTCTCGCTGCGTGCGCCCACCGGTTGCGTCAGCTTCTCGGGAGGGTCGGCGATCACGCGGGCGGCAGCCCAATGGACGTGCAGGTCGTCGGCGCGCAGGTCGCGGGCGAGGTGTGACTCGACGAGCGCGCGTCCGTAGACTGAGTCGCTCAAGGACTCACAGCGATCTCGCAGCTGTGAGCGGGCCGCGGGGAAGAAGCTGGGATCCGGAGCAAACTTGCCGAGCTGTGTGATGGGGACGGCAAACTGGCTGTTCCAGTACGTCTCGAAGCTCGTGGTCGACTGCCGCGCGATGGGCCCGGCGCCCAGGACGTCGACGTCCTGGAAATCGAGCTCGCCGACGCCGAAATATTCGTCGCCGATGTTGCGGCCACCCAGGATCGTTGCGATTCCATCGGCGATGAATTGTTTGTTGTGCATGCGGCGATTGACGCGCGCGAAGCTCGTCAGCAGCTCGGCCAAGCGGTGCAGGCCGGAGCGGTGCGTGTAGGGGTTGAAGAGGCGCACCTCGATGTTCGGATGCGCATCGAGTCCGGCGACCGATTCGTCTTTCTTTTCGAGTGTGCCCCAGTCGTCCAGCAGCACGCGCACGTGCACGCCGCGGTCGGCCGCGGCGATGAGGCGATCGACGATGAGCGAGCCGGTCTTGTCGGGATGGAAGATGTAGTACTGCAGGTCCAGCGTGCGTTCGGCGAGCTCGATCAGGACGGCGCGGGCGACGAACGCCTCGAGGCCCGTCGCCAGCAGACGGAACGCGGACCGGGCGGGGTCACCGCCACCGTTCGCCGCGACGCGCGGGGCAATCCATTGCTCGAGTCGAGTCAAGTCCTCGGAAGGTTCCCATCGTAATCGCGTCGCGCAAGGCATCCTCGGGATCGTGGTTTCCTTTCCCGACATTCCTGGGTCTTCACAGAGGGGTATCAGAGAGCGAAACGCGACACACTTCTCACTGGAGGACACCATGAAATCGCTTCCCCTGATGACGGCGGCCCTGTGTCTCATCGCCGCCCCGCTCGCGGCGCAGGACACGAGCCACGCCCGACATCCACGGCCGCGCGCCGGAACGGCGCCCCACGGGATGATGCAGCGGGGCGACGACATGATGGCGATGATGCGGGAAATGATGGCGCCGCTGATGCCGGTCATGGCCTACACACCCGATCACCTGCTCGGTCACCGCGACTCCCTGAAGCTCACCAGCGATCAAATCACCCAGCTCACCGCCATTCGCGACGCCGCGAAGGGCACCCACGATGCCGCGGCCGCCGATTTCACGACCCACATGGGCGAGCTGTCGAACGCGTTCCAGGCGGCCGCGCCCGACACCGGCGCGCTGCAGCCGCATTTCCAAGCCGCCCATGCCGCGATGGGGAAGGCGCACTGGGCGATGCTGGCTGCGGCCGCCCAGTCGAAGGCCGTTCTGACGGATGCACAGCGTCAGAAAGTCGATGCGACCGTGAAGGCGATGATGCAGCGCGAGCACGCGATGTAACTGCTGGCATCAGAGCCGCACGCGCTTGAGGAGCTGCGCGTTCACGGCGACGATCACGGTGCTGGCCGACATCAACACCGCGCCGACTGCCGGACTCAGCAGGATACCGCGGCCGGCCAGCACGCCTGCCGCCAGGGGAATCGCGATGACGTTATAGCCCGCCGCCCACCACAGATTCTGCACCATCTTGCGGTAGGTCGCGCGCGACAGCGTCATGATTCTCGGAACGTCCCGCGGATCGGAGCGCACCAGGACGATGTGCCCCGCCTCCACGGCCACGTCAGTGCCGGCCCCGATGGCGATGCCGATGTCGGCCGTCGCCAGCGCCGGTGCGTCGTTCACGCCATCGCCCACCATGGCGACCTTCCGCCCGCGTTTCTGCAACTCCGTCACTTTCGATTGTTTGTCCTCGGGCAGAACCTCCGCGAACACCGTGTCGATGCCGAGGTCTTTTGCGACGGCCTCGGCGACTGCACGCGCGTCGCCGGTGAGCATCGCGACTTCGACGCCGCGGCGATGCAGCGCGTCGATCGCTTCGCGGCTCTCCGGGCGAATTGCGTCCGCCACCGCAAACACGGCGAGTGCCGCGCCGTCGCGGAGCAAGTAAATGGCCGACTGGGCGCGGCGCGCTGCGGCGTCCGCCTGCTCCGCGAGTGCGGGCGGCACCCGCCCGTCCTCGACCTTCAGCAACGCCGGTCCCCCCAGCCGATACTCGACGCCTTCGACGGTGGCGGCCACGCCCCTTCCCGGCAGCGCGCGGAAACCATGCGCGGCGGGGACCTGGAGGCGCCGCTCCGCGGCGGTCTTCACAATGCCGCGCGCGATTGGATGCTCCGATTCACTCTCGATCGCTGCGGCCACGCGCAACGCATCCTCCGCGCTCGTGCCGTCCACGACCGCGACATCGACAACGCGAAATTCCCCCAACGTCAGCGTTCCGGTCTTATCGAAGATCACCGTATCGAGCAGGCGCGCTTCCTCGAGGCCGCGTCGATCGCGGACGAGCAGTCCGGCGCGGGCGCCGAGCGTTGTGGAAATCGCGACTACCAGGGGAACGGCGAGCCCCAACGCATGGGGGCATGCGATTACGAGGACGGTTACGACGCGAACAATCGAGAAATCGACGGGCGCTCCGAGCAGCTGCCACACCACCATCGTGAGCAGGGCGGCCGCGATCGCGACGCCCGTCAGCATCTGGGCCGCACGATCGGCCAGATGCTGGGCCCGGGACTTCGATTGCTGTGCCTTGGCCACGAGGCGCATGATCTTCGACAGCTTCGTGTCCTCGCCGGTGCCCGTCACGTCGACCCGGAGCGAGCCTTCTCCATTGATCGTCCCGGCGATCACCTGATCGCCCTCGCGCTTCTGCACCGGTCGGGACTCGCCCGTGATCAGGGACTCGTTGACCGCACTCTCGCCTTTGCGCACGACACCGTCCACGGGCACGCTTTCTCCGGGCCGCACGAGGACGATTTCGCCGGTCCGCAGCTCGCCGATCGCGACCACTTCCTCGTGCCCTGCGGTGATCCGCGTAGCCGTCGCTGGAAGCAGCTTCGCGAGCTCGTGGAGCGCGCCTTCCGCGCGCTGAATGGACCGCATCTCGATCCAGTGACCGAGCAGCATGATCGTCACGAGTGTCGCGAGCTCCCACCACAGCGCGTCGGCGCGGATCAGCTTCAGTTCCACGATCCAGGAGAAGACAAATGCGACCGTAATAGCCAGCGAGATGAGCGTCATCATTCCAGGCAGACGCGCCCGCAGCTCGCGCCAGGCGCCCTGGAGAAACGCGCGACCGCCGTACAGGAAGACGAGCGTACCGAACACGGCCGGGATCCAGTTGGCTCCCGGCACCGCCGGCGCCCGGTAGTGCAGGAGCATTTCGATATGGCCGGACCAAATCACCGCCGGAACGGTGAGCATGGCCGAGATCCAGAAGCGGTCGCGGAACATGCGAGGCGAGTGTCCGGCATGAGCGTCATGCGCGTGCGGTATTGGCGTGCGAGCTGGGGCCGCCTGCTGGCGGTGTGGACCGTCGTGATGGACGGCGTGTTGATGCCCCGGATGGCTCATGTGAGTTGGAACTGATAGACCAGTATGAATGCGAGCATGGGTCTTCCTTTCAGTGTTGATTCCGCATGGTCATACCAGCGGCGGGATGCGGCGCATGGATCGGGCGGAGCCGCACGAGCACCGTGGCTCCGAACGGTGTCCGCGATCCGTAGATCGATTCGAGCGCTGATGGGACGGCGTTCACGGTTGCCTGCAGTCCGACACCAAAGGTCGTCGCCGAGCCGCGCACAAGGTCGCGGATGTATCCTGCCGAGATGGCGGCGACGTTGAATTTCGTCTGGGGCGCGAAGCTGCCGATCACCAGGTCTTCGGCGGTTTTCTGCGTTAGCTCGATCCGCCCGTAGATCGTGTTGCGTCGATTCACGATCGCTTCCGCCTCGACGAGCGCCGCCTGCGCGGTCGCTCCCGCCTTGCGATTCGCTCCCCAGACGATCGCCGTCGCGAGCTGACCGTCGCGCCCGATCCTGCGGCCATGCAGCACCGACGCGGTGATGCGATGCACCGGCTCGCCCGGATGCAACGCCTCTGGACTCTTCAGGTATCCGTATCCCGCCGACACCGTCCAATTCGAATCGAGGTGCGCGCTGAATCGGCCGGAGTACGAGTCGAGCCGGATGGGATCGACCCCCCACCGCTCCTCATTCGGCTCGCGACCGTTGAAAACCGAGCCTTCGAGCTTCCAGTGGTGCCCGAAGATGCCGGCGGTGAGCACGCCGAAGCTGATGTGCGTGGCATCCTGCCAGTGATGGCCGAGCGGCGCGACCGGATTGTCCATTGCAGACGGGCGGTGCATGAACGCCACCGGGCCGAGTGCCGGCTCGCCGGATGGAGCGACGTACGCCGTGATGCCGATGCTGGGCGAGAGCGCGCGCTCATACATCGCCGCCAGCTCCATCCAGACATCATGGGGGTGCTGCCGGTCATGCAGGGGCTGGCCCCGGTAGCTCTCACCGCTTTGGAGAAGCAGCGGGTAACCTCGATTGGTGACGGTCGCCGGGTCGAGACTGAGCATCGTTCTCGCCTGAAAGCGGCCGCCGAAGAGATCGCGGCTCGCCATCAGCATCGCCCAGTTGAGTGAGCCGAACTGGTCGTCGCCGCGGGGTCCACCTTGTTTGTCGTACTGCACGAAGCCGAACCCATGCAGCATGATGAGCCACGAGCCGGTCATGAAGTGACGCGCCGGAAGGGGAACCGCGTCGGGAATCCATGTGGTCCCCGAGCCCATCCGCTCCATCGAAATGCCGAGCGGGTCGTTCATGTTCATCGCCATCCCAGGTTGCTGCTGTGTCGTGCGATGCTGAAGCGCTGCAACCAAAGCAAGAACCGCGAGCATGATCAGCCTTTTATCCAGGAGCCCAAAGTCGAAGTCCGCAGCGAGGGAGACCTCGCTGCGCACGGGGACACGTCTATCGTCTCGAGCTAGGCTCTGGGAGGAGGTGCTTCTGGGGCCGCGGTGCGGGATTCGGGGGAGCGAACCGTCATCGCGCTGTAACGGCTGAACGTCGAGGCCCACAGGGCCGCTGTGTCAGGTCTGGCCACGTCGACAGTTAGGGAGCAAGATGTGAGTGCCTGGCAGCAGATCGGCACCGGCGGTGTCGACGCCTTGTCTGAATGCTCCTGCTGCTGGTGATGGTGGGCAGGAGCAGGAGCCAGGCACGCAGCGGGATTCCCGGGCCACGAACCCGAGGTGTAGAATGAGCGCCACTGCACCGCTGGCGAGCATCTGCCGAAGCGTCACGACCGAAGTCTAAACCTGAGGAGCTTGATGCGGAAGCAAATCGTAGTGGCGCGTCGCGCGGTTCGCGTTGCGCGCACCCGACAAGTGGTACATCAAGTTCATTCACATGACCCCGGTCAGCGGAGATAGCGTGAACTGCGAATCGAAGTGGGCGACTCTCACCTTTCAGGTGCGCTGACGATGGAGACATCCGCTCACGCCGTGCTGTCGCAGTGGGAGACCTTCTACGTCATCGTTGGCTCCTCCGGGGCGGCCCTCACCGGTCTCATGTTCGTGGTGATCACCCTGGTGGCGGACTCGAACGTCCCGCGCACACCGGAGACGCTCAACGCCTTCGGGACCCCGAACGTGCTCCATTTCGTTGCGGTGCTGCTTCTTTCCGCGATCCTCACTGCGCCCTGGCAGCGATTCCGCGATCCGGCGCATGTCCTCGGCGCTACCGCCATTGCCGGCGTCGTCTACGTGCTCGTCGTCTTGCGGCGCATGCTCCGTCAGACTGGATACAAGCCCGTCCTCGAGGATTGGGTGTGGCATTTGTTCCTGCCGATGCTCGCATACGCGATGTTGTTCGTTGGCGCGGCCGGGCTGTCGCACGAGCAGACGTGGGCGCTCTTCCTCGTCGCCACCGTGTCGTTGCTGTTGTTGTTCATCGGGATTCACAACGCCTGGGACACGGTCACGTACCTCGCCACGACGCGCCTGAAGGACGCGAATACCAAGTCCTGATACCAACAACGAGACCCCGGGCCCATCCGGCCCGGGGTCTCGTGTTTGCTCCACTCCGAGTCTCAATGCAGGAAGCCGCTGGGCGTATCCGTGCTGCCCGTGGGTTGATTGCGGTCCACGATCACGTACGCCCCACCCAGCAGCGCCGCGATCAGCACCGAGATGACGATCCAGCCGTGAGCTCGCTTTGACATGGTCGCTCCTTGTCAGTTGTACAACGCCGGCTTGCCGTTGCGGATCGTCCAGACCGCCGGCGCCGATTGGAAGTTGCCGCTCCCCGGGACGCGCGTGATCGTTCCAGCGGTCCCTTCGTAACGCGTCACGTTGCGCAGGTACACGGCGGGGTTCTCGCCACGCTCAAATGCCTGCACGATCAGATTGAAGTCATCGTAGGCATAGGGCATCATGTGCGTGGCGAACAGCATTCCCGGATACTTCTGCTCGAACCGCGTCTTGAAGCCGAAGTCCCGCAGGTTGCTGTCGGTGTACCACGATCCTTCCCACAGCTCGGGGTGCTGGCTCAGGGACGGCGCGACCACCGACGCGATGTTGGCGATTCTTGCATCCCGCAGCTGCCCCGCGAGCAGGTCGAGCTGGGGGCTCAACGCCTCGACGTAATACACGTCGGGTTGGGACGCGCGCGCGGCCGCGATGAGCGGACGGAAATCGGTCACCGAGTCGCTGAACTCCGTCTCATAGCTGATCGGCAGTCCGGCGCGTGCCGCCTCGGCCTTGAGCGCCCGCACGTGGTTGTGAATGCTCGGATAGTTCTGCGACAGCAGAGCGACGCGGCGGATCCCGCGCCGTTGCGCCTCCCGTACCCATAGCGTTGCCTCGGCCTCCGGCGTCGGGATGTTGGTAAAGTTGTACGCGCCGTCCCCGATCGACGTCACCGTGCAGACGCAGGTGTGCGGAATCCGGGCGGCGGTCGCCAGGGGCTTGGTGACCTGGCCGAAGAGGGAAATGCCGCCGACGATCGCGTCGATGTGATCGTCCCGGATGGCGCGCTGAATCGCACCGCGGGCGCTGCGGGGGTCGTTCCCGACGTCGACCGTGATCAGCCGATACTGGTATCGCGTGTTGCGCAGGTCCTCTGTGGCCATCTCGACCGCCTTCAGGAAAGACCCACCCAGAATGGCATAGGGTCCGCTCCTGGGTACGATCACGCCGACTCGAACGACTCCATCAGCCGGCGGGGACCAGCGATCCTTTGTGTTCCAGACGTACCCGGTGCCGAGCACGGCCAGGACCGCAGCCATCGCGATGACGGGATATGCCGGTGAGCGGGCGATTCCACGGCGTGCCTCGATGACTCGCCACGCGGTGTAGGCGACGAACAGACTGCCGACAAACATCAGCAGACCACTCGCCTCGAATGCATAAGAGCCGATCGGGGGCTTCGGATAGGACGTCGAGACTGATGCGAGCCCTGTGCCGATGAAGAGACGCAGCAATCCGCCCCAGAATCCCTTAGCAATCCCGAAACCGGCCACGATCCAGACGTTCATGAGCAGATAACCTCCGAACGCCACCGGGCTTTTCGTCTTGCGGTACCACAGCAACAGGGTCGTGGGGATCAGGACCAGCACCGCGCCGAGGGCCAGCGCCGCCGGTCCGAGGGTGTAGACGTGGTTGATCGTGATAAAGACGGCGGTCACGACGATGCTCAGCAGGGAACGGCGCGCGGCGGTGTGCATGGCTGTCTCCTGGGATGTGCTGTGTCGAACAACATGTTCGGTTATTGACATACTGTTCGTAATAGAACATTGTGTCTAATATTTCACCGCCGCCAGCGACACGGCGGCCCGTTTCGTTCGATACTGAACATCGTGGAGCGATTTGTGCGGAAACCTCGGATGGATCGGCGGGTGCAACGGACGCGGGCGCTGTTACAGGAGGCGCTCCTCGCGCTGATGACCGAAAAGGGGTACGAGGAGACGACCGTCCAGGACATCATCGATCGCGCTAACGTGGGCCGCGCGACCTTCTATGCGCATTTTGCGGACAAAGAGACGCTGCTCACGAGCCGGCTCGAGGACCTCCGCAACATGCTGGCGGAACGGCAGCGGCAGTCTCCAACCCTCGGCTTCAGCCTGCCGATGCTCGAGCACGCGCACAGCCATCTCCGGTTGTATCAGGCCATCGTCGGGCACGAGCGGGGAGCCTTCGTTTTACGACGGATCCACCGCACGATTGCGGACCTGGCGCTGCGCGACGTCCAGGCGCTGGGATTCAAGGGGACCGTGGAGGAACGGCACCTGGCGGCGGAGTACATGGCCGGCGCGTTCATGGCCGTTCTCACCTGGTGGCTGGATCACGGCGGGAAACTCGCGCTCGGGGAGGTGGACACCATCTTTCGCCGGCTCATCTTAAAGGGACTCAAGGAGCTCACATGACCCTGCCACGCCGCCAACTCCTCAAGTCGCTCGTCGCTGCCTCGCTCCTCCCTTCAGTGGGTCGTATCCAGCGCTTCGAGGCACTGGCGCCGAGGCGGCGGCTACGCGGCCTGAGTGGAGAACCCGATTGGCTCGCGATTCGCGACCTCTTTCCGCTGGCCCCTGACTGGACGCACCTGTCGAGCTTCCTGTTCGTCTCTCATCCCAAACCCGTCGCCGACGCGATCGACCATTTCCGGAGGAAGCTCGATTCCGACGCGATGTGGATCGAGATCGCGGCTTTCACCGACGCGGAAGGACGCCCCTTCGCGGCGGTCAAGCGTGCGCTCGCCGACTATACGGGTGGGAGTCCCACGGAGATCGCGTTCACATCCAACACGACGAGTGCGCTGGCGATGGCCTACCACGGCCTGCGCATTCGCGCCGATCAGGAAATCCTGACCAGTGAGCACGACCACTACTCGCACCACGAGTCGATCCGTTATTCGGCCGCGCGCTCAGGCGCGAGCGTCCGCTACATTCCGTTGTACGACAGCGGGGCTCTTGCCAATGCGGACCAGATTGTAGACCGCATCGGCCGTGCGATCACCGCCAAGACCCGCGCGGTGGGTGTGACCTGGGTGCATTCGTCGAGTGGTGTGAAGCTCCCCATCGCGCGCATCGCGGAGGTCGTGGCCCGCGCCAATCGCGGACGGGCGAGCGCGGATCGCTGCCTGCTGATCGTGGACGGGGTGCATGGCTTCGGGAACCAGGATGTGGACGTCGCGCGACTCGGCGCCGACTTCTTCGCGAGCGGCACACACAAGTGGCTGTTCGCGCCGCGCGGCACCGGCTTCCTGTGGGGCCGCGCCGGTGCCTGGCCCGAGCTGCGGCCGACGATCCCGAGCTTCGATCCGGACGGCATCGACACGACGTTCGACACGTGGGAGAATCGCACAGACCTGCCGCCCACGCAGGCGTCGTTCGTCTCGCCGGGCGGGTTCCTCGCCTACGAGCACCTGCTTGCCGTCCCTGCCGCCGTCGAGCTGCATCGCGCGATCGGCCGCGACCGAATCGCAGCGCGCATTGCAGAATTGAACGCGGCGTTCCGGGCAGGGGCGGCCGGGATTCCGGGCCTCACCCTGCACACGCCGCGCGATCCGGCGCTCTCGGGCGGGATCTCCTGTTTCGAGGTGCGGGGTATGACTCCGGGTCAGGTCGTGGCGCGCCTTGCGGAGAAGAAGATTCGCACGACAACATCACCCTATAAGGTCTCGTACGCCCGCGTCTCCGCGGGTATCATGAACAAGCTGGAAGAGATCGAGCTGGTGCTGCGGGAAATCAGAACCCTCGCTGCCTGATGGAGGAACCGTGCAGTCTCAGAACTATGATGCGATTGTCGTAGGGTCGGGGATCTCCGGCGGCTGGGCCGCCAAGGAGCTGACCGAAAAGGGCCTGCAGGTGCTGCTGCTCGAGCGCGGCAAGAACATCGAACACGTCAAAGACTATGTGAATGCGACGAAGGGCCCGTGGGAGTACCCGCATCGCGGCAGACGCACGAAGGCGATGGAGCTGGCCTACCCGGTGTTGAAACGCGACTATCCGCTGAACGAAACGAACCTCGATTGGTGGGCCTCCGACCAGGAGTCGCCCTACACCGAGGTGAAGCGGTTCGACTGGTACCGCGGGTACCACGTGGGCGGCCGCTCGCTGATGTGGGGGCGCCAGAGCTATCGCTGGAGCGACTTCGACTTCGAGGCGAACGCCAAGGACGGAATCGCGATCGATTGGCCGATTCGCTACGCCGACATCGCGCCCTGGTACGATCATGTCGAACGGCACGCCGGCATCTCCGGGTCGCTGGAAGGGATGCCGCAGTTGCCGGACGGGCAGTTCCAGCCCCCGATGCCGCTCAACTGCGGCGAAGAGCTGATCGCGGGGCGGCTGAAGCAGCACTTCGACGGGAAGCGGCGGATCATCCCCGGTCGCACGGCGAATCTGACGCGGCCGCTGCCCGGGCGCGCGCCGTGTCAGTACCGCAACGCCTGCTGGTTGGGCTGCCCGTTCGGCGGCTATTTCAGCACCCAGTCGTCCACGTTGCCCGCGGCGATGGCGACGGGACGGCTGACGCTCCGTCCCTTTGCGATCGTCAGCGAAGTGCTGTACGACAAGAACAGGAAGCGCGCGACGGGCGTGCGCGTGCTGGATGCGGTCACGAATCAGACCACCGACTACACCGCGAAAGTCGTGTTCCTCTGTGCGTCCACGCTGAATTCCACTTGGCTGCTACTCCGCTCCGCGACCGACGTCTGGCCCGGCGGCCTCGGCTCGAGCTCCGACGCGCTCGGGCGCAATCTGATGGATCACCACTTCCGGGCGGGCGCGTCCGGCACGATCGACGGGCTCGACGACAAATACTATTACGGCCGGCGCCCCACGGGCTTCTACATCCCGCGCTATCGCAATCTGTTCGGCGACAAGCGGGAATACCTGCGCGGCTTCGGCTACCAGGGCGGTGCCAGCCGTTCGGGATGGTCGCGCGCGGTGGCCGAGCTGGGCGTGGGCGCTGCGTTCAAGGACGCGGCGGCACAGCCCGGATCGTGGTCGATCGGCGGCACCGCGTTCGGCGAGATGCTGCCCAATCCAGCGAACCGGGTCACCATCGATGCGAACAAGAAGGACAAATGGGGACTCCCCGTGCTCGCGATCGACTGCGCCACCGGCGAGAACGAGCGGCTGATGCGCAAGGACATGATGAACGACATGGCCGAGATGCTCGAGGCCGCCGGGGTGAAGGACGTCCGCACGTACGACAACGGGTACTGGCCGGGGATGGGGATCCACGAAATGGGGACGGCACGCATGGGCAAGGATCCCAAGACGTCTGTCCTCAACGCTCACAACCAGGTGTGGGACGCGCCGAACGTCTTCGTGACGGACGGCTCCTGCATGGTGTCGACGGCGTGTCCGAACCCATCGCTCACCTACATGGCTCTCACGGCCCGCGCGGCGGACTTCGCCGTCAGCGAGCTGAAGCGCCGGAACATCTAAACGTCGAGGACCGGAATCATGCCTGAAGCAAACGAGGTTCAGGGGATCGATCGCCGCGAGGCGATTCGGCGTGTCACCGCACTACTCGGCGGCGTCGCGCTGGCGGGCGGCGGCACGCTGTTCAGCGCGGTCGAACGCGCGCACGCGCGAGCGGCAACGGTGCGCCAGGTCGGGACATTCACGGCGCAGGACATTGCCCTCCTCGACGAGGTTGCGGACACGATCCTTCCCGAGACCAAGACGCCAGGCGCCAAGGCGGCGCACACCGGGGCGTTCATGGCGCTCATGGTGACCGATACGTACGACGAGCGGCAGCAGGGCGTTTTCCGCGACGGCATGCAGAAGCTGAACGACGCCGCGTTCATGGCCGCGACACCGGCGCAGCGGCTGGCCAAGCTCGAGCAGCTCGACCGCGAGCAGAAAACGTACATGGATACACGGGCCCAGGGCGCGCCCCCGCATTACTTCCGGCAGATGAAGGAGCTGGCGCTGCTCGGCTATTTCACGTCGGAGATCGGCTGCACGCAGGCGATGCGGTATCGGGAGACCCCGGGGCGGTTCGATCCGTGCGTGCCGTACACGCCGGGCGAGACGCAGTGGGCGGGGCACGCGTAACAGGAGATCACGTCGTCGCGAGATGTGAATGCAGCGCGCAGTGGCACTCCGCGTGTCGTCTTTGAATTCACGACGGCGCACGGGAAGATCGTCGCCATCAACCTGGTCGCCGATCCCGAGCGTCTGCGCCAGTTCGACCTGGCAGTGCTTTGAGCGAGGAACGAACCCTTAGCGACCCTTCAAACGGACGTCGATATCCGTGATGATCTCGCGCGGCGCGCCGCGTTTCGCCCAGCCCTTGTGCTTGCCGCGATCGTGCCGCTCACGGACCTCCCACAAGCCGCGCACCGCGACCTGCTGCCCTTGCGGCGTGGCGAAGATGCGCACGACTTCGTCGTCACCCCGGCGCGCCCAGATGATCCGATTCGGTCCTGAGCGCTGCACGCGATAGACGACCCAGCCGTGGTTGACGAGCACTTCGCGCGTGACTACGACGACGCGATCCACCGGCACCACGTAAACGTATTCCGCAGGCTCAGCGTAGACGACGCTGGCGCTGGTGTAACCCGGCGCGCATCCGGCGAGACTCAGCGCGCCGGCGACGAGCAGCAATGGCAGTGTGGTTTTCATGGTGCACTCCTGTTGAGCATGCCTTCTGAAGACCCCGATCACGCGCAGATGTTACGTCTGCGCGTGATGCGGGTCACCACTCAGTTCGGTTGTGTTGTTAGGAGTGCAGCACCTTGAACGCGTGTGTCCACTCGTTGTGTAGAAAGCCGGGGATGCACCAGAGGATGCAAAGCGGTTCGATCGCGCGCGCCGCAAGGGCGCCGCCCAAATCGAGCGTTTCCCAACCGAACTGATCGAGGATGCCCGTCACGATCTGCTTGGCGGCGGCGTCGTCGCCGCAGATGAACATCGTGGGGCGCCCGGCCGCGTAGGTGGGATTTACCATGCGCGCGTTGCCGACCGAGCTGAACGCCTTCACGAACCGCACCTTGGGATGCGCTTTCGTTGATGGTCGTGAAGTACTGGAGCACGCCGTTGACCGGAGGCGCTGGGGCGATCGGGTTGGTCGTGTCCATCACGACCTTGCCGGCGATGCCGGAGCCTGCGAGTCGCAGGACGTCGAGCGCGGCCGCGCCCTTGACCGCGAGCACCAGCGCCTCGCCGAACGTCGCCGCCTCGGCAAATGAGCCGACTTTCGCGCCCGGGTTCGTCTGCTGCCACTCGGCGAGCTTATTCGTGTCCCGCGTGCCGAGCATGACGGAATGACGGTGCTTGAGGAAACCGGCGCCCAGTGTCTTGGCAACTTCGCCCGAGCCCAAAATGCCCACGTTCATGACTGACGCTCGCTGTCGGAGAATACGCAGTAGATAGTACCGAACAACGGGGCGTGCCGTTAATTGGGGTCGACATCACCGCCACC